>Ga0075019_10000939_pt1 | contig 16709 bp, 17 predicted proteins | sample ColStrG_CSR_2013_FD_71473 | JGI IMG/M metagenome (GOLD analysis project Ga0075019, IMG submission 71473) | Freshwater sediment microbial communities in response to fracking from Pennsylvania, USA - Cold Stream Run_MetaG_CSR_2013 | ecosystem: Environmental > Aquatic > Freshwater > Creek >...
GCGACGGGCACACCCCCTCGCGGCAACCCGACGACCACGGCGTTGGCGCTGTCCTGCAGCGAAGTCAATCGCTCGGACAGTTGACGCCCGGCGTCGACACGATTCACGAATCCGGCCATACACCTCAGTTAGTTGCCCCGCGTTCAGCGGATGCCGGCCGACCTAGGGACGATTGTCACAACTTGGCCGCCGGGGCGCCGTAACGACGCCGGGCGAGCACGTACGAAACACCTCCGCCCATGGTCGGCAACAGTAAGAACCGATTCGAAAGGCGAGCGTGGCCACGACCGCCGATGAACTGGGTATCCCCGCGAGCACGAGCAGTCCGGTCAGGCTCGCCTCCACGATGCCGAGGCCACCCGGCGTCAGCGGCACCAACGTGATCACGGCCGTGGCGGCGTAGGCCAGCAGGACGAGTGAGGGATTCGGCCTCGCGCCAGTGGCCCTCAACGCGGCGAGCAGACTGAGATAGTCGAACCCGATCCGACCGGCGACCAGAAGAACCGCTCGCCGCCAGTTCTGCCCCAACCCCGTCCGCACCAGATTGCGCTGCTCGACCAGTCTTCCGGCGAGATCGCTCGTAACGCGCCGACGGCGCAGAACGTTGTTCAGCAGCCACTGGACCGACCGTCCGACCCCGACCAACAGCCGATCGGAAGTGAGGATCAGGACCCCGAAGAAGGAGATGAGCACGAAGCCGACGATCCCAAGCTCGGCGGCGTGCATAAGCCCCGCGCTGACCGCGACACCGCCGAGGATCACGGGTAACGCAAAGACGGGAAGTATCAACAGACCGGCGAGGTTGAGAACGCCCGTCGTGGCCAGCCCTCCCGCTGCCTGACCCGGCGTGGCGCCGGCGCTCACGAGCATGCGGTACTGGACACCAGCCCCCGCGGCACCTCCGCTGGGGAGCACGTTGGTCACGGCGTTGCCGGCTAGTCCCGCCGTCACCACGGCGAACCAATCGTCACTGCGAACGGCCAACTTCAGCAACGCCATCGCGCAAAGGAAACTTGCAAATTCGGCGACCAGCACCGCCAGGAGCCACCAGGGTTCGAGGGTGAACAGTCGGGGCCATGCACCGACGACTCGTACGAGAGCCGGCAACGCGACGTAGAGCCCGATTCCCGCAGCGACCACCATCATCGAACGGCGCACTGGGGAACTGGACCGCCCTGATTGTGTCTTCATCCCAGAGCGACCTTACTGCGTGCGCTCATTTCCTGTCCGCCAGCCGACGGATCAAGAAACCCGACGGGCCGATGGCCGATCGGGTTTCCCGAGGCCTCACACCGAACCGGCTCCCGGCCGCCCGCCTTCACTCTGGACTGGCGACCAGGAGCCGGGAGAAGCGGTTGCCCACCGACGAATACTCAATGAAAGCGGACAACCCGTGACTCAACGATCAGGCGCGATTCACCGCGATTCGCTGCGGACCGGCGTTGGTCGGCTCGGTCGGCGTCTCCATGCGAATCTCGAGAACCCCGTCCTTGTACGTCGCGGTGATCTTGGACTGGTCTACGCCCTTGGGAATCGGAACGCTCCTCGTCAACACGCCGTAGCGGAACTCGCTTCGATGCAGATGGCCCTCGCTCTCCTCGTGCTTCTCAGTCTTCTCCGCAGAAATCAACAGCGAGTCATCGACCACCTGAATCTCGATGTCCTTGTCTGGATCGACACCCGGCAGTTCGGCGCGAATGACCATGGAATCGCCTTCCTTGCACTCCTCGATCTTGATCATCTGGTGCCAAGCGCTGTCGCGGAAGAACTCGTCCAACCACCGACGCGACGGCCAAGAAAACTCGCCGATGCTCATCGGGAAATCGCGCAGACGATCCATTGTCTTGGTATCGCTCATTTCAACCTCCGCTTCGCGGAACGGTCACCGCCCCGCCCTGAGGCGGTGGCTCTACTTCCAATTCGAAATGTACGTCGCCACCGTTTCGGCTGCAACTTCGTTTCTAGGGCCCAACGTCACTAACGGGTCGTACGTCAGTCCCTCTTCGAAACCCACCGCTGGTGAACGATCAGTCACCGACGCCTTCGGGGAAATCCACCAGCACGGCGGCCCCGTTGACTCGATCATTGGCAAGGTCGGCCAACGCCTCATCGGCCCGATTCCAGGGGTAGGGGCTCACCGTCGAGCGGATGCCGATTCTCGCGGCGATCTCGAGGAAGGTGCGACCATCATCTCTCGTATTGGCCGTCACGCTCCGAAGGGTCTTCTCCTCGAACAGGTGCTCCGCGTAGTTCAGCGTCGGTATGTCGCTGAGGTAGATACCCGCTACCGCGAGGGTTCCCCCGCGATCGAGCGCCGACAGGGCGACGGGGACCAACGACCCGACCGGGGCGAAAAGGATCGCAGCATCCAGCCGTTCGGGGGGCTTGTCTTCCGAGTCGCCGACGCTCGCCACCCCCAGGCTCAGGGCCAGATCGCGGGCTTGAGCGGATCGGGTCATGACGTGCACGGTCGCCCCTTCGGCGATGGCGATCTGGGCGGTGAGGTGGGCTGACCCCCCGAATCCGTAGATCCCCAGGCGCCCGCCCGGCGGCAACTCAGCTCGTCGCAGCGCACGGTAACCGATGATCCCCGCGCAGAGCAGCGGAGCGGCTTCGAGGTCGCTGAACTGCGGCGGCAGGCGGTAGGCGAAATTCTCGGACACCACGACGTACGGGGCGTATCCGCCATCGACGTCCCAGCCGGTGAAGATCGGGGACAGGCAGAGATTCTCGTGACCTCGTCGGCAGAACCGGCACGTGCCGCACGAGGCGGCAAGCCACGCTGCACCCACCCGGTCCCCTAGGGCGAAACGGGTCGACCTCTCGCCCAGCTGATCGACGACACCGACGATCTCGTGACCCGGGACTACCTGAGGATGGCGAGGCACCAGATCCCCCTCCGCCAGGTGGAGGTCGGTGCGGCACACGCCACAGGCGTTCACGCGCAGTCGGACCTGCCCGGGACCCGGGACCGGTACCGCCCGCTCCATACGGATCAGTGGGCCAGAGTCGATTGGACCCGCGGTGTCAACGGCCCACACCGACATCATCGATTCCATCGTCGGTGACTTCCGATCACTCAGCGGCTCGTGGATCCGCGGAGGTCATCTCCGCAGCACCACTTCTAATACATGCTCGAGACGCAACTCATCGCCGACGTCGCGAAGACCTTCCAGTCGTTGGTCCACTGCTTTTGGTTCTTGACGATGTAGTGCTGGAGCTTCACGGCGCTGGTCAGGCTCGACTCGCTCTTCAACACCGCGACGATCTCATCGAGCACGCGCTTGACGGAGGCGTTGGGGGCCTGCGAGTCCAGCGTCTCGAACTTGGGCAGGTAGACGGCGATCCAGTGGCGGTACGTGGTGAGATTGGCCGTCGACGGCGCACCCTTCATCGAGGAGAACGACAGCAACGTCTTGCAGAACGGGCTTGGAGCCGCGAATTTCACGGTGTTCGCACCGCTCGGAGACGCCAGGGCGCCGACGCTCGCGACGAGTGCCCCGCTCAAGGCGACGGCACTGATGGTCGACCTGACTCGATGGGCCGAGAACCTTGATTCACTGCTCATACTTCTCCTCTCACGGGGCCGAAGCCGTTGGTGGATCCTCCGATGTCGGGCCGAACCGACCCTTCAGGTCATAGTTCTATCAAAGGAATCCGAATAGCATGGGGAAATCTCTGAATCGCGACGCTGCCGAGAGGTCTCTCCCCGACGTTCCCGAGCCACGCGTCTAATACTTTCGTAAATCCGAACGTCGGCCCGTTGGCGACTCCCTAGGGTTGTGAAGTGCCTTCCCTCCCCTCACGCCGCGCCGTGCTACAAGGCGCCACTGCCCTCACGGGAGCCCTGCTGGTGTCGGGTCGGGCCGACGCCTCCACCAGCGCTAGAGCTCTCACCCTGCCCGCCTTCGCCCGAGCGGACTGGGTCCGAACGGAGAACCAGCACACCGGCGACGGCGCCTGGCTCGAAGGCCGCCTGGCCGGGGATGGCGCGCTCGAGGGGTACGCCAGCACCACGAGCGCCAGGACCGGCGACCGCGTCGACTTCTTCGTCAGCACCACTTCGGCGACCCTCACGGCGAAGGTCTACCGGATGGGCTACTACCAGGGCCTGGGCGCCCGGCGGGTCGCCACCCGGACCGGCATCAAGGGATCGTTCCACCCGACACCGGCACCGGACCAGTTCGGCACGGTTGACTGCCAGTGGCCGGTCACCTTCTCGCTGGACATCGACTCCCGTTACCCGCCGGGCCAGTATCTGGTCCGATTGGAGAACGCCCGCCATCAGTATCGCTTCGTCCCATTCCTCGTTCGAGACGACGCGTCCGTCGCCACGTACGTCTACATGAGTGCGGTGACCACCTGGCAGGCCTATAACACCTGGGGTGGTTTCAGCCTGTACCGCGAGGACAGCGGTCCGAACGGCACCTTCCCGAGCAACGCCAATCGGGCCGTGCGAGTGTCGTTCAACCGCCCCTATGGCGTTAGGTTCGCGAACGGCGCCGCCGACTTCATCGGCAACGAGTTCCCCCTCCTCTTCCTCGCCGAGAGCCTCAGCCTCGACATGACCTACTGGACCGACATCGACCTCGACCAGCACGGTGGTCAGCTGACCCGTCACAAGGCGTTGCTGTCGCTCGGTCACGACGAGTACTACTCCCCCGCGATGCGCAACGCCGTCACTTCGGCCGTGAAGCATGGGGTGAACGTCGCCTTCTTCGGCGCAAACTTCTCGTACCGCAAGATCCGCTTCCAACCCGGGGTCAACGGCAGCGACCGCTTCATGGTCAACTACCGTTCGACGGCGGACCCGGTCACGGCGACCAACCCTTCGCTGGCCACAGTCAACTGGTCGCAGTATCCATCGAACCAGCCCGAGAGTTCCTTCAGCGGTTCGATCTACGGCGGGGCTGAGGGAGTTGGTTCCCTCGTCGTCGCCGATTCGGCGTCGTGGCTCTGGCGCGGCGCCGGCGTCAAGGACGGTGCGGTGCTGCCGGGGGCCCTCGGCGGCGAGTTCAACCACTACAACCCCCAGGTCCAGAATCCGGCGAACGTGCAGATATTCGGCCATTCGCCGGTCGGTGGAGGGACCTCCGACGTCACCTACGTCGCCTCGGGGGCCCAGGGCGGTGTCTTCTGTTCGGGCACCGGATACTGGATCTATCGCCTCTCCAACTCACCCAAGGTGCAAGGGGCCCGCGTGCCGGCAGCGGTACCCGGAGTGACGGGACCGATCACGACGGCCACCCTCAATGTTCTCGCCCTCTTCGCCCGCGGCCCAGCCGGCCAGGTGATGCCGTCGGTCGACAACACGCGACTGTTCTACTAGCGACGAGTCGGCGAACCCACGGGGGTCGCGTCACTGAGCGCCTCGCGAGCGTGGTAGCTCGAGCGCGTCAGGGGCGACGACTGCACGTGCTTGAGGCCGAGTGACGTACCTCGCGCGGCCAAGTCGTCGAACTCGGAAGGTTCCCACCATCGCGCGACGGGCAGATGCTGTTCGGTCGGTCGCAGGTACTGCCCGATCGTGACGATCGAGACTCCCACGTTGGCGAGGTCGGCGAGGGCCTCTTCCACCTCGTCGGCCGTCTCCCCGAGTCCCACCATGATGCCCGACTTGGTGGTCAAACCTTCCTCCACCGAGCGCGCGAGGACCGCGAGCGATCTCAGGTACCCCGCACTCGGGCGCACGGCTCGCTGCAGTCGCGCGACGGTCTCGATGTTGTGGTTGAGCACGTCGGGTCGCGCGTCGAAGATCATCTGGAGCGAGTCGAGATCACCCTTCAGGTCACTGATCAAGACCTCGACGTCGGTGCCGGGCGATCGTTCACGAATGGCTCGGACCGTGGCGGCGATGGCCCTCGCCCCGCCGTCGGCGAGGTCGTCGCGCGCGACGCAGGTGACCACGGCGTGCGCCAACTTGAGTCGCACGACGGCCTCGGCCACCCGGTCGGGCTCGGTCGGGTCGAGCGCGAGGGGCTTGCGCGTGTCGATGAGGCAGAACCCGCAGGCCCGCGTGCAGCGCTCACCATTGACCATGAACGTGGCGGTGCCCGAGCTCCAGCATTCGAAGATGTTCGGGCATCCCGCCTCTTCACAGACGGTCACCAGTCGCAGGTCCTCGGTGAGCGTGCGCAGGGACTGGAACTCGTTGCCCATGTGGGCTTCGATGCGCAGCCACTCGGGCTTGCGCGATCGGATCGGGATACCCGCGTCGGGGTCCACACCAGCCTTTCGCAGCCGACGAAGCAGAGGCCTCTCCGATGAAGTGGTCGCCGCGCTACGGTCGACGCGCGCCAATCGGGCGCGACCACCCAGTCGCTCCTCGAGCTCGAAACCCAGTCGCTCTTCCACGTCGAGCGTCGAGACCTCGAGGCCCAGCGAGTTGAGTGACGCCACGGGTTTGTCCACTATCCCGCACGGATTGATCGCTCTGAATCCGGACAGGTCGATCTCCACGTTGAGCGCCACGCCGTGAAGGGTCCGTCGCTCGCCCGCAGCGTTTCGTTCGGTACGCACCCCTACCGCGGCGATCTTCGACGGGCGTCCTTCGAGGTGGGCCCAGACCCCGGGGTAGCCGTCGAGTCGCCCGATGTCCCCGAGGCGTCCTTCGGCATCGAAGTGTCTCACCGTGGCGATCACCGCGTCCTCCAGGCGGTTCACGTGCTCGCGGCCGGCCGACGGGTCGTCCGCGACCGTGACGATCGCCCAAGCCACCACCTGGCCCGGCGCGTGATAGGTGACGTCGCCGCCGCGATCGGCGTCGACCACGACCGCGTCGAGTGACTCGATCGGCACCAGGAAGTTCTCGGCCTGCGTGCGGATCCCGCGAGTGTAGGTCGGCGGATGTTCGAACAGCAGCACGTAGTCGTCGGACGAGTTCATCAGCGCACGCTGGAAGTCGTTCGCCTCCTGAAACGAGATGCGGCCGAGGTGGCGCCGACGCAGCATCTAGCGCTCGCCCTCGACGTCCATCCCCGCGAGCAGGGTGGCCACCCGTTCGAGGTACCGAGTCGCGGCGACTGGCTCGCAGACTCGATGATCGAATGACAGGCCGAGCACCAACCGGTGGCCGATCTCGATCGACGCCACCCCGTCGCGAGTCACTACGACCGGAACCTGGCGCACCGCGCCGATCGACAACGCGGCGACCTGGGGTTGGATGATGATCGGCTTGGTCCACAGCACCTGGGGGCCGGGGGATCCGATCACGGTGAACGTCCCGCCCATGAGGTCGTCCGTGGTGAGGTGGCGCGTCGCCACCCGGCCGTCGAGGTCGGTGATACGTCGGGCCAACGCGCGCAAGGTGAGACCCGCGGCGGCGTGCACGACCGGAACGAGCATCCCGTCGTCGGCGACGGCTCTCATGAAACCGAGGTTCACGGTGCGGTGAACGGTCAGGACCTCTCCGTCGAAACTCGCGTTCAGGAATCCGAAGTCGGCCAACGCCCGCACGGCGGCGAGGCTCACCACCATCTCATCGGTGACCTCGTAACCCTCGGTAGTTGCGCGTCCGACTCGGTCGAGTTCGGTAAAGATCGCACCGTCGGCTTCAACGGCGACGAAACCGTGGGGCGCCGTCAGCATCGACGCCGACATGTGCTGGCCCATCCGGCGACGGCCGTTGGAGAGTGTCACCACGATCTCCTCGGTGGGTCCGAGAGCCACCGCTCGTTCCGCGTCGCGACGGGTGATCGATCCACCCGGTCCGGTGCCGCGCAGCGTCGAAGGCTCAACCCCACCATCGGAAAGGATGCGGCGCACGACCGGTGAGACGACGACGCCATTGGCGGCCCGGTCTTCGCCGGACGCTGGCGAAGGTACCGCCTGCTTCACGTTCGGCGGAGTCTTGGCCGCCTCGTTCGTGGAAGCGGGCGCGCCTTCCCCGGCTACGGCGTTCTCGTCGATGACCGCGACTCGCGCACCGGTTTCGACGGTGTCGCCCTCCTCGGCCAGGATCTGGGTCAGCACTCCGGCGGCGGGCGAGGGCATCTCCGAATCGACCTTGTCGGTCGACACCTCGAAGAGGGGCTCATCACGCGCGACGGCGTCGCCCACTTTCTTGAACCACTGCGTGATGATTCCTTCGGTGACCGACTCACCCAGCGACGGCAGGGTGACGTCAACCAACGTGGAGCCCTCGTCCAGCCAAGGCCAGCAACGTCTCACCGAAGGTCTCCGAGAGCGACGGATGCGGCTGGATCAGGGCGGCGGCCTCTTCGGCCGTGGCCTCCCAGTTGACGGCGAAGTACCCCGCGCCAAGTTGCTCGGTCACCCAGGGCCCGGCCATGTGGACTCCGAGGATCTGTCCGGCGGTCCCGTCGGCTCGCTTCTCGGCGATGACCTTCACTACGCCATCGGTGTCACCGATGATCTGGGCCCGGCTGTTACCTCCGAAGGGGTCCTTCTTGACGACGACCTCGTAGCCCTTCTCCTTGGCCGCGGCCTCGGTGAGACCGCAGAAGGCGACTTCGGGGTTCGAATAGATCGCCCACGGTACGCGGTCGTAGTCGACCGGCACGACGGGTTCGCCCAGAATCGTCTTGACGGCGACGATCGCTTCGGCGAAACCGACGTGGGCGAGCTGAGGCGTGTTGGCGACGACGTCACCCACGGCGAAGACGTTGGCGGCGCCGGTGCGCTGGTAACGGTCGGCGACCACGAAGCCTCGTTCGTTGACCTCGACGCCGGTTCCCTCTCCGAGCAATCCCTCGGTGCGCGCACGCCGGCCAACGGACATGACGACCATCTCGACGTCTACCCCCTCGCCGCCTTCGATCGCGATCGTCGTACCAACCTTCTTGGGGGTGTGACCGGTGATCGTGACGCCGGCCCGGATGTCGATGCCGCGCTTCTTGAACGAACGCTGGACGACGCTGGCGACCTCTGAGTCACAGCCAGCGAGAATCGAGGGCAGGCTCTCGAGGATCGTCACCGACGTACCCATGTCGGAGAGCATGGAGGCGAATTCACAGCCGATCGCCCCTCCACCGATTACCGCGGCCGTCTTGGGCAGCGCCGAAAGTTCGAGGAACTCATCCGACGTGAGGACAACCTTGCCGTCCACTTCGAAACCCGGCAACGTGCGCGGCACGGAACCCGCGGCGAGGATCACGTTCTTGCCCTTGGCCACGACGCCGCCGTCAGCGCCGTCGAGCACGCTCACCGTCAGGTCGGCGTCGAGTCGACCGGTGCCCTCGAAGATGGTGACCTTGCGTCCCTTGAGGAGTCCCGAAAGTCCCTTGAAGAGCCGATCGACAATCTCGTTCTTGCGGTTCTGGCTCACCGAAAAATCGACCGAGGTCTTGCCCGTCGTCACCCCGAAGATGCCCGCGTGCTCGACGGTGCGTCGAACGTGCGCGGTCTCGAGGAACTCCTTCGCGGGAACGCAACCACGGTGCAGGCACGTTCCGCCCACCTTGTCACGCTCGACCAGGGCCACGTTGAGACCGGCGGCGGCGGCGTAGAGCGCCGCGGCGTAGCCGCCGGGTCCCCCTCCGATTATGACGACATCGAACTGCTGGACCTCGTTTGCCACGGCCTATCCCTTCAATGGTTCGCTGAATGACCCCAGGTGAATCCTAATGTTTCCGCTTGGAGCCCCCGCCGGGGTTACGAATGTTCACCCCGTTGAATGTCGGCCGCCACGGTGGCGAGGGCGTCCACGAAATCGTTCATCGGGTCACCGGAGTGACCCTTCACCCAGGTGAACGTGATCTCCCTCTTCGCCGCCAGCACGAGTTCGAACAGCGGTTCCCAGAGATCGCGGTTGGCGACTGGTTGACCCTGCGAATTCTTCCAACCCCGACGAAGCCAACCTACGTGCCACTTGTCGTTGAAGCACTTGACGACGTAGGAGGAGTCGCTCACGATCTCGATTGGGCCTTCGGGGTGCGCGCGCAGGGCTTCGATCACGGCGAGCACCTCCATTCGCTGGTTCGTCGTGTGTTCGGCGGCGCCACTGGCGTACTCGTCGAAACCGCTCGCCCAAGCCCAGCCACCGGGTCCCGGGTTGCCGCGGCACGAGCCGTCGGTATGAATTCTTTTCATATGACTCGAGTGATCCACGCATCCGGGTCGGTGGTGAATCGAGTCACTGCGATCGGCATTTCACCGCGAAGCACCTGGCCCAACGTGATGTGCTCCAGAACCTCGCGGAGCGCGCCGCGCACCGCGACCCACACGTCACGAAGGTGCTTGGCCTCGCCTTCGTACTGCAGCGTCTCTGGACGCATGCCACGAACCCCGGCCAGTGGACCGCTGACCACTCGCAGGATGTCGGCGATCATGATGGTGTCGGGGTCGCGGGCCAGTCTGAATCCACCATCGGGGCCGCGCTGGCTCGTCACCAGACCACCCCGGCGAAGATCGGAAAGTATGGCCCCGAGGAACTTGGCCGGCAGGTCCTGTTCCTGGGCGAGGTGCTCTGCGCTGACCGAGTTCCCGCTCGCGGCGAGCGTGAGCAAGGCGCGAATCGCGTATTCGGCCTTAGCTGGAATCTGCATAGACCCCATTCTGCCCCAGTGTCGCCACCCGCGAGACCATGTGGCGAAACTTCTAGGGTGGTGAACGTGTTCAATCTCTCCGACCGGCGCCTCTACCTCTGCGTCGCCCAACGCGACGACATGTCGAGTTTCCTGCCGGCCGTGATCGAGGGCGGAGTCGACGTGGTGCAGCTGCGCGATAAGGAAACCGCGTTCGCGGACCAGATCGACACGGCGCGACTCATGCGGGCGGTCTGCCGCGAATACTCAGTGCCCTTCATCATGAACGACTCGCCGGAATCGGCACTCGAGGTGGGAGCCGACGGTGTCCACGTGGGCCAAGACGACGTCAGCGTCGCACGGTGCCGGGAGATCCTCGGGGCCGGCGCAATCATCGGCCTCTCCACCCATTCGAACGAGGAGTTCGACGCTGCGCTCGGCGAGGACGCCACGTATTTCAGCGCCGGTCCGATCACTCCGACCCCGACCAAACCCGGGAGGGCGGGAACTGGCATCGCCTACGCGTTGTCCAGCCAAAGGCGAAGCGACCGTCCGGTCTTCGTGACCGGCGGTGTCAACGTGGACACCATCGGGGCCCTCGTCGGGGCCGGGCTGCGCCACTTCGTTGTGGTGAGGGCCCTCACCGAATCGGTCAATCCCGGTGAGACGGCGCGGGCGCTGCGCGATGCCCTCGATGAAGCGCTCTCATCGGTGACGGTCGAGCCACCCCAGTAGCGTCGCGACCATTCGCGGGTCGGCTCGCAACTGATGGCCCGCCCCTTGGATCAGCCGTAGTTCGGCCCGTCCGTCCGCCGCGGCCAACAGGTCGCGGGCGTCCGAAGCGGGGACTTCGACATCGTCGGTACCGTGGCCGATCAGCAATCGGCGAGGCGGAATCTTCGAAATGGCGCCGAGCGGGTCGATGGCGAGCACGTCGGCCAACAGGTCGGCTGGAGCCAGTAGGTCCTTCTCATCTCCAACCACCCCGGCCACCTGCACGGCCCTTCGCAGTTCGGCGGCCGAACCGCACCACGGCTCGAGATGAGCCGGAGTGGCGAAGGTCGCGACTCCTCGAACGGTGTCGTCCTCGGCGGCCGCGGCGAGTGCCAGGGCGCCTCCGAATCCGAATCCCGCCAGGGAGACTCGCTGATCGGCGAATCCCGGTCGATCGAGAATTCGTCGGAGGTCGTGGCGCCACTGGGTGGCTGAGAATGTCCCGGTGCTGCCGCCCACGCCCGAGAGGGTGCCCGAGGCGACGACCCAGCCGGACTCGTTCGCGAGATGTTCAGCCAGTTCCGGCAGCAGTCCGGCCGCCTGGCGTCCCATGCCCATCGCCCGGGGCAGTCCGTGTACCAGAACGAGGACGTGACCCGTTGATGGTCTCGAGTTCGCCGACGCTATTCGAAGGTCTAGTAGCGAGCCCCCACTCTCGAGCTGCTCGTGGGCCAGCACGTCGAGCTAGATGCCCAGTCGCTGCGCTAGGAGCTCGCGGTGGTACGACGGGTCTCCGAGGAACAGTTCCGAACTCTTCGCCCGCTTGAAGTAGAGGTGGGCGTGGTGCTCCCAGGTGAAGCCGATGCCCCCGTGGATCTGGATGTTCTCCGCGGCGCAGTGGAAGTAGGCCTCGGAACAGAACGACTTGGCCAGGCTCGACGCGATCAGCAACTCGTCGTTGCGCTCCTGGGCGGCCCAGGCGGCGTAGTACGCCGCCGACTTGGCGGACTCGACGTCGAGCAGCATGTCAGCGCACTTGTGTTTGATGGCCTGGAACGATCCGATCGGCCGTCCGAACTGCACGCGGTTCTTCGCGTACTCAACGGCGTTGTTCAACACCCGCTGGGCTCCCCCGACTTGTTCGGCGGCCAGCGCCGAAGCGGCGACCTGCATAGTCGTCTCGAGGCCCTCCAGGGCGGCGCCCTCTACGCCGACCAGCGTCGCGGGGGCGTCGTGGAATTCGATACGGCTCTGCTTGCGGGTCTGGTCCATCGTCGGCAAGTTCGTACGCGTGACGCCTGCAGCGTCGCCCCTCACCGCGAAGAGCGAAAGCCCCTTCGGAGTCATGGCCGGCACGAAGATGATCGAGGCGACGTTGCCGTCGGTGACGTAGCTGCGCACGCCGTTGATCGTGAAGCCGTCGGCGGCGGCCGTGGCGGTCGTCGAAGTCGCGCTCAAGTCCCACTGACCGGAGTCATCGGTCAGCGCAACGGTGGCAATCGTCTCGCCCGAAGCGATGCCCGGAAGGTAGGTCGACTTGTCGGCGTCGGTTCCGACGAAGAGCACCGCGTTGGCAGCAAGCGCCACGGTGGAGAAGTACGGCGAGCAGAGCAGCGCGGCCCCCATCTCTTCGAAGACGACGTAGAGCTCGACTGGACCATAGCCCTGGCCGCCGAACTCCTCGGGAATGCCCAGACCCTGCAATGCCAACTCGTTGGCCATCTGGTCCCACACCGCCGGGTCGTACCCTTCAGCGGTGGCCATGAGCCTGCGGACCTCGGTCTCGGGTGACTTCTCCTCCAAGAAACGCTTGACCATCTTGCGCAGCTCTTCCTGCTCTTCGCTGAAGCCAAAGTTCATCGCAGTCCTCTTCTGTCTCTACCGGACGGTAATCCCAGTCACTGCGACATTAGCCAAACTTGACATCCGACCCCCAAGTGGCATTCTGGGGCATGGATAATGTCGAAATTGTCTGGTCCGACGCGGCCGCCGAAGTCCACCGATTCGTCGTCGGACCGGTCGAGAACAACGTGTACGTGGTGCGATGTCGCCGAACCGGGCAAGCGGCGCTGCTCGACGCGGCTAACGAGCACGACCGACTCCTGCGGGTGGCCACCCGCCTGGGGGTCGTCGCGGTGTTCGAGACCCACGGTCACTGGGACCACATCGGAGCCGTTGAACAGGTTCGCGAGGCCGGAATCGATGTCTGGGTCCGCGCCGAGGACGCCCCACTGCTTCCCAGTTACGACCACCTCCTCGAGGACGACACCGTGCACCAGGTTGGCGACCTTCGCCTGCGTACCGTGCACACCCCCGGCCACACGCCGGGCAGCATCTCATTCGCCCTCGAGAACACGCCGCTGCTCTTCACCGGTGACACGCTGTTCCCCGGCGGGCCGGGCAACACCACCTTCGAGGGCGGGGATTTCTCGACGATCATCACGTCGATCGAGGAGAGGATCTATCGGGTCTTCGGTGACGAGACCCTGATCTGGCCCGGTCACGGGGCGCCCTCGACCATCGGGACCGAACGTCCCCATCTCGACGAATGGATTGAGCGCGGCTGGTAGCCACGGGTCACTCTGAACGGACCTGCCGATAGGCTCGGTGGCGTGTCCGCACCCCTCCTGGAACTGAAGAACCTGCACGTCGAGGCCGAGGGCGCGTCCATTCTTCGCGGCGTTGACCTGACCGTGCAAGCGGGTGAGGTCCACGCCTTGATGGGTCCCAACGGTGCGGGTAAGTCCACGCTGGCGAACGTCGTCATGGGCCATCCCGGCTACACGGTCACCGGGGGCCAGATTCTCCTCAACGGGGACGACATCGCCGGTTGGACCTCCGACCAGCGAGCCCGTGCGGGCATCTTCCTGGCCTTCCAATACCCCGAGGCGATCAGCGGTGTCTCGGTGATCCAGTTCTTGCGCCAGGCCATATCCGCGCGCAAGGAATTGCCCGAGTTGAGCGTGCTCGAAGTTCGACTGGACCTCGCCGAATGGATGGACCGTCTCGGGATGGATCCGGCCTTCGCCGAGCGTCACCTCAACGACGGCTTCTCGGGCGGCGAACGCAAGCGTAACGAAGTCCTCCAGATGGCCCTACTGGAACCGGTCATCGCCCTGCTCGACGAGACGGACTCCGGTCTCGACATCGACGCGCTGCGCGTCGTCGCTCGCGGCGTGCGCACGGTCCGCGAGGAACACCCCACTATGGGCGTGCTGATCGTCACCCACTACGTGAAGTTGCTCGAGGAGATTGAACCCGACCGGGTCCACATCCTCGTGGACGGCCAGATCGTCCACTCCGGTGGCCCCGAACTCGCCGAACGTATCGAACACGAGGGCTACGACGCGTGGCGTGCGGTCGCGACATGACGAGTTACGATCCGCGTCGAGTGCGCACCGACACTCCGTTGATGAACCGCGTGATCAACGGTCACCCGATCACCTACCTCGACTCGGCCTCGAGTTCACTGCCTCCCCGCGCGGTGATCGAAGCGATGAGCCGCTACTACGAGTTGCGCCACGCCAACGTCCATCGAGGGGTCTTCCAGACCGCTGTCGAGGCGACCGACGCCTACGAGTCGACCCGCGAGGCGGTCGCCAACTTCATCAACGCGCCCGGTGGTTCGGGAGAGATCGTCTTCACCAAGAACGCTACCGAGGCGTTCAATCTGCTGGCGAAGTCCTGGGGCTACGCGAACCTGAAGCGCGGCGACGTCGTACTCGTCTCAGAGATGGAGCACCACGCCAATATCGTGCCGTGGTTTCAACTGCGCGAGGTCAATGATGTCGAAGTCCGGTTCATTCCGGTGCTCGACGACTACCGACTCGACCTCTCGCATATCGACGACCTGATGAACGGGGTGAAACTGGTCTCCGTCACCGGCATGTCCAACGTTCTGGGGACGATCAACCCCGTCAAGGAATTGGCCACCATCGCTCATCGCCACGGCGCACTGATCGCCATCGACGCGGCGCAGTCAATCGCCCACTCCAACACCGACGTGGCCGAACTCGACGTCGACTTCCTCATCTTTTCAGGACACAAGATGCTCGGTCCGACCGGAATCGGGGTCTTCTGGACCCGCGAGGAGATCCTCGACGCCATGCCGCCGTTCCTGGGCGGTGGAGGGATGATCGCCGACGTGCGAACCGACGGTTACGTCCCGGCCAATGGTCCGACCCGCTTCGAGGCCGGTACGCCTCCGATCGCCGAGGCCGTCGGCCTCGGGGCAGCGGTGCGCTACCTGGAGGGACTCGGGATGGCGAACATCGTGCGCCACGAGCACGAACTGACCAAGGACGCACTCGATCGACTGTCCAGCGATTTCTCGGGTCGCGTCCGGGTGATCGGCCCCCCCGACACCGTTTCGCGCGGCGGCGTGATCAGCCTGGACGTCGAAGGCGTGCACCCGCACGACGTCGCACAAGTCCTCGACCAATTCGGCGTCTGCGTGCGTCCCGGGCACCACTGCGCCAAGCCGCTGATGCGCCGCTTCGGTCTCGCCGCCACGGCTAGGGCATCATTCGGACCCTATTCCTTGACGACCGACACCGACGTCCTCATCGAGGGGCTCGGTCACGCCGTGTCGATGTTCGGATAGATCCATGTCGAACCTCGAAGACCTCTACCGCGAGATCATCCTCGACCACTATCGCTCCCCGCGAAACCGCGGGGAGTTGGCGTCACCGCCAGCGATCCGGGTCGAAGGGTTCAACCCGCTCTGTGGTGACGAACTCGTCGTCTACCTCAGCGTGGACAACGGGGTCCTGACCGACATCAAGATCACCGGACACGGCTGCTCGATTTCCCAATCGTCCTCGTCACTCATGAGCGCCGCCGTTAAGGGCAAGCCGATCGCGAAGGTGCGCGAGGTCATCGACACCTTCAAGCAGCTCATGACGGTGCACGAGGCGACGCTGGATCACGATGGCGAGCCGGCGAAGGTCGACCTCAGGGCCATCGGCGAGTTGGCGGCGCTTCAGGGCGTGGTCAAGTTCCCGGTGCGGATCAAGTGCGCCACCCTGGCGTGGAACACGCTCAGCCAGGGCCTCGACGAATTGGACTGAACCCGCTACGGGGTGCAGGGCACCGGGTCGAAGTAGGGCACCTGGGCCGATGGGTTCAGCGTCGTCGTGGTGGTCGCCTTGTGCGTGGTCTTAACCGACGAAGTGGTGCCCGGCACGGTCGTCGTGGTGGTCACCACCGGCGGCATCGGGGTCTGCAGCAGGGAGTTCGGCGGAGGATTCGTCGGCGCGATGAGTTGACTGCCGAAGATATTGACCAGCATCTCCTGGGCCAGTGGCTGATTGACGAACAGGACGTCACCCACATTGGCGGCCACGGCCGAAGTGGTCGGCAGGGTGTAGGTCTGGATCGAAGCGGGATTGAGCCCGTGGAAACGCAGGGCCAGGCCAATGAGTTCGTTCAAGGAGAAGTTGCTGTCGAGGGTGACCCCCTGAGGGATCTTCGAAAGGAACGAGTTGATGGTGAGCGGATTGTAGAGACCCT
>Ga0075019_10000940_pt1 | contig 16707 bp, 13 predicted proteins | sample ColStrG_CSR_2013_FD_71473 | JGI IMG/M metagenome (GOLD analysis project Ga0075019, IMG submission 71473) | Freshwater sediment microbial communities in response to fracking from Pennsylvania, USA - Cold Stream Run_MetaG_CSR_2013 | ecosystem: Environmental > Aquatic > Freshwater > Creek >...
GGTGAAGCTGGAAATCGAAAGTCCGTCGATATCACGAGGCTCAAGGCCCGCAGTGGTTACCAGCGTGTGCAGCGCCCGCCCGATCCACCAATGTGCCGACTGGATCGAATAACGCTGATACGGCACCGTCACCGGCACACAGGCCACCACCCCCTCATAGCCCGCGCGCCGCGACCTCATGCCGCCACCCGTTTCTTCAGGGCGCGCGTGTCGACACACATCGCCCCAGACAGCGCCCGATCGACCAGCGCCTTCAATTCGCCGCGCTGAATCTTCTGCGTCGTCGTCAGCGGCACGGCATCAACAAAGGCCACATAGCCAGGCGCCTTGTAATAAGCGAGCCGTTCCAGGCACCATTGCACAATCTCACCGGCAAGCGCCGCGCTTGCATCGGGTGACTTCAGCGGCGCGTGCGGCACGACGCAGGCAAACACCTCATCGCCACGCACCGCATCGGGTGCTGCCGCCACAGCCACCTGGCGAACCGCCGGATGTCGCATCAGCACGCTCTCCACCTCAACCGCGGAGATGTTCTCGCCAGACCGGCGAATGACATTCTTCTTCCGGTCGACAAAATACAGCGCGCCGTCGGCCCCCTGGCGCACCACATCACCGGTGTGAAACCAGCCGCCCTGCCACGCAGCATCGGTCGCCGTGTCATCCTTCAGATAGCAACGAAAGAATCCACGACGCGGATCGGCACCGGCCGCACGCACCAGTAACTCACCGGGCGTCTCCAACGGCGCGTCAGTCCCATCCGCCAGCACCACCCGCACCGCCAGGCCTGGCTCGGGAACACCAAAGCAGCTGCTACCCACATGGCGCGGTTCCCGAGAGGCCACCACAACCCCACCCGCACCGGTTTCGGTCATGGCCCAGGCCTCGACCAATGGAAATCCGAACCGCTCCTCGAATGGCGCGTGCAGCCCCCGATCGACACCGGCGCCAAAGCCAAAGCGCACGCCGTGGCTGCGGTCGTCGTCAGAGGCTTCAGCTGCCATCAGCATCGGCGGCATCACACCCAAATAATGCACGATCGTTGCGCTGGCCTCGCGCACATCCTCCCACCAGCTTCGCGGGTGAAACCGATCCAGCACGATCAGGCATCCACCGGTCTGCACCATCGCCATGGTGGAATAGGCCATCGCGTTCATATGAAACAAAGGCAAGGGTGTCAGCATCCGCTCCGAGCCCTCAGTCAGCGCAATCAGGCCGCCGATCGTTGCGTACCAAATTCCTGCCTGCAGGAAATACTCGTTGGTCAGCACACAGCCTTTCGGTCGCCCCGTCGTGCCGGACGTGTAGAGCAGCGCACATTCCGTGTGCACATTCGGCGTGCCCGCCACACCGGAATGCGGCACAGCTGGCGGAGGTTCATGCGGCGAAAAAATCACAACATCACGCGCCGCACCGGCCGCCGCCTGCCGTAGGCCCGAATGCCGCGGCTCGACGGCGACGACAGCGACCAACTCGGAATGTCCAATCAGATACTCCAGCTCCGCCGATCGCAGATCCGGATTGATCGGCACAACCGAAATGCCCAGCGCGTTCAATGCGAACCAATGCACGAAAAACGCCGGACGATTCTCAACCAACAGCCCAACACGCTGGCCAATGCCATAGCCCGCATCCGCATAGGACCGAGACAGCGCCTCGACGTCTCGCTGAACCGTCTGGTAGTCCAGCACAACAGGATCAATGCCATAGGCCGCCGCCGTCCGGCGCAGCACCTGCACAAAGGGCAGCAGCGCATGGGTTTGCGCCGTCTGTCTAAAACGCTGCGCCACGGTTTGCGGAGATGCGTTCATCTGGGTCACATGAACAGATGGATGCTGCCGAAGGCTGCATCGCAATTGACCAGATCAACCCGCTTCAGCCGGATCTGCAATCCCACCGTCCCCATCACGAGATGATGCGTCGCCCAGGCGGCGTAAAGCGTCTGCTGGTCCAGCCGTGTTTCCACATAATGCATCGGCGTCCACAGCACATATTCACCGCCTGCATCATCACGCCTGTCCACCTGCGGCGTCTGCAGCACATGATGGCAGCGGGTTCGCGGCTTTTCGCTGAAGGTACGGTTGCCCTTCAGTCGTTCGGCCCGAATGCGCAGCAACAGCTTGTCCTCGTACATCAACGATGTGGTCAGCACCGGATCGGACTGCCGCCATTCCACTGGCATCCAATAATGGCCATCTTCGGTGAACAGCTCCACCCATTCGTCGAAGCGCTGCTCATCGAGCATCCTGGCCTCGCGCACCACGAAGGAGATCAGGTCCTGGTCATTCGGCACGCTCACGTCGCGACCGCCTCATCCACGGTCATCGACATCAGCATGAACTTCTTCCAGGCCCTGAACTGATTGCGTATCTGCAGCTCGCTCGTCCCGTTGGTCTCCGCGGTCTCGTCTTGGCGCTCATCCCGGCCATAAAGACGCTGGATGTTCACCCACTCATTACCACCCGCACGCAGCCCCTCCTGGGCGCGCTCGTACACCTCGAGATCGTCATGGCCCACGATCGAGGCGGACGCGTTTATCAGCCGGTTGTACATCACCGTTCGTTCCAACAGCATGTCTGGCGCATCGACCAGGCGGAATGTCCATGATTCCACCAGCGTGCGGTTGGCCGAGATCGGACGGAACACCCGCATGAGCTGGATCGGGCCCTTGATCATGATGTTTGGAAAATAGACCGTGTTGTGGCGGTTCTCGCCGAGAATGGACTTCGCGCGATCCTCACCATAGGCCGCCACCATCTGATCGAAATAGCCAGGCACCGCGGAATAGTCCGAATGAATGGAGTGATGCACCCCGGTGTGACCATGCCCGTTCGGCCAAACCCGAATGCCCATGTTCTCGAAAAACTCATAGGGGCTCATGAACGGCAGATAGATCTCGACCGCCATCGGCTTCGGCGTCCCCTCCGGAGCCTTGCGCCAAAGCTTCGCTGTGACGCCTGCCGACGATTCGTGTGCCACCATCGGATGACACGTGTCGGTCTGGTTCTCCACCAGCATCTTCCAGTTGCAATCATGCATATAGCGCAGCACGCCACCGGCCACTTCCAGGCGCCCGGCCGGTGAGCGGTCCACCATGTTGTCGATGCTGGACAGGCTGTCACCAAAGAATTCGGCAAACTCCATGCCTGCATCATTGATCTTCGCGAACACGAAGCCTCGGTAATTGTGCACATGCCGCACCGCGGTCAGCCCCTGGGCTGCGTGGCTCTCTTCGAACCCGGTGTCCTGATAGCCCTTGCTCAAAGGTATCGAATGCGGGCTGCCGTCCGTTTTGAAGCACCAGGCGTGATAGGGGCAGCGAAACATCCGCCCGGTGTTGCCGGAGGGTTCGGTGGTGATGCGAACACCTTTGTGGGGGCAGCGGTTGAACAGCACCTTGATGGTCATGTCGGTGTGGCGCACCATCATCACCGGTTGCGTGCCGATGGTGGTGCCGATGTAGTCGCCACTTTCCGGAACCTGACTTTCGTGACCGACATAGTTCCAGGTGTTGGCGAACAAATGCTCCATCTCCAGGGCGAACACCTCGTCGTTCACATAAACGTCGCGATGCACCTCGGTCTCGCGCACCAATCGGGCCACCGCCGCAGGGTCGTTGCGATAATCCGGCATCTCGGCTTTCCTCAGTCCTGTTCGAGGGTTTGAACCGTCAGCAAGGCGCCTTCCAGCATCGTGCCGCGCTCATCGGCCAGCGCCGCGTCACGGAGCCTGCGCAGCCAATCGGCACCATCGGCGCGGTGCACCAGCAATGGCACCGCCGACAAAACCCGATCGAACTTTGCAGCGCCCCGCGCATGCGTGTCGGAATAGCCTTTGACCAGGCGTCGCGTGTTCAGGATTTCCGCAGCCAGAAGCACGTTCGTGCGCGCTGTCGCCTGGGCCAGGTCCAGCCACTGCCGGATATGCGCCATCTCTTGCGCATGGCGCAGCGTGCCACGCCGCCGGGGCCGCAAGGCCGAAACCGCGTAAAGCGCGAGGAACCACAGGATCGTCCCTGTCCGCACCCGGCGCGGGCGGTTGACAATCCGGTCGACAAATCCAAAAAGCCACGGCCTGCTCTCAATGAAGCCGCCAAGCGCCCGCGGCATCAGGCCCACAACTTCTTCACCGCGTGGATGCATGAATTCCGTCGTGGCGACGAGTTGGCTGCCTGTGACTGCCATTTCATCGCGCACCCGGGCGAACCGGCTGCCGCGCGTCTTGAGATCGGCCACGCGGATGACATCGTCATAGGCCATGGCCACCGCGATGTATTTCGCCGCGGCAATGCCCACCGGCTCGGCAGACACAGCTGAAAACCCAGCGACCTCGTCAAGATATTGGCTCGCGTAGGCCGGGTCCTGATAGTCCACCAAATGGCGCACGCCTTCCATCAGCATTGGCTGCAGCGGACCTGCGAAGTCACTGCGAACCCGCCCAACCAATGCATCCAGGGCGGCATGCCCTGTCGCCGAAGGCAGGCCCACATAGCGCTTCTCAGGCTTCCGGCGCAGCGGCGCCGTAGGTGCCGGATTGATCGTGGCATCAAAGCCTTTGGCAAATGCCTTGAGGCTCGCTTCCGCACCACGGCCGCCCTCGCGGATCACCGATTCAAACGTCGCCCGAGAAAATGGCAGTGCGGCGGACCCCGCAAGTGCGCCCAGCATCGACGCCGAAATCATGCTGCCGACGTCCATCGCCATGCGCTGCATGTCGAACGCGATCACCCGACGGGCCGCAACCCCTGCTGCCTTTGCTACGGCGTTGGGATCACCCTCGCCATCCCCCGGCTGCGACTTCTCCGAAACCGCAAGTGCGCGATGGGTGGAAGCGATCAACAGCGTCCGCTCCGGCGTCACCAGGCCGCGAAGCATCGAACGCCCGGCTTCCATCAACTCCGCCGCCAGCACCACATCCACATCGCCTGGTGTCGGCATCAACGACAAAGTCGGCTGCTGTCCGGCATCGGGCGCCAGAATTTCGATGTAATAGATGGTGGCACCGGTGCGCTGCGCCACACCCGGCACCGAGGTCGATTGCGCGTGCCATCCGGTGGCCTCGGCGACGGCCACGATCCAATCCGCCAGAACGCCGCCGCCCTGCCCGCCCATTGCCAAGATCGCCAGGCAGATCGGCTTGGCCGTGGACAGGCGTGATGGTTCCCGCAAGGCACTCTGGTCGTTCATGCCGCTGTGGCCTGCGGAAACACTACCCGGCCCCGTTCGCGCCGCCGCTGCAACGCGCCGATGACCCGCGTGCGCAGTGCGGCAATCAAACGGTCCATCCAGCTGGGATTGTGAATGACATCCGCGCGGTAGAAGGACGGGCACAGCACGGCGGCCTCCGCAACCTCGCCGCAGTTGCCACACCCTACGCAGGTCTCGTCAATCGCCGCAATCGGGTCGTCGCGCAGCGGATTGTCGGTGTGTTTGACCGACAGCGAAGGACATCCTGACAGGCGGATACAGGCATGATCGCCGGTACACACATCTGCATCGATGCCAAACCGCTCGGTCACCTGGCGCTTGCCCTGCTTGCGCGCCAACGCCAGCAAGGGGCGAATGCGACGCTGCTTGTTCAGCATGCATTCCGACGACGCCACGATCACCTTCGGACCACCTTCCCTGGTGGTCAGCGCATCGCGCAGCACGTCGCGCATCCGTGCGACGTCGTAGGTGCGATCGATCTTGCGCACCCATTTCACACCGATGCCGCGCACAGCATCAACGATGGAGTTGTTGGTCGATCGGCCCGGGTTGGAGGCGCGTGAGGACAGAATATCCTGCCCGCCGGTCGCTGCCGAATAATGGTTGTCCACCACCAGGATGACGCCATCCTGCTTGTTGAACACCGCGTTGCCGACACTGGATGTCAGCCCATTGTGCCAGAAGCCGCCATCGCCCATCACCGAGATCGGCCGGTTGTCTGCCCCGCCCGAGGTGATGTTGAACGCCGATGACGAAGCCGGACCCAGGCCATAGCCCATGGTGGTGGCGCCGATTTCGAAGGGTGGCAGGATCGAGAACAGATGGCAGCCGATGTCGGCGGACACGAGCCGCGGCCCGATTTCCTGTTCCACCAGCTTCATCGCGGCAAAGATTGGCCGCTCCGGGCAGCCGATGCAAAACCCTGGCGGCCGTGGCGGCACCACCTTCGCCAAGGCGGCGACATCGGGCAATGCAAGCACCGGCCCCGGGTCCGGCACGGGGGGCGCATTGCCGAGCAGATGGCGGTCATGCGTCTCGATGAACGCCTTCAACCCGCGCATGAGCACTTCGGCGGTGTATTCGCCCGCTTGCGGCAAAACATCCTTGCCAGACAAGGGTGTTTGAATATCCGCCCGCCGCAGCATGGTGGCGATAGCCTGCTCGATGTATTCTGGTTGCCCTTCCTCGATGACCAGCACCGCGGCACGCCCGGCGGCAAATTCCTTCACCTCGTCATCAACCAAGGGATAGGTCACGTTGAGCACGTACATTGCAACGTGGCTGTTGCCGTAAACATCGGCCAGGCCCAGCTGCTGCAGCGCCCGCAGCACGGCGTTGTACAGCCCGCCCTGCATGATCAGCCCCACGGCGCTGTCGTCCGGCCCGCAGAACTCGTTCAGCTTCTGCTGCTTGATGAAGGCCACGGCCGCCGGCCACCGCCTATCGATCTTTTCCTTCTCGTGCAGAAAAGACGCTGGTGGCAGCACGATGCGACCGGTGTCACGCCGCGGCTCCGCCAAAGCCTGGCTCAACGGAAATACCGGGCGCTGGTTGTCCTTGGCGATGAAACTTCCGTGCACGTGGCAGGCCCTGATGCGAACCTCCAGCATCACCGGCGTGCTCGAAACCTCCGACAGCGCAAACCCCGCCTCCACCGCCGCCACGATCGAAGGCAGGTTTGGCCGAGGATCCATCAGCCAGATCTGCGATTTCATGGCAAAGGCATGCGACCGCTCCTGCATGATCGAGGAGCCTTCACCGTAATCCTCGCCGATGATGATCAGCGCGCCACCGAGCACACCGCCCGAGGACAGATTGGACAGCGCATCGGCAGCCACATTGGTGCCGGCGGTGGACTTCCAGGTGACTGCGCCGCGGATCGGATACATCACCGATGCCGACAGCATCGCAGCGGCTGCCGCCTCGGAGGCCGAGCTCTCGTAATGCACGCCGAGCTCGCCGAGCACGTCTTCGGCGTCGGCCAGCACATCCATCAGATGCGAGATCGGCGAACCCTGATAGCCGCCCACATAGCCCACGCCGCACTGCAGCAGCGCCTTGGTGATCGCAAGAATGCCCTCGCCCCGAAACTCGGCGCCCGCGCCCAGCTTCAGGTCCTGCACTTCACGTCGAAAGGAACGCTCGGCCATCCCGACCTCCTCCGCATGAACGCTTACAGATGGCGCACCTGCAATCCGTCGCACAGAACTTTAGAGGTGAAGCGATTTGCGTCAAGCACGATCTGCCGTCGCGACGAAATCAGCGCCGCACTGCTTGTTTGTCCTCATGATATACGTGATCGGCCATCGCAACGGGATACGCTTGACACGCAAATATCGGCGTGTTGCTTTAGCTCTCAATCAATTCTGGCAGACACCGATCGACAGCAGGAGGGCGCGCGTGAACGCATTCGTCGCCGCTTTTCTGGCCCAGGACGGCCTGTCGAACGGCGCCATCTATTGCCTGCTGGCCATCGCCCTGGTGCTGATGTTCGCGGTCACGCGAATCATTTTCATTCCGCAAGGCGAATTCATTTCCTATGCGGCGCTGAGCTACGGTGCGCTGCGCGAAGGCCGCGTGCCGGGCACGGTGGGCTTTCTGCTGGTGCTGGCAGCCTGCACCGTGGTGCTGGACCTGCTGGGTACTTCAGCCGGCATGCGCATGGCCAGCCTGCGACGCCTGCCGCGGCGCGTGGCACCGGCACTGGTTCTCTCGGCCCTGGCACTGCTCAGCGCGCGGCTGCATCTGCCCGCGGTGGTCGACGCGCTGATCACCATTGCCATGGTGGCGTGCATGGGGCCGATGCTGTTCCGGATCGTGTTTCGGCGCCTCGCGCAAGCCTCGTCGCTGGTGCTGCTGATCGTGGCTGTGGCACTGCATCTCGTGCTGCTGGGGCTGGGACTGTATTTCTTCGGCCCGGAAGGTGTGCGAACCGATCCGCTGTTCGACATGAATTTCGTGCTGAACGGATTGCCGATCAAGGCGCAGACGCTGGTGATCCTGGCGACCTGCCTCGTCCTGGTCGGAGTCCTGTTCGTCATCTCCGAACGCAGCCTCACCGGCAAGGCGCTGCGTGCGGCCGCCATCAACCCGATCGGCGCCAGGCTGATGGGCATTTCGGCGGAACTCTCTGGCGAGACCGCCTTCCTGGTGGCGGCCTTCATCGGTGGCGTCTCCGGCGTGCTGATCTCGTCCGCCACCACCATTTATTACGACAGCGGCTTCCTGCTGGGCTTGAAGGGGTTCGTTGCCGGCATCCTTGGTGGGCTGGCGAGTTTTCCCGTGGCCGCCATCGGCGCCATTGGTCTCGGCCTGCTGGAAAGCTACGCCTCGTTTTATGCCAGCGCCTTCAAGGAGACGATCGTCTTCTCGCTGATCATCCCGATCCTGCTGTGGCGCTCGCTCGCCCAGCCGGGCAAGGGCGCGCATTAGGTGCGGTCTCGCCAGGTCCCAGCCATGGCCATCGTGGCTCTGATCATTGCGGCACCCTTTGTGTTGGGCGACTATCAACTCGCCTTGCTCACCTATGTCGGGCTTTCTGCCATTGCCGCACTCGGCCTGGTGCTGCTCACCGGCAAGGCGGGGCTGTCGTCATTTGGCCAGGCGGCCTTCGTGGGCATCGGCGCCTATGTGTCGGCCATTCTCACATTGCGGGCGGGATGGTCGCCCTGGACGACATTGCCGGTGTCGTTGATCGCCGCCGGCGCCTGTGCCTGGGCCGGCGCCCTGGTGGTTGTGCGCCTGTCTGGGCATTACCTGTCGCTGGCCACCATCGCCTTCGGCGTGGCCATGTTCTATCTGTTCGGCGGGTTGGAGATCACCGGCGGCCAAAGCGGGCTGTCCGGCATTCCTCCCTTGTCAGTGGCCGGCACAGCCTTCACCAGCGCCGTGCCGAGCTTCGTGTTCGTCTGGGCGGTGCTGCTCGCGTGCATCGCCATGCTTGCCAATTTGCTGGACAGCCGCATGGGCCGCGCCATCCGGGCGCTGAAGGACGGCGACCTCATGGCCGAGGCGATGGGCATCGACACGGACGCCGCCAAAACCTGGAGCTTCGTGATCGCCTGCGTCATGGCCGGATTTGTCGGCTGGTTCTATGCGCATTTCCAACGCTTCGTGAACCCCACTGCCTTCTCGCTCGGTCAGGGCATCGAATATCTGTTCATGGCAGTGTTGGGCGGCGCCAACATGCTGTGGGGCGCCGTGGCGGGGGCGGCCATCGTCACATTGCTGAAGCCCTTGCTGCAGGCCACTCTGCCGGGGTTGCTTGGCATGACAGGAAACTTCGAAGGCGTGGTGTTCGGACTGCTGGTCATTCTGCTGTTCCAGTTCGCCGCCGAAGGTCTGCTGCCCCGGCTGCAGCGCCTGACCGGCGGCAGCAGCATCACGCCCCGCCCCATCCACCCTGGTGCCAGACTGCCAGCTGGGCCGACAGCTTCGGCCAGCCTGGTGGTCGAAGGTGCGCGAAAATCCTTTGGCGGCATCGTGGCCAACGCCGATGTCAGCCTGTTGGTGAATTCCGGCGAGATCGTGGCCTTGATCGGCCCCAACGGGGCCGGCAAAAGCACGTTTTTCGACCTTGTCACCGGCGTGACCAAAGCCGATGCCGGCCGCTTCCTGCTGAACGGACAGTCGATCGCCGGCCGCACCTCGCGCGAGATCGCCCGCCTGGGCATCGGCCGCAGCTTCCAACACGTCCGTCTCATCACCGAGATGTCGTCCCTCGAAAACGTGGCGCTTGGCGCGCACCGGCGCGGCATCGGCAGCATGCTCGCGGGCATGCTGCGGCTGGAGCGGCGGGAGGAACAGGCCCTGCTCGCCGAAGCCCAGGCGCAACTGGATCGCGTCGGGCTGGCGGACTGCGCCTGGCTGGCGGCGGGGTCATTGGCGCTCGGCCAACAGCGCATTTTGGAAGTGGCCCGGGCGCTGGCCGGCGATCCGCAGATCCTGCTGCTCGATGAGCCAGCCGCGGGGTTGCGCCTGCAGGAGAAACAGACCCTGGCCCATTTCATCCGCTCGCTGCGCGATGACGGCCTGGGAATTCTGCTGGTTGAACACGACATGGATTTCGTGATGACCCTGGCGGATCGTGTCGTGGTCATGGAATTCGGCCGGATCATCGCCAGCGGCACGCCGCACAGCGTGCAGAACGACGCGCGCGTGCAGGAAGCCTATCTGGGTGCCGCGGAATGACGCGCGGCACCGCATTGCTGTCCGCGCGCAACGTCACGGTGTCCTACGACAAGATCGCCGCTGTGCGCTCGGTTTCCCTGGAGGTGCGTGAAGGCCAGGTGGTCACCATCGTCGGCCCGAACGGCGCCGGCAAAACCACGTTGCTGTCAGCGCTGATGGGGCTGCTGCCGTTGCAGGGGCGGGTCGCGTATTTCGGCGCCGAAGCTTCCGGACACCCAAGCGTGGAGATGCTGGTGCGGGCCGGCATGGGGCTTATTCCCGAAAAGCGAGAGCTGTTCACCACCATGTCGGTGGAGGACAATCTTTTGCTTGGTGGTTTCGACCGATGGCGCGCGGGCGCGCGCGACAATGCGGCGACACTGGCGGAAATATATGCGCTGTTCCCCCGCCTGCTGGAACGCCGCCGGCAGATGGCGGCAACCCTGTCAGGCGGCGAACGCCAGATGCTGGCCATGGGCCGGGCGCTGATGGCGCGCCCACGGCTGTTGCTGCTCGACGAACCCAGCCTGGGACTGGCACCTTTGGTGATGCGCGACATTTTCCGCACCATCGAGGCCTTGCGTGCACGCGGTGTCGCGATCCTGCTGGTCGAACAAAATGCCCGGGCCGCCTTGCGGATTGCCGATCATGGCTATGTCATGGAAGCCGGCAGCTTCGTGCTTGAAGGCCCGGCGGCGGATCTTGCACGCAATGAGCGGGTGATCGAAGCCTATCTGGGTGTTGCCGCGGCCGATCGAATTTCCACACCACGCGAGAGGGAGTAGCGCTTATGCGTATCGTCTGCATTGGTGGCGGGCCGGCGGGGCTGTATTTCGCCCTTCTGATGAAAAAGCTGGACACATCGCACAGCGTCACCGTGGTGGAGCGCAACAAGCCCTACGATACCTTCGGCTGGGGCGTGGTGTTCTCCGATGCCACCATGCAGAACATGCGCATCTGGGACCCCGAGACTGCTCGCGAGATCGAGGCCGCGTTCAATCATTGGGACGACATCGAGGTTCTCATCAAGGGCCGCCGCATGCGCACCACCGGCCATGGCTTCGTCGGCATCGGCCGCAAGCAGATGCTCAACATCCTGCAGGCACGCTGCGAACAGGTGGGTGTGGAGCTGGTGTTCGAATGCGATGTTGACTCCGACGCCGACTTCCCCGATGCGGACCTCGTCATCGCCAGCGACGGTGTCAATTCCCGCATTCGCCAGAAATATGCCGAGGTGTTTCAGCCTGATCTGGTGGTGCGCCCCAACCGCTATATCTGGCTGGGGGTCGACCGCTCCTTCGACGCCTTCACCTTCGACTTCCGCCGCACCGAGCACGGCTGGTTTCAGGCACATATCTACAAGTTCAATGAAACAACCTCGACCTTCATCGTCGAAACCACCGAGGAGACTTTCCAGGCGCATGGGCTGGGCAAGGCCTCGCAGGATGAGTCGATCGCCTTCTGCCAGGATATTTTCGCCGAGGTGCTCGAAGGCGCGCAGCTGATGACCAACGCGCGGCATCTGCGCGGTTCGGCCTGGCTCAACTTCAGCCGGCTGATCTGCGGCAAATGGAGCCACTTCAACGGCAACAGCCACGTCGTGCTGATGGGCGACGCGGCCCACACCGCGCATTTCGCCATCGGTTCCGGCACCAAGCTGGCGCTGGAGGATGCCATCGAGCTGGCCCGGCAGTTCGGCCTGCTGGGCGACACCGCCGACAAGATTCCCGAAGTGCTGCAGGCCTATGAAGCCGTGCGCGCGATCGACGTCATTCGCATTCAGAACGCGGCGCGCAACGCGATGGAATGGTTCGAGGTGGCCGGCGCCCGTTATGCCGACACGCTGGAGCCTGAGCAGTTCATGTATTCGCTGCTGACGCGATCCCAGCGGATCAGCCACGAGAACCTGCGGCTGCGCGACAAGGCCTGGCTTGAAGGCTACGAGCGATGGTTTGCCCAGCGCGCCGGCGTGCCGGCAACCAACACCGGGCGCGTGGTGCCGCCGATGTTCACGCCCTTCACCTTACGCGGCGTCACCTTCGCCAACCGTGTCGTGGTTTCGCCGATGGCGGTGTATTCGGCCGAAGATGGCATGCCCGGGGATTTTCACCTGGTGCATCTCGGCGCCCGCGCCATGGGCGGGGCGGCGCTGGTGTTTGCCGAAATGACCTGCGTTTCACCCGACGCACGCATCACGCCGGGCTGCCTCGGCCTGTGGAACGACGAACAGATGCAGGGGTTTCGCAGGCTGGTCGCGTTCATCCACACCACGCAAGCCAAGGCCGGGCTGCAGCTTGGCCATGCCGGGCGCAAGGGGTCCACACGGGTGGCCTGGGAGGGCATGGACGAGGCTTTGCCGAGCGGTAACTGGCCGCTGATCTCGGCCTCCGCCATTCCCTATCTGCCCGAGGGTGCCATACCCCGCGCCATGACGCGGGCGGACATGGACCGCGTGACCGCGGACTTCGTCGCCAGCGCCCGCCGGGGCGCCGAAGCGGGCTTCGACGTGCTGGAACTGCATTGTGCGCATGGCTATCTGCTGTCGAGCTTCCTGTCGCCACTGACCAATGTGCGCAGCGACGGATATGGCGGCAGCCACGCCAACCGTGCGCGCTATCCTTTGGAAGTCTTCAACGCCATGCGCGAGGTTTGGCCGGATGATCGGCCGCTGTTCGTGCGGCTGTCCTGTCACGACTGGACGGACGGCGGCAACACGCCTGAGGATGCAGCGCTGTTTTCCGAGATGTTCAAGGCTGCCGGTGCCGATCTCGTGGACTGTTCCTCCGGCCAGGTGTGGAGCGACGATCACCCGGTTTACGGTCGCATGTATCAGACGCCGTTCTCCGACAGAATTCGCAACGAGATCGACATTCCCACCATCGCCGTGGGTGCGATTTCGGAGGCCGACCAGGTGAATTCGATCATCGCCGCGGGGCGCGCGGACATGTGCGCCATTGCCCGCCCGCATCTGGCCGATGCCGCCTGGACCTTGCACGAGGCGGCGAAGATCGATGTGCCTTCAGTGGAATGGCCCAAGCAATACAGCTCCGCGCGGCGCCAGTATGAAACAGCCCTTGCACGGGCGGCGCTGGTGTGACGGAACCGCATGTTCTCATCACCGGTGCCGGCGGCGGCATTGGTGCGGCGATTGCCATGGGCTTTGCCCGGCAGGGCGCGCGGGTCAGCCTGGCCGGGCGCGATACCGCGCGGCTTGCGGCGGTTGCCGCATCCTTGACGCAGGCGGCCGTGATCGATGGGCTGGATGTCAGCGATCCGGATTCGGTGACAGAGGGTGTGGCGCGGGCGCGGGCGCGGTTCGGCCCGGTTGCAGTGCTGGTCAACAACGCCGGCGCCGCCCCCAGCGGTGCCTTCACGCGCATCACGCTGGCGGAATGGAACGCGGCCCTTGCTGTCAACCTCACCGGAACCTTCCTGATGACACAGGCGGTTTTGCCGGATCTGCGCCAGGCCATGGCGGGGCGCATCATCAACATCGCTTCCACCGCAGGCCTCATTGGCTATGCCTATGTGGCGGCCTATGTCGCGGCCAAGCACGGTGTGATCGGGCTGACGCGCAGCCTGGCGCTGGAACTGGCGCGCACCGGCATCACCGTGAACGCGGTATGCCCCGGCTATACCGACACGCCGCTGGTGGATCGCGCGATCGAGACCATCACCCAAAAGACCGGCCGCTCGGCCGAGGAAGCCCGCGGCGAACTTGCCCGCGCCAATCCGCAAGGTCGCCTGGTCAGTCCGGAGCAGGTGGCGCAGACCGTGCTGTGGCTGGCACAGCCGGACAGTTCGGCCATCACCGGCCAGGCCATCGCCGTTGCCGGCGGCGAGGTCATGGCGGGATAACATCAGGGAGGAATGTGTGACATGACGCAGATCGAGGCCGAACGCAGCCTGACCATCCTGCAGCCACCGGACTGGCCACGGCCGAAGGGCTATGCCAACGGCGTTTCCGGCCAGGGCACCGTCGTGCTGGTCAGCGGGCAGATCGGCTGGAACGCCGAGGGCGTGTTTGCCAAAGGCCTTGCGGCACAAACCGGCGTTGCCTTGCGCAACATTCTGGCGGTGCTGGCCGAGGCCGGTGGCGGGCCGCAGCATATCGGCAGGCTCACCTGGTATGTGACGGACATGCCGGCGTATCGGGAGAGTGCCAAGGCGCTCGGCGAGGTGTGGCGCGAGGTGATGGGCCGCAACTTTCCGGCCATGGCAGTGGTCGGTGTCACCAGCCTGGTGGAGCCCGAGGCCTGCGTTGAGATCGAGGCGATCGCAATTCTTCCCTTCGCTCAATAATCCGCTTTCGCAGCACCGGTGGGTGCGCCAAACTTGCTGCAAATGGAACTGGAGACTGTCATGACCGAAGTCTTGTCGCTGCTGTCCTCCGCGTTGAACTCAGGCGCCGTTCGGGTTGTCGACCTCAGCCAAACCTTGTCACCTGAGACGATCGTCATCGACCTGCCCCCGCCCTTCGCCCAGTCCGCACCTTTCACCATGGAAGTGGTCTCCCACTACGACGACAAGGGCCCCGCCTGGTATTGGAACAACATGTCGTTGGGGGAGCACACGGGGACGCATTTCGATGCGCCGGTGCACTGGGTGACCGGCCGCGCGCTGCCCGACAACATGACCGACACCATCAAGCCACAGCGACTGGTGGCATCGGCCTGTGTGATCGACGTTGAAGATGACTGCGCGGCCAATCCGGATTTTCTGCTGACCCGCGAACGGCTTTTGGCCTGGGAAGCAACCCATGGCCGCATTCCCGCCGGCGCCTGGGTGCTGATGCGCAGCGGCTGGTCGAAACGCGCGGGTGCTGATTTCCTCAATGTGGGATCGATCGGGCCGCAAAGCCCGGGGCCAGACGCGGACTGCGTGCAGTTCATGGTGCAGGACCGTGACGTGGCGGGCTTCGGCACCGAAACGGTTGGCACCGATGCAGGCCAGGCCTTCGGTTTCACGCCGCCGTTTCCCTGCCACACCTTCATGCACGGGGCGAACAAGTTCGGCCTGGCCAGCCTGAACAATCTCGATCAGCTGCCCGCCACCGGTGCCATCATCATCACCCCGCCGCTGAAGATCGCCGGTGGCTCCGGCAGCCCCTGCCGGGTGCTGGCCTTGGTTTCCGGCTGAAACCCGGTGGCCGGGTTTCGCGAAAGACTGGCATTCGACGCCGATTGCGGTGAATACCGCGACGGTGCGATCCGCTACATGATGATCCGGCCGGATGCGCTGATGGGCATTCTGCACCAGTTGCCGGCAGACATGCAGCCAGCGGTGCTCGAAGCCTTTGCGCGGTCGATCACCGAGGCCGGCGGCAAATCCGCCGCCGCCTATCGCGCGGCCGGTTCGGTGGATGGGCCTGCACTGGTGGCCACCATCGCGCGCACGGCACCTGAACTCGGGTGGGGCATCTGGACGCTTACCTTGGGGGCTTCGCGCATGGATTTGAGCGTCGCCAACAGTCCTTTCGTGGCAGGCTACGGCCGGTCGGCCACCCCGGTCTGCCATCCCATCGTTGGCATGCTGACGGCGGTGGGGCGCATGGTGTTCGGCACCGATGTTGCGGTGCAGGAGACGCAGTGCGCCGCGGTGACCGGGGACGCCGATTGTCGCTTCGAGGTGATTTCGCTGGCCTGACACGAAACAAGGAGAGTGGTGATGACATTCAAGCTGCAGCGCCGGGCCCTTCTCGCAGGTGCCACTGCGATCGCCTTCGCACCGCGTCTGGCGCGCGCCGCCGATGCTGACGCCGTCACCATCGGCTGGCCGAACGACGTGGGCACCTGGGACCCGAACCAGCGCTTCACGCCGGATGCGCAGTCGATCTTCAAGGCGGTGTTCGACAGTCCCTTGACGCAGAACCAGCAGTTGAAGCTGGTGCCGCACGCGCTGGCGGCCTGGGAGCTCGCGCCGGATGCGCTGAGCATGAAGGTGAGACTGCGCGACGACATCAGTTTCCACGACGGCGTGCGCATGACCACGGAGGATTTCAAATACACCTTCCTCGACCGTATCAAGACCACACCGGGGCTGGACACCGCCAATTCCTGGCGCAAGGTGCAGGACATCGAGATTCTGTCGCCAACCGACGCCATCATGCACTTCAGTTCGCCGGCGCCCACGGCCCCACAATGGATGTCGTTTCTCGGCAGCTACATCGTGCCGAAACATGCGGTTGAAGCCGTGGGTGCTGCGGCCTTCGCGCAGAAGCCGCTGGGCAGCGGGCCTTACAAGCTGGTGGACTACGAGCTGAACGCACGCATCGTGCTGGAACGCAACGACGCCTATTGGGGGCCGAAGCCCAAGATTCGTCGTGTCACCATCC
>Ga0075019_10000941_pt1 | contig 16685 bp, 17 predicted proteins | sample ColStrG_CSR_2013_FD_71473 | JGI IMG/M metagenome (GOLD analysis project Ga0075019, IMG submission 71473) | Freshwater sediment microbial communities in response to fracking from Pennsylvania, USA - Cold Stream Run_MetaG_CSR_2013 | ecosystem: Environmental > Aquatic > Freshwater > Creek >...
GTCTATATTCTTAAAGGCGCAAATGGACGGCATTACATCGGATCCTGCATGGATCTGGAGGCCCGATTCAAACAACATGAACGAGGCCACACCCATACGACCAAACGTCTGGGAGGAGCCAGTAGTTTGCAATCCTGAGGGACACGCGTGGTTTTAAACAATAAGTTGTTTGCAAAATACCGACCGGCGGTAGAGTGGGGATTCTATGTGGGCGATGTCCATCCCCTGGTGGGAATTTGTCTTGCGCGCGGTGGTGGTGTATGCGTTTTTGATCGCGGTCCTCAGAGTCAGCGGGAAGCGGCAGATAGGCCAACTGGCGCCGTTTGATCTGGTGTTGCTGCTGGTTTTGTCCAATGCCGTGCAGAATGCCATGAATGGCGGCGACAACTCCCTGATCGGCGGATTACTGTCGGCCTTGACACTTGTCGCGCTCAATTATCTGGTGGGGCTCGCGACCTACCGCAGCAAAAAACTGGAACGTATCATCGAGGGAAAGCCGGAGATTCTGATCCACAACGGCAAACTTTTCACCGATGTCATGGCGCGTGCGCAACTGACCCATCATGAGCTGGACTCGGCGCTGCGGCAGCAGGGTTGCGAGTCGGTGCAGGATGTGCATTTTGCGATTTTGGAAAACAACGGCTCCATCACCGTGACCCGGCGGCATCGGGATTAATGTTAAAGCTGGTCGGCGATGAGCAGGATGAGCATCACCGGCAGATACACAATGGAAGCCAGAAAGAGGCGTCGTGCCGCACTGCGGTCGCGGGCAAAGGCCAGCGCAGCAGCCAGATAAGCGCCGCCGCAGAGCAGGGAACCGGCCAGATAGAGAGGGCCGCAGAGCAGCCACACATAGGGCAGCAGTCCGACCAGGAAAACAGCCAGGGCATAGGCGACAGTCTTCCAGGCGGTGGCGCGGCCGTCGGGGTCGTTGCGGGTCAGCATGCGAAAACCGCCCCGCGCATAATCTTCGCGATAAAGCCAGGCGATGGCGAGGAAGTGCGGCATTTGCCAGAAAAACAAGATTAGAAACAAAGCGAGGGCGCCCGTGTTGAGGGGTTGACCGGCGGCGGTCCATCCGATCACCGGGGGGAGGGCGCCGGGGATGGCGCCGATGAGAGTGTTGCAGGACGTGATCTGCTTCAGAGGAGTGTAGAGAAAGAGGTAGCTGAACAGGGTCAGGGCGGCGATCCATGCGGTGAGTTCGTTGCAGCTCAGAAAGAGATAGGCCAGACCGAAGCCGGAGAGGAGGGTGCCCAGGCAGAGGGCGTCGCGGTCGGCAAAGCGTCCGGCGGGGATGGGGCGTGACTTGGTGCGGTGCATGCGGGCGTCGGCGGCCGCTTCCAAGACTTGATTGAGGACTGCGGCGCCGGCGGCGACGGCGGCGGTGCCGAGGAGGGCGTGGAAGAGGGGGAGGGGTTTGGGATGACCGGCGGAGGCGAGGTAAAATCCGGTGAGGGTGGTGAAGAGGACGAGAATGGTGAGGCGGGACTTGGTGAGCTCGGCCAGATCCGTGAAGAGAGCGCTGTGGCGCGGCAGAGGGACGGAAGTGGGGACAGGCTTCATGGAATTAGGTGTTCTAGGATGCAGACAACCCTTGCTAATGGCAAGTCTGAGACTCAAGGCAACCCAGAAAAAAGTCGGTTTCGCATGAATACAGTTTTGTTAATGGGCACGTTAGAATGTGTAATGGTCGGGCCGATTCCTTCTGTACGGGGGAGTGGAGGGGTGAGAAATTCATTTATAAGGTTTGCTGTACTTATCGATACAAGTCATCAGCTAATAATGAGTTGACATCTGTCGCTCCGCACGACATTACCATCCCGTGTTTTGCTGAAAGAAACACAGAGGAGCCTGCCGGGAGGCGGGTGATTTTGAACACAATTTTAGGACAGTTTGGACGCGGGCGCTCGTAACATGGCTAACATATTTCCAAAATGGACAGTGACGTTGCCGGTCAAGTTGATCGTGCTCGCAATAGTCCTGGGTTCGGTCGTGTTCACCGGCGTGGCTTATTATTTCACGCCCAAATACACCCGCGTCGGTTACCAACCCACCCAGCCCGTGGCCTTCGACCACTCCATCCACGCCCAACAACTCGGCATCGATTGTCGTTACTGCCATCAGTCCGTCGAGGTTTCCGCCCGTTCCAGCATTCCCTCGGTGCAAACCTGCATGACCTGCCATTCGCAGATCCGCAAGGACAGCCCCAAGCTCCAGGTGATCCGCGACGCCTGGAACGGCGGCAAGGGCGACGGCCCGGCCGTGCGTTGGGTGCGCATCCACAAGGCTCCCGATTACGTCTATTATAATCATGCCATTCACGTGAACAGCGGTGTGAGTTGCGTAAGCTGCCACGGTAATGTGAATCACATGACGGAAGTCTGGCACGACCAGCCCCAGAGCATGGGCTGGTGTCTGGAGTGTCACCGCCACCCGGAAAACCAGATCCGCCCGCGCGACAAGGTTTACGATCTTGACTGGAAGCCCGCCAGTGCCGAGGAGCAGAAAATCATGGGCCGCAAATTGGTCAAGGAATTGAACATCAATCCGCCGCAAACCTGCGCCGGCTGCCACAGATGAAGCGAATTTTTCAACACCCTCCCGCCGACGCCGGTTCCAAAATCTATTGGAAAAGTGTCGAGGAATATTCCCACACCACCGAATTTCAATCGTGGCTGGACCGCGAGTTTCCCGCCGGAGCGGCCGAGTTTTGGGGCGATGGAGTGTCGCGCCGCAGTTTCCTGCGTCTGATGGGGGCGTCCATGGCCCTGGCCGGATTCGGTCTCTCGGGATGCCGTCGCCCGGAGGCGCATGTGGTTCCTTTTACCAGGACACCGGAATGGCTGGTGCCGGGCCAGCTGTTGAATTTCGCCACCACCATGCCGCGTCGCAAGGGCGGGGTGCCGCTGTTGGTGACGAGCACGAGCGGGCGCCCGATCAAGATCGAAGGCAATCCACTGCATCCCGCAGCCAAAGGCAAGAGCGATCTTCATGCCCAGGCATCGCTGCTCAATCTTTATGATCCGGACCGGTCGCATCGTTTTGTCCGCCAGGGCTCCGAGGCCACGCGGGCTGAATTCATCAAAGCCCTGGATGCTTTGCGTGAGGGCTGGCAGTCGGCGGCGGGCAAGGGTCTGGCATTTTTGAGTTGGGAAACCCATTCGCCGACCCTGAATCGACTCCGTCGCGAATTGACTGCCAAATATCCCGGGCATGTCTGGGCCGTGCACGAGCCGCTGCTGTTTGATGCGGAAGCCAAGGCGGCCAGACTCGCCTACGGCCAGGATGTGTTGCCGGTACCGCGTTTTGAAAAAGCGGAAGTGATCCTCTCGCTGGACCATGATTTCCTCGGTAGTGACGGAACCCTCGCCGCGATGCGTGGTTTTGCGGACGGACGAAAAGTTGAGGATGGCGCTTCGAAGATGAACCGACTTTATGTGGTGGAAAGCCGCTACAGCGCGACGGGTGCGATGGCCGACCACCGTTTGCGCCTGCCGTCCAGCCGCATTGCAGAACTGGCTACGGCCCTGCTGGGAGCTGTGACCGGACAGGCTGCGAACATGGACGGTGTGGATCCGAAATGGATTGCAGAGGCGGCGGCCGATCTGGTTTCCGCGGCGGGCAAAGCCCTGGTGATGGCCGGACCCGGACAGCCGGTGGAGGTGCATTTGATGGTCGCCTCGTTGAACCAGGCGCTGGGCGCCATGGGGACGACCCTGGAATTTGTCAAAGGCGAGAGTCTTCCCGCGCTCGATTTGTCTGAATTGTCGGCGCAGATCCGTTCCGGTGCGGTGACGGATCTGGTGATTCTCGGAGCCAATCCGGTTTACAACGCTGCGGTTGATCTCGACTGGGCCAAGCTGCAGAAATCGCTCAAGAACGTCGTGCACCTCGGCACCTACGAGGATGAGACCGCCGCACTCAGCACCTGGCATGCGCCCCTGGCGGAATATCTGGAAACATGGGGTGACAGCCTGTTGCAGGATGGCAGTTATGGATGCATCCAGCCGTTGATTCTGCCGTTGCGCGAGGCCATTTCCGAAATTCAATTGGTGGCCTGTTTGCTGGGTCAAGTGGATGCGGACGGCGAGTTTGTCTCCGGACCGGAATTGGTTCAGGAGACCTTCAAGCAACGCCTGGGGGCGGGGTTCAACAAGAATGCCTGGAACAAATTTGTCCATGACGGTTTTTGGTCAGGATCGGATGTCAAGACGCCGGTGACCTTCAATGGCAATGCGATGGTCGCTGGCCGGGCCGCTCTTTCCGCCAAAATCCCCGACCCGAACAATCTGGAACTGGTTTTCGTGGCGGACTCCAAACTGGACGACGGACGCTACGCCAACAATGGCTGGCTGCAGGAGCTTCCCGATTTCATGACCAAACTCACCTGGGACAATGCGGTGTTGGTCGGACCGGCCACGGCCGCGGCGCTGGGTTTGAAACAGGAAGTGAAGAACGGCCATTATTTCACCGACATTATTCGCATTGAACTGGATGGACGCTCGGTCGAGGCACCGATTCTGATTGTACCCGGTCAGGCTGACAACAGCCTCGTGCTGCCGCTCGGTTATGGTCGTGCCGCCACGGGCAAGGTCGGTCAGGGCGTGGGTTTCAATTTCTACGGCCTGCGCACTGTTGCGGCGCCGTCTGTGGCGGTGGGAGCGCGGGTGACCCGCACCGGCCGCACTCACATGTTTGCCATCACGCAGGAGCACTGGAGCATGGAAGGGCGCGACATCGTGCGCGAGGCCCCGATTGCCTATTACCGGAAAAATCCTGAATTTGTGCGCAAGCTCGGCTTGGAGGATGAAACCCCTCCGGACAAGAGTTTCTACCAATCCCCGCCCTTCGACTACAGCAAGCATTACCAATGGGGCATGGTCATTGACCTGACCTCCTGTGTGGGTTGCAACGCCTGCGTGGTGGCCTGTCAGAGCGAAAACAACATCCCGATTGTGGGCAAGGAGCAGGTGGCCAAGGGACGTGAGATGCACTGGATTCGCGTGGACCGCTATTTTTCAGGTTCGCAAAGCCAGTGGCCCAACGGTCATGCCGAGATTCCGAACGATCCCGAAGTGGTGATGCAGCCGGTGGCGTGCATGCAGTGCGAAAACGCCCCCTGCGAAACAGTTTGCCCGGTCAACGCCACGGTCCACAACGAGGAAGGGCTGAACGTCATGGCCTACAACCGTTGCATCGGCACGCGGTATTGCGCCAACAATTGTCCGTACAAAGTGCGCCGCTTCAACTTTTTCGATTACAACCAGCGCCAGCTCGACCAGCTTTACTTCGGTCCATTGGGTCCGAAGGGCACGGCCGAAACGATACAGATGTCCAAGAATCCGAACGTCAGCGTGCGCATGCGCGGTGTGATGGAGAAGTGCACCTTCTGCGTGCAGCGTCTGGAATCGGCCAAGATCGATCACAAGGTTCAGACACGCCGTGACGGCACCAAGCTGCCTGGTGATGCCATTCAGACGGCCTGCCAGCAGGCTTGCCCGGCGGATGCCATTGTCTTCGGTGACTTGTCCGATCCGGACAGCCGTGTGACAAAGCTGAAAAAGCGCGAGTTGAACTACAAACTGCTGGATTATTTGAACACCCAGCCGCGGTTGAGCTATCTGGCGAAAATCCGCAATCCGAATCCGAAGATGCCCGGAGCGGATAAAGTCGGAATGGGTTTGATCAACATTCGTCTGGGCGCAGAAGCCGCCGGGGCGGAGGAGAAAAAGGATTAAGGGTCCGGTTTTTGACCGGAAAGTTGAAGCAATAGAAAATTTAAAACCGGCCGCCCGCGAGGGTTTCCGGGAGAATAAAAAATGAGCGACGGAACAACAGGTACATTCGGTCCCGCCCGGGGAAACATCATGGCGCGCAAGCCCCTGGTGGCGAACAGCCGTTCCTTGGGCTGGATCACCGATCATATCGCCGGGATGCTGGAAGGTCGGCCGGCCCTGTGGTGGTGGGTGGCCACGATTCTGACCGGTCTGATCGCCACCCTGGTGCCCTGTGAGTTGACCTACCTCGTTTCCACCGGCGTGGGCATCTGGGGTTTGAACCATCCCGTCGGCTGGGCCTGGGACATCACCAACTTCGTTTTTTGGATTGGTATCGGTCATGCCGGCACTCTGATCTCGGCGATCCTGTTCCTGACCCGCCAGAAGTGGCGCACCTCCATCAACCGTGCTGCCGAGGCCATGACCATTTTTGCCGTGATTTGCGCCGGTATTTTCCCGGCCTTCCACGTGGGGCGTTTCTGGATGGTGTGGTTTCTCGCTCCCGTGCCCAACTCCTACGCCATCTGGCCGAATTTCAAAAGCCCGCTGCTCTGGGACGTTTTCGCCGTTTCAACTTATTTCACCGTGTCGTTGATTTTCTGGTACATCGGATTGGTGCCGGACCTGGCGACCATTCGCGACCGTGCCACCGGGAAATTCCGCAAAATGATTTATGGGATTTTTGCCCTGGGCTGGCGTGGGTCCAACCGTCACTGGCGCCACTATGAAAAGGCCTATCTGATTCTGGCCGGCATTTCCACGCCGCTGGTGCTCTCGGTGCACAGCGTGGTTTCCTTCGACTTTGCCACCTCCATCGTGCCAGGCTGGCACACCACCATCTTCCCTCCCTATTTTGTGGCCGGGGCGATTTTTGGCGGTTTTGCCATGGTGCTGACCCTCATGATCCCGGCCCGTGCCATTTTCAAGCTGGAAGATTTGATCACCATCAAGCACATCGACAACATGGCGAAGATCATTCTCATGACCGGATCGATTGTGGGTTATGCCTATCTGATGGAGTTGTTTATCGCCTGGTACAGTGCCAACCCGAACGAAGGCTGGGCCTTTTTCCACAACCGCATCGCCGACCCGTTTATTTTCGGGCCGTTGATGAAATGTGAACCGGCGCCCTACTGGTGGGCGTATTGGTCGATGATGTTCTGCAACGTGATTGCGCCGCAGCTTTTCTGGTTCAAGTATCTCCGCACGCATGTCTGGTGGGTGCTCCTGATTGTGCAGGCTCCGAACATCGGGATGTGGTTTGAGCGATTTGTCATCATAGTCACATCGATCCATCGCGATTACCTGCCCTCTTCCTGGGGGTACTTCACCCCCACGCGCAACGACGTGCTGCTTTTTGTGGGAACCATCGGACTGTTTGTCTTTCTCTTCCTTTTGTTCCTGAGATTTCTCCCGGCCATCACCATGTTCGAGGTGAAGGCGGTGCTGCCGGAATCCGATCCGCATTACGTGGGCGGCGATGACAAGGAGGGGCATTAATTTCCCGACGGGGGGATTGGCCGGAAAAACGATGAGCAAAATTCACGGTATCGGAGCCCAGTTTGACAGCGCGCGGGATCTTTATCTGGCGGCGCAAAAGGTCCGCGACGCAGGATTCAAGCGTTGGGATGTGTATTCGCCCTTTCCCATCCACGGGATGGACGCGGCCATGGGTTTGAAGGGATCCCGGGTTTCCTTTTTCTCGCTCTGCGGCGGGATCACGGGGGCGCTGAGTGCCTTTGTGCTGGTGTATTACACCAGCGCCATCAACTATCATCTGGTGGTGCAGGGCAAACCCTACTTTGCCTTCGAACCGACCTTCCCGGTCTTTTTTGAGCTGACCATCCTGCTGACGGCTTTTTTCACGGTGGGCAGCATGCTGGCCATGAACCTGTTGCCGCGCCTGAATCATCCGGTGTTCAACTGGGAGAAATTCTCCCGTGTGACCGATGACGGATTTTTCCTGGTGATTGAATCGTCCGACCCGCTTTTCAGCGAAAAGGAAACACCGGCTCTGCTGGGATCGCTGGGCGGAAGGAACGTGGAGAAGATCGGGGACTAAGCTTATGCTGCGCTATATCTTTTTCGGAGTTCTGCTGCTGGTGGCTTCGGTCCTGTTGATCGCGGGCTTCCGCGGCGACCGCTTTAAAAATCCGCCCATTGAAATTTTTCCCGACATGGTGCGTCAGCCCAAGTACAAGGCCCAGGCGGAGACGGACTTTTTTGCCGATGGCCGCATTGACCGCGCCCTGCCGCCGGGCACGGTGCCGTTGCAGGCCAAAGTGGATGACCCCTATTACATGACCGGGGTGATGGATGATGCTTTTGGCGACGGCCTTCCCGTGCCGGTGACGGAGCAGTTGCTGGTCCGCGGGCGTGACCGTTTCAACATCAACTGCGCACCCTGCCACGGGGCGGCGGGCGGCGGCGATGGCGTCACCACCAAATTCGGTTTGAACGGCCCGGCCAATTATCATACGGACCGTCTGCTGCAAATGCCGGACGGGCAGATTTTCTACACCATTTCCCACGGCAAAGGCCAGATGATCGGCCTGCCGCACATTCCGGTGAGGGACCGCTGGGCCATAGTGAGTTACATCCGTGTGCTGCAAAAAAGTCAGCGGGCCACCCTGGCGGATGTGCCTGAGGAATCCAAAAAAGAGTTGAGCAAATGAGCGAGCACCCCATATCCGCGCCCGTCGAAGAACGGTTTAACCTGAGCAAGCTCGGCTTTCTGCCGCTGGCCCTGTTGGTGACGGGCTTGTTTTTCACCGGCCTCAGTCTGGCTTGGGGTTATTGCGGGGACCGCACCCAGTTTGCCTTTTCCTGGCTGTTTGCCTTCATGGTTTGCTTTACGCTTTGTGCCGGCTGCCTGTTTTGGGTGCTGTTGCATCATGCCTTGGATGCCGACTGGTCGGTGGTGGTGCGCCGTGTGCCGGAAACCATCGCGAGCCTGTTTTTCCCTTGGATGCTGCTGGCTTTCATTCCCATTGCGCTGCTGCGCAAAGAGCTGTTTGTCTGGTGGACGGTGCTGCCCGGTGCGGATCATTTGCTCGATCACAAGTCGGGTTTTTTGAATCATGGTTTTTTCTGGGTGCGGGCTGCGCTATATTTCGGGGGCTTTGGGTTGTTGGGCTGGCTGCTGCGCAAAAATTCCGTGGCGCAGGACGGCGATGGAAATGTGCATCTATCCATCCTGCAGCGCCGCACGGCCTATGTGGGCATTCCGTTTTTTGCTGTCTCCATCACCTTTGCCGCCATTGACTGGATGATGAGCCTGAACTATCACTGGTTTTCCACCATGTTCGGGGTTTATGTGTTTGCCGGGGTGGCGGGCAGTTCGATGGCATTGATGATTCTGGTGAGCAACCTGCTCAAAGCGGGCGGTTATTTGAAGAATGTGATGACGGTCGAGCACAATCACATCATGGGCAAGCTGCTTTTTGCCTTTGTGATTTTCTGGGCTTACGTCAGCTTCTCGCAGTACATGCTTTATTATTACGCCAACATTCCGGAGGAAACGATCTGGTTTGTGCACCGCAACACGGGAAGCTGGCATGAGGTGAGCATTTTCCTGGTCTTTGCCCATTTCTTCATTCCCTTCATCATGCTCCTGACCCAGCCGGCCAAACGCAATCCCTACCGCATCACCTTCGCCGCCATCTGGTATCTGGGTGTGCATGTTCTGGATTTGTATTGGATCATCATGCCGCAACTGCAACTGCGCCACGCCGGTGCCGGGGCAGTACCGACGGGCTTTCATCCGCAGATTCTCGATTTCACCTGCCTGATCGGTTTGCTGGCCCTGCTGACCTATGCCTTCCTGAGAAAGCTGCCGCAGGCGGCACTCTTCCCGATCAGGGATCCCCGGCTTTATGAGTCGGTCACACTGGTCAATTAAAAGGAAAACACCGTGGACAACCAGACAACAGAACAAGTCAAACTGACCGGGCCGAGATTCGCGGTTTATATTCTGCTGATCATGCTTGGTTTCGGGCTGATGGGCGGAATTTCGTTTTACATTTACGCCCACAAGAATCGGGACGCGGACATGGCTGCGGATGTGGTGGGCAATCGCACGAAAGTTGCCGCCGCCGTGCATGCCGCAGAGAAGCAAACCCTGACCACCTATGCGTGGGTGGATCAGAAGGCCGGTTTGGTGCGGGTGCCGGTGGAGCGGGCCATGGAATTGGAATTGCCGGAGCTGCAGAAAAAACCGGTGCAAAAAAGCGCTGTGTTGGTGAATCCGCCGGTTCCGGCAGCTGTGGCGGCTCCTGTTGTTCCGGCGACGGCACCGGCAGTGCCGGCTCCGGCTGCAAAGAAATAAATGGAAAAGTTTTAGCGGTTGTTTGATGGAAAAATTGACATGTGGATTTATTATACTGCGATTGTCGGCTCGATCATTCTCATGGGGGGTAGCGCCCTCTATGCGATCTATTGGGCGGCCAAGGGGGGGCAGTTTGCCAACATGGAGAACGGGGCCAGGGTGATTTTTGACGCAGGCGAGCCGGTTGGCAAGGTGACCGACCTTTTTCCCGGATTGGATCTGGAAAAGGAACGGGCCCGCAAGGAAGCGAAAAAGAAGAGAAAAATATGATGACGGATTCCAGCATGATGCCCGGTGACAATGACGCCCAGGAAAGAGCGGAGATCGACGCCTCCTGCCGCGGTCCTGTGCTATTGTTTTTTGCTTCGGCGGTTTTCTGGCTGTTGGCTGGAACGCTCTTTGGTCTGGTGTCGTCGCTCAAGCTGCACAATCCCTACTTCCTGCTGAAACTGCCGTTCACGGACATTTATCTCGGTGCCTTGAATTTCGGGCGCGTGCGACCCGCCCACTTGAATGCGGTGGCCTACGGTTGGGCTTCCGTGGTCGGTCTGGGTGTCTGCATCTGGCTGATGGCGCGTCTCTGTCGCGTGCGGCTGCGTTACCCGGGCGTGGTGTGTGCGGCCGGGGTTTTGTGGAATGTGGGTGTTTTGTCCGGCATCATCAGCATTCTGCTCGGGCACGGCACCTCCGTGGAGTGGATGGAATTTCCATCCTATGTCACCTTCATCCTCTTTGTTTCCTACGCCATGATCTCGGTTTGGGCGGTGGACATGTTTGTGCACCGCAAGCCGGGTCATGTTTATGTATCGCAGTGGTACCTGATGGCGGCGCTGTTCTGGTTTCCCTGGCTGTATGGTACGGCCAACATTCTGATCAACATAACCCCTGTGCAGGGAGCGGTGGAAGGCATCGTCAACTGGTGGTTCGGTCACAACGCCCTCGGTCTCTGGTTCACTCCCATCGGCATTGCCTCGGCCTATTACTTCATTCCCAAGGTGATCGGACGCCCGGTGCACAGTTATTATCTGTCGGCTTTCGGTTTCTGGTCACTGGCCCTGTTTTACAGCTGGAACGGCGGACATCATTTGATCGGGGGGCCAATCCCGGCCTGGGTGATCACGGCCAGCGTGGTGGCCAGCATCATGATGATCATTCCGGTGGTGGTCACGGCCATCAACCATCACATGACCCTGCGCGGCCATTTTGAAATGTTGAAATACAGTCCCACCCTGCGTTTTGTGGTTTTCGGCGCCATGAGTTACACCCTGGCCAGTCTGCAGGGCAGTAGCATGGCCATCCGCTCGGTCAACAAAATCACCCACTTCACCCATTACACCATCGGTCACTCGCACTTGGGACTTTACGCCTTCTACACCATGATCATGTTCGGCGCCATGTATTACATCGTTCCGCGTCTGACCGGCAGTGAGTGGCGCTCGTCCGTCCTGATCAAAATCCATTTCTGGGCCTGCGCCTACGGCATCATTACCATGGTGGTGGTGTTGAGTATCGGCGGGTTGATCCAGGGCTTCATGCTCAATGATCCAAAAATCCCTTTTTATCCGAATATCATCAACGCCACCAAACCCTACCTGATCGGACGCAGTGTCTCCGGAATCATGCTCACCGTCGGGCATTTGGCTTTTGCCTACCATTTCCTGCTCATGCTGGTGGGGATGGGCCGTGACAGCGGTGGACCCACATTGTTCAATCAGCCGCAGGAGGAAAATTCGTGAATCGTCTGACCACATTATTCCTGGGTTTTTTTGTAACCTTCCTTTTCGCCTGGCTGGGTCTGGTGATCATTCCGCTGATTTCCTTCGGCCAGTTGGAGCCGCAGGTCAATCCGGACACCGGCGAATCGTACCCCGTCGTCCGCAGCGGTCTGGCCGAGCGCGGCAAGCAGGTTTATCAAGCCTCCGGCTGCATTTACTGCCACAGCCAGCAGGTGCGGCCTGCCAGCGGCGGCTCCGACATTGAACGGGGCTGGGGCCCGCGCCGCACGGTGGCCCGCGATTACATGTATGACAAGCCTCCGCTCCTGGGCACCTCCCGCACCGGTCCGGATCTGAGCAATATCGGCCACCGCCAGCCCAGTGCCAAATGGCATCACCAGCATTTGTATGCGCCGCAATCGATCTCCCCCGATTCGATCATGGCGCCTTACCGGTATCTTTACGAAACCCGCAGGATTCAGGGTGCGCCCTCGCCGGACGCGCTGGAACTGCCCGCCCCTTATGCCCCGGCCCCGGGTTATGAGGTTGTTCCGACGGAGGAAGCCAAAGCGTTGGTGGCCTATCTGCAGAGTCTCGATCACACGTACGCCTTGCCGGAAGCCCCGCTACCGAAAGAATAATGAGCACGCACGACGAAGATCCAAATTCCGCTCCGCAGCCTCCCAGCGAGGAGAATCCGAAACTGCAGGGCATCGATTATGCCGAGGGTGTGAACGTCCGTGGCATTCACGAATCCATTCTGCGCGAAAAAATCGAGCCGCAGGAAGGCATGGAACCGGTGCCGCTCTGGCTCATGGCGGTGATCATGTGCACGTTGTTTGCGGGCGGGATTTATCTTGGTTTGTTCAGCGGGGGGTTTCGCTCGGATGTGTTTGATGAAAATGCCGGAACGGCGTTCAGTCTGGGTGCGGGCAAGGCGGGAGTGGAAGCTGCCGCGACGGCCAATGCCGCTCCGGAAGATCCGGCTGTGGCGCAGCTCAAGCTGGGCAAACGCACCTTTACGAACAACTGCGCCTCCTGCCACCAGCCGACGGGCATGGGTGTTCCCGGACAATACCCGCCTTTGGTGAAATCCGAGTGGGTGCTGGGTCCGGAACGACGTGTGGCCGCCATTGTGCTTTACGGCTTGGAAGGGCCGGTGACGGTGCAGGGCGCGATCTATAACGGTGCCATGCCGGTGTGGGGTAAGAATTTGAACGACAAACAGATTGCCGCCGTATTAACCTATGTCCGTCAGACATGGGGCAATACGGCACCGGCCATCACGCCGGAGCAAGTCAAGACAGTGCGCGATGAAAACGCGACCCGTGCCAAGGCATGGTGTGAAGCCGAATTGAAAGCATTGCCGGAAACGCCGGTGCCCGGAGGCTCGGCGGCCCCGGCTGCTGTTCCGGCGAAAAAATCCTGACGATCGGGAGGAGTTTAACCGTCTGCGGCGCTGTGGGAGCAGGGCCGGATTGGGGCGGTTGGTTTGCAGCTCACATTTCGTGAGACTGCAAAAGTGGAGAAGCATAATGGACACGACACACGCACACAGTGCGGAGGCGCACTCGCATGACCACGGTCATGAGGAATTGGGATACTGGCGCAAATACATTTTTTCGACCGATCACAAAATGATCGGGATTCAATACGGCATCACCGCCCTTTGTTTCCTCTTTTTTGGTTTTCTGCTCATGCTCTACATGCGCTATCAACTGGCCTATCCGGACACGGCGGCGCCGCTCGGCCTGGGCAAACTGCTCAGCTCTCTGGTCGGCCAGGACATGGCTCCGAAGGGTGTCATGTCGGCCAGCTTGTATAATTCCTTCGGTGCCATGCACGGCACCGTCATGGTGTTTTTGGCAATCGTACCGCTGGCCTTCGGCGCCTTTGGCAATTACGTGACGCCTCTGCAGATCGGCGCGCCGGACATGGCGTTTCCGCGCCTGAATATGGCCAGCTACTGGGCTTATTTCCTTGGCGGCATCATCATGCTGGGCAGTTTTCTGGTCCCGGGCGGCGCGGCCAAGTCGGGCTGGACCTCCTACTCGCCACTGGCCGGTATCGCCGACCAGGGCACGGGCGTCTGGCACATTCTCAACGGCCAGACCCTGTGGATCATCGGCATGGTGTTCCTGATCAGCTCCTCCCTGCTGGGATCGGTCAACTTCATCACCACCATCATCCAGTTGCGGGCACCGGGCATGACCTGGATGCGCCTGCCGTTTTTTGTCTGGGCCCAGTTTGTCACGGGCTTCCTGTTGTTGCTGGCCTTTCCGCCTCTGGAAGCGGCGGGCATTCTGCAATTGATGGACCGCGTGGTGGGCACGAGCTTTTTCATGCCCAGCGGTCTGGTGGTCAACGGCCAGATCTGGCCGTCCAGCGGCGGGGGCAGTCCGCTGCTCTGGCAGCATCTGTTCTGGTTCCTGGCCCATCCGGAAGTGTATGTGCTGATTCTGCCCGGCCTGGGAATCATTTCCGAAATCATCGCCAACAACTCCCGCAAGCCGCTTTGGGGTTACAAGTCGATGGTGGGTGCCTCGCTGGTGCTGGGTTTTCTTTCCTTCATCGTCTGGGCGCATCACATGTACCTGACCGGCATGGGAACGACCGTCAGCGCCTTTTTCCAAACCACCACCATCATCATTTCCGTGCCCTCGGTCATCATTCTGACCTGTCTGATCATTTCCCTTTATGGGGGCTCCATCCGCTTCAACACCCCCATGCTTTTTGCCACGGCGTTTCTGCCGCTCTTCGGCATTGGCGGGTTGACGGGCATACCGCTGGCTTTCAACGCCTCCGATGTGCCGCTGCACGACACCTACTATGTCATCGGTCATTTCCATTACATCGTGGCGCCGGGCACCATCTTCGCCATGTTTGCCGGGGTTTATTTCTGGTATCCGAAAATCACCGGACGCTACATGAGCGAGTTCCTGGGCAAGCTGCATTTCTGGCCGTCCATGATCTGCATGAACGGGATTTTCATGCCCATGTTTGTGCAGGGCATGGCGGGAGTGCACCGGCGCTGGTACAACGGTGGCGGCACGCCGGACAGTCCGACTTTTGAAATGGTCAAGAACGTGCTTTATCTGAACAAGTGGATGACCTGGTTTGCCATTGTCCTGGCCATCGCCCAGATCCCCTTCATCATCAATTTTTTCACGGCCTGGAAACGCGGACGCCAGGCTCCGGACAATGCCTGGGATGCCACCACGTTGGACTGGCAGACACCGACGCCGCCACCGCACGGTAATTTCGCCACCGCACCCACGGTGTACCGCGGGCCTTACGAATACAGTGTACCCGGCGAGGCCCGGGATTTTCTCCCGCAATCGGAAGCCCCGCACGACAAAAAATAAAACGGATTTGAATTATGGAAATTCCTTACAACGTCAAACCCCGTCCTGATACGGGCCTCTATAATGCCAAGGTTGGCATCTGGCTTTTTCTGGCCTCCGAAGTGATGCTCTTCGGCGGACTGTTCAGCTCTTATGTCTTCCTCCGAATGGGAGCGGATGTCTGGCCGCACCACATTCTTGATGTCGCACCCGGCTTCATCAATACCTTCGTGCTGATCTTCTCCAGCGTGACGATGGTGCTGGGCTGGGTCTATGCCAAAATGGGCAATTACAAATGGTTCAAGATCTGGGTCGGTTGCACGGTGCTTTGTGCCCTGGCTTTCACCGGGATCAAGAGTTACGAGTATTACGGAAAATTCCATCATTACGGTGTGATTCTCAAGGACGGCACTCAGATCACCGGTCATCTGGAGAAGGAAGAGACCAACGACACCGTCATCGCCATCCATCCCGACGAGCATCAGGCCTATGCCAGCGGCGAGGAATACCTGAAGGCGGCAGGCGGCGGGGAACATCATGTGGTGCTCCTGCAGCGCAAGGACGTGGTTTGGTTTTCGAATTTCCAGCCCAAATACAACACCTTCATGGCGATTTATTTCACCCTGACCGGATTGCATGCCCTGCACGTGCTGGGGGGTGCCCTGGTCATTGCCTACTTCTGGGGGCCGGGCAGCAAAATGTTTTATACGGACCGGGAGCATTTCGCCAACCGTCTCGAGGTGGTGGGGTTGTTCTGGCACTTTGTGGATCTGGTGTGGATCTTTCTTTTCCCGCTGCTTTATCTGCTGTGAGAGAAATATTGGTTTAACGTAGAAACAGGTTATAATAAAAAAGGCGGAGGTTGGTATGTCTGAAGACGTGGAGCATCTGAAAAAGCACATCAAATTTTACGTGGCCATCGGCGCAGCTCTGATGGTTCTCACCGCCGTCACCGTCTGGGTGGCTTACATCCCCTTTGGCACCACCGGCCATATGATCGTGGGCCTGTCCATCGCCCTTCTCAAATCCGCCCTGGTGGCGCTGTTCTTCATGCATTTGTCCGCTGAGAAAAAACTGATTTACCGCGTGTTGGTGTTTACGGGCATTTTCTTTCTCGGGCTGATGCTGCTGACGGCCCTGGCTTTCCAGGATCAAATCGGACGACTGGTCCACCAGAATTAAAATCCATGTCCCTGAAAATATTTCATCTGATTTTTGTCACCATCGCAACCCTGGCGGCGGCGGGCGGAGCGTATTGGAGCCGGGCGGCCTACCTCGACGGCGGTCAGTTCGCGTATCAGGTTTGTGCGATTCTGTCTGCCGTGCTGGCACTGGCTCTGCTGCTCTATGGAGTCTGGTTCTATCTCAAACTGCGCCGCCTGGGAGGTTTCTAAAAATGAATCGTACATTGCAAAAATATGCAGGCGTTCTGGTGGGTCTGGCATGGGCTCTGCCCATGCCGGTGCAGGCTTGCGCCGTTTGCTTCGGCAAGGACGCGGGCCAGGCGACCGACGCCATC
>Ga0075019_10000944_pt1 | contig 16663 bp, 14 predicted proteins | sample ColStrG_CSR_2013_FD_71473 | JGI IMG/M metagenome (GOLD analysis project Ga0075019, IMG submission 71473) | Freshwater sediment microbial communities in response to fracking from Pennsylvania, USA - Cold Stream Run_MetaG_CSR_2013 | ecosystem: Environmental > Aquatic > Freshwater > Creek >...
GCGTACCACTTCGGACGCGCGTTCGCGGGTGGGGGCGATGCATTCGGCCATGATGAAGACCTCGCCCGGCAGCGCATCGTTCGGCGGCAGGTTCATGCGCACGCCGTCGACGCCATAGACGCGGAAGCGCAACGTGTAGTCCTCGGGCTGGTCTTCGCACACGAGGTCGCGCACCACGATGGCAACCTTGGGCAGCAGGTCCTTGCTTTGCGCGATGAAGCGCGGATCGGCGGAGCCGCACAGCAGGATGGCGCGTTCGCCGATTTTGGTGGCGCCTTCCAGCTTGATGGTGGGGTCTGTGGAATCCCGCCAAGCCGCGCCGCTGACCCGGGTGCGCCGGTCGTCGACCGCGACGTACTGGGCGTTGGTCAGGTCCAGCGCGCCATCGGGCTCGATCACGGTATAGGGATCGGACTGTTCATACAGGCTATGCGCCGCGACCGAGATTGGGGTGGCGCGGCGGTCGGGGTTCATGCTTTCCAGCACGAAACCGTCGTCGTCCAGGATCGCCAGGATCGAATCCCGCCCGCCCGGCACGCAGCAGAGCGAGGCGCATTCCACGATCTTCGCCATATGCACCGACAGACCGGTGGGAAACCCCAGCGCGGTCGGCAACGCGGCGAAAATCCCGGTATCGCACGCCCGCCCCGCGATAATCACATCGACATCGGCCTCCAGCGCCGCGCGAAACGGCCCGGTGCCCATCTGCCCCACGATATTGGCGGCCTCGCGCACATCCTGTTCCGTCAGCGCCGGCATGTCGTCCATGCCGCTCACCCGGCCCTCCCGCACCGCCGTCAGCAGCATCTCCCGGTCGGTATCGGCGGGAATCACCGCCATCCGGAACGACAAACCGTCCGTCCGAGCGATGTCTCGGATGATTTCCAGCGTCGCGTCGAGATGCGCTTTCGCGCCGGCCGATCCGGCCGACCCGATGATCAGCGGAATATCCAGCGACCGCGCCCCATGCAGCACCTTGCGCAGGTCGCGGCGGGTGGACTCCGGAGAGGTCGCCATCTCCCCCTTGCCCAAATAGGTCGGCCCGATATCGATCGAACCCATGTCGCAGCCGATCATGTCCGGCTTGCGCGCCAATCCGGCGTTGAAGGCCGGCGTCGGCACGCCATAACCCAACTGCCCCGACGCACCCAAAAGCCGCAACGGCCGGCGGTTGGCCCTGATCTCCCGTAGGACGCGGCCCGAGGCGCTCATATCTCGATCCCCAGCAGGGGCGCGTGTTGCTGCGCGCCGTAGACATCGAAATCACCGGGGTCGCCGGCCATGATCTTGCGCGCCAGCACCACCTTGATGGCCCGCCCGACGGGGTAGGGGAAAATGGTCACCTCCGCCGCCGGCACGCCGTAAAGCCCGCCGATCGTCTCCGCGGACAGGCCGGGCGACTGGGCGACTCGTCGGTAGTCCTCATCCGACCCAAACATGATGTCGAACGTCAGCCTGCGCGGCCCCGCGTTCTTGCTGCGGATGACCTGCGCGATCTCGGACAGTTTCATGGGTTTACCCCGGTTTATGCAGCTCGGCTCTTGGACGTGTAACAGTACGAATGCCTCGTTTGAACGCCGCCAGCGGCGCCCGGATTTCCGCGATTGCCTGCTCCGGCGACGTCGCGTCGATGACCACGATATCCGCGGGGTTACCCACCGCGATGCCGTAATCCCGCAAATTCATCAACCGAGCGGACCGGTCCGTCAACATCGCGAAGCAGTCCCGGAAATGCTCGGGGCGCGATATCTGGCAGACATTGGCCTGCATGTTGGCAACCCGGATCAACGACCCGTCGCCCATCGGCGTGAACGGGTTCAGAATGTTGTTCGACGAGATCGAACAATTCACCCCGCAATCGCACAGCAGATTCGCATCCGCCAGCCCGCGCCGGACCGAAAAGGTCTGGTCCCGTCCGCCCATGAACAGATCGGTCGTCGGCAGCACCGTCACCGCCACCCCGGCATCGGCGATACGGCGCGCGAGCACCCCGAGATCGGCCGGCGGCATGGTGGAATATTTCGACCCATGCCCAACCGCGACCCGGCCGCCCAGCCCGTACTTCTCGGCCAGGTCGCAGACCTGATAGATGTCCATCTCATCGGGCGAATTGCCGGAATCCAGATGCATGTCGATATCGACATCGTATTCGCGGGCGAGGTCGAAGATCCGCTGCACATGGGTCGATTTGTCCGGATCGTAGTTCGGCGCGGCGCCAACCACCTTGGCACCGCGCTTCAGCGCCGCGACAAGCAACGCATCCGAACGTGGATTGTTGGTCAGCCCTTCCTGCGGAAACACACACAGTTCCAGGTCGATCGCCCAGGCATAATCGCGGCGCAACTGCTCCAGCGCGTCGAAACTGCGCAATTCCACGCCCGCATCGAGTTCGACATGGGTGCGCATCCGTGTCGCGCCCCACTTGATGCATTCCTCCAGCGTCCGGCTGGCGCGATCGTAGACATCCTGTTCGGTGAACGTGTGCTTCACCGCCGAGACGCGTTCCATCGACTTTGGCACCCGGCCTGGTTCCGGGGTGCAACGGTCGACGATGCGGGACTTGTCCAGATGGATATGCGTCTCGACCAGACCGGCGCAGGTCAGCAGACCCATGGCGTCGTAAACCGGCGCTTCGGTCGCAAGCCCAGGCTGAATCGCGGCGATATACCCGGCGTCGATGCCAATATCGGTCAGTTCGCCCGTGGTCAGGCGCGCGTTGCGTACGACAAGATCCATCCTAAACCTCCACTCGTTCCCGGGGCAGATGCACGTGAACGGTCGTGCCTGCGCCCTTCGTGCTTTCGATCCGCAATGTCCCGCCATGCAATTCGACCAGGCGCACCGATAGCGGCAAGCCCAGCCCCGTCCCCTCGTGCGTGCGAGCCAGGGAACTGTCGACCTGGCCGAACGGTTGCAGGGCAATCTCGATTTCCTCGGGACTCATGCCGATGCCATTGTCCTTGACCGTCAGGTCCATGCCGCCGTCCGCTCCGATGCTCGCGGACAGGCCGACCTCGCCGCCGGCTGGGGTGAATTTCACCGCGTTGGTCAGAAGGTTGATCAAAATCTGCCGGATTCTCGTGGCATCGGCATTGATCCTTGGCAAATCCTCGGGGATGCCCATGCAAACGCGGACGCTGCGATCGCGCGCGCGGCCGGCGATGGCAATCAGGCTGGCGCGCGCTTCGTCCGCGATCCGCACCGGACCTTCAATAAGCTGTTCGGTGCCGGACTCGACTTTGGATAGGTCCAGGACCGCATTGATCAGCTCCAGCAAATGCCGGCCCGATGCCAGAATATCCGTGGCGAACTCGCCCATCGTGGCACCCTTGCCGCTGCGCGGTGCCTGATCCTGGATCAATTCGGAGAAACCGATGATCGCGTGCAGCGGAGTGCGCAACTCGTGGCTCATGTTCGCCAGGAAGCGGGATTTGGCCTGATTGCCCGCCTCGGCCCGCTCGACCGCTTCGACCAGTTCGGCGTTGGCGACCGAAAGTTTTTGCTGTTCGTCCTGAATGCGGCGTTGCGCTTCCTCCAGCCGAACGCGTTCGGCGGCGAGAGCGATGTCCATGGCCGTGCGACGATGTATCTCCCGCACCAGGAGCGTCGCCAGCCCGCCGACCAGCCCTGTCATCCCGACACCGACCGCGAGCAGAATCCAGGCCTGCCTCCGCGCCTCGGCCAGCAGATCGTCCAGATCCAGTCCGACGTTCACGATCAGCGGATAATGGTCAAGGCGGCGATAATTGAACTGCCGATTGATCGGGGTGAGCACACCCGTCCTGGAATAGGACCCGAACCCGCCCGGAGGGACATAATCGGGCCAGGCGCCGCCACGAACCGACACACCCAGGCCAACCTCGCCATTGGGGTGATCGGCGCTGACCCGCACCCGAACGATTCCGTCCGTGCCAACGATGGCGAGCGCGCCCCGACGGCCGAGGTCGATGCGCTCATGCATACGCGTCAGCTCGACCGGCGGCACGAGAAAGACCAGCACCCCCCCGAAGGTACCGTCGGGCCCTTGGATACGCTTGCTGAAATACAGCATCTTGCCCTGCCGAAGCCGGGCTTCGAGCGGCACGCTGATATAGAGACCGTTATCCGGATGCTCGACATGGATCCGGAAATGCATCCGGTCGCTTAGGTCGATGTCGTTCGATCCGTTCTGGCCGTGCGCGGCCGTATTGTTGCTGAACAGCAGTTTCCCGTCGGCGCCGATCACGCCGATATATTTTGCCGGGGCGGCTATCAAGGACAGGTCAGAGGCCCAAAGCTTAAGGTCCGAAACGCTGGGGCGGCCGTCCCGGCCGAGCGGCATGCGATGCAGGATCGTATCCATCGCACCGTCGATATGATCGAGTGTATGGGTCAGCTCCACCGCGAAAGCGGCAGCCAGATTCCGCCCGTCGACCAGACCTTGCGCGAGGGCCGATTGACGCTCCGACCAGATCACCCAGCCGATGAACAGCCACATCAGGGCGGCAATGATCGCCGCGACCGCGACGACTTTACGGATCACCCGTAACGCGTACCGGTCCGCTCTGCGCGCGAAGTCGGATATCGGGTCTGTTGCCGCGATATCCGGCATTACGCGGTCTCAACCAAAAACGCTCTTACGTGCGCAAGGAAGAAGTCCAATTGGTCGTGATGCACCCAATGCCCGGCGTCCGGCACGGCCAGAACCTTGGCGTTACGGAAGCAATCCAGCCGCCCGTCGGATGCCGGATGCTTCGCCCAGCTTTTCTCGCCGTAAACCAGCAAAGTCGGGCAGGTTATGCTGGACCACAGGCCAGCGATCATCTGCCGGGTCATGTCGTAGGGCGGCCAAAGCCGGACATACTGGTCGAATTTCCAACTGTAGCTGCCGTCCTCGTTCTGGTTGACGCCGTGTTCGGTCAGATGCCGCGTCTGCTCGTCGGACAACTGGGCATTCGCCTCCTTCATCCGTGCATGCGCCTCTTCCAGCGTCTTGTATCGATGCGGCGTGCGGCCTGACATCGCGCGGGATTCCTCGATCCACTCGCGCATCCGGGTGCCAATGGTCTCGTGCGTCGCGGCGTCGGGCGCGCGCGGGCCGGGGCCAAGACCCTCGATCGCCACGAGCTTGTGAACTGTCTCGGGATAGATGCCGCTATAGCGCAGCGAGATGTTGCCGCCGAGGGAGTGCGCGATGATCGTCACCGGCGCGAGCTTCTGCTGATGAATGAGCTGCGCCAGATCGTAGACATAGTTGGCCATCGTATAATGACCGGCGGCGGACCAGGCGGAATCGCCGTGCCCCCTCAGATCCGGCGCGATCACATGATAGTCGCGCCGGAACGCCCCGGCGACCCAGTCCCAGTTGCGGCAATGATCACGCCCGCCATGCAGCAGGATCATCGGCGGTGCGTCGGGATTGCCCCAATCGACGTAATGCATCCGCAACCTCTGCGAGAAATAAACGCGCGAGGTGGGGCCGGGATCGGTTTGCGTGCTCACCCGATGGGCGGATGCTTCTTGTGCCAAGGCGTTGCCCTTTCGTATGCGGCGGCAACCCGTAGCACGGTGGCATCGTCGAAGTAACGCCCAACGAACTGCACCGAAACCGGCAGTCCCCCGGACGACAGACCCGCCATCATCGCCAGAGCCGGATGCCCGGTGACGTTGAACGGCGCCCGCGCTTGGCGAGGGTAGGTGCGGGTGGTCTCGGGCTCGTCGTCGAGCCGGGAGGACGGGTCCATCGAACTGGCGCACAAAAGCACGTCCACGTCGCGCAGCACGTCCTCGACCGCCGCGATCAGTTGCAACCGGCGGCGTTGCGCGCCGACATACTCGCCGGCGGAGATGAAGGCGCCCGGCAACAGGCGTTGACGGCAGAGCTGGCCGTAGTCGCCGGGACGTTCCCGCAGCCAGGGGGCGTGAATCGACCAGGCCTCCGAACTCAGGATGACGCGGTTGATGCCGCGGAATTCGTCCAGCGACGGCAGGTGCACGGTGCGGACTTCCGCGCCCTCGGCCTGAAGCACGCGGGACACTTCCTCCAGCCCGGCGGTAACCTCGGGGTGGGCCGGCATGTCGGTTTCGTGGAAGTGGCGGACGAAGCCGATGCGCAGGCCGCGTACCCCACGGTCCAGCAACCGGCCGAAATGGCGCGCCTGGGTGGGGGCGCTGCCGGGGTCTTCGGGGTCATGCCCGGCGATGGCGTCCAGCATCAACGCGGCATCGGCCACCGTGCGTGTCAAAGGCCCAACGTGATCGAGCGTAAAGGACAGCGGGAACACGCCCCGTCGCGACACCAGCCCATAGGTCGGCTTGTGCCCCACGATGCCGCAGGCGCTGGCGGGATTGCGCACGGACCCGCCGGTGTCCGATCCCAACGCGACCGGGAACAGGCCGGCGCAAACACCCGCCCCCGAACCGGACGAGGAGCCGCCGGGATGGTGATCGGGGTTCCAGGGATTGCGCGCGGGCGGGAACGGAAGGTCGAAGCTGGGGCCGCCAAGGGCGAATTCATGCGTCGACAGCTTACCCATGATCACCGCGCCGGCCTGGCGCAGCTTCTGGATGGATACCGCGTCGGTTTTGGCGATGTTGTCGATCAGAACCTTGGAATGGCAGGTGGTCGGCAAAGTGGCGACGTCGAAGATGTCCTTCACGCCCACCGGCACGCCGTGCAGCGGTCCCCGGATACGGCCCTGGGCGATCTCCTTCTCCGCGCTATGGGCGGCGTCCAGCGCGCCCTCCGCATCCAGGCGGATATAGGCGTTCAGCTTTGGATCGAGCGCCTCGGTCCGTTTCAGCAGATGCCGCACCAGTTCCACGGGCGAGAGGGTCTTCGCGGCGAAAGCGCGCGATGCCTCCGAAGCGCTCAGCCAATGCGGATCGGTCATAGGCCGACTCCCGGACGCATCGGTGGCCAGGGTTCGGCGCGCGGATCGGTCGGGACCTGGACAGCGCCGGCATTGGCCATGGCTTGCGAGGCAGCGCTGGCCACATCGTCGGGGAATTCGGCGAGAGCTTTTTCGAGACCGGCTGCCCTGACGAGCGCGAGGAGGAGGGTCGGATCCATGGTTATGCCCTGACTGTGATCATCCTCGCGATCATGGAACGGCGCGGGGTGCCCTGCAAAGGGGCGCACAAAAAAATGGCGGCGCCGGGGGGAGGGCGCCGCCAACCTCCCCAGCGTGGAGGGGATTCATGCCGGGGAAGTCTGATCGGTCTGAGTTGGGGGAACCTCAGCACCGTCGGTCGAAGTCGCGAGCGCAATATCGGCGCGTTCTGGTTGCGGTAAGCAGACCTGACGGTGAATATTTGTTCACGCCCCGCGGGTTTGATTTCTACCCGCCCCCGACGACCGAAAATGCGATGCGGCGGTTGCGGCTCCGGTTCCAGGCCGTGTCGTTCGGCGCCACCGGCTTGGTGTCGCCGAAGCCAACCGCCTCCAACCTGGCAGCCGGAAGGCCCGCCGACGTCAGGAAACGGACAACCGCTTGCGCCCGTTGCTCCGACAGCACCCGATTGGCTGCCGGATCGCCGCTGGAATCGGTATGCCCCGACACCTGTATCCGCAGCTTCGGGCAACGCCGAGCAATATCCACGATGGAAGTCAGCAGAGGCCTGCTGTCGGCATCCAGCTCGGCGCTGCCGGATTTGAAATAGATCGCTCCGGTGCGGGAGATGATTTCGAACCGCCCGGCACATGCCTCGGTATCCAGGTCGCCCTTCGGTTCCAGCGCTGTCCGTGCCGGCGGCGCCGCGGTCGCCGCGGGCGTGGGCGCGGCGGTTGCGCCGTTCTTTTGAAACAGGAAATCGAACGTCACCGATCCCGACGGGATAATCGGCACCTGGTTGGCATCCTCCAGCTTGCGGACCCCGTCGCTCAAACCGAAATCGGCGGCGGCAATGCTGATCGGGGTGCTGGATGACACATCCACCAGCGAGTCGGACAGCATCGTCACGACGATGTCGCTGGTCAGTTCTTTGGTCGCTCCATGCAGCGTAAGGCTGAATTTGGCGCCTTTCAGCGTCAAGCGCCGCTGCGTCGGCAGATCCTTGAGGTCCGCCGGGTTCAGTCGCATCGCGACCACCGCTTCCGGAAATTTGAACGTCTCGAAGAACAGGAACCGCATCCGCACATTGCGCAGATCGATATGCGTATCGACGCTGTCGAGCGCGATCGTCACCTTCGCATCCCCGGCCGGCGAAATCGTGCCCTGAAACGTCGCGAAACCGCTGGATTCGACGATCGTCTGGCTCTTGACGGTCTGAAAATTCAGCTTCGATCCGGCGGTCTGCAACGTCCAGCCGGGGGCAAACGCGTCGTCGGCCCTCGCCGCCCCCCCGAGGCACAGGCAGACGCTCAGAAAGGCGCCGATCGCCGTGATCTTAAATAGGCGCATCGTTCGTCCCTCTGCTGGTTTTGGGCGGTGTGAAATTGCCAGTCCGCTCAGACCGGCGCAAGCGCACTTTCATGCGCGGTGTCATTGATTTGAGTCTGCCGAGTTGCCTATCTTCCGCCGCATGTTCGCATTTTTGAAGCTGCGGCGGCGCCCATGGGCTGCCGCGCTCTCCATCGTCTGCCTCGTTTGGATACTGGCCGCGGGCCCGGCGTGCGCCGAACCGCGCATTGCGCTGGTCATCGGCAATGGAGCCTATGAAAAGGTCGGACGGTTGCCGAACGCCGCCGCCGACGGGCAGCTGATGGCGCATGCGTTGACCGAGATCGGCTTCAAGGTCACGGCGCTGACCGACGCCAACCAGGCGGCGATGAAATCCGCGATCGCCGATTTCGGACGCGCGTTGCGGACGGCGGGACCGGATGCCGTCGGTTTGTTCTACTATGCAGGCCATGGCGTGCAGGCCTCGGGCATCAACTACCTGTTGCCGACCGACATCGCCATCCGGGATGAAGCAGACCTCGATCTGGCGGGGGTGGAGGCGCAATGGGTCGTGCGGCAAATGGAATCCGCGCGAAACGTGACCAACATCGTCATCCTCGATGCGTGTCGCGACAACCCGTTCGCGGCGCTGGGCTTTCGCGGCCAGGGCCTGGCCCGCATGGATGCGCCGACGGGCACCTTCGTCGCCTATTCCACCGCGCCGGGCATGGTGGCGATGGATGGCGCGAACGGCGACAGCCCGTTCACCGCCGCGCTCGCGACCGCGCTGGCGAAGCCGGCCCAGCCGATCGAGGAAGTGTTCAAGCAGGTACGCGTGAGCGTGCTGCGCGACACCGGCGGCCGGCAGACGCCATGGGACAGTTCGTCGCTGACGCGGGATTTCGTCTTCAACGCCGCCGCCGCACCCGCCACGGCGGGAGACCCCGAACAAGACGCATGGGCCACGGCGAGCGCGTCGAGCGATCCCGCGAAATTGTTGAAGTTCATGCAAACGTACCCGCGTAGTCTGCACATGGATGAGGCTCAGGCCTTGCTGAAAGCGGTGAGTGGCCGCGCTGTGCCGGAGCATGTGGCAGCCCCGCCCGTCGCCATGGCCGCTGTGAACTTCACCGCGCCACTCAAGCTCGGTGCGCCGGAAGTCGACGGCAAATCTCTGGCGCAACTCATTGCCGGCGTGCCGGCTTTTCCGCCGATCGAGGGGTTGCCGCCGGAAGCATGGCGGGGCAAACCGTGCGCGACTTGCCACCAAAAGGCTTGGACGAAAGCGACCCTGTGCGAGCAGGGACGGTTTTATTTGAAGGCGGGCGAGACCCGGCGGCTCAGCGTCAACCATCCCTTCGGGCATGGCTTCAGTCAGGCGCTACAGAGCTGGGCGGCAAACGATTGCCCGTGACGGTCCAAGCTCAGGAGGTTCCTATGAAATGTGCGTTCACCGCGTTTTTGGCGCTTATCGCCGCGGCCCCCGCTTGGGCCCAAAACACCGTTTCGTTCCCGCCCTCGCCCAATGGATACACGATGTTCTCGATGCCATCGAACAACGTCGATTGCGTGTTCACCCCGGCCGGCGGATCGAAGGTCTACAAGCCCCTCGACGGCGGTCCGGAACTGAGTTGCGACCGCCGCGAACCGTCCTACGTCAACCTGACGATGACACCCAAGCGGATCGAGCGGACCAACAATCCCGGCGAGCAATCCTGCTGTGGCACCGAAAATCCGTTGCCCTATGGCAAGGTCTGGTCGCAGGACGGCTTCGCCTGCGAATCCGCGCAGATCGGCCTGACCTGCCGGCGGCCCGACGGGCATGGATTTTCGATCAGCCGCGAGGCGATCAAGCAGTTTTAGCGGTCGGCCCGCCCGCACGACCCCGTCCTTCCGGCGCGGCTTGCCAAACCTTCGCCCCATGTCCGACAACAGCGGCATCGTTTGACTGAAGGAAACGCTCCAAATGACCGAAACCCGCATCGGCTATATCGGCCTCGGCGTCATGGGCGGCGCGCTGGCTCGCCGGCTGACCCACGAGCACAAGCTGACCGTGTTCGACCTGTCGCCCGAACGCTGCGCCGAATTCGCCGCGCTGGGTGCCACCGTGGTGGCCTCGCCGGCCGAGGTGGGCGCCGCGTCGGATATCGTGCTGACCTGCCTGCCGACCTCCGCCCAGGTGAAGGAGGTCATTTTCGGCGACAACCACGGCCTGATCCGCGGCATGAAACCCGGCGGCATCATCGTCGACCAGACCTCCGGCGCGACCGTGCAGACCCGCGCGATGGCCGCCGAACTGGCAAATACAGGCATCGAGCTGATCGACGGACCCGTCAGCGGCGGTCCGGCCGGCGCGGACGCGGGCACCATCGCCATCATGGTCGGTGCCAGCGACGCCCAATACGCTCGGGTGGCGCCGGTGCTCAAGGCGATCAGCCCGAATGTGACCCATGTCGGGCCGCTGGGCGCGGGGCACACGCTGAAGGCAGTCAACAACATGATGTCGGCCGCCAACCGCCTCTTGGCGTTCGAGGCCGTGTCGATCGCCGCCGCCAACGGGCTGGACCCCAAGGTGGCGGTGGCCGTGATCAATCAGTCATCGGGCCGGAACAACGCCACGATGAACGAGTTTCCGAACAAAATCTTCACCGACGCCTTCGATGCCCGGTTCACCATGGCACTGATGGAAAAAGACGTGGCCATGGCTGCCGATTTGGGTGAAGCAGCGGGGTTGGGCGCGTTGTCGATGGCGCCGGCGATCCTGCGCAACTATCGCATGGGCATGGAACGGTTCGGCCGCAACGGCGATATCCACAACATGCTGCGCTTCTACGAGGAAGCCGCCGGCGTCGCCGTTGCGAAGAAGCGGCCGTAACGGTCGGGTAAGGGAATAAAGACATGGCTGATTACGACTACATCATCGTCGGCGCGGGCTCGGCCGGCTGCGTGCTGGCCAACCGGCTGACCGAGGACGGACGCACCCGGGTGCTCCTGCTGGAGGCGGGGCCGAAAGATTCCTCCATGTGGATCAACATCCCGGTTGGGTTCACGAAGCTGTTGAACAGCCCGAAATACAACTGGAATTTCGCCACCGAACCGGAACCGAATGCCAATGGCCGCTCGATCCCGGTGCCCCGCGGGAAAACCCTGGGCGGGTCGTCGTCGATCAACGGTATGCTCTACGTCCGCGGCAACCCCCTGGACTACAACACCTGGTCGCAATTCGGGAACCGCGGCTGGTCCTATGATTCGGTGCTGCCGTATTTCAAGAAGGCGGAACATTTCGAAGGCCCGGCGGATGAGGCGCGCGGCACCGGCGGCCCGCTGAACGTGGCACCGATGCGCGAACGCGCCGAACTGCTGGACGCGTTCATCGATGCGGCGGTGGACGAGGGGTACCCGAGGAACAAGGACTACAACAACGGCCAGCAGGAAGGCTTCGGCTACTTCCAGGTGACCCAGAAGAACGGCGAACGCTGGTCCACCGCGCGCGGTTTCCTCGATCCGATCCGCGACCGCGCCAATCTGCGGGTGGAGACCGAGGCGATGACCCTGCGGGTGCTGCTGGAAGGCAAGCGCGCCGTCGGCGTCGCCTATATGCAGGGCGGCACGGTGGTCGAGGCCCGCTGCGATCGTGAGGTCATTCTCGCGGCGGGCGCGGTGAAGTCGCCGCATCTGCTGGAACTGTCCGGTATCGGCCAGCCGACGCTGCTGCAATCCCTGGGCATTCCCGTGCAACACGAATTGCGCGGCGTGGGCGAAAATTACCGCGACCATTATGCGCCGAGGATGAACTGGCGGGTGAAACTGCCGGTCACGCTGAACGAGCAGACCCGCGGGTTGGCCTTCGTGAAGGAAGTTATCAAATACTACACGAAACGGACCGGCGTTCTGACCTTCACCGCCGGGATCGCCTACGGTTTCGTGCGGACCCGGCCAGAACTGGAAGATCCCGATGTGCAGTTCCATTTCGCCCATGCCAGCTACGCGAACGCGCAGTCCCGCGTGCTGGACAAGAAGCCGGGTATGACTCTGACCGTGTATCAGTGCCGGCCGGAGTCCAAGGGATCGATCCACGCCCGATCCGACGATCCGTTCGCGGCTCCGGCGATCCGGCCGAACTATCTTGCAGATCCTTACGATCAGCGTGTGCTGGTGGATGGAATGAAGATCGGGCGGAAGATCATCGAAAACCGGGTGCTGGATAAATATCGGGATTACGAAATGAACCCGGGAGCAAAGGTTCAGACCGATGACGAATGGTTACAGTTCGCGCGTGAGAACGGTCAGACGACATATCATGTGGTCGGCACCTGCAAGATGGGACAGGACCCGATGGCGGTGGTGGACGATACGTTGCGCGTGCATGGAATCGCCGGGCTACGGGTGGTCGACGCCTCGATCATGCCGACGGTGCCGAGCGGGAATACGAACGCGGCGGTTATCATGATCGCGGAGAAGGGGGCGGATATGATCAAGGCCGCGGCGAAGGCGGAGATGATGGCGGCCTGATGGCGCCGCACCGGGATCGGCCGCGTCAGAGCACGGCCGCGCTCGTGTGTCGCTCGGCAGTTTGCGCGTGGGTATGCGTATTAGATTTTTAGGCGGTAGTAATATTTCCGTCACTCAAGCTTCATTCAAAACAGCGTTGCCATTTGATCTCTCCTGCCGCATGTCCCGCCCCACCAAACCGAGGGGTCGACATGTACTCAAAGAACGATAAAAAGCAGGCCGCGCTCTGGAGCGGCTTGGGGTTGGCGGTTGCGTTCGCGCTGCCGGCATTTGGCCAAAGTCCTGTCGATTTGGGCACGGTTCAGGCGAACGGTGTGGCCGGGGGCACGGGATCCGGGGCCGCCACGGTCGAATCCGCGCCTTATCAGGCGCCGACCCAGGCGCCGTTGGCAGCCATCCAACCGACCTCGATCATTTCGCAACAGTACATTCAGAACAACGTCGCGCCGACCGGCAGCTACGACACCGTGATTAACATCGCGCCGAGTGTTTCCGAGGTGTCGCCGAACGGTCCCGGTCTCGCGGAAAATCAAACCTTGTCGATCCGCGGTTTCCAGGACGGGCAGTTCAACGTCACGTTCGACGGCATTCCCTGGGGCGATTCCAACGACTTCACGCACCATACCACCTCGTATTTCATGGCGCACGACATCGGCCAGACGATCGTCGATCGCGGTCCGGGCACCGCTTCCACCATCGGCAATGCGACCTTCGGCGGCACGGTCAGCATCCTGTCGCAGGATCCGTCGGACACCTTCAAAGTCAGCCCGTACGTGACCTACGGCAGCTTCAACACGGTCAATGGCGGAATCCAGGTGGACTCGGGTGCGATCGGGTCGCTCAACGGTGCGCGCGGGTTCATCGACGCCGAGGGCCTGCACAGCGACGGTTACCTCACCAATATGGCGCTGGACCGCAAAAACTTCTTCGCCAAGCTGATCGTGCCGCTCAGCAGCAATACCGTGCTGACCTTCGTCTCGATGTACAATGAGCTGCATCAGAATATCTCGTTGGGATCGACCAAGGCGCAGATCCAGCAGTTCGGCCCGAACTTCGCGTTGTCGGCGGATCCGACCAGTCAAGCCTATTTCGGCTACAACTACGACACCATCCAGAACGATTTCGAGTATATCGGCCTGAAATCCGACCTTGGGAACGGGTTCTCGGTCGATAACAAGCTCTATACCTACGCCTATTATCATCACGGGTTTAACGGCAGCGACCCGAACGGCAACACCCCGAACGGCACCTTCTACGGCCCGAACAACGTGCCCGGGCAGATGATCAAGAACGATTATCGGTCGGTCGGCGACATCCTGCGGATGACCAAGACTTTCTCGATCGGCGACCTGCAATTCGGCATGTGGTACGACTACCAGGTCAACACGCGCATGCAGTATGAGGTCGACTACACCCTCGGGCGTGCGCCCAACCCGCCGGGGCCGTCGTCCATCGACCGTATCATGAACGATACGCTTACGACGTTCCAGCCCTACGTGCAGTTCGACTTCAAGCCGATCGAAGGGCTGACGATCTCGCCGGGCCTGAAATTCAACTACTTCCGCCGCGGTCTCGATGCGGCCGTCAACCAGGGCACGGGCATGCCCGCGAACTATTCGCAGGAATATTCCGCGCTGACCCCGTCGTTGTCGGTTAACTACCGCATCAACCCGCATGTTTCGGTCTACGCGCAGGTCGCCGAGGGCTTCCTCGCACCGAACCTGAACGTGCTTTACACCACCCCCGCCGGTCTGGCCGGCAGCTCGGTCACGCCGCAGAAAAGCTGGAACTACCAGGTTGGCGCCGTCTACAAGGACGATCGTCTCGTGCTCTCCGGCGATCTTTACTACATCGACTTCTCCAACCTGATCGGCAGCCGGACCGTGGCGGCGAACACCCAGTTCTTCAATCAGGGCGGGGTGACCTATAAGGGCTTCGAAGCGGAAGGAACGTATTATGTCGGCGCGGGATTCAGCCTCTACGCCAACGGCTCCTTGAACGACGCGACCAGCCAGCAGACCCATCAGAAAATCGCGAATGCACCGGAAGCGACCGGCGCGTTCGGGGTGATCTATAACAAGAACGGCATCTACGGCTCCCTGATCGAAAAATGGGTTGGTGCGCGCTTCGGCGATGTCGGCCAAACCCAGGGACTGCAGCCCTACGGCGTGCTGAATGCCTCGATCGGCTACACTAACAAAAAGGGCGAAGGCCCGTCCTGGATGCTGCCGGGGACGGTTCGCCTGATCGCGAACAACCTTCTCGACACCCACGTGATCAACGGCCTCGCCGGTTACACCGCCGACAATACGCCGCTGTATTGGACGGTCCCCGGCCGCTCGTTCTTCGTCACCGCCACCATCGACTTCTAAGGCTAAGAGGGCGGCGCCGTCGGGAGACGGAGCCGCCCTTTTGATTCCGGAAGGAACATTTTTTGGATATTTCCCGTCTCGTCGACATCGCCAATGGTTCCGCCGGGATCATCTATGTCATGGCTGTACTGCTGGCGGTCGCACTGACCGTCATTATCGAGCGCAGTTGGTATCTCCGCACCGCCATCCGGCGCGGGCAATCCTTGTCACTGGCGATCGCGTCGATGAAGGAACTCGATCCCGACGCCTTGGCGGCCTTGATGGCCGCGAGCCGGCATTCGCCCCACGGCGCGGTCATCGATGCCGCTCGGGCCTATCCCGATCTCCGCGACCCTGCCCGGCTGGCCGAGGTGCTGGAGGAAGCCATTCTTTGGCAGGCGCCCGAGGTCGATCGCCGCCTGTGGGTTCTGGATACCATCATCACGCTGGCCCCATTGCTGGGACTGCTCGGCACGATCATCGGTATGTTCAACACGTTCCAGGTGCTCGGAAGCGACAACAACGCGCCGGCAGCCATTACCGGCGGCGTGGCGGAAGCGTTGGTCGCTACCGCCTGCGGCCTGTTCATCGCCATTTTAGGGCTGGTGTTTTTCAACAGCCTCAATGCTTCAGTGCGGCTGGTGGTTCACCAGATGGAGACGATAAAAATCATGCTGGTCAATCGCTTGGCAGCGCCGCGACCCACGACAACCAGCGAACCCGTGCGTTTGCGGGCCTGACCGATGCGCTATTTCGAAACCCGGAAAGCACGTATCGAAATCATCCCGATGATCGATATCATGCTGTTCCTGCTGGTGTTTTTCATCATGGTGCTCCTGCGGATGATTCCAGGCTCGGGGATCAGCTCGCAACTGCCGAACAGCCATACGGCGGAGCAGTTGCCGCATCCGAAAGTGGTCGTGACGTTGTTGGCGGATGGTTCGACGCAGATCGGTCAGGAAGTTTTGACGCTCGATGCCCTTACCGCCCGGCTGGCGGCCGAGCCGGACCCGGGAAAAACGGATGTGACGATCGCCGGCGCGGCCAGCGTGTCGCTGCAAAATTTGCTGGCGGCGATGGACGCCGTCCGCAAGGCGGGCGTCACGGCTGTCGGCATAGCCGCGCGCACCCAGGAATAGCATGTCCGTTCCGACTTGGCTGCCGGCGGCTGCCCGATCCCGGTGGGGCTTGGCAGGCGCATTCTGCGCCGCGCTGGTGCTGGAGGCGAGCGTCGTTGCGGGCGCCGCGCTTCTGCTGCGGCCAGCCCCCGCGCCGGCCACGCAAGAGGCACCGTTGAAGGTTTCGCTGGTCGAACCGGCTCCAACACCGCCGCCGCCGGTGGAGCCGCCGCCTGAACCGCCGCCGCCCCAACCTGCGGCACCACAACCGCCGCCGCCCGAACCGCCGCCACCGCTGCCCGAACAGGCGCCGGACGCGCCT
>Ga0075019_10000946_pt1 | contig 16648 bp, 13 predicted proteins | sample ColStrG_CSR_2013_FD_71473 | JGI IMG/M metagenome (GOLD analysis project Ga0075019, IMG submission 71473) | Freshwater sediment microbial communities in response to fracking from Pennsylvania, USA - Cold Stream Run_MetaG_CSR_2013 | ecosystem: Environmental > Aquatic > Freshwater > Creek >...
TGATATCCAGCGCCTGCCGCGACAGCGGCACATAATGTACCTCGCGCATTTTCATTTTGTGAGGAGGGATCGTCCAGACGGCCTCTTCAAAATCGAACTCGCTCCATTCCGCGTAACGCAAATTTGCGGGTCGTGCAAACACGTGAGGTGCCAGTCGCAAGGCTGCTCGAGTCGTTGACTCGCCTTCAAAACCCTCAATTGCGCGCAGCAAGGCTCCCACTTCATTGGCGGTGGTGATCGCTGGCTGTGGTGTCGATTTAGCCGTAATCAACGCACCACGCAGATCAGCTGATACATCGCGTTCGGCACGAGTTGTGGCAATGGCATAGCGAAAGACTTGGCCGCACGTGCTCCGCACGCGTTTTGCAGAATCATAGCACCCACGCGCTTCGACTTTGCGCAGCGCCGCCAGCAATTCGTGCGCGCTAATCTCCGCAATCGGCCGTTTGCCAAGTGCAGGCCGCGCAAAGCTCAACAGCCAGCGGTTCTTTTTGAGCGTCACGGCGCTGTAGCCACTCGCCTCAGTCTTCGCGAGCCATTCATCGGCGACGGCATCAAAGGTGTTGGCCGCTGCAACGCTCGCTTTGACCTTCTCCAGTTTCTGTCGTTCAATCGGATCGGAGCCACCGGCCAAAACGCGACGAGCCTCATCACGCTTGGCGCGGGCTTCGGCCAAATCAACCTCCGGCCAAACCCCGAACGCAAGCGTCTTATATTTACCGAGGTACCGGTAATTCATGCGCCAGTAGCGCTGCCCCGAAGGGAGAACGAGCAGATACAACCCATCCGAATCCGCCATCTTATATTGCTTGTCGCGACCCTTCGCCGCTTTTATTGCCACCGCCGTCAATCCCATGGGGGTATCTCCTTTTTACTGATCGGCGAGATACCCTCAAATATACCCTCGGATTGAGCGGCTGCAAGCGGATAACACCGGATCGTTACGAACGATATAGCAGGTAATTATAGGAGAAAACAGCCGTTAAGCGGACGCGAGCGAATGGCTCCGAACACTAAATTGGTGACCCCTACGGGAATCGAACCCGTGTTTCAGCCGTGAGAGGGCCGCGTCCTAACCGCTAGACGAAGGGGCCGTGCGCCTTCGAGTTTAATCCGGCGAGCGACGCTCCGCATAAGTCAGTCTGCGGCGCGGGTCAAGCGTTGCAAGATGAACGCGACGCGCGCGGCAACGCTGGTTTTCGGCAGAATGACAACGTCATATCCCAATGCCGAATAGGCCAAGTGGAGACGTTCATATTCCGCGATGGCGCTTTCAAGTCCATGATGACGCGCGTCATCGCACTGATAAATTTCCGGCCAAGGTGGCGTGAGGAACACTGTGGCGGCATAGCGATACTTCGCCAGCATGGCATCGTCCCGTGGCGTGCCGGTCGCATGTGCAAGCGCGTCCGCAGCATCGATCAGGCTGCGGTCAAAAAAATATCCAGCCCGGCGAGCCTGATGCGGCGTTAAAGTCGGATTGCGCGGTGGCGATAGCCCGGCGAGCAAACGCCGCCATGTCGATCCACGGCAAAGCGCTGCCACCGCTGGCCTTCTCCTCGGCAACGATTCTTCGCCCCGGCTCCGGCACGACAGCATATCCACGCGCTGCCAGCGCATCACATAATGTCGATTTTCCGCCTCCGGAACAGCCCGAAAGGACGACTAAGCGCGCGGAACCGGTCAAGCCGCCGTACGGCGTTCGCTCATTTCCTGATTGAGCATATCGGCCAACAGGAATGCGAGTTCAATCGATTGGCCCGCATTGAGACGGGGATCGCAGTGGGTGTGATAGCGATCTGCCAAATCCATATCGGTCACGTCCATCGCGCCGCCGGTGCATTCGGTCACATTTTGGCCGGTCATTTCAGCATGGATGCCGCCGCCGTGGACACCTTCCGCACGGCACACGGCGAAAAAGCCGCGCACCTCGGCCAGAATGCGCTCGAACGGGCGGGTTTTATAGCCATTGTCGGTTTTAATCACATTGCCGTGCATCGGATCGCATGACCAGACCACCGGATGGCCCGAGGCTTTAACCGCACGGACGAGGGGCGGCATAGCGCTCTCGATCTTATCAGAACCATAACGCGTGATGAGCGTGATCCGCCCGGGCGTGCGCGCCGGATTGAGCGTGTCGAGCATCCGCAGCAGCGCATCGGGGGCAAGTGATGGCCCGCACTTCAGCCCGATGGGGTTGAGGATACCGCGCAGAAATTCGACATGCGCAGACCCTTCAAAGCGCGTACGATCGCCAATCCAAAGCATATGCGCCGAGGTATCGACCCATTGCCCGGTGAGCGAATCCTGCCGGGTGAGCGCTTGCTCATAGGGCAGCAGCAGCGCTTCATGGCTGGTGTAAAAGCTCGTCGCTTTGAGTTGCGGCACCGAATCGGGGTTGATGCCACACGCCGCCATAAAGTCGAGCGCCTCGCCAATACGATCCGCAATGTCCTGATATTGCTTGCTCCAAGGCGAGCGGCCCATAAAATCAAGCGTCCACGCATGAACTTGATGCAGATTGGCGTAGCCACCGCCCGAGAAGGCGCGCAACAGGTTCAGCGTTGCCGCAGATTGATTATAGCCTTGCACCATGCGCGCAGGATCGGGCGCGCGCCTCTGCGCAGTAAACGCAATATCGTTGACATTATCGCCACGATAAGAGGGAAGCGTGACCTCACCCACAGTCTCAGTATCCGCCGAACGCGGCTTGGCGAACTGCCCCGCCATCCGCCCCACCTTCACGATGGGGAGTTTGGAGGCATATGTCAGCACCACCGCCATTTGCAGGATAACGCGAAAAGTATCGCGGATATTATCCGGATGAAACTCAGCAAAGGACTCAGCGCAGTCGCCGCCTTGCAACAAGAAGGCCTCGCCCGCCGCAACCTTTGCCAAATCGGCGGTGAGCGCACGCGCTTCGCCCGCAAAAACGAGTGGCGGATACGTTGTCAGCAGCTTTTCGGCGGCTTTCAGCGCATTCGCATCGGGGTAAGTCGGCATTTGCCGCGCTTCGTGCTGCTGCCAGCTTGAGGGAGTCCAAGGAGTCGTCATGCGCGCGCTTTGTGCGGTTTCGGTCGAGAAAGCAAGTGTTACACGGTTTTGGTACAGTGCGTTTGAGCCCAACTTTCCAGCACCGCAATGATCTTGGCCGCTGCATCGCCGTGGCCATAGGGAAAGCTCGTTTGGGCCATTTGCGCACGGCGGGCGGGATGCGTGAGGAGGCCCAAACTTTCACGAACAATCGCATCGGAGTCTGCACCAACCAGCAGGACATTGCCGCTTTCGACCAATTCCTGCCGCTCGGTCTCCGCGCGCATCAGCAGCAACGGGATACCGAGTGCCGCACATTCTTCCTGCAACCCGCCCGAGTCGGAGAGAACGAACGCGCTGGCGCGAATCGCGCTGATCATATCGGGGTAGCTGAGTGGAGCGGTGAGGCGGATGTTGGCACAGGCGGCGAGTTCCGTCCGGATCACATCCCCCACATTTGGGTTGGGGTGAACGGGCAGAATGAGCGGCAGCGGACTCGCCGCTGCAACCTCTCTGATAGCGGAGCAGATCCGCCGCAGCGGCGCACCAAAATTCTCGCGTCGGTGGCAAGTGATGAGGATGTGCTGCGCCCTCGCTTCTCGCGGCGGAAGCATCCCCGCCTGCAACATCAGCGCATCAATGCCGGGATTGCCGGTGACATGCACCTCACCGCGCACGCGCTCGCGTTTAAGATTGTCCGCCGCGCGTTGGGCAGGGGCGAAGTGGAGCGTGGCCAGCTTCGCGATCCGCACACGGTTTTGCTCTTCAGGGAACGGTCGTCTCGGGTTGTGCGTGCGCAGCCCCGCCTCGACATGGCCGATGGGGACTTTATACCGCCGCGCTGCCTGTGCACCCGCAAGCGCGGTGTTGGTATCGCCTTGCACGAGGTAGAGGTGCGGACTGCGGCGATCATCTTGCCAATGGAGCAAGCGCGCCCTCAATTCATGTCGCGATGCACCCGGACTTGCGCCCAAATGGACATCGGGCTTGATCCCAAATGCCGCAATCGCCTCATCAAACAGCGCGTCATGCTGGCCGGTGGCGATAAGTTGGAGGCGAAGCATCGGGTTCCCACGTGCGGCGAGCACAATCGGCGCCATTTTGATCGCTTCGGGCCGCGTGCCGACAACGCAGGCGACGGTAAATTGTCTCATCATTGCGCCTGTCCCCCGTTCGTCCTGACCTTGTCGACGGACTGTCTTTCTTTACGAACTTTGCAAAGTAAAGGGCAACCCTTCGACATCGACCCGTGGGAGACAGGGCAAACGGTTATTTAGAACAGCCTCAAATATCCAGCTTCCAATCCCAGCCGAGCGGATCGCCATCCATGACTTCAACGCCCGCCGCGATCAGGTGGTCGCGGATGCGGTCGGACGTGGCGAAGTCCTTGGCCGCACGGGCGGCTTTGCGCTCATCGAGCGCCGCTTCGATTTCGGCTTCGGTGAGCGTGGCGGACTTGGGCCGGATGCGCAGGTCTTTGCGGTTGAGCGTCATCAGGTTGAGGCCGAGGACGGAGTCGATTGCGGCGATGGCTTTCAATTGAACCTGCGGCGACTGCTTTTTTGCAGCGAGTACCAACTCGATGTCTGTTAGTGTTTCGGGTGTGGCGAGGTCATTTGAGATTGCTTCATCAAAAGCCATTAGGTTGACGCGCTGACCGTGCATCAACTCTTCGTCACCCTGAACTTGTTTCAGGGTCCACCCTTCAACGGGTGATGTCATTGGTTGTGAGGTGGTGGATGCTGAAACAAGTTCAGCATGACGAGCACCCTTAAGTCTCTCTATAGTTCCAACCAGCCGCTTCAGCCGCGTGAATGCCGCCGCGAGATTCTCCCAACTAAACTCCAGCTCGCTGCGGTAATGCGCCTGCAGGCACATCATACGGTAGGCGAGCGGGTGGAAGCCCTTGTCGATCAGCAGTTGCAGCCGCAGGAACTCACCGGATGATTTGCTCATCTTGCCCGCACGGTCGATCAGGAAATTATTGTGCATCCAGATGCGCGCGCCCGAATTCTCGGCCACATCAAGCCCACCCGCGCAGCACACGGCTTGGTTCTGCGCAATCTCGTTGGGGTGATGGATCTCGCGGTGGTCAATGCCGCCGGTGTGAATATCCAACGGCAGACCGAGCAGCGCCTCGCTCATTACCGAGCACTCCAGATGCCAGCCAGGCGCGCCCTTCCCCCACGGCGAGTCCCATTCCATTTGCCGTGTCTCGCCCGCTGGCGTCTTGCGCCAAATCGCGAAGTCGGCGGCGTTGCGCTTGCCCTCGACGGCCTCGATCCGGCCCCCAAGATCATTGGCCCCCGCATCGGTGTTCGTGCGCGCCAGCCGCCCATAATCAGGCACGGTCGACGTATCGAAATACAGCCCGCTTTCCAGTTCATAGCAATGCTTGGGCGCGATCTTCTCGGCGAACGCGATCATCGCAGGGACATAATCGGTGGCGATTGACCATTCGGCCGGTTGGCGGATGTTGAGCGCCTTGATGTCGTCCCAATACGCATTGGTGTAGAACTTCGCGATGTCCCAGATGCTCTGCGCGCTGGCTTTCGCGGCTTTCTCGAGCTTATCCTCGCCGTCGTCAGCATCGTCGGTCAGATGGCCGACATCGGTGATGTTGATGATGTGCTTGAGCGAATAGCCCTTATACGACAGCACGCGCCCCAGCGTATCGGCGAACACATAAGCGCGCATATTGCCAATGTGCGGGTAATTATACACTGTCGGCCCGCAGGTATAGACGCGCGCCTCATTATCGTGGAGCGGCGTGAACTCTTCGATCTGGCGGGTAAGGCTGTTGAACAGGCGTAACGGCGCGGTGGCGTCACTCATAATGTTGGCCAAATGCCCATGCGTCGATCTTCTGCAGCGCGCAGCACCTCGTACGCGGTCTGAATCGCCGTGAAGCGCGTGGCTGCGTCCTTATCGCCCGGTTTCACATCGGGGTGATTGGATTTTGCCAGCCGCCGCCACGCGAGTTTAATGTCCTCAAACGGCGCGTCGACCTCGACTTCAAGCACATCGCGCGCGCGGAGTTCGTCGCGGCTTTGGGTGCCATCGCCCGAGCCCGCCCATTTTTGATGCTGGGATTGGTTATACCCGCCCGCGTCACGGCGCTCTTCGGCTTCGCGCGCCGCGGCCTCTTCAGCGGACAGTCCCTCAAAATAATCCCAGTTGCGGTTATATTCGCCGGCATGTTGCTGACAGAAATACCAACGCTCGGGGCTGTTGGGCGATTTCGGTGCTGGGCAATCGCCCTTTTCAGAGCATCCGTGCCGATCGCACATCCGCACTGTCGCAGTGCCATGGCCCGTGCCATATTCGCGCCAACGCGGGAAGCCCCAATTGTCTGTTCGAGTGGTTGTGCGTGCCATATGGGCGCTAGGGTATAGGCTTTTGCGCGCGAAACGCCAGCGTCAACCGCGCTAAGAATTGCATTTTACCGACCAGTCACGTTATTTTGATGTCAGGATATTGGCCAAGTTGGTGCAGGCTTTGGCATTGCCATGATCGCAGGCCAATTGGTAAAGTTCAATCGCACGTTTAACGTCTTTGGCCACGCCTTCGCCGTTTTCGTACATGACTGCCAAATTGTTGCAGCCATTAAAGAAACGAAAATCACAGGATTTTTGATAAAAATTCAGCGCGGTCGGCTTATCTTTGAGTACGCCATTGCCATTGTCATACATCAGCCCGAGATAATAGCAGCCCGCGCCGCCTTTCGCGTCACAAGCACGGGTATAAAGAGCCTGAGCGCGCGACACATCTTTGGCGACCCCGACGCCATCTTCATACATCGTGCCAAGATAAGCGCAGCCGCGCATTGCGCCCTGATCACAGGCTTTGGAATAGAGGCCGACCGCACGCGCTTTGTCTTGCCCAACTGCCGTGCCATTGTCATACATAACGCCTAGGCTGGTGCAGCCTTCAGACGCACCGCCATCGCAACTCTTGGCATAAAGTTCCGCCGCACGCGCCTTGTCGAGCGCGACGCCCGAGCCATCTTCATACATGGTGCCAAGATCGTTGCAGCCCCAAGCGTCGCCGCCGTCACACGCCTTGCGGTAAAGCGCCACGGCCTCCGTTTTATCGGCCTTTACGCCATCGCCATCCTCATACATGATGCCGAGACTGACGCAGCCACTCATGTCTCCGCCTTCGCATCCCTTTTGGTAGAGCGCGGCAATTCGTGAACGATCAACTGCGGCGTCCTGACTATAGGCTGCGCCTGCGCACAGTGCTGCACACAAGAAAAACACTGCCATCTTGATGTAATTCCGCATCGCCGACTCCCCTGAAACCGTGTCAATCTTAACAGAGCTACAGTCACAATCAAAGACTAAATCACCACCAGCCGATCGTCACCCAAGCCTTGCATCAGGCTCACCAAGCCCCCAGCTTCGATGCGCGGGTCGAGTCGTTCCATCGAGTAGCCCTGTGCCGCCATTGCTCTCTGGCAGGCGATAATGCGCGCGCCGCCATCAAGCATTTCTTCAAGCGAGTGCTGCCATTTTTCGCGCGGGAAACTGAGCCATCCGCGCGCGTTTCCACTGATCGACGCTGACCAGAGGTGCCGAATGGCGGGGCCCGTAACGAACACAGTCAGGCGACCGCCGAGCGCGAGTTGCACCAGCCCCATATGGACGGGCAAATGGCTTACTGACGCGGAAGCTTCGCCCCGAACACACCGCCCCTCCCAGATGATCGTGAGCCCCTTCACACGGTCTGACACGAACAGCCTCGGTCCTTGGGCACGGCCAACGTGCGGAAGCGGAAACTGAGCACATCCACGAGCAGCAATTTTCCTGCCGGGTCATCGCCAAACGGGACGAGCACCCGGATCGCCTCGATCGCCGCCGCGCTACCAATCACCCCCGTGAGCGCTCCAATCACGCCTTGGTCGGCACAGTTGATCTCAGGCCGATCGGGATCATCACCCACCAAGCAGCGGTAACACGGCTTGTCCGCTTCCCATCCTCGATAGATGGCCAATTGGCCCTCAAAGGCACCCACGGCAGCCGATACAAGCGGGATGCGCGCGGCATGGCAGGCATCCGCAACCACGAGCCGCGTCGGGAAATTGTCGCTGCCATCAACAACTACATCGCAGCCCCCCAGCAACGCAGTGGCATTCAACGCCGTGATCCGCTCAGGTACCGGGCGCAGCACCACATCCGGGTTGAGCCGCGCCACCGCGTCGCGTGCCGTCTCGACCTTCGCGCGACCGACATCTGAGGTGGTGTAGAGCACTTGGCGTTGCAGGTTGGAGAGGCTGACGACATCATCGTCAAACACGCTGATCTGGCCGACGCCCGCCGCGGCAAGATATTGCAGGAGCGGCGCGCCAATTCCGCCCGCGCCCACAACACCGACATGGCTGCGCAACAACCGAATCTGGCCCGCACCACCAATCTCTTTGAGGACAATATGGCGCGCATAGCGCTCAAGTTGGGCATCGGACAAAGCAAGAGGGGCGGACGACATGACCTTAAGACTGCCGCAGAACGATTATTTTTGCTAGTGATCAATTGCACAAGTGCCTAAACCGCCGCTATCTTCCAGTGCAGCGTAACGCTTCACGATTGCCAACGAATAGGATGACTATGTGGTTGCTCGATAAACTCCTTCGCCGTGTGGTGCGCTTCGGCACACTTGAAATCACCACCGCCGATGGCAAAGCGCATCATTATGGAACCGCACACCCCGATTACGGCAATGTCAAAATTCGGTTCAACGACAAGGGTGTACCAATGGCGATTGCGCGCGATCCTGGGCTGGGCGCGGGCGAGAGCTTCATGAATCAGCGGCTCGATGTGACGCAGGGGTCGATCGCCGACATGATCGAGTTGTTCTATCACAATGGTTCATGGGACAAAGGTGGCCCGAGCCGCGCCGGGTTCGGCGAATGGTTGGGCAAGGCACGCAACTATGTTGATCGGCTCAATTGGGAGGGTCGATCAAAGAAGAACGTCGCGCACCACTACGATCTCAGTGATCGGCTTTACGATCTTTTTCTCGATGCCGACCGCCAGTACAGTTGCGCGTATTTCACCGACCCCACAAACAGTCTCGAGCAAGCGCAGCAAGACAAGATGGCACATATCGCCGCCAAACTTGCGCTAAAACCGGGACAGCGCGTGCTCGACATCGGCTGCGGCTGGGGAGGGCTGGCGCTGTATCTCAATCGCCATTTCGGCGTGGATGTGCTTGGTGTGACGCTGTCGGAGGAGCAAATAAAAGTTGCACGCGAGCGCGCCGCAACAGCCGGCGTGAGCGATCATGTCACATTTGAACTCATCGATTACCGCAAGGTCACCGGCCAATTTGATCGCATCGTCTCGGTCGGGATGTTTGAACATGTCGGCCCGCCGAATTATCGCACCTTCTTCCGCAAATGCCGCGAATTGTTGGCCGATGATGGTGTGATGCTGCTCCACACAATCGGTCGGATGGCTGGGCCGGGCACAACCGACCGTTGGACAACCAAATACATCTTCCCCGGCGGTTATTCGCCTGCGCTCTCCGAAATCGTGCGCGCGACCGAACATGAAAAACTAATCACCGCAGACGTTGAAACACTTCGTGTCCATTACGCGCATACGCTCGATATCTGGTATAGCCGTTGCGTCGCTGCCCATGACGAAATCGTGAAGCTATATGACGAGCGCTTCTACCGCATGTGGATTTTTTATCTCGCGGCGGCGGCGAGTTCATTCCGTCACGGCACGATGTGCAATTATCAGGTGCAATATATTAAGCGCCGCACGGCGCTGCCGATTACACGCGATTATATGAGGCATTGATGCCGCAGTCGCATTACCAACTGTTGCGGATGCGGACGATATTCTCAAGGACAGCGGGATGCAGCGGGCGCAAAAATTCGAAACCGTAACAATAGCCGTCCCGTCGCACGACCACCGCTTCGAGCCCCTCAAGCTGGTCGATCTTGAGCCACATATGCTCGCCCATCCTCAATTCAAAAATATATTCGCACCGAAAACCTGTCGCTGACAGATCGCGGAGCACAATCGGAATTTTGCTGTGGCCGGTTGGCCGCAATGTCCCTGACATCGCGACATAATGGCGCTGGGCACGACGTTTGTTCGAGCCATATACTGGGCTGATCGTGACATCATTATGCAACAGGCTGATCATGGGCGACTCTAGAATCACTGGGAATTTACGCGCCGAGTGCTCGGCTCGGACAACGCAGATGATATGTAAAATTCTCTAATTTTATGTAAACAGCGACTTGCTTGTGCTCAGGATATTGCGCTTTCCTGCGTTGTCGCCGGACCTCAAAAACGCGTTGCTGGCGCAATGCGGGCGCTCGCACACAGATACTCTGATCAAAATAACACGGCCTCGGGACTTGCTCGCGTATCGCCGCTATGAGACAGGCAGTCCATGCTGACTCACATCCAAGTAAGAGGCGCGCGCGAGCATAACCTCAAGAACATCAACGTCGATATTCCACGTGATACGCTGACGGTCATTACGGGGCTTTCCGGCTCAGGGAAATCCTCGCTCGCATTTGATACCATCTATGCAGAAGGGCAGCGGCGTTATGTGGAGAGCTTGTCCGCCTATGCACGGCAATTCTTGGAGATGATGCAAAAGCCCGATGTCGATCATATCGAAGGGCTTTCCCCCGCGATCAGCATCGAGCAGAAGACGACGTCGCGCAACCCGCGCTCCACCGTCGCTACCGTCACCGAGATTTATGACTATATGCGGCTGCTTTGGGCGCGGGTGGGCGTGCCCTATTCGCCCGCCACCGGCTTGCCGATCACCGCGCAAACCGTCTCGCAAATGGTCGATCGGGTGATGGCGCTGCCGGAAGGCACGCGGCTTTACCTTCTCGCGCCGGTCGTGCGCGGGCGCAAGGGTGAGTATAAGAAGGAACTGGCGGCTTGGCAGGCAGCGGGGTTCACGCGCGTGCGGATCGACGGCCAATTTTACGAGATTGATGAAGCGCCCGCGCTCGACAAGAAATACAAGCATGATCTGGAGGTCGTGGTTGACCGGATCGTGGTGCGCGAGGGGATCGCACCACGCCTCGCCGAGAGCTTTGAGGCGGCGCTGAAATTGGCCGAAGGGCTGGCTTATGTTGATCCGGCGGATGGGCCGTCCGGCTCGCAAGAAGCTCGTCATCCCCGCGAAAGCGAGGATCCATCTTCCAGTGAGTCCCCAGGTTTGGACATAGATTCCCGCTTTCGCGGGAATGACGAAGCAGAATCAACGCGAGCTGTCTTATCCGACAACGCCCCCCCCGGCCGCATCATCTTCTCGGAGAAGTTCGCCTGCCCCGTCTCCGGCTTCACAATTGCCGAGATCGAGCCTCGGCTGTTCAGTTTCAACGCCCCGCAGGGTGCCTGCCCCACCTGCGACGGGCTGGGCGAGCGGCTCTATTTCGATCCCGAACTGGTGGTGCCGAACGAAGAACTCAGCATCAAGCAGGGCGCGGTCGTGCCCTGGGCAAAATCGAACCCGCCGTCACCCTATTATATGCAGGTGCTCACCAGCGTCGCGAAGCATTATGGCTTTGACCTCACGACCCCGTGGAAGGAGTTGGCAGAAGAACATCGCCATGCGGTGCTGCACGGCTCACAAGGCGAAGTGATGAAGCTGACCTTCATGGATGGCCGTAAATCCTACGATGTGGTCAAGCCGTTCAACGGCGTGATGGAAAATCTCGCGCGCCGCCTGCTGCAAACCGATAGCGCATGGATGCGCGAGGAACTGGCCAAGTTCCAATCCGCCGCGCATTGCGAAACCTGCGGCGGTGCGCGGCTCAAGCCTGAGGCGCTTTCGGTGAAAATCGCGGGCACGACGATTGCCGATGTCGCGCGCATGTCGGTGGTCGATGCGCTGGCGTGGTTTAGGTCAGTGACCGAGAAGCTCAGCGCGCAACAGGCGCAAATCGCCGAGCGCATCCTCAAGGAAATTATCGAGCGGCTGGGTTTCCTGAATAACGTTGGCCTCGATTATCTCAATCTCGACCGTACCAGCGGCACGCTTTCGGGCGGTGAATCGCAGCGCATTCGGCTCGCCTCGCAGATCGGATCGGGGCTCTCGGGCGTGCTTTATGTGCTCGACGAACCGAGCATCGGGCTGCACCAGAAAGACAATGAGCGGCTGCTCGTCACACTGCGCCGCCTGCGCGACCTCGGGAATACGGTGCTCGTGGTCGAGCATGATGAGGACGCGATCCGCACCGCCGATTATGTCATTGATATGGGGCCGGGGGCAGGCGTGCATGGCGGCGCGATTGTGGCGCAGGGGTCGTTAAAGGACATACTTGCTTCCGAGGGCAGCATCACCGCCGATTATCTGAGCGGCCGTCGCGAAGTGCCGGTGCCAAAGAAGCGCCGCAAGGGATCGGGCAAAAAGCTCACCGTGCACAATGCGCGGGCGAACAATCTGCGTGGCGTGACACCGAGCATTCCGCTCGGCACCTTCACCTGCATCACCGGCGTGTCAGGCTCGGGCAAATCCAGCTTCACCATCGACACGCTCTATGCCGCTGCTGCGCGGACGCTCAACGGTGCGCGGGTGATTGCCGGCGCGCATGATAAGATCAGCGGCTTGCAGCATTGTGATAAGGTGATCGACATTGATCAATCGCCGATTGGCCGCACCCCGCGCTCCAACCCCGCCACATACACCGGCGCCTTCACCAACATTCGCGATTGGTTTGCCGGCCTGCCCGAGAGCGCGGCGCGCGGCTATAAACCGGGGCGCTTCAGCTTCAACGTGAAGGGCGGGCGCTGCGAGGCCTGCTCGGGCGATGGGCTGATCAAGATCGAGATGCACTTCCTGCCCGACGTCTATGTTACTTGCGAAACCTGCGCGGGCAAGCGCTACAACCGTGAGACGCTGGAGGTGAAGTTTAAGGGCCATAGCATCGCCGATGTGCTCGATATGACCGTGGAAGATGCGGTTGAGTTCTTCAAGGCCGTGCCGCCGATCCGCGACAAAATGGCGATGCTGGCCGAAGTCGGCCTTGGCTATGTCAAGGTCGGGCAGCAAGCGACCACGCTCTCGGGCGGCGAGGCGCAGCGCGTAAAACTGGCGAAGGAACTCAGTAGGCGGGCCACCGGCAACACGCTCTATATCCTCGATGAACCCACCACCGGCCTGCATTTTGAAGATGTGCGCAAACTGCTCGAAGTGCTGCACGCGCTGGTGGAGCAGGGCAACACCGTGGTCGTGATCGAGCATAACCTAGACGTCATCAAAACCGCCGATTGGATCATCGATATGGGGCCAGAGGGTGGCGTGAAGGGCGGCGAAGTGGTGGCCGAGGGCACGCCCGAGCAGGTGGCGAAGGTGGCGGCGAGCTATACCGGCGGGTATCTGAAGGAAATTCTAGCAAAATAGGTTTTGTGCTAGGCGGCGGCGCGCTCCGCCTCACAGCCCATAGTTGAAATGCGTCGCGCGATCACGCTAAGGGCTGAGCCATGACCGTTCCCCTCCTGCGTGCCGCCACGCCCACCGATCATGATGCGCTTGCTGCGCTCAAGTTGCGTACCTTTCGCGAAACCTTCCTCGAAGATTTCAAAATTCCTTACCCCCCCGCCGATTTGGCGGTTTTTGAACATGCCTCCTATGCGCCGGAAAATGTCGCGCGCGAATTGGTTGATCCGGCCAAACGCACATGGGTGGTCGAGGCCGATGGCGTATTGCTGGGCTACGCGCATATTGGCCCAAGCAAATTGCCGCATCACGACATTACGTCGAAATCAGGCGAATTATACCAGATTTATGTGACGCGCGCGGCGCAGGGATCAGGCATCGGGCGCTTGTTGCTCACCCACGCGCTGCGGGAGCTGACCGAGTTGTATCCTGGGCCGATCTGGCTCGGGGTTTGGTCGGGCAATTTGCGCGCGCAGGCGGTCTATCGAAAGCTCGGTTTCGCGCAGGTCGGCACCTATCAGTTTCCAGTGGGCAATTGGCGTGACGACGAGCTTATTTTTCAACGTGACACAGACATGGTGCGGTGACGCGCTTCTGATTGCGCTAAAACGTGTGCGCAATCTGGAAATTGAACCGCGGCTTATGCCCGTCGGTTTCGAGCGGGTCTGCGGTAATCGGAAAGGCCGATTCGACTGAAAGAAGCGATTTTCCTATTCGCGCACGGAAACCGCCCCCGCCAGAAACAAGCGCACCGCCACCAACATAATCTCCGATATAGCGCAGTTTTCCGCCATCGACAAACACATAGGGCTGTGCCCAATCGATCCATTTGAACGGATGATTTATGTCGCTGCGCACCTCCGCCAACCCAAGCGCGCCTTCATCGCCCGACATGGTGCTCGTCTCGAACGCGCGACCGAACCCCGTGCCACCGAAGGTGATTTGCTGGGCGGAGAGCAGCGGCCCGGAGGCGAGCTGCGCGCGAGCGGCCAACCGCATGCTGATTGGCCCGGACACAGTGCCCGTCCATTCCGCGAAGAAACTTTCCTTAGTAAAGACAGCCGATCCATCCGCACGCGATGCCAGCGGATCGCCCAATCGGGTTGCGCCGAACAGGGGCAGTCCCTGTGTCAGTGTGAGCTCGCTGCGCAACCGGCCACCAAATAAATCGGTGCTGCCGCTCAACGTCACCCAAGCGGTCGCCAGATGGTCGTCATTCAACGGCAAGCCGAGAATATCCTGGCTCGATTCGAGGTAATCAAACCCGCCCGATACCGTGAGGCTGGACTTGCGGTTGCGCAGAAGCGGGCGACTGAGCGACACGCCGAAATCGATGCTGCGTCCGCGAACGTCAAACTGCTCAAGCACGCCGCCCGGCCGCGTTTGTCCATAGGCTGACGAAAAGCTCAGCACAGTGCCGTCAGCATCGATCGGCAACGCATATTTGAGCGCGACGAAGCCAAGTTCTTTGGGATTGGTCGGCGTCGTGACGGCGGCAACGGTGAGTACATCTCCTCCGACGAGCAAGCTGTCGACGTCCACCGCGATACTGACGCGCACTGGCCCCAAGCTGCTGGTTCCCCCATTGTCGACGCTCACGACGCCCTTCACGCGCGTTTCGCTCGCACGCACGAGCAATATCCCCTGCCCGCTTTCACGAACAAAACTGATTTTTTCGAGCGCAACCCCCGGAATGTCGGAGGCGAGCAAGATTTGACGTTCGGTCTCGCTGGCTGTGGGGGCGTGGCCGACAAGCTTGTTCATCGTTGCAATAAGGTGTTTGTCGCTGCTTCCGGTCACCCGCACCGCGTTGACCATCCCTTCATCAACAACGACGCGCAAGACTCCGAGCGCCAATTCCTGCGGCGGAATATAGGCGCTGGCGAAACTATAACCCTGCTGCCGCGCCACATCGGCAAGCGCGTGGCAAAGGCGCTGCATGTCATCCGATGCGAGTTGCTTAGCCACAAACGGTTCAAGTGCAGACGAAAATGCGCTCGATTCGATATTGTGAGCGCCTTCGACACTGATCGCTCCGATGAATATGCCGCCGCCGACGGTCTGTGGCACGGGCTGTGCGCTTTCGGCGGAAGTCTCGACAATCGGCTTCTTGGTGGGTGCAGGAGCCAATTTAGTGTCGATCACGGGTTGTTGGATCGCATGATTCGCCATCTCAAGCGCCGACTGCGCGCTGAGAAACGATGGCGCAAAAAGCGCCCCAACAACAACATATGATGACCGACAAAAGATGGGCAAAGTCAGATTCTCAACAATTTGGCATCGTTTGTGTAATGTGAGAATCTTAATTTGGCGTAACATCTCCGATCGGCGCCTTAATTTTCCGCTCAATCACGTTAACCGAAATTCTCAACACTTGGGAAACGCTGACTCTGTAATCCATTAACGTTCTGACACGAGTTTTTGGTCAGGTGGGGAAAAACGATGCGGTACAAATCCTTGGCATTCGCTTATGGTGGATTGGTTGCAGGGGCAGCGCATGCCGCGCCCGACGCCTGGCATGTGTCCGAACGTGCCGGAACCGTAACCATCCTGCACAGCGGTGTGAGCCACATTGCACTTTCTGGTACCGATGTTGCCGTCGGCGATGTCGTCAGCACCGGCGCAAACGGTCGCGCGGTCTTGGTGCGTGGCGAGGATTACCTCGTGGTTGCCCCTTCAACGCAAATGCGGATCGCAGCGCCGACTCCGGCCAGCCCCTTGCTTCAAATTCTGCAAGATGCGGGCAATGTCGTCTACAAGATCAAGCATTTGGTGACGCCGCATTTCTCGGTGACGACTCCCTATCTCGCAGCCGTCGTGAAAGGGACAACCTTCAGCATCACTGTGACGCCACAGGGTGCAGCGGTGCAGGTCATTGATGGCGCGCTTGAGGTCAAAACGAACGATGGCGGCGCTTCTGAACTGGTCAAGACCGGCATGATTGCGCAGGTCGCTTCCAAAGACCTGTTCCGGCTCAAAATTAGCGGCGATATGCCGCACACCGTGACATCGCCGAAAGCATCGGCCGCCCCCGCGTCGGCGGTATCGACCGCACCACCCCTCGCGTCGCCCGCGACCGGTGCGGTGCCTGCCACCGCGACGACATCTGCCTCCGCGTCGACAGCAGTTGCATCCACACCAGTCGCCCCTACGAGCGCATCCGCGTCAACCCAAGCGACACCATCCGCAACAC
>Ga0075019_10000949_pt1 | contig 16640 bp, 15 predicted proteins | sample ColStrG_CSR_2013_FD_71473 | JGI IMG/M metagenome (GOLD analysis project Ga0075019, IMG submission 71473) | Freshwater sediment microbial communities in response to fracking from Pennsylvania, USA - Cold Stream Run_MetaG_CSR_2013 | ecosystem: Environmental > Aquatic > Freshwater > Creek >...
TTCCTGGAAGTCATCAAAAAAAGTGGCTGGTGGATACCTTGAAACAAATCGCCAGTGATCGTCAGAAGGGCGTCCGCAAGGCGCTCCTCATCACGACACATCATCCGCCCTATGCCTCAGCCGGGCACAGTGGCAGTGCGGACATGTTGCAGGATATCGATGACGCCTGCCATCAGGCCGGAGTGATGCCCGATGCCCATGTATCGGGCCATGCCCATTCGATACAACGTTACACCCGTCGCCACAGTTCGGGTTCGGAAATTCCGTATCTCATTTATGGATGTCTGGGTCACGGGGGGCAGGTCATAGCGGCGGGATTTCCCAAGACTGAAAACGGGGTGACCTACGAATTTGCCCACAAGGGCTGGGGCTACGGCCTGGTCGAAGTCACCGCACAGACACTCAAGTTCACCTCCTATGGAGTGGATTGGGACAAGGATCAAAAGGCGGTGAAGACGGTGGTCGATGCTGTCACCGTGAACCTTGCCACGCGCACCGTGTCTGGCAGTCACCCACATGGCGCAGGTGGAGCATGAGGAGCAAGGGCGGGATCTCGCGGTTTTGGTTTTTTCCGGCGGTTTTGCTGCTCTGGGGCTGTTCGGCCAATGCGCCCTACCGTGATTTTACTGAATCACAATCGGCAGCGGATTTCGGTGGGTACCTCGGCAGTGAGCCACAGCAACCCGGTTTTTATCCCAGGAACAACCGCCAACCCTATGATCTGGCATTCATTGAGTTTGATGAGAAGGGTGATTTTTGGGATCGGGAACAACTCGGGCATGCCTACAAGGAACTGGCCAAGCTTGGGGCAGACAAGAGCAAACCACCGCTCCTCTTTGTCTATATTCACGGCTGGCAGAACAATGCCAGTGATAAAACCCATGACGTGGCAAGTTTCAAGGGATTCTTGTCCCGCCTGGCCAAGAATTCGCACCTCAACAAAAACTATCAGTTTTTTGGGGTCTATCTGGGCTGGCGTGGCATGCTGGTGCCGGGCGGAAATGATCCGGTCAGTCATGCGGCTCTGTTTCTGCCGCATGAATTGAGTTTTTGGTCGCGAAAAGACACGGCCACACGGGTGGCTGGCGAGCCGATGGCAGAGGCGATTTTTGCGATGGTGCACGCTGCGCGCAAGACTCACCCGCAGGCGCGGACGGTTTTGATTGGACACTCCTTTGGGGCCTTGGTTTTGGAAAAGACCCTGGCGCAGGCGTTGCCCGCCTCGTTTTACGCGCAGGAGGATGCGGGTGGTGAAAAAGCCCGGTACCTGCCTCCGGCGGACATGATCCTGCTGCTCAACTCCGCCTCGGAATCGATTTATGCCAAGGAACTCATGGACATGTTCCGCCGGGCGCATTTCTCCGGTGAGGTCAATCCGGAGCGTCCCTTGATTCTGTCAGTAACCTCGGAGGGGGACTGGGCCACCGGCGATCTCTTTCCGGCAGGGGCTGACCTGTCGAATGCCCTGGGCACCTTCCGTACCTACAAGCGCAACGCCAAGTACGATGGGGCGGCCGAACTGCTGGATCAGAGGGAGTTTTTTACAACCACGCCCGGCTGGAATGAACATTTGATTTCGCATCGTGTGGTTTGCCTAAATCCGGGCGAACTCAGGAAAGTGAAAAATCCGAATGGCAGTGAGGACGGGGCTTCGAGCCTGGATCCGTCATTCGACATCAATCTGGAAGCGCATGACTCCAATCTCCTGAAATTTTGTACGGAGCCTGAAGGGCACAAACTGTGGTGGGAAATTCAACCTCAAAAAGGCTTTATGCAATCGCCCTATTGGATCATCAAAGTGCCCAAGGAAATCATTCCCGACCACGGGGGGATCTGGCTGGACAGTTCGGTGGACATGATGGCGGCGTTGTACACCCTGGCCGTCAATGGCGAGTTGCGAAGCGCACCGCGCGCAGCGACGTTGGGATCTCCGTAATGCGCGCAGAGGGGCTCTGGGCCGTGACAGTTTCCTTTTTTAAATCACGGGCGAGAAGGGTCCGGTCTGGGCACTGTCCTTGTGGGCGGTGTGCAGGGCCAGTTCCAAGAGCCTGCCCAGGGAGCTTTCCTTGGGTTCCTCGGAGGTTTTCAATTCCAGGTCCGCCTTGAGCGGTGTCTCATAAGGGGAGTCGATGCCGGTGAAGCCGCGGATTTCCCCGGCGCGCGCTTTTTTGTACAGGTTTTTGGGATCGCGCTGCTCGCAGACTTCCAAAGGAGCGTTGACGAAAATCTCCACGAACGGAATACCGGCCGAGTGGCAGATTTCCCGCACATGATCGCGGTCCTTGCGGAAGGGTGAGATCAGGGCGCTGATGACGACCAATCCGGCTTCCGCCATCAGGCGGGCGACCTCCCCGGCGCGGCGGATGTTTTCGGCCCTGTCCTCCCCGGAGAATCCCAGATCGGAACAAAGGCCGTGGCGCAGGTTGTCGCCATCCAGCACAAAGCTGGAAATGCCGCGCTGCAGCAGGGTCGATTCCAGAGCCAGGGCGAGGGTGGATTTACCGGAGCCGGACAGGCCGGTCAGCCAGATCACTGCGCCCCGGTGATTGAAATGTTCGGTGCGCAACTCGCGCGTGACTTCGCTCACGCTCCAGGAAATATGCGAGCTTTTCACGCCCGGCTGGGAAGCCAGGGAATAGTCGGCACTGTGGATGATGCCGCCGCCGCCGATGCGGTTGCCCTGCAGGAGTACAAAACGGCCGGTGGTGGGGATTTTGTCCACGTTGTCGAAGGCGATGGGTTTGCGGGCCCGGATGACCACCTCCGCCACCTCGTTTTTTTCAATGCGGTCGCGGTCGGTGCCGACCACTTCCAGGGTGGAGGAATCGATGATGCGGTTGATTTGCACCACGCGCGCCTCGATGCTCTGGGTGCCGAGCTTGAGGGTGTGGGGCTGGTTGACCAGCAGGGGCTCCTGATGGAGCCAGAACAAATTGGCCTGGAACTCGCGGGCTTCGACCAGGGCGGTGTCGGCATGACTGCCGATCTGGCCGCGTTCGACAAAAATCTGTTCCTCGAGGGTGACCGCCACGGATTCGCCGGGGCCGGCGGCGAGTTTTTCCTCTGCGGCTCCCCAGGCGGCAAAACTTTTGATGCGGCTGCGCTTGCGGTCGGGCCAGAAGACCAGTTCGTCGCCGACTTTCATGGATCCGGCTTCCACGCGGCCGGCCAGAATACGGCGTTCATCGAAGCGGTACACATCCTGCAGCATGAAGCGGAGGGGCAGGCTGCTGTCGGTGGAGGGGGATTCAAATTCATCGAGGGCCTGGAGAATGGAGGGCCCCTTGAACCAGGCCAGTTCGGGCGAGGGAGTGGCGATGTTTTTGCCCTGACGGGCGGAGACGGGGACGAAGTACCTGGGCTCCACGCGGATTTTTTTGAGGAATTCGCGGTATTCGGCCTCGATGCGGGCGAAGACGGCGGGGTCGTAATCGACCAGATCCATTTTATTGACCACCACGACCACCTGTTTGATGCCGAGCAGGGAGAGGAGATAGCCGTGGCGTTTGGATTGTTCCTGTACGCCTTCGCTGGCGTCGATGAGCAGCAGGGCGGCATCGGCATGGGCTGCGCCGGTGATCATGTTTTTCAGGAATTCCTTGTGGCCGGGGGCGTCGATGATGACGTAGGGGCGTTTGTTGCTGCGGAATTGGATCTGGGTGGTGTCGATGGTGATGTTCTGTTCCTGTTCTTCGAGCAGGGCATCGAGGAGAAAGGCGTACTCGAATTCCATGCCCTCGGCCTCGCAGGCTTTGCGGATGCTTTCCACCTTGCCCTCGGGCAGGGAGTTGGTGTCGAAGAAGAGGCGTCCCACGAGGGTGGATTTGCCGTGATCGACGTGGCCGACGATGACGATTTTGAGTTTGGAGGCGTCTGGAATGTAGGTTTGTTCCGTGGTCATACAGGTGGCGGGTGAGAGTTATCCGGTGGCCGGCAGGATCACATGAAGCCCTTGGCGCGGAGTTTTTGCATGGCGTTTCGTTCGTAATGATCCTGGGCCCGCCCGGCGCGCTCGGAGGTTTTGGTGACCTTGAGTTCGGCGATGATGGCGTCGATGTCGGTGGCGGGGCTTTCGATGGCCTTGGTGATGGGCCAGCAGCCGAGCGAGCGGTAGCGCATGAGGCGGCCGTCCACCGGTCGTGCGAAATACATCTTGGGGATGGGGATTTTCTCGCGCTTGATATACTGCCAGATGTCCACCTCGGTCCAGTCCAACAAGGGTTGTACGCGGACATGTTCGCCCGGTTTGATTTCGGTGGTGAACTGGTTCCAGAATTCCGGGGGCTGATCGCGGTAATCCCATTCAAACTCACTGTTGCGCGGGGAGAAGTAACGTTCCTTGGCGCGGGTGGAGTCCTCGTCCCGGCGGATGCCGGTGATGAGGGCGTCCCATTGATGCTCGGCCATGGCCTGTTGCAGGGCCACCGTCTTGAGTTCGTGGGTCACCGTGACGGGGTCGTGGGTTTCGTAGCCGATGGATTCCTTGTAGGCGCCGCGGCCTTGACGGGCGTCCTGGTTGATTTTGATGATGAGCTTGAGATCGTATTGTTTGGTGGCCCAGTCGCGGAACTCGAGCATTTCCGGGAATTCGTAGGTGGTGTCGATATGGAGGAGGGGGAAGGGGATTTTGCCGCAGAAGGCTTTTTGGGCCAGCCAGATGAGGACATTGGAATCCTTGCCCATGGACCAAGGCATGGCTATATTTTTGAAGGAATGATAGGCCTCGCGGAAAATGAAAATGGCCTGAGCTTCGAGCTTGTCTAAATGTGTCATAAGTATATAGACTTTGTAGAGTATTGAGCGTGGTACAAAAACAGCTTTATATATACACTGCAACTGAAAAATGAAAGATTCTGTAATTTTACCCGTGGAAGGGCCCCTGCCCCATTCCCTGGAGGGTGTCGATTTGAAGGCCCTCAACGCTCGTCTTGAACAGGTATCGACGGAGGACCGGGTGCGTTGGGCTCTGCAGTCATTCAAAGGTCGCATTGCCCTCAGTTCCAGTTTCGGCATCCAGTCGGCCGTGATGCTGCACATGGTGACGCGGCAGGAGCCGGATATTCCCATCATTCTGATCGATACCGGTCATCTTTTCCCCGAGACGTATCAATTTATCGATCACCTGACCGCGCAGTTGAATTTGAATTTGAAAATTTTCCGGTCGGAGGTTTCACCCGCCTGGCAGGAAGCGCGTTACGGCAGGGAATGGGAACAGGGCTTGGAAGGCATTGAGAATTACAATCGCCGCAACAAGGTTGAACCCATGCAACGGGCCTTGCGAGAATTGAACGTCACGGCCTGGCTGGCGGGATTGCGTCGCCAGCAAACGGTGACGCGCGAAAATCTCGGGGTGCTGAACCGGCAAAATGACCGGTACAAAATTCATCCCATCATCAACTGGTCCAACAAACAGATCCATGAATACCTGAAGGAGCACGATCTGCCGTATCATCCGCTGTGGGAGCAGGGCTACATTTCCGTGGGGGACGTGCACACCACGCGCAAGTGGAGCGAGGGGATGTCGGAAGATGACACCCGCTTTTTCGGGTTGAAGCGGGAGTGCGGCCTGCACGAGGGTGCCAGCAGCGATTTCACGATTTAAAAAGCATCGTTCTGAGGTCTGCCGGGTTCCCGCCGGAATCCGTCTGCAAGCCCGGTTTGACAGCCTCAAACCCCAAAGTAGGATCTCCGCTGCATGGTTTCATACGAATGGCAGAAATTGGGGCAATCGACACTGGCCTTTTGTCCGATGCCGGAGGTGGACAGTGTTTCGGTGGGGCTTTGGTTCCGTACGGGATCGCGCAACGAAAAGCCCGGCCTTTACGGGGGTGCGCATTTTCTCGAGCACCTGCTTTTCAAGGGGACGCGCCGGCGCAATGCCCTGGCCATCACGAAGGAGATCGAAAGCAAGGGGGGCGACCTCAATGCGTTTACCTCCGAGGAAATGACCTGCTACTACGCGCGGATGGACTCGGATCATTTTGAACTGGTGCTGGATGTTTTGTTCGACATGTTGTGGAACTCGACCTTTCCCAGAATCGAGGTGGAACGGGAGCGGGGTGTTATTTTGGAGGAGATCCGCATGTATGAAGACCAGCCGCCATCGCTGGTCATGGAACATCTCAACCTGGCTCTCTGGCCGGGTCATGGTCTGGGCCGACCGGTCACGGGCACCCCGGACTCCGTGGCGGACATGAAGCGGGACGACCTGATGCGTTTTTGGCGCGAGCATTACAATCCCAATACCCTGGTGGTTTCCGTGGCCGGGGCCGTGACGGAGGAGCGGGCGACCAGCCAGACCCTGCGCTTTTTGAAATCGCAACGTCGCAGCGGGAAAGGTGTCGTGCAGCCCTTCAAGCGGGAACGGAAAAGCCGTGTTTCACTGGTGCCGGTGACCCGACCGGTGCAACAGGCCTGTCTGGCTCTGGGCGTACTGGCTTATCCGAAAAGCGACCGGCGCCGCTTCGCCCTGAAACTGCTGAGCGTGATTCTGGGCGAAAACATGAGTTCGCGGCTTTTTCAAATTATCCGGGAAAAGCATGGCCTGGCCTATTCCATACAATCCTCCACGGCGCATTTTCAGGACACGGGCGTGTTTTACATCCAGGCGGGGGTGGATGCGGGCAATGTGGTCAAGGTGACGCGTCTGATTGCGGTGGAGTTGCAGCGCATCAGCCGACGCAAGCCGCCGGTGGAGGAATTACGCCGGGCCAAGGACTACTGGATCGGGCAGATGAAGCTGCATCTGGAAAGCAGTACCAGTCGCATGATGTGGATGGGCGAATCCCTGGTGGGTCTGGGGGAAATGCTGCAGCCGGCGGAGGCCATTCATCAACTCGAGGAAGTTACGGTTGAGGAAATCCAGGCCGTGGCGCGGGACATATTCAAGGCCGGTCGCATGTCGCTGGCGGTGGTGGGGCCGGAAATCACCGAGAAATTGCTCAAGGAAGCGGCGCAACCCTTGCAGATCCTATGAGGGCCTGGCCCTGTCAGGCGCTGATCCGCCGGGTTGATCTGGCCGATGTGTTTTATGCTTTTGCGACACCGGTGGCGCGTTTGCGTGGTGGTGCGGAGGACTGGGGACGACTGGAGGCCGAGCTGGCCCGGTGGCAACGCCACGGCCCGGACTGTTTGCATCCCCCCGGTGCGGCGGTGGGGGCCTTCGACTATGAGGGAACTTATGATTTTTATTTTTACGATCGGATGCAAGTGGTCTCAAGCGATGCATTGGCCCTGTCCCCGCCGACAACGGATCTGCCGGCGGACGAAAGCGGCTGGGATTGTGCCATCGACCGTGAGGCCTATGCCCGCCTGATCCGCCGTGCGCAGGAACACATCCGTGCGGGGGATATTTATCAGGTGAATCTGGCGCGTCGCTTTTCCCGCGAGGTGCGGGATTTTGATGCCGGGCTGTATTTCCGGGTGTTGTGGGGGATGTCCTCGGCTCCACTGGCGGCCTATCTGGATTTGGACGGGCGTATTCTCTGTTCCGCCTCACCGGAATTATTTTTCGGATTGCAGGGTCGCCGGGTGGTGACGCGACCGATCAAAGGCACGCGTCCGCGGGACCGGGACCGTTTGCGCGACCAGCAGAATGCCTTTGAACTGGCCACCTCCGCCAAGGAAGTGGCCGAACTGGTCATGATCACGGATCTGGAGCGGAATGACCTGGGATCGGTCTGTGAATTCGGGTCGGTGCAGGTCACAAGCCTGCTGCAGTGCGAGGCGTTTTCGCATGTGTTTCATTTGATTTCGACGGTCGAGGGGACGCTGCGCCGGGAGGTTTCACCGCTGGCAGGATTGCGGGCCTGTTTCCCGGGCGGATCCATCACCGGTGCGCCCAAAAAGCGGGCGCGGGAAATCATTCGCGAGCTGGAGCAGGTTCCGCGTGGCTGCTACACGGGGGCCATCGGCTACTTCGGGTTTGATGGCAGCGCCCAATTTAACATTGCCATCCGGACGGCGGAGTATGCGGAGGGGAGGCTGGCGTTTTCCAGCGGGTGCGGGATTACGATTGATTCCGAGCCGGAACAGGAGTTTGATGAGAGCGAGCATAAGGCGCGGGTCTTGAGACAGGCCTACAGGCGATACGAATCCATTAAAAATACGGCTCCGGCCAGCGAAGGGATTACTCATGGCAAATGAAGCAATGATACCGGTTTCCGACACCGGGTTCCGGCACGGTCTGGGAGTTTTTGAAACGTTGAAGGTGAGGAACGGGGTGGCACTTTTTGAAGAGTATCACCGGGAAAATCTCATCCATGCGGCGCAGCGCTTGGAATTGCCCGTGGACGGCCTGGCTTATCTGCCGAAGACACGGCCCGGCGACGGCATTTGGCGCTGGTTTTTGACGGCGGCCGGGGTGAACACCTGGTTTGAAGAGGGTGTGGAGGTGATACCGGAGACTTATCGCATGGATCTTTCCCCCCTGCGGGTGTGTTCGCGGGCCTGGGATGCGCGATACAAAACGCTCAGCTACCTGTTGCATTACCAGGCCCGGCGCCAGTCCTCCTGCGATGAAACGCTCCTGCTGAATGAAAACAACGAAATCGCCTCGGCTTCCATGGCCAATATTTTCTGGGTCAAGGGCAATACCTTGTACACGCCGGACGACAGTTGTGGTTGCCGGATGGGTGTGGTGCGGCGCTGGATTCTGGAGCATTGGCCGGACGAAATGCTGATGGGCCGTTGGGGCGCGGCGGAGTTGGACGATGCCAGTGAAATTTTTGTGACCAACAGCCGGGTGGGCATCATGCCGGTGGTGGCGTGGCGTGAGCGGGAACTGCCGGTGGGGGCGCGCACGCGGACGTTGCAGGAGGCCTACCAGGACGCGGTGGAGCGCCAGGCGGCGCGGATGGTTGCGTAGATGTATTTGTATCCGGTCATCTTTTTTCTTTTGGGTTTACTTTCCCTGCCTCATAGCGCCTGGTCTGTCCCGGCGGGGACGGAGGATCTGGCCTGGTTGAATTCCTATAATCCCGTCTGGAACTCCCCGAGTAAAAATTCTTCCGAGTCCATGCCTTGCGGGGGCGGAGACATCGGCCTCAACGTCTGGGTTGAAAACGGGGACTTGCTGCTCTACGTGGCGCGCAGCGGCAACTTTGACGAAAATGGATCCCTTTTAAAAAACGGGCGCGTACGTCTGACTCTTTCACCCAACCCCTTTCGGGATGCGGATTCTTTCCGGCAGGAATTGAAACTGGCGGACGGAAGTGTGGCCATCCAGGGGGCCATCCAAGGCCGGCAGGTGAAATTGCGGGTTTGGGTGGATGTGCATCATCCGGTGGTGCATATCGATCTGGATTCGGAGCAGCCGTTGCAGGCCAGGGCCTCGTTCGAGACCTGGCGTTTTGCCGACCGTCCGCTGGTGGATTTGGAAAAAAGCCAGTGCAACAGCTACAATGGTTACCCGGGGAAAGTGATGGTCTTTCATGACGAGGTTGCCTGGTCAAAGAAGGATGGAGGCATCGTTTTTTACCACCGCAATCGGAATGAGGGGTCGGTTTTCAATTTCATTCTCCAGCAGCAAAAACTGGGTGATGACCGTGGATTGTGGAATCCGTTGCGTGATCTGACCTTTGGCGGCCTGATGTGCGGGGAGGGTTTGAGTTTTGGCGGTGAGGGTGAGGGGAGTTATGCAGACATTCCCTTTCACAGCCATCTGTTGGTTACGGAAAAACCGGTCCGCAATCTGGCTTTAAAAATAATCCTGCACAGCGGGCCCGCAGGCAGTGACTCAGTGTGGCTCGATGGTTTGCGCCGCACCGTCAGGACGGAAGAGCAGGCGGTCGATAATTCCCGGCAGACCCAAGACTGGTGGCGCGCATTCTGGAACAGGAGCCGCATTGTCATTCAGCCGGGGAAAAACGACCCCTCGAACGTCCCCTGGCAGGTGGGGCGGAACTACCAGTTGTTCCGTTACACGATGGGTTGCAATGCACTGGGCCAGTTTGCCCAGAAATTCAACGGAGGCATTTTCACCTTCGACGCCCGATGGGTGAATCCGAAGTACAGCTTCAGCCCGGATTTCCGGCTCTGGGGTGGCAGTGTTTATACATCGCAGAATCAGCGACTGCTTTGCTGGCCCATGTTGAAAAGCGGCGACTTTGAGTTACCGGTGCAGGAATTTGAGCGTTTTCTCCAGTCACTGCCGGCGGCGGAACGCCGGACCCGCGCCTATTGGGGTCATGCGGGAGCCAGCTACACCGAGCAACTGGAGATCTTCGGCTTGCCGGCCGCCGCCATGTGGGGTTTTGATGAGTCGCCGAACAAAGGACGCGTGCGGCCCCGCGATTTGGAACCGGGCGCGCTCACTTCGCATTGGGTCCGTTATTATTATACGTCACAGCTCGAATTTTCCCTGATGGTGCTGGACTGGTACAGCTACACGGGCCACGACATCAGCCGCTATCTGCCCTTTGTGGAAAGCTCGATCCGTTTTTATGAGGAGCACTACCAGATGCGCCATCGCAAGGCATCCGGCCAACCATTTGACGCCAGGGGCAAGCTGGTGCTCGCGCCTTCGCAGGCCATCGAGATGTATTGGGATGTGATCAATGGCACGCCGGATATTGCCGGACTGCGCACGGTGCTGGCCCGTCTGCAGACCCTGCCCGATTCCATGTTGGCGCCGGAAAAGAAGAAGGCTTATCAGGCCCTGTCCGCCCGCATTCCCGAGATTCCGGTGGAAGAACTTCAGGGCTGCCAAGTCATTGCCCCGGCGGCGCATTATCAGGGTCAGCAGCAGAATATGGAGATTCCGGAGTTGTATCCGGTGTTTCCCTACGGAATTTATGGCGTGGGACTGCCCGGTTTGGAACTGGCCCGTTCCACATGGGGGCACGGGGTATCACAGAACCAGCGCAGCTTCAACGTCTGCTGGTCGCAGGTGGCTATTTTTGCGGCCCGACTGGGACTTACGGAAGAGGCCCGGCGGCTGGTGCAAAGCAAGTTTTCCGATGCCCCGCGCCGTTTTACCGCCTTCTGGGGACCGGGCCCGGATTATGTGCCTGATGTGGATCATGGAGGTTCGGCCATGGTTGCACTTCAGGAAATGCTTTTGCAGACTCCCGGAGACAAAATCATCCTGTTGCCGGCCTGGCCGCGCGACTGGGATGTGGATTTCAAACTGCATGCCCCCCGCGCGACCACGGTGAGCGGGTCCCTGCGCAGCGGCAGGATCGTGGATCTTCACGTCAGTCCGGCCGGACGCCGTGCGGATGTGGTCTGTGATTTTCCAATCGACAGCGGCGGGGTGCAAAAATGAACCCGATGCAAGTCGGGGTTGAATGTCCGGCGCTGCTTTGGTAAGTTGCTGTTATCTGGAATCTTCTTCAAAAAAGGACAACTAATGAAAGCCGCTTTTTTTAACAATGGAGTCACATTTGTACCCGGGGACGTGATCGACTTTGTGTATGCACAGGGCCGTCGTCAGAAAGTCGCCGAACTTTCCCACCTGCATCCCAGCGTGATCACCTCGGCCAATTTCGAATCGCAGGTCGGCAGTCTGCAGGATTTGGAAGTGATTTTCTCCTCCTGGGGCATGCCGGCTTTGACGCCGGAGCAGATTGCCAAGCTCCCGTCGCTCAAGGCGGTTTTTTATGCGGCCGGTTCCATCAAGGGTTTTGCCCGCCCGTTTCTGGAGAAGGGCATTTTTGTCTGCAGCGCCTGGCTGGCCAATGCCGTGCCGGTGGCGGAGTTTTGTGTGGGACAGATTTTGCTGGGGATGAAGGGTTATTTCCGCAATACCCGCGACTACCGCAATCCGGAGTATGTCAAAAAAGCCTACAAGGGTCCGGGCAATTACGGCGATACGGTGGCCTTGATCGGCATGGGCGGCATCGGCAAAAAAACCCTCGAGTTGCTGGCCCCCTACAATCTGAACAAAATCATCGTCAGCCGCTATATGCCCGAAGAGGAGGCCGCCCGGCTGGGGGTGAAAAAGGTGACCATTGAAGAGGCCTTTGCCAAAGGGTTTGTGGTGAGCAATCACCTGGCGGATCTGGAAAGCAACAAGGGCGTAATTGATGCGAAGCTGTTGCGCTCCATGCGTCCCGGGGCGGTTTTTATCAACACCGGTCGCGGGGCGCAGGTGAATGAAAAGGATCTGGTGGAGGTTTTGCGCGAGCGCAGCGATCTGACGGCGTTGCTGGACGTGACGGTCACCGAACCCCCGGTGGCCGGGTCGGCCATGTATGATCTGCCCAACATTCAAATGACAACGCACATTGCCGGTTCCAACAATGACGAAGTGATCCGCATGGCGGATTGGATGATCGAGGAATATCTGCGCCTGCAAGCGGGCCAGCCGTTGCACTATGCGGTTTCATTGCAGCAGTTGGACACCATGGCCTGAGAATTGGCAAAGGAACATTATGATTTATCCGGGACTCTGTTCGATTTCCTTCAATAACAAATTAACCTGGGAGCAGGTGGTGGACCTGACTGCTTCCACGGTTCTGCGCGGCATTGAGTGGGGCGGGAACATTCACGCACCGCACGGGGATTTGGAAAGGGCGCGGGCGATCAAAAACCGCTGCCGCGACGCCGGTCTGATGGTTTCTTCCTACGGCTCCTACTACCGGGTGGGCCAGATGGCCCCGGAACTTCCCTTTGCCAAGGTGCTGGATTCGGCCCTGGAACTGGGCGCACCCATGATCCGGGTGTGGGCCGGGACCAAGGACCATGAGGAAGTGAATGCGCAAGAGTATCAGAGTGTGGTGGACGATACGCTGGCCATCGCGGAAATGGCAGCCAAGGCAGGGGTGAAAATCGGTTTTGAATATCATCCCTACACATTGACGAACAGCCCCGCGCACACGGCGGAATTGGAGGCCCGGGTGCGGCACCCGGCGGTGGAGTTTTACTGGCAGCCGCCCTTTGGACGTGGTGCCGACTATTGTGCCTCGTCCTTGGAAGGGGTGCTGCCGCGCCTGGCCAATCTGCATGTGTTTCATTGGACGATCGGGTCACCGGAGGCCAATACGGTGCATGCCGGCATGCGTCCCCTGAAATTCCCGGATGAATTTTTCCGCCATCCCCTGAGCGAGGGTGCTGCATTGTGGCGCCGCTATTTTGACCTGGCGGGGGGCTGTCAGGGAAACCGCTGGGCTTTGCTGGAATTCATCAAGGGTGATGAACCGGAACAGTTGAAGCTGGACGCTGCGACCCTGGCACAACTTCTGGTCGCGGAGGCGTCATGAGCGCACCTGCCTGTCCGATGTGTGAAATGACCGAAGTGCTGGAACATGCGGAACGCTGGGAGTGCGTCACATGCGGTCACGAATGGGAGCGGACGGCGGAACCGGAGTCGCCCGCCGCGGCGCGGGTGGTACGCGATGCTCACGGCAATGTGCTGGCGGACGGCGATGTGGTGATGTTGATCAAGGATCTTCCGCTCAAGGGTTCAACGCAGGTGCTCAAGGGAGGAACCAAATCCAAGCCCATCCGCCTGGTGGAAGGGGATCATGAAATCTCCTGCCGGATGGAAGGCGTGGCGGTCGGTCTCAAGGCCTGCTTTGTAAAAAAGGCGTAGGATTCACGGTCTGGAATTGAGGGAGGCGGGTTTTCCCTTTGCAATTGAGGTGGCCGGACCCAAATCGAACAGAACCTTCAGGGCCATGACGGGGCCGAGGAATTTCATTGTGGAATCCTGTTATCAGCAATCGCGGACAAATTTAAAATCGCGGCACGGCGGTCAGCAGTTTTTGGGTGTAGGGATGGGAGGGGTTTGAAAGAAGGGTGGCGGGAGTGCCGTGTTCCACAATCAGGCCGTTGGTCATGACCAGCACATAATGGCAGAGATGTTCCACCACGGCCAGATCATGGGAGATGAAGAGATAGGTGAGGCCGAGTTCGTTTTGCAAATCCTGCAGGAGATTGATGATCTGGGCCTGCACCGAGACATCCAGAGCGCTGACCGGTTCGTCGCAGACAATGAATTCGGGTTCCACCGCCAGGGCGCGGGCAATGCCGATACGCTGGCGCTGGCCTCCGCTGAATTCGTGCGGGTAGCGGTCGATGTGGGCCTGGGCCAGTCCGACCTTATCCAGAAGTTCGAGCACGCGCTGGCGGCGTCCGGGGCGTTTGATTTTTGGAAAATGGATGGAAAGGGCTTCGCCGACAATTTCCCCGACGGTGAGTCTTGGATTGAGGGAATTGTAGGGATCCTGGAAAATCATCTGGATTTTTTTGCGGTAGGGATGGAAATCGCGCCGGTTCAAGCGGGAGATTTCCCGGTCCTGATAGCGGATGGAGCCGCTGGTGGGTTCCACCAGGCGGATGATGGTTTTGCCGATGGTGGACTTGCCACTGCCGCTTTCGCCGACCAGACCCACGCATTGCCCGGACCCGATCTGGAAGGAAACGCCGTCCACGGCGCGGATGTGGTCGGTGGTGCGCTGGAGCAGGCCGGTACGGACCGGGAAATGGACTTTGAGATTTTCGACGGATAAAAGCGGGGAGTTCATGATGATATTAACGCAAAGACGCTAGGCAGCTAAGGCGCAAGATTGGGTTTCCGGGTTGAATGTTCGGTTAATCCATTGACTACACGGTGAATGCCATTTTTGAGAAGTCTTTCTCCAAAATTAATCACCAAACCAAGTTTTAATGAAGTCAGACGCAGGTAGGTGAGCATTTGAGCTTCAAAGATTGGGCTGTAGTCAGTAACGGCTTTGATTTCCAGAAGTACAAGATCGTTAACCTTTAGATCAAGTCGCAAGGGAGTCCCCAAGATTTTTCCTTTATAGCAAAGAGGCACATTTTGCTGTCGTTTCAAATTGCAGCCGCGCAACTCAAGTTCGTGGCATAAGGATTCTTCATAAACACTTTCCAGAAGACCTGGGCCGCCCAGTGTCCGATGGACTTCTATGGCAGCATCAACAATCACTTTGCTTAGATCGTTTTCGTTCACTGGCGTCATGGTTTCTTACCGTCTTTGTGTTAAAGAATTTTTGAATAATCGATGGTGGTGAGGCGCTCTTTTTTCTGGCCCAGGCGCGGGATGCAGTCGATGAGACCTCTGGTATAGGGATGCTGCGGGTGGCGGAGTACGGTCTCGGTCAGACCCTGCTCCGCGATTTCCCCCCGGAACATGACCAGAACGCGGTCGGCAAAACCGGAGACAATGCCGAAGTTGTGGGTGATGAGCAGTACGGACATGTTGAGTTGCGATTTCAGATCCTTGAGCAGGTCCATGATCTGGGCCTGGATGGTGACGTCGAGGGCGGTGGTGGGCTCGTCGGCCACCAGGAGACGGGGCTGGCAGGCCAGGGCCATGGCGATCATGACGCGCTGTTGCATGCCGCCGCTGAGCTGGTGCGGATAGTCGCGGTAGCGTTTTTCCGGCTGGCGTATGCCGACGAGGTCAAGCACGCGGATGACTTCCGCTGTGACGTCACTGACTTCGGGCCGGTGCAGTTGGATGGCTTCGGCGATCTGGGTGCCGATGCGGAAGACCGGATTGAGCGAGGTGGAAGGTTCCTGGAAGATGTAGGCGATCTCTTTGCCGCGGACACGACGGATTTCATCTTCACTGCATTCGAGCAGATTCCGTCCGTCGTAATGAATGCGGCCGGTCACTTCACAAACGGGTGGCTCAGGCAGGAGCCGGGTCAGAGCCATGGCGGTGACGCTTTTACCGCTGCCGCTTTCGCCGACCACCGCAACGGTCTCGCCCTCGGCGATGGAGAAGGAAATGTCATGGACCGCCCGGGTGGGGCCGAAGTGGATGGAAAGGTTTTGCACCTCGAGAGTTTTGCGGTGGGGGGTCATTTTGTTTTTTGTGTGGATTTTGGGTCAAAGGCATCGCGGACACCCTCTCCGATGAAACTGGCCAGAAGCAGGGTAAAAAACAAGGCAGCGACGGATGAAACTGCCAGCCATGGAGCGTAGAGATAGGCAAGTCCCTCGCTGAGTAATTCGCCCCAGGACGGGGCGGGTGGAGGCAGGCCGAAGCCGAGGAAGTCGAGGGATGTCAGGGCTGAGATGGAACCGATCAGGCTGAAGGGCAGGATGGTGATGACGGGGTTCAAGGCATTGGGCAGGATGTGACGGAACAAAATGGAAAAGTGGCTGGCTCCCTGGCTTTGGGCGGCCTCGACGAAAGTCAGATTTTTCAGACGGTAAAATTCCCCGCGCAGGTAATAGGAAAGGCTGATCCACTGGAAAAGACTGAAGATGAGCAGGAGAATGGCGAGGCCCTGGCCGTAGATTGCGCCCAGCAGAATGACGACGTAAAGAAAGGGCAGGGCGGACCAGATTTCGATCAGGCGTTGCAGAGTGAGGTCGATTTTTCCGCCGGCATAGCCCTGCACTCCGCCGATGAGACTGCCGAGCACCACCTCGATGCAGGCCAGGCACAAGGCGAAGGTCATGGAGGTGCGGAACCCGTAAAGCAGACGGGCCAGAACATCGCGCGCGGAACTGTCGGTGCCCAGCCAGTGTTCGCGGGAGGGGGCGTGGGGAGGATTGCCGGGGGCATGCAAATCCGGCGTGAGCGGCCCGTGGGGAATGGGAGGAAACAGCATCCAACCTGTAAATTTCGGGTCCTGCAGCAGGGCTTTGTAATCGGCTTCGGTATGATAGGGCCCGCCGAACACATCCGAGGCGTAAAAGTGCAAGGTGGGAAAGTACCAGGT
>Ga0075019_10000950_pt1 | contig 16637 bp, 13 predicted proteins | sample ColStrG_CSR_2013_FD_71473 | JGI IMG/M metagenome (GOLD analysis project Ga0075019, IMG submission 71473) | Freshwater sediment microbial communities in response to fracking from Pennsylvania, USA - Cold Stream Run_MetaG_CSR_2013 | ecosystem: Environmental > Aquatic > Freshwater > Creek >...
AACATGCTTACGCATTTTTGAGAACAGTAAAGTGCCAGGCCACAAACTGCCTGAGCAAACGGAATGTGAACCGGGTAGTCAGCAAACAAAACGCCAGCAGCAGCATGCCGGCCACAGTCGTGCTGATTCCTTTCCAGATGGAGGATTTGTCGACATGGGTGGCAATGTGAAATCCTCTTTCGGGCGTGGCGTCAGGATCCCGTCTGGCAGATTCGGCCTGGTCCGCGCCGGGCTGTTCATCATCACTGTCCTGTCCGATATCGGCAGGGACAAGTTCAATACTGCCCAGTGAGATATGTGTCGTGCCGCTCATGGCCATTTTGCTCAGCAGTTCGTGCGCCGGAATGTCAATATAGTTCACCCCCGCCAGACTCGATGCGCTGACAAAAATACCGGACAGGTAAACCGCAAGTGAAACAATATAGAACGCACATAACAGGGTGGCATATACCGTGGCAGGAATCAGCAAGATCAAATCCAGCACCATGAGACCGGCGCCACTGATGCCGACCCGTGCCACTTTTTCCACATTGACTGCCTGTTTTAAATTGCCTGTGAAGGTACCAAGTTTTAATTTCAGGGCGGCGTGTTGCGGCGTACCCCACTGTGCAATGATGGCTGCTTCGCTCATTCCTGCCAGCAGCAAATCAGTAAACTGGCGTTCGTAATGAGCAATTGCCGCGTCGACCGTTTCTGCCGGCATGGTGTCGCAGGCCAGCCTGAATGCAGCTAAAAATTCCAATTTGGTCACAATGTCCTCCCTGACTTATTTTCTTGAAGTGAACTTTATTAAATAATGCAGCGCGCCGCGTGGCTTTTGCGACCAAGCGACTATTTCGGGGCACAGCCGGTGATTAACCAAAGGGATTTGAGGCCACTCGCCCCGTGAAGATGCATCGACACTTGCAGGAACGCCAACTGCAAATACAAAAAACACATGGAAGAAACCGGCCCTGTCAGTTCCGCGCCAGCGCAAGATTAAAATCTTCCAGTCCTTCCATATTCAGCAGTTCGGCATACAGATGCGGCAAGGTGCCGCCCAGTGAACGGTCTTCTGCCAGCACGACAAAACTCCACTCGGTCTGACCGTTATGGTGCGCAATTGAAATGGAACCCTGCGCCATGATATAGCCGCGATTGCCGATGGCAGCCTTGACGGCCTCCACGCTGGGAGAATAACCCTGTCTGAATTTGAGCATGACGGCTGCTGCCGGCCGGGAAGGCAGTCGTGCTTCCAGTTTCGCAACCATGGTCATGCACAGTATCGCACCGCCCGTCATGACAATGGCAGCAACGTAGAGCCCGACGCCAACCAGTATGCCCACCGCCGACACGGTCCAGATCGACGCCGCCGTAGTCAGCCCGCTGATGCTGAAACCATCCTTCATGATCACGCCGGCACACAAAAATCCGATACCGGTCACGATGCCCTGGATTGACCGGGTTGGGTCAGGCCGAAAATTGTCGTTGGCCAGTTGCAATCCATACCAGAGTTCGGGATAACCGCTGACCAGCACAATCCCGGCAGAAACCATGCACACCAGCCCGTAAGTGCGCATTCCGGCCGCCCGGCCGTGAAAACTGCGCTCATAACCCAGCACCAGCCCGAGCGCCAGCGCGCCGAGCAGATTCAGCACTATCAGCACATTCGCCATCAGGTGCGCATAGGTCCAGTAACCAAACAGGGCTGCTTCGAAATCCACTTTTGCTCTTTTCAGGTTGAGGTTTTTCAGGGAATTCTGCCGAAATTTACTGCCTTATTGATCAGATATTCTGCACTTTTGAAAATATTTCGACAAAATCATTAACTAAAAACAACATTTCATGAACGAAATTGTTTTTCTTCGCTTAGAATTTGACTTTCTATACCGCAATTATTGGTTGAAATAAATATTTCTTTTAATCATACCGATCAGGCTACACGATTAATTATTTTATTTAAAGCAACTAACCGTTTTTTGTAGTGTAGATGGCACTTCAATCGCTCTCAAGAAAATTAAACAAAATGACTCTAAAAATCTCTGCTTCAAACGTGGTTGTGATCGGTGGCGGTCCGGCAGGTCTGATGGCGGCCGAGACGCTGGCTCAGGGCGGCGCTCATGTTGAGTTGTTTGATGCCATGCCCTCCGTGGGTCGTAAATTCTTGCTGGCCGGTAAAGGTGGATTAAATTTAACCCATGCCGAAGATCTGCCCGATTTCATCCGCCGCTATGGTGCGCGCCACAATGAAATCGGACGCTGGATTTATGAATTCAATCCGCTCAACCTGCGCCAGTGGGCCAAAACGCTGGGCGTGGATACGTTTGTTGGCACCTCGGGACGGGTATTTCCGACCGATATGAAAGCCGCTCCATTGTTGCGTGCCTGGCTGCATCGACTGCGCGCCAAAGGCGTGCGCTTTCACATGCGTCACCGCTGGACCGGCTGGCAGGATGGCGAGCTGAAATTCAGCACCCCAAACGGGGACGTGCTGATCAAGGCGGATGTCGTGGTGCTGGCGTTGGGCGGCGCGAGCTGGCCGAAACTGGGTTCGAACGGCGCATGGGTGCCACTGCTGAAAGAAAAAGGGGTGGACATTGCCGAGCTGGAACCCTCCAACTGTGGTTTTGATGTGACCTGGTCGGAATTTTTTAAAAACAATTTTGCCGGTGAACCCTTAAGCCCGGTAGCAATTACGTTTACCAACGGATCAGGCACCACATCACGCCGGCTGGGCCAGTTTGTCGTCACTGAAAATGGTGTCGAAGGCAGCCTGATTTATTCCTTGTCCAGCCTGTTCCGCGAACAGATCAAAACCAACGGCAGCACCCAGATTCATCTGGATCTGTTGCCGGATCTGCCGCTGCACCGCGCCGTGCAGCACTGCGAACATCCGCGCGGTTCGCGTTCGGTGGCCGGCCATCTGCAAAGCCGGCTGAATCTGCGTGGTGTTAAAACTGCCCTGTTGCGTGAATTGTGTTCGCCGGAAACCCTGCAAAATCCGGTACTATTGGCCAATGCCATCAAGGCGCTGCCGGTGACGTTGAAGAGTCCAAGGCCCATCGCTGAAGTCATCAGCACGGCGGGTGGCGTAAAACTGGAAGCAATGAACCGCGAACTGATGCTCAGGGAAATGCCCGGCGTATTTTGTGCCGGTGAAATGCTGGATTGGGAAGCGCCCACCGGCGGCTATTTAATGACTGCCAGCTTTGCCAGCGGCAAGGTTGCAGGCAAAGCTGCATTGAACTGGATCTCACAAAAGAAATGAACGCAAGCCTCAGCAATGCAAGTCCAATACCTGTACCTTCACCTTGTGTCAGCTTGTGCAAGATGAATCAGGAAACCGAATTGTGTGAAGGTTGCTGGAGAACGCTGGATGAAATTGTCATGTGGGGCACCGCCAGCGATGCCGTCAAGCAGGAAATCTGGCACAGAATCGAGCTGCGCAAAGCCCGGCCAGAAATCCCTGAATAGGCCCCAGGCACAACCCTTCCCGCCATGACTTATTATCAGTCGACCGCTCCGGCACCAAGCTATCCCGAATTAACTTCCACGCTGCACTGTGACGTCTGCATCATCGGCGCCGGTTATGCCGGTCTGGCCTGCGCGGCCGGCTTGATTGAACGCGGCAACAGCAATGTGGTGGTGCTGGAAGCCGAACAGGTCGGCTTCGGCGCCTCGGGTCGCAACGGCGGCTTTGTGTTTGGTGGCTTCAGTCTGAGCAACCAGTCGTTGCTCAATGCGCTGGGACCGACCCGCGCGCGCAATTTATATCAGCTCACTCTGGATGCGGTGCAACTGATCAGCAAGCGCATACAGCGCTACGGCATCGAATGTGAACTCAACCAGAATGGCGTACTGCTGGCCAACTGGTTTGATGACCCACGCATCCTGGCCGATGCCCAGCACTTCATGCGCAGCAATTTCAATGTGGAATGGCAACTCTGGTCCAAAGAGCAAACCCGCGAACAACTGCACACTGAACGCTATTCTGGCGCGCTGCACGAAAAAAATGCGTTCCATTTTCATCCGCTCAAATATGCACAGGGACTGGCTCTTGCCATGACGGCACGCGGCATGCGCCTGTTTGAGCGCACCCGTGCGATCCGGATCGACAGCAGCGCGGCCGAAAAAGTTGTACACACCGAACATGGCCAGATTCGGGCCAGACAGGTGGTGGTGTGCTGCGGCGGCTATCTCGGACAGCTTGTGCCACAGCTGTCACGGTCGGTGCTGCCGGTTGCCACCTTTGCCATGGCAACCGAACCGTTGGGCGAGCGCCTGCAGCGGGCCATGAGCACAAGCGCTGCGATCTACGACACCCGGTTCGCGTTTGATTATTACCGTCCACTGCCGGATACCCGGCTGCTGTGGGGTGGGCGCATTTCCATCTTCAGACCTTCAGATGAACAGATTGCCGCACTGCTGTACCGGGACATGCTGAAAGTCTATCCGCAGCTCGAAGGGGTTCGGGTGGAACATGCCTGGAGCGGTCAGATGAGTTATGCCCGGCATCAGATGCCACAAATCGGACAACTCAGGGATGGCGTCTGGTATGCCATGGGCTTTGGCGGACACGGCATCAGCACCACTACGCTGGCCGGCGAAGTGGTGGCCGAAGGAATTACCCACCACCGGGAACTGCCCGCAGGGCTGGAAAATTTCGGATTGCCCTGGGTTTTTGGCCTGCCAGGCTTGCTGGCCGTGCAATGCACCTACTGGTATTACGAATTGCGGGACTGGTGGAGAGAATAACCGGCAGTCTGCCGGTCGGGCTGATTGTTAACCTTACAGTCTAGTATCGGTTTCCCAATATTCAAGGGCAATTTCCAGATTCAAGTTTTTGGCGTTTTGTGCCGTAATCTGTACACAATCCCGAACAACCGCCACTTCAACTCGCCCCTATCATGCACAGTCAGTCAGCCTCCAAGTATTTTGCATTGCGCCTGTGCGCCTTTTTGACAACGGTGCTTTTCACCTGTGCACTGCACGCGGCTGAAGAAACCGAACCTGCCAAACCCATCACGTCGGAGGGCATGTCCAGCAAAATCAAATCCATGGAGAATGGTGAAGCACCGGCAAAGGTAAAAATCACCAAAACCAGCGATAAACCGGTAGTCGTGCCCAACCCAAAGGATGAGTTGAGTCCTGATGAGCTGGCCAACCGGATTGCAAAAAAAATGGCCGAGCTGCACAAGGAAAACGAGCGCAAGGCGCAAATGACGGCAGTGCGGCGCCCGCCGGTGGCATCAAACCCGGCGGCGCAACCCCATGGCGCCAATCTGGCTGGCGACACGCCGGCCGTCAGACACGATATCCACTGGAGTTACGACGGTGAAGGCGGACCGGCGCGCTGGGGAAAAATTGATCCGGCCAATGCTAAATGTGAAACCGGTGAACGCCAGTCGCCCATTGATATCCGCGAAGGAATCCGGGTCGAACTGGATCCGGTGGTATTTGATTACAAGCCGGTACGCTTCAACGTGGTCGACAATGGCCATACCATTCAGGTCAATCTGGGCGCTGGCAACAGCATCAGCATCCTGGGACGGCGCTACGATCTGGTGCAGTTTCATTTCCACAAACCCTCAGAAGAACGCATCAACGGTATCGGTTACGACATGGTGGCCCATCTGGTACACAAGGACATGGATGGCAAACTGGTAGTCGTGGCTCTGCTGATCCAGCAGGGCAAGGCCAACGCTCTGGTGCAGACCATCTGGAACAATATGCCGCTGGAAAAAAATGAAACCGTCGCACCACCCGGCACGATCGACATGGGTCAACTGCTGCCGGCCAGTCGCCAGTACTACACCTACATGGGTTCACTCACCACACCACCCTGCACGGAAGGTGTGCTGTGGGTGGTCTACAAGGAGCCGATCGAATTGTCGCAGGAACAGATCGGCATCTTCAGCCGCATGTATCCAATGAATGCAAGGCCGGTGCAGAGTTCTTCGGGTCGCCTGATCAAGGAATCCAATTAGCCTGCACATCGTCAGACGCCATCCTTGATGATTACATTAACTACCCAACAATCCCCACCAATTATTTTCGTGGAAAGGCAAGCAGGTTGGCATTGATGTAGTCATTCATCTTGTCCACATTCAGACTGCCGAAACCGGTAGCCGCACTCCAGCCCGACGCTTTCGCTTTCATGCCCGGATAGATTGTGCTCCATCCGGTGTAGTTGACCGCATCCCCATTCACCGTGGCATTCGTGACCGGGAACACCAGACTGACATTGGACGGAATGTGCGAATACAGAATCGGGCTGGCAAAGCCCAGATTATTGCCGCTGGCAGATTGCAGGCGCGCCCAGAATCCTGCGAACATCGGCGCTGCCATGCTGGTGCCACCCACCACCGCGTCCGACGAACCGCCGTTGTTGGCTGCATTGATATAGATATAAGTGCCACTGGCTGAAGCCGCATCGAATACCACATCGGGCAAACCACGCGTGGGATGACCGGCTCCGACGATGGCCGCTGTCTGCCATGACGGTGCCGGTTGATCTTTACTGAAACCGCCGCCGGATGACCAGATCCGTGTTGATCCGGAGCCGGTTGCGGACAGTCCTTCATTCCATACCGCCTGCGCATTGTAAGCACCGGCTGACGTGGTAAATAACGACGTGCCGCCAACGGCAACTACCCAGGGCGAACTGGCCGGTTCGCTGACATCATAGGTGGCTTTCTTCTTGTTGGTGTTGGCCACCCCCGAATTACCATAGCGGTCAACATCACAGTTATACGGACCGGCATCTCCTGAAGAAATCGAGAAGGTAATGCCCTGGGCCACAGCCTGCTGAAACACCGCGTCGTCAGCGACCTGAGAACCGGACGTCACCGCATCGGCTTCACATTCGCCCAGCGACACATTGACCACGCTGACCAGATTGTCGGTAACCGCAGCATTATAGGCAGCAGTCAGCGCGGCATCTTCCAGCGACGAGGCCGTGTAGAAAATCAGCTGAGCGACACCGCCGGAAGAACCATACATCACCTGGCTGTCCAACGCCCATTCAACCTCACCGGATTCATCACCGGTCTGGGTGCCGACATACACAACCGTGGGTATCATTTTCGGCAGCGACGGATTGGCATCCAGAAATGTGGCGAAACCATCCAACGTGGAAGTCATGTCGCCGGCAGAGATGGTCCCGACTATCGCGTTCGAGGCAGCCGGCGTTGCCAGCGCATTGTAAATGCCAGGGTACTGAACCGGCGTATGAGAGGTTTCAACGCCGGCATGGCTTTTCTGCGCCATGGCCTGAACAGTATGCAATCCGGTGTGCATCGTGTGATGGAGCGCCACAGACTGCAACCCTAGCACCGAACCGACTATCGCACCGAGTTCTGCGGGCACCTGGGCCGGTCGGTCATTGGCAAACACGGCGCGGCCCTGGTGGGTGAATTTTTTGAGCGACGTATTGAACGCCTGTCTGACTGTCGCGGCAGTGCCGTCTGCGCTGATCAGCGTGCGGTTCGGGGTGACGCTGACATGTTGAAAACCGGACTGGGTCAAATAGCTGGACACGGCATCGACCTGAGTCTGGGTCGGCGCATACAGGGTGTTGAACTGGGCCGGTGTCAGAAATTTGTGATACGAAGGATTGCCTGGTGTGTGCAATGCCTGCAGAAAAACCTTGAGCTGGCTCTGATTGCGCAAGTTCAGGCTGACCATAATGTGCTTTGCTTCACCGGGCAACATCTCCATGACAGTGGCCTGGGCCGTGACCTGGTTGCCGGGTGCATCGACAGTCGCTGCCAAGGGTAAAAAAGTCCCGGTATTGGTACCGACCCAGGCAGTCGCACCTGAAACCGGTGCCGACATACCCGCCAGTGACAAGGTCAGGGCAACGGACGCCAGGCAAGGCAAAGCCAGCCTGGCGGCGCCGGACATTTTCTTAAACATAGTCTTATTCAAACAAAATTTCATTGTGTTCTCCGAATTAAATAAATAGGAATGCGGCTCGGTTTTGCAAAACTGGCACGCAGCGCTCTCGCACGTCAGAATCCATCACTCCCTGAATTTAATTCTTCACAGCAAAAATTTTTATATGCGTTCGATCCTGGCACGCAAGTCTAGTTGGGAAAGTCAAATCACCAGATTAAACTTGTCGAAAAAATCAGGGGTTACAACCGGAGTTACAACATAACCTGATTAAATCATTTTAATAATTCCACAGAGAATCGGAATCCAATCCAATTCCGACTGAATCCGCGATTCCAATTTATTCTTAAAAAATATTTAAATTTCGTTTGGAATTCAGGGCGAACAAGTTCATCATTCCCCCAACAACAACACGGAGTCTTCAGAACATGAAACCCACTCTCAACATTATCGGTGCCGGCAAGGTCGGCAAAGTCCTGGGACAGCAATTTTTCAGACATCACGTGTTCACTGTGCAGGATGTCCTGAACCGCTCGCTCCAAAGCAGTACCTCGGCCTGTGAATTCATCGGTGCGGGCACGCCGGTTTCTGAGCTCAGTGCCCTGCGACCAGCCGACATCTATCTGATCAGCGTGCCTGACGACCAGATCAAAGCCTGCAGCCTGCAGCTGCAACACCAGCACCTGATCGAACCATCCAGCATTATGTTTCACTGCAGCGGCGCACTTGGGTCGGACCAGCTGGAATTGAAACGCGGCGCAGCCAGTCTGCATCCGATGCGCAGCTTTGCCGATCCGGCACTGGTGGCCCAACAGTTTTCGGGCACCCTGTGTACGCTGGAGGGGGATGACTATGCCCGGCGTGTGCTCAGCCATGCACTCAACCAGATCGGCGCTCAGGTCGTGTCCATCAAGCAGGAAAGCAAGACGCTGTACCATGCCGGTGCCGTATTTGCCGGCAATTATCTGGTGACCTTGATCGATGCAGCGCTACAGACTCTGGAAGCAGCCGGCATCAGCGGGGAAATGGCAGCAAAGATGATCGAACCGCTGGCCAGCGAAGCGTTGCACAACGCCTTCCGGCTCGGGACCCGCGCGGCACTGACCGGCCCGATCGCGCGTGGCGATCAGAATACGGTTGCGCAGCATGAAGTTGCCTTGAACAATTGGGATGAGGATATGGCAGGGCTGTACCGGGAACTGGCCGCGGCCACTGAGGCCATGAAGCAGCGTACCTGAATCAGAAACCCGTTGGTCAAACGTTCACGAAGTACGATATCTCGGCGCGGTTTCTGCCTTCCGATTTGGCCAGAAACACGGCGTCATCGGCGCGACCGAACAGCTCGTCAATGGTTTCGTCTTCGGTCCATTGCGCCACACCCAGACTGATGGTGACCGGCGCTTTTTTGTCATCAATCGAGAACGCGTGATTTTGTACGTTCAGACGCAACTGTTCGGCGACCTTGTAGGCCTGCTCCAGTTCACAGCGCCGCAGCAGCAGCGCGAACTGCTCGCCACCCCAGCGGCACACCAGATCACTGCCGCGCACCGAACGCTGGCTCAACCGCGCGATGTCCATAATGATTCTGTCGCCATTGGCGTGGCCATGCGCTTCGTTGATTTTTTTCAGATAGTCAATGTCAAACAGGATGAACGACAGTGGCAGTTTCAGACGCTGCATTTCCAGCACGGCATCCTGGAATGAGGTGGCAAACGATTGCCGGTTCAGCAGCCCGGTCATGCTGTCCTTGCTGGCCAGCATACGCATGCTGCTTTGATGGCGCGCTATCGAAGCGCCGGCGATCAGCAGTGCCAGTAACGCCAGTACCAGTCCGATCGCCGCACTCACCCACGCCAACCCTCGCGCGCCGAGTTCGGCAGCGGCAGTGCTTTCTTCCACCATCAGATACCAGCCCAGTTCCGGAATAAAACGTGCATTGAGCATGATGCCTGCACCAGCTCTGTCGTAGGAGGTGCTCAGTGTACTCTGCTGATTGCCCAGCAGCTGCGCTGCAATCGGATTCAGGCCTTCAAGCTCATGCAGATTGCCGACCCGTTTTGATTTGCTGTCGCTCAGTACGATTTTACCGGTCTGGTCCACAAAATAAATCGCGTGACTGCCGTCGCCGGCATAACGGTTCATGGCCGAGGACAGCAGGTCCAGCGGCATGCTCAAACCGGCAATGCCGGTCTGGATATGTTCGGCATCGAGGACCCGGTAACCGATCAGGATCTGGGCGACGTCACTGCCCGGTTCGCTCTGGAATACAATCTCGTGCCCCCGGGTTGATGCGTGCACTCTGGCGTACCAGCTGTCAGCAGGATTTTCCGGACTCAGTGTGCGCACCGTGCCGGCGCTGTCCACATATTTCTGATCCCGGTCGGACACCACAAACCAGGTTGCAGGACTGTCCTTTTTGCGCAGCGCTTTCAAATGCGCGATCACAGACTGATGATCCTGATCCGGGTCAGTCAGCCATTCGCGCAACAACCCATCCTCACCAATTCCCGCCGATGCAGCCTGGGCCCTGTTGATCGCAAGCCGGATTTCAGACCCAAGGCTGTCGCCAATGGCGGGCAGCGTTTTGGACAGGCTTTGTTGCACCAGCAGATTTTTGGCCATGGTCAGCATCACTGCGCTGCCAGCCAGACAACCGCATACCAGCAGCAAACCCAGCCAGAACAACAAAGAGTACTTTTTAAATAAGCGGCGCATAGTGATCAGTGAAAGAAGAAAGCAGAGAAGTCCCGATTGGTCTGCAGCAGATTTTAATTCATGCTCAGCCGGTTTGTTTGATTATGTTGCAGGATATCGCAGCATTATATTTGCCAAATTATTATTTCAATTTCATAAATTGCATGATTAATCCATTCCAGTTAGAGGGTTTGGTGCGAAATTGCAGGTATCATCCGTAAATTGAATTTCCCAACAACCTATTGGAGCCAATATGAAAATGACAGCATGGGTCACCATCGCAAGCCTGCTGATGTATATCTGGGTATTTGCCAATGTCGGAAAAGCACGCGGCGTACACAAGATTGCTGCGCCTTCCACCGACGGCCCGCTGGAATTTCTGGTCGCCCTGCGCGTGCAGGCCAATACCGTGGAACAGCTGATTCTGTTCCTGCCGCTGCTCTGGTTGTGCTGTTATTACCTCGATGACAGAATCGCTGCGGTACTCGGCGCGACCTGGGTGGTCGGACGCATTCTGTATGCGCTCGGCTATTACAAGGATCCATCCAAACGCAGCATGGGCTTTGGCATTTCCAGTCTGGCCGGGGTCGGTCTGCTGATCGGTGCCATGGTCGGCCTGATTCGTTAATTATTTTCCGACATGAACAACAAATTCAGCGTACCCGTTGTCGCTTCCTATCTGTTAACTTTTGCAGCCGCGATCGTAGCACTCAAGGCAGGATTGCTGCTGTCTCTGTTTTCAGGCCTGCTGGTATATTCACTGGTCCACCTGATATCGCCGTTGGTTGAAAAAAGGATCCGGTTTGTCAGGGCGCGCATTTTTGTCATCGCCATGCTGTCTCTGATCGTGATCAGCACCCTGACCACCCTGATTCTGGGCGCAATGGCCTTTGCCAAAAGCGACGCGGGCAGCATACATATGCTGTTGCAGAGCATGGCTGCCATGATCGAGGAATCGCGCTCCCAGTTTCCAGCCTGGATGAGTGACTATCTGCCCAACGGCAGTGATGCGCTGCGCGTCATGATGTCGGACTGGGTCCACCAGCATGGCCATGAAGCGCAGATCTGGGGAGCCGAAGCCGGCCATTTCATTATTCATCTGCTCATGGGGATGATTATCGGCGGCATGGTTGCCCTGCATGAAAACTGTAGCCCCTTACCCGAATTCGCCGCAGCCCTGCTCGAACGCGTCATCAATCTGCAAACCGCATTCCAGCGCATCGTGTTTGCCCAGGTGCGCATTTCAGCCATCAATGCCTGCCTGTCGGCCATTTATCTGCTGATCATCCTGCCTGCATCCGGTGTGCAACTGCCGTTTTCCAAGACCCTGGTTCTGATTACCTTTGTTGCTGGCCTGCTGCCTGTGGTTGGCAACGTCATTTCAAATACCGTACTGGTCATCGTCAGCCTGTCGCACTCACTGCACATCGCTTTCTTCTCGCTGCTGTACATGATGGTGATCCACAAGCTGGAATACTTTCTGAATGCGAAAATCATCGGCTCGCAGATCAATGCCAAGGCCTGGGAACTGCTGATTGCCATCCTGGTGATGGAAGGTCTGTTCGGCATACCGGGGGTGGTCGCAGCGCCGGTTTTTTATGCCTGCCTGAAAATGGAACTGGGTATGGGTTGTCCGCGTTTCAAATCTGCGGTTTAACTCCGCGCTTTCAATCGTCATCCCATGCCAGATCATGCCACGATACGGATTCACCCCGCTGCACCGCCAAAACCGGCAGTCGGTGCTGCCTGTAACGGCTGCGGGGTATGCTGTCTGGCAGCACCCTGTCCGGTTTCCGCACTGCTGCTGGCGCATAAAGAAAACGCCTGCCCGGCGCTGGTCTGGCAGGATCAGCAACAGCTGTACCGTTGTGGCATGCTGCAAAATCCGTCGCGTTATTGTCGCTGGCTGCCAGTCATGTTCGAAGGAGCGCTGATCTTTCTGGTGCGGCGCTGGCTGGCTCTGGATATTGGCTGTGACTCGGACATTGAACTGGAACAGCATTGATTTTTGAACTCAACATTTTACTTACTACAATCCCACCATGACCTTACGCATACTCGCCACCGGCGGCACCTTTGACAAACACTACGATGAAATCGCCGGCAAACTGGATTTTGCAAAAACGCATCTGAACGAAGTGATCGCGCGCTCCAGAATCACGCTGCCCATTCAGCTTGAAGTCGTCGCCATGCTGGATTCGCTCGACATGCAGGATGCCGATCGCAGCAACGTATTGACTGCCTGTCAGGCCGCTTCCGAAAGCGCTATCGTTATCATCCACGGCACCGACACCATGCGTGAAACCGCGCATGTTATCGGCAACGCAAATCTGGCCAAGACCGTCATCCTGACCGGCGCCATGATTCCATACGAGATCGCCAATTCGGATGCGCTGTTCAATTTCGGCTTTGCCTGCGGCATCGCCCAAGCTCTGCCGCACGGGGTGTATATCGCCATGAACGGACAGATCTTCAACTGGGATAACGTCAAGAAAAACCGCAGCGCCGGTGTCTTCGTGCCAAACTGAAGGGAATGTCCATGTATTGCGCCAACTTTATCTTCAGAAAAAAACAGTTTGACGACGCGTTCCATGAACTCGATCAATCGATCGCCGCCTTCGCCCGCCTGACCAAAGATTACATCGGCGAAGAATGCTGGGAAAATCCCCAGACCGGCTGCATCTCCAACATGTACTACTGGAGTTCGGTCGAAGGGCTGCAGCAACTGATGCAGCATCCGAAACATCTGGAAGCCAAGGCCAACCAGAGCAACTGGCTGGACGGTTATCAGGTGGTCATCTCGCAGGTATTGCGCAGTTACGGTGACGGATCGATCGCCCATCCGGCCGCCGGCTTCACTTCTCAACTTTAGCAATTCCCCATCTTTTTTGAAAAATCCGCTTCCAGACTGACCGGATTGTTTTGTGATGATTTTGCCATCTCAACGTTTTGACAAAAATCAAATTGGCGAGTATGTTGCTCGTTGGGCAGCATTGCACCTGAATACAAAGCAGTCAAGATTCAAATCCAGATAAAAAACAAATAACTGGCAGTTTGGGGAGGTAACTTGAGCGATGTCGATTCAGATCCGGCTGTGTCCGGTCGTCCTTCAGCTGTGCCTCCAACACCCCCACAACTCTTTCCAGAGATAGCTGGCTTCATCCGCGACGCCAATTATTTTCGGGCCCGGGACCTGGCCACTGCCCTGCTCGAGCGCGCCGATACCACGGCTGACCAGCGCATTGCCCTGCACGGCCTGCGCGCAGTGTGTCATCGCCAGCTGGGTGACACGCGCAAGGCTGCTGAAGACAGCGCCTGCCAGAAAATCGCGCAAGAACTCATTGAAATCAAAATTGGTGCAGACCAGCGCAATTCGGAACTGGCCGTCATCAACAGCATTCAGCAGGGCATGGCGGCAGCGATGGGCTTTGAAGCGATCGTCACACTGGTTGGCGAAAAGCTGCGCGAAGTGATCAGAAGCGAGGATATCGGTATTTCCTGGCTCGATGAAAAAACCGAAATGCTGCACTACCTGTACGTGATCGAACATGGACAGAATCTGACTCTGACTCCCAGAAAAGCCGTGGATTATCCGCCATGGAATTACCTCTTCAAAACCCGTCAGCCATTGATTCTGAATCGGGCGCAAGAGCTGGTTAACTTCGGCATGGAGACCATACCCGGTACTGACACGGCAAAATCGCTGATCAAGATTCCGATCATCGTGGGCGATAAGATACTGGGCATTCTGGACATGGAAGATCACCAGCGCGAATATGCATTTGGCGAATCCGAACTGCGTCTGCTCTCCACAGTTGGCGCCAGCATGGGCGTAGCGCTGCAAAGTGCGCAGCATTTTGACGATACCCAGCGCCTGCTCAAAGAGGCCAAGCAGCGCAATTCCGAACTGGCGCTGATCAACAGCATCCAGCACGGCATCACCGCCAAACTGAGCTTTCAGGAAATCATTGAGCTGGTCGGCGAGCAGCTGCGCGAACTGTTCGTCACCCAGACCATGACGATACGCTGGTTTGATTACGAACAGCAGCTGGTTTACTACATGTATTTTATCGAACGCGGCGAACGTTCCTCACCGGCCCCGGCGTACCTGCATGAATCGTCCATGAACCGATTGCTGCTGCAGGCGCGCGGCCCGATCGTGTTCAATACCGCAGAAGAAATGAACGAAGCCGGTCTGACTGCGATTGAGGGGACCGATGACAGCGGCCAGAGTCTGATATCCGTACCCATCATCATCAACGACAATGTCGTCGGCGCGATCGGCATGGAAGATTATGACCGCACCTTTGCCTACGGCGAAGCGGAAAAACGCTTGTTGTCCACGATCTCTGCCACCATCGGCATGGGCCTGCAAAGCGCGCAACTGTTTGATGAAACCCAGCGCCTGCTCAAAGAAGCCAAGCAGCGCAATTCCGAACTGGCGCTGATCAACAGCATCCAGCACGGCATGACCGCCAATCTGAGTTTTGAAGCCATTATCGAACTGGTGGGAGAACAGCTGCGCGAACTGTTCGGCACTCAGGATCTGACTATACGCTGGTTCGATTACAAGGCCGAAATGGTCAACTTTCTGTATATCTTTGAAGGTGGCCAGCGCATACCGAATGTCAGCATGAAGTTGCATGATTCGGCAATGAACCGGTTGCTGCACGAGACACGCGGCCCGGTCGTCTTCAACAGCCCGGAAGAAATCAATTCATCCGGCCTGACTGTGGTGGCCGGCACCAATGACAACAGCCAGAGTCTGATCAGCGTGCCGATCATGATCAACAATGAAATCGTTGGCGCCATCGCCATGGAGAATTACGAAAAAGCCCAGGCCTACGGCGAAGCTGAAAAACGCCTGCTCTCGACGGTGTCGGCCACGGTCGGTGCGGCGCTGGAAAATTCGCGCATGTTTGAAGAAATCAGACGCCGTACCAGTCAGAGCGCTGCGCTGGCCAAGGTCGGGCGCGAAATTTCCTCGATACTGGAACTGGCAGTCATCATGGACAAGATCGCCGGCTATGCCAAAGATTTGCTGCAGGCCGACTCCAGTGCCATTTTCGTTCCGGACGAATCCGGCAACAACAGCGCGCAGAATTTCAATGCCATCGTGGCACTGGGCGATATTGCCAGCGAACTGAAAACCACGCAGATCGTGTCTGGCAAAGGCATCATCGGCAGCGTAATCAACAATGCGCAGGCCGAGTTCATCAACGATACCAATGCCGATGCGCGCGCCGTTCAAATCGAAGGAACTGAAGTCATTGCTGACGAAAGGATGATGGTCACGCCCCTGTTCATCGGCGACGCGGTCGCCGGCGCCATGGCGGTGTGGCGCACCGGCGGCAATCTGTTCGACGAAAATGATCTTGAATTTTTGACCGGACTGTCGCTGTGCGCTTCGGTCGCCATGCAGAATGCGCGCCTGTTTGCCAGCGTGCAGCAACATGCCACGGAACTGCAGACCATCAACATGGTGTCGCGACAGCTGGCTGAAAAACTCGATCTGGACGCGCTGATCAAACTGGTCGGAGAGCAGATTCGTCAGGTATTCAAAGCCGACGTCGCCTATGTGGCGCTGCTCGACCGGGAAAAATCCATCATCGATTTTCCCTACCAGTACGGCGAAGAATTTGACCCCACGCCATTTGGTGTCGGGCTGACCAGCCGCATTCTCGAATCAGGCCAGGCGCTGATTCTGAACGATGCGCACTCAAGCGAACACCGGCACGTGGTCGGGATTGTGGTGCAATCGTATCTCGGTGTCCCGATCACCATCGACGGTGTCAATCTGGGCGTCATCAGCGTGCAGAGCATCCATCGCGAAGGTGCTTACGATGAAGCGGACGAGCGGCTTCTGTCCACCATCGCCGCCAACGTCGGCGTGGCGCTGCGCAATGCCCAGCTGTTTACCGATGCGCAGGAAGCGCGCAAGGCCGCGGAAAGCGCCAATGAAGCCAAGAGTTCATTCCTGGCCACCATGAGCCATGAAATCCGCACCCCGATGAATGCCGTGATCGGCATGAGCGGCTTGCTGCTCGACACGCCGCTGGACGAAGAAC
>Ga0075019_10000951_pt1 | contig 16605 bp, 15 predicted proteins | sample ColStrG_CSR_2013_FD_71473 | JGI IMG/M metagenome (GOLD analysis project Ga0075019, IMG submission 71473) | Freshwater sediment microbial communities in response to fracking from Pennsylvania, USA - Cold Stream Run_MetaG_CSR_2013 | ecosystem: Environmental > Aquatic > Freshwater > Creek >...
ATCCAGACCGTAATCCATGCTGCGATCGGGCATCATGCTGGCGGGAGTGCCGCCACTGGCTTCGACAAAGGCCAGCTGCACCGAGGAAAGTGCTTCATCCAGGATGGAAGCTTCCTGCTTGCCGAGGTTGCCCCGGGTTTTTTCACGGATGACATCGAGCTGGTCGATGAGCATTTTGGCCGCCTCGAGGTTGGGCGGTGCGGTGCGGCCATCCGGCGTGGGAATGCGGCCCAGCACAAAAAGAATATTTTGCGCATGCATCATGACAAACTGGACGAATTTCTGTGCCAGTTCACCGGCCTGCCGGGTGTTGGTGGGTTGTATTTCTGCCATAGAATTACAGATTAGGGTCTGGTTGCGGGTTTGACAATGACGCAGACGTAATTCTTCGCTGCGAAATAACGCCGCAGGGTGTCGTTGATTTCGGCGTCACTCAACGCGCTGATGCGTTGGTTCAGCTTGTCTTCCTGATCCAGCCCCAGTCCGTAGAGCACATTGAGGGCGGCCTTGTAGGCCACGACGGAGGCGCTTTGATCCTGCAGCAGCCGTTTGCCGAGCAGTTTGGCCCGGGCCCGGCTGATCTCCCGGGGGGTCAGGCCGTTTTTGACCATGTTCGCGATTTCATCCAGTAGTTCCGAACGCACCTTGTTGGCGTTCTCCGGTCCCGTCCCGGCATAATAAAGAAAATAACCGGGCTTGAGCGCGGGCATCTGACTGGTGCCGACAAAATAGGCCAGGGACTGTTTTTCCCGGATGCGGATGAAAAGGCGCGAGGCCAGATCGGAGAGGGCCTCATTCGCCAGATCAAGTGCCGCACGGTCCGGGCTGTCGATGGGAATGCTGGGATAGCCGATTTCGACAATGGCCTGCTCCTTGGGCGTCGGCACTTCAACTGTCTGGCCGTTCCCGTGGAAGGTGACATCGGGAGACGCCGGACTGGGTTCGGAACTGAAGGCCGAGGCTGGGAACCAGTGTTCGAACGACTGCAGCAAACGGCTGCGATCCGTTTTGCCGCCCGCTGAAAAAACCACCGCATCCCTCCGCAGGAGACGTTGGTGGAAGGCCAGCAGATCCTGTCGCTGGAGTTTGGACAGGGTTTCGGGAGTTCCCAGCGGGTTGCGGCCGTAGGGATGATCCTCATACAAGGCGTGGCGCATGGCGTTGCGCGCCACACTCAAGGGTTCATCACTTTCCAGCCGGATGTCCGCCAGTTGTTTGGATCTTTCCTTTTCCAGTTCGGTTTCGGAAAAAGTCGAGTGCAGCAGCATGTCGGCCAGCAATTCCACCGCCTTGTCCACGTCGGGCTCCAGCACTTCGATGGCAATGGAGAAGGTGTTGTTTCCCGACTCGGTACTGAAACTGCCGCCCAAATCCTCGATTTGCGCGGCCAACTGTTCGGCGGACCGGGTCGCTGTTCCCTTGCCCAGCAGACGTCCGGCGAGGTTGCCGATGCCGGCCTGATTGGCGGCTTCAGCGAGCAAGCCGCCACGCACCGTGGCCCGCACGGTGACCAAGGGAGTCCTGTCGCTCTGTTGAAAAACAAGGTGCAGTCCGCTGTTGAACGGGATCAGTTCGACGGGCTGTCGGGCAGTTGCCACGGTTGTGACCGCCGCCACCGGCTTGGCCGAGGCGGGCAGCAATCGCACGCAGGTCAGGTTTTGTTCCGTGAAATATTTCCGCGCCACACGTTGCAGGTCTTCTGCCGTGATTTGCTGCACGCGCTGGAGATAGGTTTCGGAAAAATGCAGGTCGCGGGCCGCAAACCAGCTGTTGCCGAGCGATGCGGCCAGTCCGGCGGCGGTTTTTAACTCACCGGCCCGTGAGGCCAGCGCCTTGCGCCGGGCCTTGCCCAGTTCCTCGGCACTCACCGGGGCGGTCTGGAACTCGTGCAGCAGCCGCATGACTTCGGTCTCGACCTTCGCCGGGCTCACGTCGCCGCCCGGATTGAAGAGCGTGCTGACGATCCAGAGGCCCGACTGGGCGGGGGCATAGCAGCCCACATCAACGCCGCGCAACAGTTTCTGGCGCTCAACCAATTCACGATGAAAACGCGCACTGGCGCCATCGCCGGCCAGCACCGACAGTACATCCAGCGCATAGAGATCGTCGCTGGTGATTCCCGGAATGTGCCAGGCCAGCATCATGCGGGTGGCATCGGTGGGGAAGGTCTCCTCCGCTTCACGTCGCCCGAGCTGGGGCGGTTCGGCGGGGATGTAGGGCGTTTCCAGATTCTGGCGCGGAATGTCCGCGGTCAGGCGCTGCAACTCCGATTTGACCTCGGGCACGGAGACGTCGCCGGCCAGAACGAAGGTGAGATTGTTGGGTACATAAAATTTGTGATAATAATCCAGCGCGCTTTGCCGGGTCAGTTTGTCATAGAGATTGTGATAGCCGATGACGGGATACTTGTAGGGATGCACGGCGTAGGCGGTGGCAAAGAGCAGTCTGGAAATTTCCCGGTCGGGATCGTCCTCGCCCATGGCAAATTCGTGCCGGATGACTTCCTGTTCCTTGGCGAATTCCGCCTCGGGCAGGGTGGAGTGGAAGACAGCGTCGCTCAGCACATCGAGTGCGGTCTGCCAGTTGCGGGAAGGCAGGTTGATGTGAAATACGGTGCGGTCAAAGGAGGTGTAGGCGTTGATGTAGCCCCCGGCGTTCTGGACGGTTTGGGCGATTTCCGAGTTGCCGCGACGTGCCGTGCCCTTGAAGAGCATGTGTTCGAGAATATGGGACTGGCCGCAGCCGAGCTGGGGACCTTCCGTGATGCTGCCGGCCGCGCACCAGGCTTGTACCGAAACCACCGGGGCGGAATGATCCTCCACCACCAGCAGGGTCAGGCCGTTGGGCAGTACATAGTGATAAGCGGGAGGCGGATTGAGCGTGAGGGGGGCGGTTGATTCGGGGTTCATGGGTTTGGAGCAGGCGCCCAGCATCAGTACTGAGGCCAGACATGCGAGGTTGAAGGAGACAGACCGCATGGCGGGAGTCGGGAGGAAATTATTCCGAGGGCGAGGTGCTGGGCAGGGATTGGTCACTGCCATTTTTGAGGCGGGTGCGGGAGGAGCTTTTCTTTTTTCCGCCGCGCGGTTTCACGGGGAGATCCAGGGGCTGATAGGGTTTGACGAAGGCGTCGTCAAAGTTGTAGGTCTCGGTGAAATCCTCGGGCCGGTCGGAGTCGCTCTTGCCCAGCACGCCGTGCCGGACCAGGTTGAAAACGATCTGTCCGAAATCGCCGCAACTGTTGATGCCCCATTCGTTGAGCAGCATTTTGCTCATGGGCCCGAATTCGCGCAGGGTATAACTGCGGATGCCATCGAGCAATTCCGGGCCTGTGACATGGCGTTGGGTGCCGTTGCTGCCGCGCTTGAGGGATTTGAGCGTGAAGTCGAGGGCTTCCTTGATAAACCGGTAGGCGCCGGGTTCGTAGCGGTTGTCCTTGGCCACGATTTCCTTCACCACCTGTTCGAAACTTGTTCTTTGCATAAATCTATTTGTCGCGCAAGGCTTCCACCGGACGGGTCCAGTCGGCACCTGAACGTACGAGTTGGATCGTAGCCCCGAGGACCAGCAGGGAAAGAAAAAACAGAATCAGCCTGGTTTCCCGGGGAGTCAGCTCCAATTTCATTCCAGTACCAAGTTAACCAGCTTTTTCGGAACCGTAACCACTTTTTTCACTTTTTTGCCACCCAGCCAGGCCGGGTAATCCGCATGGGCCGCCGTCACCGCAGCGTATTGATCCACCGGCAGATCGGCTGGCACGCGCATCTTGCTGCGCAGTTTGCCGTTGGCCTGGATGATGAGGTCGATCTCGCTTTCCACCAGGTGGCATTCCTCCCAGCGGGGCCAGGGCGCGTACGCGAGGCTTTCCGCATGGCCGAGTTGCTGCCAGAGTTCCTCCGCCAGATGCGGGGCAAAGGGCGCCAGCAGCAGGATCATGGGTTCGAGGATGGCCCGGGGCCGGATTTCCTCGTGGATGAGGCCGTTGCTCAGCACCATCAATTGCGATATGGCGGTGTTGAACTGGAGATTCTCTATGTCGTCGGTGACTTTGCGGATGCTCTGATGCAAAAGTTTGAGCAGGGCCGGTGAGGGAGTCGTCTCCTGCACGGCGGGATGAAGTTCCCAGCGGCCTTCCTGATTTTCCTGCATGATCAAACGCCAGACCCGGCCGAGAAAGCGGTAAACACCCTCCACACCCTGGGTGTTCCACGGCTTGACCTGTTCCAGCGGGCCCATGAACATCTCGAAAAGCCGCAGGGCATCGGCGCCGTATTCACCGACCACATCGTCCGGGTTGACCACATTGCCACGGGACTTGGACATTTTCTGGTTGTCCTCGCCGAGAATCAGTCCCTGATTGACCAGTTTGTGGAAGGGCTCGGAGGTGCTGACCACCCCGATGTCAAAAAGCACCTTGTGCCAGAATCGCGCGTAGAGCAGGTGCAACACCGCATGCTCCGCCCCACCGACATACAAATCCACGCCGTGCGGCGACATCCAATATTTTTCAACATCGCGGTCGATCGGTGCGCGGTCGTTCGTGGGGTCGCAATAACGGAGGTAATACCAGCAGGAACCGGCCCATTGCGGCATGGTGTTGGTTTCGCGCAGGGAACCGTCGGGTCTTTCCAGCCAGGCCCTGGCCTTGGTCAGCGGAGCCAGACCCTCCTTGCTCGGTTGAAAGTCGTCCAGATCCGGCAGCAGAACCGGCAGTTCTGATTCCGGAACCAGACGGTGTTCCTGACCCTGCCAAAGTACCGGAAACGGTTCGCCCCAGTAGCGTTGACGCGAAAACAGCCAGTCGCGCAGTTTGTACTGCACCTGGCCCCGTCCGATTTTTTTCTCCTCCAGCCAGGCGATGATTTGTTTTTTCGCCTGCTCGGTGGACAGGCCATTGAGAAAACCCGAGTTCACCGCCGAGCCCTCACCGGCAAAACAACCTTCCACCGGCGTGTCTGGCGGCGCCTGTACCACCTGAATGACCGGCAGTTTGAATTTTTCGGCGAAGGCGTGATCGCGGTCGTCATGTGCGGGCACGGCCATGATGGCGCCGGTGCCGTAGCTCATCAGCACATAGTCGGCAATCCAGACGGGTATGGCCTGGTCGTTGACCGGATTGATGGCGTAGGCGCCCGTGAAGCAGCCGCTCTTGGTTTTGGCCAGATCGGTGCGTTCCAGATCGGATTTGGCGGCGATTTCCTGCAAATAATCCGCCACCGCCTGTTTTTGCGCGGCGGTGGTGATTTGGGCGACCAACGGATGTTCCGGGGCCAGCACCATGTACGTGGCGCCGAACAGGGTGTCCGGACGCGTGGTGAAGACGCTGATTGCAAATTTACAATCCGGGATTTGAAATTTAACCTCCGCGCCTTCGCTGCGCCCGATCCAGTTCCGCTGCATTTCCTTCAGTGATTCCGGCCAGTCAAGCCCGTCCAAGTCGTTGAGCAGTCGTTCGGCGTAGGCGGTGATTTTCAGCATCCATTGGCGGAGGGGACGGCGCTCGACGGGGAAGTTACCGCGTTCGGAGCGAGGTCCTTCCGGCGTGGCCAGAACTTCCTCGTTGGCCAGCACGGTGCCGAGTTCCGGACAATACCAGACCGGCGCTTCGGAAACGTAGGCCAATCCCTTTTTGTAAAGCTGTTGAAAAATCCACTGGGTCCATTTGAAATAGTTCGGGTCGGTGGTGTCCACCTCGCGCGACCAGTCGTAGGAAAAACCGAGCGACTGGATCTGGCGTTTGAACGTGGCGATGTTGCGCTGGGTGGTGAGGCGGGGGTGGGTGCCGGTTTGCACGGCGTACTGCTCGGCGGGCAGACCAAAGGCGTCCCAGCCCATCGGATGCAGGACATTGAAACCGCGCATGCGTTTGTAGCGGGCCACGATATCGGTGGCGGTGTAACCCTCGGGATGGCCGACATGCAGCCCGGCCCCGGAGGGATAGGGGAACATGTCCAGGATGTAATATTTGGGCTTCTCGCTGCCGGGCTCACCGGGATGGGCGGTGCGGAAGGTCTGCTGTTGCTCCCAGTGGGTTTGCCATTTGGGTTCGATTTCCGGGAAGGGATACTGTTTTCGGCTGCTCATTTTTGGAACAGAAGAGCCTACAAATCCGCAGACGCTTGCAAAGGGGAAAGCAACGGCAAAAACACTTGTGCCGCCGGGGTTGGCCGGCCATGCTCCTGACTTCAGCCGGAGGCCCGGGCTGTAAGTGTTTTCAGCCCTGGATTTGGAGTAATGCCATGCCGCAGACCCTGTTGATCGCAACCAAAAACCCCGGCAAAGCCCGGGAATTCAGGGAAATGCTGGGATCTGATTGGACTGTACTCACAGCGCTGGATCTGCCGGGACTCCCCGATGTGGTTGAGGACGGAACCACCTTTGAAGCCAATGCGGTCAAGAAAGCTCTGGCCTGTGTCACGCCGCAGGCCGATTGGATTCTGGCCGACGATTCCGGACTGGAAGTGGACGCCTTGCACGGGGCACCGGGTGTGTTTTCGGCACGCTTCGCTGGTACACCTTCCAACGATGCGAGTAACAACGCCTTGCTGCTGGAAAAACTGGATGGGGTAGCCGGGGCGGACCGTGGTGCGCAATTCCGCTGCGTGCTGGCCCTGGTGCGGGAAGGCAGGCTGGACCGGACTTTCCACGGGATCTGCCGCGGTCGTATTCTACAAAAACCGGCCGGGCAGGGAGGTTTCGGTTACGATCCGCTTTTTCTGCCGGACGGATACCTGCGAACTTTTGCCGAACTGGACAGCGAGGTGAAGCACCGCATCAGTCATCGCGGCCAGGCCATGCAGATGCTTATTGCCTATTTACAACAGGAAGCACGGTCCTGAGGCGTCCTTCCGGCGATTGAACGCAGGTGGATTTTGAGAATCTCAAAATTTTTGTTGGCTAGTTTCTGAATCGGTTCGATCCGGACGCTTTTTGCTATGCGGAAGCAGCAGAATTCCAGAGAACGCGACTATCGCGCTGCCAAGCCAGAGCCAATATCCAGGCTGATAACTGATGATTCTCGAATAGGTGGGTGCTTCGCTTGTAATGATGGTCCGACGCCAAAGGAAGCTCAGCATCAGCAGCACGGAAGCGCCACTAAGGAACATCGAGATATTTTTCCTTTTTTGAAACGCGCATATCCAGCTGGCGACCAGAAGGGGATTGGCGATCCATGTAAACACTCCGGCGAGGATGCCCAGCCAACCAAACGCGGCTAAGAGCCAACCCGCGGCCCAGGCTCTGGGATCAGGCCCGTCAATGTAATAACCGTCCTGCGTCAACGCAGCTACGAAGAGCGCCATGCTCGCAAGAACCAAACCCTTCGATATGAAAAGTCGGCTCATTCTTTGCCTAACAGCCTGAACCGGGCGGCGCGTCTAGGGGCTGCCATTGGAGCAATCATCATTTTGAGCCTAAGCGACGCATTATCTCCATTCAACGACTTCTTAGACACGAAGGCTCACTTTTTAAGGATAATTGCCACGGATACGATTGTGCCCATGGCGCATATACCAAGCGCGACCATTTGACCGCATTGAAATCCGGATATATATGCGAAAACACAACAGGCCGTGATTATCGCCGTAATTGTTTTACCATAAGTGCATTTACATTCGTTACTCTTGTTTTCGTCGGATGTGTTTTTTGTTGCGTCAGTCATTGTATTTCCATGGTTATATTAATTGGCGTCCGTCAGCAGCCACGCGCGCAGCTCGCTGGCTGACTTAAATGGTGAGCCTTTTTAATTTTTCTCCCTCTCATATAACCTGCAAAAAACGCAACAGGCAATAGGACTGTGGATTTATGCCGCGATGCACAGAGGCGGTGAATTTGGTTTTACTGCAGCGTGGCGATATGGGCCATGATTTGATCGCCGATGGCCTGGTAATTCTTGCTCTTTAATTCTTCAGAGGCGCTGAAATCGACCGGCCGGCCGAAAACGATGCGGAGGGAGCCGGAAAGTTTCAGTTTGCCGCCGCGCGGGTACGCTTCGTAGGCGCCAAAAATTCGGGCGGGCACCACGGGTACGGCGCCCTTGGCCACCAGCAGGCCGATGCCGGGCATGGCTGGCTGCAGGGTTCCGTCCACGCTGCGGGAGCCTTCGGGGAAAAGCACCACCGGATCGCCGCGACGCAGGATCTGGATGATTTTTTTCAGACCGGTCATGTCGGGTTTGTCCTGATCCACGGGAATGGCGTTGATGGAGGGCAGGAACTTGTCCATGACCGGCGGCGCGAAGAGGGTTTTGCGGGCAAGGTAATAGACATCGCGGGTGATTCCGGCTCCCACTGCGGGGGGGTCGATAAAGCTGACGTGGTTGCAGGCGATGATGTAGGCGCCGCTGGCGGGCAGGTTTTCCATGCCCTCGTAGCGCAGGTTGTAGCGGAGGCGGAGTACGAGCCAGAAGAGGCGGCGAATGAAGTGATACCAGGAAAACATGGATCAGGCGGGTTTCAATCCGCGGGCGGCGCAGTGCGTGATGATTTTTTCAACAATTTCATCCGCGCTGTCGTGCGTGGCATTGAGGAGGATGGAATCGGCGGCGCGGATGAGCGGGGCCACGGAACGCTGGCGGTCCTGGTCGTCGCGTTTTGAAACCACGTCGGCCTGGCCCTGCATCTGGCGGCGTTGGGCGCGCACCTCCGGATCGGCATCGAGGAAAAATTTGTAGGGGGTGTCGGTGAAGACCACCGTGCCGATGTCGCGCCCTTCCATGACGAGCGGGGCGAGATTGCGGAGCTTGCGTTGTTCGATGACGAGGCGTTCGCGCAATTCGGGGATGGAGGCGATCCTGGAGACGGCGGCATTGATGCGTTCGTCGCGGATGAACGGGGCGGGGTCGGTGCCATCGAGGCTCAGTTGCACGCCGGGCCGGTTGATGCTGAGGGTGAGCGGATGGGTGTCGAGGAGCGTGCGGACGCTGGCGCGGTCGGAGGGGTCGGCCTTTTTCTCAAGGGACAGCCAGGCGTAGGCGCGGTACATGGCGCCGGTGTCCACATAGACGTAGTTAAAACGGGCGGCGAGGGTGCGGGCCACGGTGCTTTTTCCGGAAGCGGCGGGGCCGTCGATGGCGATTACGGGATTCATCATGGGCGAAGGGGGTTTCTATTTATGCGGTGAGGCGCTGCTTTTCTTTTTCAGGGGATTGAGCCACTTGAAACTGAATTTGGCGGAGCTGTCGCTGTCGAGCACCTCGGCGAGATGCCGTTGGAAGCCGGGATAGGAGGTGGCGATGCAGCCTGTGTCGTTGATGATGCTGTTGCCGTTGGCGAACAAGCCCAGAATGGCGAAAGCCATGGCGATGCGGTGGTCGCCGAGACTGTCCACGCTGGCTGCCTGGATGGGTTTGCCGCCGTTGATGATGAGGCCGTCGGGTGTTTCCTCCACATCCACGCCGAAAGCCTTGAGGTTTTTGGCCAGGGCGGCGAGGCGGTCGGATTCCTTGACGCGCAACTCCTGGGCGTCCTTGATCACGGTGGTGCCCTGGGCCACGGCGGCGGCCACGGCAAGGATGGGCAGTTCATCGATCAGGTTGGGAATTTCCTCACCGCCGATGGTGGTGCCCTTGAGCATGGAGCCTTCCTCGATGCGCAGGGTGCCGTAGGGTTCGAAGCTGTTGTCCTCGACGTTTTCCTTGATCTGGGCGCCCATGCGCATGAGCACATTGAGCAGGGCGGTGCGGGTGGGGTTGAGTCCGACCTTGGGCAGGACGATGCTGGCGCCGGGCATGGCGGCGGCGGCCACCAGCCAGAAAGCGGCCGAGGAAAAATCGCCCGGCACGTGCAGGTCGCGGGCGTGCAGGCGGGAGCCGCCGTTGAGTTCGATTGTTTTGGGGCCGGGTTTCAGACTGGCGTGGAAATGAAGCAGCATCCGTTCGGTGTGATCGCGGCAGACGGCGGGTTGGTGCACGGTGGTTTTGCCTTCGGCGAGCAGGCCGGCAAAGAGAATGCAGGACTTGAGCTGGGCGCTGGCCACCGGCATGCGGTAATCGATGGGTGAGAGTTTGGTGCCCTCGATGAGCAGGGGCGGGCGCTGGTTTTCACCTTCGCAAACGACTTTGGCGCCCATTTTGGCGAGCGGATCGGCGATGCGTTTCATGGGACGTTTGTTGAGTGAGGCATCGCCAAAAAGTCGGGTCTTGAAGGACTGTCCCGCCACCAGACCGGCCAGCAGGCGGATGGTGGTGCCGGAGTTGCCACAATCCAGGGGCTCGGAGGATTCATGGAACTGGCCGCTGACGCCGCGCACCAGATGGGTTTGCGGGTCGATGCTTTCAATCTCCACGCCCAGGGCCTGCATGGCTGCAAGGCTGCAGAGGCAGTCTTCGCTGGGCAAAAAGCCGGTCACACGGGTGGTGCCGTCGGCAAAGCCGCCCAGCATCATGGAGCGGTGGGAAATGCTCTTGTCGCCGGGCACTTGGAGGGTGGCTTTGATCTGCCGGACAGGGTGGACTTTGAAACTCGCCATAGGCTTGGTTAAAATTTGGAATTCCTGAATTAAGGGAGAGAACGGCGCTTCTGGCAAGCATTAGTCAACAGATTCAACAGGCGCGAGCACTCTCCGGTCTCCACGGCTTGCAGGGCTTGTTCGGTTTCAGCGAGAAAACGGCGCAGGGCGGCGGCCACCGCCTCATGGTTGGCCTGGAAAATTTCCACCCACATGTCGGGCGGTCCGGCGGCGATCCGGCTGGTGTCACGGAACCCCGGGCCGGCCACACGCATGCTTTCGTTGGTGACGCAATGGACCAGCAGGGCGGCAACGAGGTGGGGCAGGTGACTGATCTGGGCCACATGATCATCGTGCGTTTGCGGGTCCAGCGGGATAACCTTGCAACCGAGCGACTCCCAGAATCGGGTCAGGCGTTGCAGGGGTTCTGGGGCGGTTTCGCCGGTGGGGGTGATGATGGTGGTGGCGCCTTGTAAGAGGCTGCCGCGAGCCGCATCCAATCCCGACTGTTCGCTGCCGGCCATGGGGTGGCTGCCGATCCAGTGGCAGGAGTCCTTGAGCAGGGCGCTGAGTTCCCGGTGCACGGGGCCTTTGACGCTGCCGACATCTGTTACCAGAGCCCCGGGCTTCAAATGGCTCTTGAATTGTTTGACGAGGGCCCCCATTTGCTCGATGGGGGTGCAGAGAACGACCAGATCACTGTCCTGCACGGCCTGACCGGGATCGCTGGTGGCGAGATCGGCCAGTTTCAATTCCCGCAGCCGTTCCAGCGTTTCCGGGCGCCGGGCCCAGACCTGCAGGCGGCAATCGGGCCGTCGTTCGCGCAGGGCGTGCAGGATGGAGCCGCCCAGCAAACCGGGTCCGATGACAGTGACGGTGGCGGGCATGGTTACAAAACCTCCAAGAGCTCTTTTTCGAAGCGCTCCATTTCAGCCGGGGTGCCGATGGAGACCCGTATCCACTCGGGCAGGCCGTAACTTTTCATGGACCGGACGATGACGCCGCGCTGGAGGAGCTCGGTGAAGACCTTTTGGCCGTCTCCCACCTTAATTAGCACAAAATTCGCTTCGGATTTGACATGGTCAAGACTGTGTTGGCGGGCAAAAGACTCCAGTTTTTCGCGGCCGAGCCCGGTGAGTTGCCGGGTTTTTTCCTCGTGGGCGCTGTCGTTGAGAGCGGCCAGGGCGGCGGCCTGGGCGAGGGCATTGGCGTTAAAGGGCTGGCGGCAGCGCTGCAGGACTTCGGTGATTTCCCGGGAAGCCACGCCGTAGCCGATGCGCAGGCCGGCCAGGCCCTGGATTTTGGAAAAGGTGCGCAGTACAATAAGATTGAGCCCCTGCTGCGTCCACTGGATGGAAGGCGGCGGGTTGTCCATGAACTCGTAGTAGGCTTCATCCAGAACCGTCACGACATGCGGGGGCAGGGAGCGGAGGAAGGCTTCCAGTTCAGCGTTGGGAATGCGGGTGCCGGTGGGATTGTTGGGGCTGGCGAGGAACAGCAGCCGCGTGTCGGGCCGGAGGGCGGCGCGCAGTGCCGTCAGATCGTGGTGAAAATCACGATCGGGGACTTCGATGAATTCGATGTTGAACAATTCCGCCATCAACCGGTAAACGGCAAAGGCGTAACGGCTGGCCACGACACTGCTTTGGCCGGGGGCGGTGAAGGCGTGGTAGGCGAACTCAATGATTTCGTTGGAGCCATTGCCGAGGATGATTTGGGAGCGGTCCACGCCGAGTTTGGTGGCGATGGCGCTGGCGAGATGGAAGGAGCCGCCGTCCGGGTAAATATGAACACTGCGGGCGGCCTGGGTGATGGCTTCCACAGCCTTGGGTGAGGGGCCGAGGGGGTTTTCGTTGGAGGCGAGCTTGATGATACCGGAGGGTGGGAGGCCCAGTTCGCGGGCCACATCATCAATGGGCTTGCCCGGCTCGTAGGGTACGAGCTTCTGCAGACTCTGGTTGGCCAAGTTCCAAATCGACATAAAAGAGTCAAATTAAAGAGAGCGGCAGGGGTTGTCGATGGGAATTCTAATGACGGGAAAACCGGGGGTGCCGCCGCCTCCCGCAAAATTGCGGCGCTGCGTGTACCTGTTTCGCGGGAGGTGAAACAGGCGGGTTAATGGACCGTTGACAGCAAGTGCCGCCTTGATAATCTTTCGGCTTTATGTCCTCAAATCATCGCGTTCTTGTGTTAGACGGGGTCTCACCCCGCGGAGTGGAAGTACTGTCCGGTGTGTCCGGGGTTGAAGTGATTCAATCCAAGAGCCTGTCCGAGGAGGAATTGATTTCGCGCATCGGGGACATCGACGCGCTGGTGGTGCGCAGCGCGACCAAGGTCACGGCCAAGGCCATTGAAGCGGCCAAAAAACTCAAGGTGATCGGCCGGGCCGGTGTCGGCGTGGACAATGTGGATGTGAATGCGGCCACCGCCAAGGGCATCGTGGTCATGAACACTCCCGGCGGCAACACGATCTCCACCGCAGAGCACGCCTTCAGCCTCATGCTTTCCCTGGCCCGCAACATTCCGCAGGCTCACGGGACCATGAAGGCCGGCAAGTGGGACCGGAAAAACTACGAGGGCGTCGAGATCAACAACAAGGTGCTGGGGGTGGTCGGCATGGGCCGTATCGGCACCGAATTCAGCCGTCGCGCCATGGCCTTCGGCATGCGGGTGCTGGCCTATGATCCTTATCTCTCCCTGGGCAAGGCGCGCAGCCTGCAGGTGGAGTTGTACGAAAAACTGGATGAAATGCTGCCGCACTGCGATTTTATCACCCTGCACATTCCCATGACGGCGGAGACCAAGGGGATTTTGAACGAGCGTTCCCTCAAGCTTTGCAAAAAAGGCGTGCGCATCATCAACTGCGCCCGTGGTGGTCTGGTGGATGAGAAGGATTTGCTGGCGGCTCTGCAGTCGGGCCAGGTGGCCGGGGCCGCGCTGGATGTGTACGAAGTCGAGCCTCCGCCCGCGGAATTCCCCTTGCGCGACGAAAAGAACCTGGTCATGACGCCGCACCTGGGAGCTTCCACGGCCGAAGCGCAGGAAAGTGTCGGCATCGAAGTTGCGGAAGCCATCCGCGACCTGCTCCTCAACGGCAGCATCCGCAATGCGGTGAACATGCCCAACGTGGACGCCAAGACGCTCAGCCAGCTCCGCCCCTACCTGGTGCTGGGCGAACAACTCGGACGTGTGCTGGCCCAACTGGCTCCGAGCCGTTGCGAGACGCTCACCATCAATTATAGCGGCAAGATCACCGAGGGTGAAACCGGCTCCATCAGCCGCGCCGTGCTCAAGGGCTTCCTCAGGCAGGCCATTGGGCCCGACGTCAACGAGGTGAACGTCACGTTCTACGCCGAGAATCTGGGTCTGAAATTTGTCGAAACCAAGGTCAGTGAGGCCAGCGACTACTCGGAAATGGTCACGGCCAAGGCCAGCGTGGGTTCGGGTGAAACCTATGAGATTTCCGGAACATTCTTCGGCACAGCCCCGCGACTGGTGCGGATCAACAACCATTATCTCGAAGCCAAGCCGGAAGGCGTGCTCCTCATCATGGAAAACACCGATCGACCGGGCATTGTCGGCTGGGTCGGAACCCTGTTGGGCAAGCACAAGGTCAACATTGCCAGCATGTCGCTCAGCCGTTCCGCGCCGGGTTCCAAAGCCCTCAGCGTACTCAACCTGGATTCCATGCCGTCGCAGGATTGCATTGCCGAGTTGAGCAAGGACTGCGGCATCACCTCCGTCAAGCTGGTGCAGATTTAGGATCGGGTCCGGCACAGGTTGCGGGCCCGCCTGGATGTGCAGCACAGGGGTCGCCCGCGCCCGGCTCACTTGTATGTCGTCGAACACTTTACTGACCCGGCACATGGCCGCGCTCAAGGACTGCCGTCGCTGTCCCGGCATGGCCAAGCCGGTGGTGATGGGGGAGGCGGTCATCAGTCCGATGCTTTTGGTGGGGCAGGCACCCGGCGTGAACGAGCCCGTGCTGGGTCGGCCCTTTGCCTGGACGGCCGGCAAAACCATGTTCCGCTGGTTTCAGGAGGCGTGGGGCGTGGACGAGAAACAATTCCGCAGTTCGGTGTACATGGCGGCAGTCTGCCGTTGTTATCCGGGCAAAAATCCCAAGGGCGGCGACCGTGTGCCGGACGAAACGGAGATTGAAAATTGCGCCGCCTGGTTGAAGGCGGAAATTGAGATCAACCGGCCCCGCCTGATCCTGGCGGTGGGCAAGCTTGCGATTAAACAATTTGTGGACTGTGAGAAATTGAACGAAGTGGTGGGGCGTCTGGTACCGCTGCGGCTGCATGGACAGGCGGTGGATCTGGTGGCCTTGCCGCATCCCTCGGGAGCCTCGACGTGGCACCGCATGGAGCCGGGCAAAACCCTGCTCCGCCGGGGCTTGAAATTGGTCAGGGAGCACCCGGCTTTCGAGCTGACATTCAAGGTTTCCGTCTGATGTTGCAGCTCAAAAAACTGCCCCTGGCTTCACCGCTGTTTTTGTCGCCCATGGCGGGTTACACCAATCTGCCGTTCCGCGCGGCGGTGCGCAGTTTCGGCGGCCTTTCCGTCGCCACCACCGATCTGGTCAATGCGAGGTCCCTGCTGGAATTGAATCCCAAGGCGGTGCGCCTGATTTCCGCGGCATCGAACGACCGTCCGCTGGGCGTGCAACTTTTCGGCGCGGACAAGGATGAACTGCGCGATGCGGCGCGTTTTTTGGAGGATTTGGGGGTGGATCTCATCGACATCAACATGGGCTGTCCCTCGGACAAGGTGACGCGATGCGGAGCGGGTGCGGCGTTGTTGCAGGACGAGGAATTGACCGAGGAACTGGTGGCGGCCGTGGTCAACGCCGTGGAAATACCGGTCACGGTGAAAATGCGTCTGGGCTGGGATGAGGATTCCATCAACGCCCATGTGATCGCACCGCGCCTGGAGCAGATCGGCGTCGCGGCGGTGGCGGTGCATGGCCGCACCAAAATGCAGGCGTATTCCGGCACCGTGAATTTGCCGGCCATCGCGGCCGTGGCCCGCTCGGTCAGGTCCATGCCTGTGTTCGGCAACGGGGATGTGCATTCGCCGCAGGACGCCGCCCGCATGATTCGCGAGGTGGGATGTGCCGGGGTGCTGGTGGGCCGGGCGGCGCTGGCCGACCCGTTTTTCTTCCGGCGCACGCTGGCGTATCTGGAGGGCGGGGTGGCCATGCCGCCGACCACGCGACGGCAGATGACCTTGTTCATGCATTATCATTTTGCCCATGCCCTGCGTTACCTTGGGGAGGAGGCGGCCTGTGTGTTGTTCCGCAAGGTGATCATGGGTTACAGTGAACATTTCTCCCGGCGCGAAGTTTGGCGCACCCGCATGCAGAATGTGGAGACGGTGGATGAATACCGTCACATCGTCCGGGAACTGCTGGAGCCGGAACTGGGCAGGGATTGCCTGGAACCGGAATTCGACATTGCCTCCTTGCAGTCCGTTATTCTGGAGGATTTGGCGATTGCACCCGCCGTTTGAGGCGATAAGATGGCGTCCAAATATGGGCCAGCATTCCATCGATGACTTTAATTATGCCATGGAACAGACCGTGGTGTTGTTGCATCCGGAAAAGCGGCTGGAAACCTTCGGCACCTCCATTCTCAAATACTATCTGGTGACCGAGGAGATGGATGCGGTCAATTTGTCGCGTGTCCGGGAGGGTTCCATCGAGGCGGAGCGGCCGCAAATCATCAGCCCGGCCCATTTTTCCAAGCTCATGCTGGAGGGTTTCGGCGAGGAGGCCTCGCGCCTGGCCGATGCCATGAGCCGCGAGGCGGAACGTTTTGCCTTTCTTAAATACGGGTTCAAGGTGAAAAAGAACGACGTGCGTTTTTATGAGGTGCATGAGCCGGTGGATCTGGTGGCGGCCCGGGTCAAGGAGGAGGTGCAATCGGGCAAGGATCCTTTGGCGGCGGTCTTGAAGGGCGTGGATGACGCCTGGGAGGTCTGCCTGCTCAAGTTCATGCTGGACATGGTGATGGCCTCATCCGGAAAAAATATGGGTGATCTGCGGGACCGCGGCTTGCTCTAATACCTGCATCAGTCAGGAACGGCCCGTTGCTGAAAAAAAATCATGGAATTCCGGCCGCGGGCTAGTAGAACATTTGGTGCCTCGACCCCAAA
>Ga0075019_10000952_pt1 | contig 16604 bp, 12 predicted proteins | sample ColStrG_CSR_2013_FD_71473 | JGI IMG/M metagenome (GOLD analysis project Ga0075019, IMG submission 71473) | Freshwater sediment microbial communities in response to fracking from Pennsylvania, USA - Cold Stream Run_MetaG_CSR_2013 | ecosystem: Environmental > Aquatic > Freshwater > Creek >...
ATCACCTCGCCAAGCGCCTGTTCCCGCAACAGGCTGCGCAGCCTCTGGTGCGGCGTGCGAAAACGGTTCTGCAGCACCACGCCGAGACGAATTCCCTCGCAGGCCGCAACCAAAGCCTCAGACCGCGCCAGCGTCGCCTCGATCGGCTTCTCCAGCAGCACATCCTTGCCCGCGGCCGCACAGCGCCCCACGATCTCCTGATGCGTCCAGGGCGGCGTCAGCACCAGCACCAGGTCAATCCGCGGATCGGCCAGAACGGCATCGAGCGTGTCAACCACAGGCAGCCCATAGGTCGCGGCGAAGCCCTGCCTGCGCGAAGCACTTGGGCTCCAGGCCGCCGCCACCGTGGCGCGGTCCGCAAGCTCGGCCAGCGCCAGAGCGTGCTTGTTCACCGCCATGCCGAGCCCGACGATACCGATATGATGCATCACGATGCCAGCAGCGAACGCCGCGCCGGCGTGGCCTCCGGCACCGCCGCCAGCAACGCCTTGGTATAGGCCTGCTGCGGATGGGTGCAGATGTCATCGGCCGAGCCAATCTCGACGATCTCACCGCGATACATCACCGCCACCCGATTGCAGAAATACCGGATCACCCCAAGGTCGTGGCTGATAAAGATGAAGCTCAACCCCAGCTTCGGCTGCAGTTCCAGCAACAGATCCAGAATCTGCCCCCGCAAGGTCACATCCAGCGCCGAGGTCGCCTCATCGGCAATGATCAGCCTGGGATCAAGCGCCAATGCCCGCGCAATCACGATGCGCTGGCGTTGTCCACCCGAGAACGCATGCGGATACCGGCTCGCCACATCCGGCGGCAGCCCCACCATGCCCAGCAGCTGCCGCACCCGCATCTGCAGCGGCTTGCCTTCCAGAATGCCCCCCACCAGCAAGGGCTCGCCAATGCACTGCTCCACCGTCATGCGCGGATTGAGCGATGCGAAGGGATCCTGGAATATCATGCGAATTTCGCGATGCGCCACTAGCAGCCCCTCGCGGTCCAGTCCCGCGAGGTCCACGATATGCCCGTCGCGATGCTGATACCGCACCTCGCCGGTGGTGGGTTTCAACACCCGGATCAGGCAACTCCCCAGCGTCGTCTTGCCCGAGCCGCTTTCCCCCACGATGCCAAGGTTCTCGCCCTCATGCAGGTCGAAGCTGACCCCCCGCAAGGCCGGCGTCGGCGGCTTGGCCCGGCGAAACAACGAGGCCTGCGCCGGATAGGTCAAGGACACGTCACGCACCTGCAGCATCACCGGCCCCATCGCCACGTTCGGCCGCGCCGGCGGTGCCGCCATGCCAAGCTTCTTGGCGGCATCCAGCAGGCGGATCGTGTAGGGATGCACCGGTGCCGCAAACAGTTCCTCCACCGGCGCCTGTTCCACCACCTCGCCGCGATACATCACCAGCACATCATCGGCGATCTGCGCCACAACGCCCATGTCATGCGTGATGAACAGCACCGCCAGGCCATTCTCAACCTGCAGCCGCTTGATCAGCCGCAGAATCTCCGCCTGGGTGGTCACATCCAGTGCTGTCGTCGGCTCATCGGCAATCAGCACCTTCGGATTGCAGGCCAAGGCCATGGCGATCATCGCGCGCTGGCGCATGCCGCCACTGAACTCAAATGGGAATCTGTCGACTGCTTCATGAGGATTGGGAATCTCCACCTGCCGCAGCAGATCGACAGCCCGCGCCCGCGCCGATTTCGCATCCATCAGCCCATGCGCCAGCAACCCCTCGGCGATCTGCCAGCCCACCCGATGGATCGGGCTCAGCGAGGTCATCGGCTCCTGAAACACCATGGCGATCTCGCGCCCGCGCAGATCCCGCATCTGCTTGCCGCGCGCGGGCAACTTGGCGATATCGACGGGCACCGCCCCAGGTGTTGCCGAATACAGCATCTGCCCGGCCACAATGCGCCCCGGCGGTCCCACGATCTGCAAAATCGACCGCGCGGTGATGCTTTTGCCGCTGCCGCTTTCCCCCACGATGCACAAGGTACGCCCGCGCCGCAGCGTGAAGCTGACGTCATCCACCGCCTTCAGCGTGATGCGCCCCAACGGAAAATGCGTGCGCAGCCCACGCACATCCAGAACCGGCGTGTTCAGATTTCCGGCCATGTCAGTGGGCATGAGGGTCCGCCGCGTCGCGCAATCCGTCACCCAGGAAATTCAACGCAAGCACCGTGATGGCAACCGCCGCCCCCGGCAGCAACAGCCAAGGCGCTGCCGCGATCGACTCCACATTCTGCGCCTCCTTCAAAAGCGCGCCCCAGGAGATCGCCGGCGGCTGCAGCCCCACGCCCAAAAAGCTCAGCGCGGTCTCAGCCAAAATCATCGCCGGAATCGCCAAGGTCACCGAAGCGATGATGTGGCTGGTGAGCGACGGCAGCATATGCCGAAAGATGATCCGCTTGCGGCTGCAGCCATCCAGCCACGCCGCGGTGACGAAACTCTCCGACCGCAACGCCAGGAAACGCCCCCGTACCACCCGCGCCAGCTCCGTCCAGCCAATCAGCGAGATGATCAATGTGATGCAGAAATACTTGGTCAACGGCGACATATCCTTCGGCAAGGCCGCCGCCAGCGCCAGCCAGATCGGAATGGTCGGCAGGGAGATGATGAACTCGATCACCCGCTGAATGAACCAATCCACCCGCCCGCCGAGATAGCCGGACAATCCACCAAAGATGATGCCCAGCAAGAGCGAGTTGGCCACGCCCAGCAGCCCGATCGAAAGCGAAGCCCGCGCCCCGATGATGATCCGGCTCAACACATCGCGCCCCTGCCGATCGCCTCCCAGCAGAAACATCGGCTGCGCCGGATCCTCTGGCCCGATCAGATGCATGTTGCCCGGAATCAGCGTCCAAAGGTCGTAGCTGTCGCCATGGGCAAAGAACTTCAGATAGTTCTTGCGCTGCCCGTCCAGCACGTATTTGGCCGCCAATGTCTTCGGATCGCGCGCCAGCCGATAGCCATACACAAACGGCCTGAAGTGCCAGCCGTCCGGCGCATCGTCGATGAAATGGATCGCCTGCGGCGGGTGAAACACCAGCCGCGCATTGCTCTTGTCTGGGCTGAACGGCGCCACGAACTCAGCAAAGATGGCGATGCCATAGAGTAGCAGCATCACCACCAGCCCGAACATCGCCAGCCGATGCCTGCGAAACCGCAGCCAGGTCAGCTGCGCCTCGGAAGCCGTCGCCAAGGGCGAGGCGGCAATCGCGGCCTCGCTCATTGATAGCGAATCCGCGGGTCCAGCAGCGCCAGCAGAATGTCCGAAACCAGCGTGCCGAACACCGTCAGCGAGCACAGCAACAACAGAAACGCGCCGGCCAGATACTGGTCCTGCCCCAGCAGCGCCTGCAGCAGCAAAGGCCCCGCGGTCGGCAGGTTCAGCACGATGGAAATGATCACGGAGCCTGACACCAGCTGCGGCAACACAAATCCCAGCGTGCTGACAAAAGGGTTCAGCGCCACCCGGATAGGATAGCGGATCAGCAAAGTCACCTCACTCAGCCCCTTGGCCCGCGCGGTATCGACATAAGGCTGATGCAACTGGTCCAAAAGATTGGCCCGCATGATGCGAATAAGGCTGGCCGCACCCGAAGTGCCAAGAATGATCATCGGCACCCAAAGATGCTTCGCCAGATCCACCACGCGCTCCCAACTCCACGGCGCATTGGCGTATTCCGGTGAGAACAGCCCGCCCACATCGGTGTGAAACACCGAAACCCCCACGAACATCAGAATCAACGCCATCAGGAACCCCGGGATGGCCAGCCCGAGAAACCCCAACATGGTGAAAAAATAATCACCCCAGGAATACCGCCGCACCGCCGAATAAACCCCAATCGGCAGAGCGATCGCCCAGGTGAAAAAAAGCGTCGAAACCGACATAATCAACGTAAGCCCAATCCGCTCCCCGATCAGCGAAACCACCGGCTGCTGCCATTGGAAGGAATAGCCGAAATCACCTTTCACCACGCCGCTGATCCAGTCCCAGTACTGCACGATCACCGGTTGATCCAACCCATAACGGGTTCGCATGTCCGCCAGCATCGAGTCATCGACCGTCTCACCGGAAGCCGCCAGCGAGGCCGCGTAGTTGGATACGAAATCGCCCGGCGTCAGCTTGATCAACAAAAACACCGTGATCGAGACAAGGAAGATGAAGGGGATCATTCCCAACAGCCGCCGGGCGATAAAGCGACCCATGTGTTACTTCACAAAGAAGTAGGTGGCAGGCAAGGTCGGCGCCGGGTTGGGATAATCCCAGCCATTCGGCATCGAAGCAGGCACATTCATCAGCTTCTTCGAGCGAATGCCGAAGGTCGTCACCGCCTCCACCGTGCCGATCACCTCGAAGGCATCCGCCGCACTCGCCAGAATCTGCTTGAACAGCGCGTCCGCCTTGTCGGCCTGGCCGGTCTGCTTCCACTCGTCCCACAGCTTCAGTCGCTTCTGCATGCTCTCGCTCGGCGCCTCGCCAGCCTTGCCGCCACTGGCATACCACTTCACCCAAGGCAGGCTCTGCCGGCTGTCCAGCGTATGCGTGCTGAGAATGGCCCGCGGATCCGAGGTCGGATTCAACCCGCCCGGCACCGCATAGGTGCCGAAATCATAGGAGTTGTTCTGCGCCCGCTCATAATAAAGCGAACGTTCCATGGTGTTGATGCCGGTGTCGATGCCGATCTTCGCCCATTGCTTCTTGATCAGATCAGCAACATCGATCGCAGCGGTATCAGCGGTCATGGCATCGATCGAGACGAACAGCTTGCTGCCATCCGGCAACAGCCGCATGCCGTTCGGCCCACGCTTGGAAAGTCCCATGCCGTCCAGCATCTTGTTCGCGGTGGCGGGATCGTACGCGGTGTACTGCGTGCCCAGCTTCTCGTTGTAGAACTTGTCAGCCGGCAGCGGCCCAACCTGCCAGGGCTTTCCCTGTCCAAGGTACACAATGTCATTGATCTCGTTACGATCGATGCCCAGCGAAAGGGCCGCGCGGAAATCATGGTTCTGCATGAACGGCCGCAGCTTCGCATCAGGCTCCGTCTCGTTCGGCCAGATCGCCATGGCCGAACTGTCGGTAGGGCTCAATTCCACCAAGGTATAACCGGCCTCGTCCGCATGCTGCGACAGCACCGGCTTGTTGTTGATGGTGTTGATATGCCGAACCAGAAAATCGAACTGCCCGCCGATGGTGGCCAGCAGCATCGTCTGAATATCGCTCACCACCTTCATGTTGACGCTGTCGATATACGGCAGCTGGTTTCCCGCAGTGTCCACCTGCCAGAAATACGGGTTGCGGCTCAGCACCACCTGCGTGCCACCCCCGGTATAAGGCGTGGTGATCACCCAAGGGTCCATCGTCGGCCGCGCCGGATTGGCCCATCGCGCCGGAATTTCAATGTCACCGCACTTCTGCCGAAACAACGTGGCCCAGTCTGGCTGCTTTGATTCGGCCAGCAGCTTGGCGAGATCAGGATTATACTGCGGCGTGAACTGCGCGCAGTAATGCTTCGAATACAGCGTCGCATGCTGCCCCAGCGGCGTCGCCAGCACATTGGGGAACTGCAGATTGGGCCCGGCGAACTTGATCTTCACCGTGCTGTCGTCAATTTTCTCCGCCGTCATCGGTTGGCCGTTGATGACGTATTGCGAGGGCGGGGACTGAAAGAACTGCTTGTTGGGCAACAAATCGTTGACAAAGAACGTGATGTCGTCAGCACCGAACGCCGCCCCGTCCGACCACTTCAACCCCGTCCGCAGCTTGAAGGTGTATTCGCTGGCATCCGCATTCGCCGTCCAGCTTTCCGCCAAATTCGGCATGGCGCCGCCGTAATCCGGCTTCCAGCGCGTCAGCCCCTGGTTGCCCACCAGCTTGAGAATGTTGTTGTGGTCGGCATCGCCCCGCACCGCCGTGCGCAGCACGCCGCCATAAACCCCAACCTTGTCCAGCGGCTTGATCACTTCAGGCTTCTGCGGCAGCCGCTGGTCCACCGGCGGCAGCTTGCCCTGGCTCACCTGTGCCGCCAGCATCGGTGCTTCCTGAAAAGCATGCGCCAGTCCCGGCGCCCCTACGGCAAAGGCCAGCAGGGCTGGAATCATGGCAATTCCGCTGCGTGACGTATATTTCATGTCGTTCCCCATCAATCCCTGCGTGCCCTTGACGGGCCTCTGTTCTGTGACCCAGAGTTTTCCCTGATGTCATTCAATTCGTCTGACAACCTGCCGGTGGAGCGGACCACGATGCCTTCGTCGCGTCAACCGCTATCCGAAACGGCAACAAAACCCGCGGCCCGTCCCAGCAGGGCGGATGGGCTGATCGCCAGGCTCACCGAACAGATCGTCGGCGGCAGGCTGGCGCCCGGCACCAGGCTGCCCACCGAACAGACCCTGGCGCAGGAATGCGGCGTCAGCCGAACCGTGGTGCGCGAGGCAGTGGCAGCCCTGCGTGCAGACGGGCTGGTGGTCACCCGCCAGGGCGCCGGCGCCTTTGTCGCCGAACTCAGCCAGCAACGCCCCTTCCGCATCGGTGTCGACGCGCTCGACAGCCTTGAACGGGTGATCGATGTGATGGAACTGCGCATCGGCGTGGAGGCTGAGGCCGCGGCCCTCGCAGCCACCCGCCGCACCGCGGCCGACCTCCGGCGAATGCAACGCGCCCTGGCCACCATCGATGCCGCAACACGTTCCGGCGCGCGGGCAATGCCGGCGGATTTCGAATTCCACCTCGCCATCGTCGATGCCACCGGCAACCCGGTGTTCCACGATTTCCTCACCTACCTCGGCCAGTTCATCATCCCGCGCCAAAGCGTCCGCCAGGCGGTCTCCAGCCCAGCCGCGCAATCAGCCAACGCGCGGCTGGTGCAGCAGGAACATCGCGGCATCAGCACTGCCATCCGCGCGCGTGACGCGACAGCCGCAAGTGCCGCCATGCGCCTGCACCTCTCCAACAGCCGCGAACGCTACCGCCATCTGCGCGCCAGCCTCGCCTCTTGACCACACCGCCTGGTCGTGAGACCGATGTTGTCAGACAAATTCCAGCACGCCGTGGGGAGCAGCGACATGAAGATCGCGGACATCAAGGTCAGAACCTTCACCCATCTGTCCAACCAGGACAAGGACAGCGACGGCCACAGCCACCCCTGCAAACCGCGCACCGTGCGCCAGTCGTTGCTCACCATCATCGCCGACGACGGCAGCGAAGGCCATTGCTTCAGCCCAACGGAAGTCGTGCGCCCCTACCTCATCAACAATTTCGTCCGCACCGTGCTGATCGGCGAAGACCCGTACAATCGCGAAAAGCTATGGCAAGGCCTGGCACATTGGCAACGCGGCAGCACCGCTCAACTGACTGACCGAACCCTGGCGATCGTGGAACTGGCGCTGTGGGACCTCGCCGGCCGCAAGCTCGGCCTTCCCGTCTACAAGCTCATCGGCGGCTATCGCGACAAGGTGCTCGCCTACGGCAGCACCATGTGCGGCGACGAGGTGCCGGGCGGCCTCTCCACACCGGAGGACTACGCAAGCTACGCCGAATGGCTGGTCAAGCGCGGCTACAAGGCCATCAAGCTGCACACCTGGATGAAGCCGGTCTCCTTCGCCCCCAGCCTGCGTATGGACGTGAAGGCCTGCACCGCGGTACGCGAAGCCGTGGGTCCAGACTTCCCGCTGATGCTCGACGCCTACCACGGCTACAGCCGCAGCGAGGCGCTGCAACTCGGCCTCGCCCTGCAAAACCTCAACTACAACTGGATCGAGGAGCCGATGAACGAGGCCTCGATGAGCTCCTACGCCTGGCTCGCCGAAAACCTCACCATCCCGGTCATCGGTCCCGAAACCGCAGACGGCAAATTCCACACCCGCGCCGAATGGATCAAATCCGGCGCCTGCGACATCACCCGCACCGGCGTGCACGACGTCGGCGGCATCGGCCCCTCGCTGAAAATCATCCATCTGGCCGAAGCCTTCGGCATGAACTGCGAAATTCACGGCGGCGGCGCCGGAAATCTCACTCTCTGCGCCGCCCAGAAGAACGGCACCTGGTACGAACGCGGCCTGCTGCACCCGTTCATCGACTACGACGAGGTGCCGCAATACCTGAACACAAGAACCGATGCGATGGACACCGAGGGCTACGTGCATCTGCCGCAGATCCCCGGACTCGGCGACGACATCAACTTCACGTACATCAACAACAACCTGGTGTGAAATTCCCGGTGGGTGGGTGAAGGCAAGCAAGCGGTGGGCAGAGTCCACTGCTTGCTTTACCCACCCGCCCGAGATTCACGCCTTGCTGGTGTGGGTTGTTATCGGTAACATTCGGGCCAGTTGATACGAAAACAGCCCGGGTCACGGGTGTCGGGGGAAGTCATGGCCGGTTTATTCAGCCGTCGTCATTTCGCAGGCTCGCTGCTGGCGGGCAGTTCAGCCTTGGCATTGCCGCGTCGCGCCTGGGCGGCGGGCTCGGTGCGATGGATGTGGTGGGGCAATCCGGAGCGCGACCGGCGCACCAATGCCGTCATCAAGGCCTACAAGGCGCAGAATCCCGACCTCGCGATCACCGGCGAATCGGCCAACTGGGGCGACTACTGGCCCAAGCTGGCAACCCAGGTGGCCGGGCGGCGCGCGCCAGACGTGATCCAGATGGATTATCGTTTCCTGGTCGAATACGCGCGCCGCGGCGCGCTGCTGCCGCTGGAACAGGTGATGCCCCAGCCGCTCGACCTCACCGGTTTCGATCCGGCCGAGACTGACGGCGGCAAGGTCGCGGGCAAGGTCTATGGCGCAAGCGTCGGCGCCAACGCCTATGCCGTGCACTGCAATGTCGATGCCTTTGCCAGGGCTGGCGTCGCCTTGCCGGGGCCGGGCTGGTCCTGGGCGGATTTCGAACAGGCCGCAACCGCATTGTCCAAGGCGGGGCCACAAGGTTTCTACGGCGCCGCCGATGCCAGCCGGAGCGAGGACATACTTGAGCGTTGGCTGCAGCAACGAAAAAAAATGTTCTTCACCGAGGACGGCCAAATCGGCTTTACCCCCGACGATATCGCGGCGTATTTCGCTTTTTGGGGTGGCCTGCGCAAAAAGGGCATCGTCACCCCGGCGGAGCTCACCGCCACCGACCATGCCGAGCTGCGGACCAGCATGCTGACCACCGGCAAGGCCGCCATCGGGTTTCACCACTCCAACCAACTGGCCGGCGTGCAGGCGCTGATGAAGGACCGCGTGGCGCTGGCCGATATTCCGGCGCAGCAACGCAACGGCGCCACCGGAAACTACCTTAAGCCGTCACAGTTGATGAGCATTTCGGCAAAGTCGACGAATGTGAAGGAGGCCGCGGCGCTGATCCGCTTTGTGCTGGCCGATCCGGAGGCGGTACGCATCCAGGGCATCGAACGCGGCGTGCCGGACAGCCAGGCCCTGCGCGACATGATGGCGCCAAGCCTGGGGCCGGAGGATGCGGCGATCGCGCTGTTCGTCTCTCAGGTGTCCAAAACCGCAGGCCCAACCCCGCCGGCCCCGCCCAAGGGCGGTGGCGAGATGAACACTCTGCTGCCCCGCATCGCCGACCAGGTGGCCTTCGGCCAGATCACCGAGGTCGAAGGCGGCCGTGCGCTGGTCGAGAACCTTGCCAATCTGCTCAAGCGCGCCTGATGCGGGCTGGCGTTCTGGGATCGCGGCGTCGGTATCGCGACACCTGGGCCGCGTATGGCTTCCTCGCACCCTGGCTGGCCGGGCTGCTGGTGCTCACCCTGGGACCGCTGGCGGCCTCGCTGTACCTGTCGTTCACGCAGTTCGACCTGCTGGATCCGCCGGAATGGATCGGGCTGGAGAACTACCGGCAGATGGCGACCGACCCACGATTCTGGAAGGCGCTGCGGGTGTCCTTCACCTACGTGGTGCTGGCGGTGCCGCTGAAGCTGCTGGCGGCACTGGGCCTGGCGATGCTGCTGAAACAGGGCCTGCGCCTGGCGGTGCTGTATCGCGCCTTGCTGTATTTGCCGTCCTTGCTCGGTGCCAGCGTGGCCGTGGCCCTGCTGTGGCAGCGCGTCTTCGCCGGAGACGGACTGCTGAACCACGTGCTGGCGGCCTTCGGCATCACCGGTGCCAGCTGGATCTCCGATCCGCGCTATGCGCTGGACACGCTGGTGGTGCTGGCGGTGTGGCAGTTCGGCTCGCCGATGATCGTGTTCCTGGCAGGGCTGCAGCAGATTCCGCGCGATCTGTATGAGGCGGCGGGGCTCGATGGGGCAGGGGCGTTTCGTCAGTTCCGCCGCATCACCCTGCCGATGCTGACGCCGGTGATCTTCTTCAACCTGATCTTCCAGACGATCGAGGCGCTGAAGGCCTTCACCCAGGCCTATGTGGTCAGCAGCGGCACCGGCGGCCCCACCGATTCGACGCTGTTCTTCACGCTGTATCTGTATCAGGAGGCCTTCGCGCATTTTCACATGGGCTATGCCTCAGCTTTGGCCTGGGTGCTGATGTCGATCATCGGCGGCCTCACCGCGGTGATGTTCGCAGCCCAGCGCTACTGGGTGCATTACGATGAGTGACGCGGCCCTCGACATCGCAGGCCTGCGGGCGCGGCTCGCCGGCAGCCGGGCGCGGGCGCACCGGTTGCACCGCCTGCACAGGCTGCTGCGTCACTGTGGGCTGGTCGTGCTGTGCGCGGCGGCGCTGTATCCGCTGCTGTGGATGGTGGCGGCGTCGTTTCTGCCGGAAGACGAGATCCTCACCGCCATCTCGCCCATCCCGAAATCCTGGAGCCTGCACAACTACACCGCCGGCTGGAACGCGTTCGATGTCAGCTTCACCCGCTTCTATCTGAACTCGGCGCTGATCGCGGCCATCTCGGTGGTGGGCAACGTCTTCGCCTCCTCGCTCGCGGCCTTCGCCTTCGCCCGCCTGCGCTTTCCCGGCCGCGGGCTGCTGTTCGGGCTGATGCTGCTGACCCTGATGATCCCGGCGCATGTGACACTCATTCCGCAATACGTGCTGTTCCAGAACCTCGACTGGATCGACAGCATCCTGCCGCTGGTGGTGCCGAAGCTGCTGGGCTGCGATGCCTTCTTCATCTTCCTGATGGTGCAGTTCTTCCGCACCATCCCGCGCGAGATCGAGGAGGCCGCCCGCATGGACGGCTGCAGCCCCTGGCGCATCTACCGCCGCATCATCATGCCGCTGTCGACGCCGGTGCTGGCCACGGCCGCCATCTTCTCGTTCATCTTCACCTGGGACGATTTCTTCGGTCCCTTGATCTATCTGAGCAGCACCGAGAATTTCAACGTGCCGCTCGCCCTGCGCGCCTTCGCGGGATCTGACGAAGGCAGCAGCCTCGGCCAGCTGTTCGCCATGGCAACCTTGTCGGTGATGCCGGTGTTTTTGGTTTTCGTGTTCTGCCAGCGCCTGGTGATCAGCGGCGCCGCCGGCCTGGGGCTGAAACGATGACGGGGATCACCTGATGGCACGCGGGCAGCTCATCGATGTGGAAAAGCGCTACGGCCGGCACAGCGTCATCCACGGTGCCAGCCTGGACCTGCCGGACGGGGAGCTTACGGTCTTCGTCGGCCCCTCCGGCTGCGGCAAATCGACGTTGCTGCGCATGATCGCGGGCCTGGAGGAGATCGACGACGGGCTGTTCCTGCTGGACGGCGAACCGATGAACGACGTGCCGCCGGCCCGGCGCGGCATCGCCATGGTGTTCCAGTCCTACGCGCTGTATCCGCACATGAGCGTTCGGCAAAACCTGAGCTTTGGCCTGGAAACCGCGCGCACCCCGCGCGGCGAGATCGCAGCCGCGGTGGCGCGCGCCAGCCGCATCCTGCGCATCGAACATCTGCTGGACCGCAAGCCGCGCGAGCTCTCCGGCGGCCAGCGCCAACGCGTCGCCATCGGGCGCGCGATCGTGCGCCAGCCCCGCATGTTCCTGTTCGACGAGCCGCTGTCCAACCTCGACGCCGAACTGCGCCAGGAGATGCGCGTGGAAATCGCCCGCCTGCAGAAGGAACTCGCCACCACCATGGTCTATGTCACCCACGACCAGATCGAGGCGATGACCATGGCCGATCGCATCGTGGTGCTGCGCGAGGGGCGGATCGAGCAGGTGGGAACGCCGGTGGCGCTGTACGATCATCCGGACAACCAGTTCGTCGCGGGCTTCATCGGCTCGCCGCGCATGAATTTTCATGGCGCTGTCGTGACCTCCGTGGACGGGTCGGCGGTCACCGTGGCACTGACCGGCACGACCACGCAGATCGCCGTACCGGTAGCAGCTCAGGCCGCAGCGATCGGTGAACAACTCGTGCTGGGCATCCGCCCGCCGAACCTGCACCCCAGTGGGCAGGGCGATGCCGAGATCGCGGTTGAGATCACGCTGGTCGAACAGCTCGGCGGCAATGCGCTGCTCTACGGCCGCACCGAAGCCGGTGTCGACCTGGTGGCGCAGGAGCCCGGCCACAGCGCAGCCCAGCGCGGCGAACGCCGGGTCTTCGGCCTGCCCTCTGCGCAATGCCATCTGTTTCGCCACTCCGACGGCCTGGCCCTGCCGCGCCGGCGTTCCTGATTTCGAGGAGGGATTTCGATGACCGCACGCAGCTACGCGATCGTGGGGCTTGGCCACCGCTCGTACATGTATCTCAACGCGCTGCTCGGCGACCACGCCGCCGACGGGCGGCTGGTCGGGCTGTGCGACATCAATCCCGGAAGGCTCGCCCATGCCCAGGCCGTGGCGCAGAACGCGGGTGTCGAGGTGCCGGGCTTCGGCGCCGCCGATTTCGACCGCATGCTGGAAACCCAGCGGCCGGACCGCGTCATCGTCACCGTGCCAGACCGGCTGCACGCCGACTTCATCGTCCGCGCCCTGGAGCTCGGGTCAGACGTGGTGACGGAAAAGCCGCTCACCATCGACGCGCCCTCCTGCCTGCGCATCATCGAGGCCCGCAAACGCACCGGGCGAAACATCACGGTGGGGTTCAACTATCGCTATTCGCCGGTGCGCACGCTTTTGAAACAAGTTCTGATGTCCGGCATCATCGGCCACGTCACCGGCGGCAGCTTCGAATGGCTGCTCGACACCCATCACGGCGCTGACTATTTCCGCCGCTGGCATCGCGACAAAACCAATTCCGGCGGCCTGTTCGTGCACAAGGCCACGCATCATTTCGACCTGCTGAACTGGTGGCTGGCCGGCGTGCCGAAACGCGTCACCGCCATCGGCAGCCGCGAATTCTACACACCCGCGATGGCCGAGGCGCTGGGCCTGGGCGATCACGGCGAACGCTGCACGGGCTGCCCGGCCTTCGCCCGTTGCGGCTTTCGCATCGACATCGACGCCGATCCGCATCTGCGTGCCCTGTATCGGGACAACGAGGCGCACGACGGCTATTTCCGCGACCGCTGCGTGTTCAACGCCGACATGAACATCGAGGACCAGATGGCCGCCATCATCGAATACGAAGGCGGCATCGTGATGAACTACCGCCTCACCGCCTTCAACCCGCGCGAGGGCTATCGCATCGTCTTCGACGGCACCCGCGGCCGGGTGGAGCTCACCAACGTCGAACGCTCCCACGTCAACCCCGATGGCAGCCTGGTGCGCCCGAAGCTGGAGGAGGCGAACCGCATCGTCGTGCAGCCGCAGTTCCAGCGCGGTTACGAGCTCGTGCTGCCCGAAGCCCGCGGCACCCACGGCGGCGGCGACGCGGTGATGCTGGGCGAGATCTTCGGCAAGATCTCCAACGACCAGTTCGGCCGCGTCGCCGACGAACGCGCCGGCACGCTCTCGGCCGCCGTCGGCGCCGCGGCCAATGCTTCGCTGCTGGCGCAAGGCCCGGTGGTGCTGACCGACCTGATTCCCGACATGCCCGATCCGGAGTATCCGGCGCAGCCCTTCGGCCCCGATCGGCCATGGCGCGAATTTGATCCCGCCAGATATCCGTTCCTGGAAGGCGCACGTCTCGTCTAAGCACTTTTGCTGTGGTAACGGTTTCCCCGGACGCGGCATTCGCGTCGTGCTGGGGAGGGTGTCCGGTGAATCTTGCTCGAGTGACAGGCGGCGTGGTCGCGATCGGATTGACGGCGCTGGTGATCAGCGGATGCAAGGACCAGAACACCTATGTGCCGCCGCCCCCCGCCGAGGTGGGCGTTTCCCAGCCGATCAGCCAGAACGTGCTGCCCTATCTGCAGGAAACGGGGAACACCGAGGCGGTCGACGAGGTGGATCTGGTGGCCCGCGTCGAGGGCTTCCTCAGCTCGATCAACTATGTCGACGGCTCGGCCGCCAAGCAGGGCCAGTCGCTGTTCGTGGTCGAGCCCACGCCCTACCAGGCGAAATACCAGCAGGCGCAGGCGTCGCTGAAGGCCGCCCAGGCCGCCCTGGTGCTGTCGCAGGCTGAATTCGAACGCCAGACCACGCTGTTCCGCCAGAACGTCAATTCGCTGCTCAACCTGCAGCAGGCGCAGGCCAAGCGCGACACCGACACGGCCAATCTGGAGAACGCCCAGGCCGGCGTCACCTTGGCCGCGGTCAACCTCGGCTACACCAGCGTCAACGCGCCTTTCGACGGGCTGGTGACCAAGCATCTGGTCTCTGCCGGAGAATTGGTCGGCCAGACCTCCGCCACCAAGCTCGCCACCATCATCAAGCTCGACCCGCTGTACGTCACCTTCAACATGAGCGAGCAGGACCTGCTGAAGATCCGTGCCGGACTCGACGGCCATCGCATCACCCAGGAGGAGCTGCAGAAGGTCCCCGTGGAAGTGGGCCTGATGGACGAGGACGGGTATCCCCACAAGGGCCTGCTGAACTACGTCTCCCCCACGCTGGATGCCTCCACCGGCACCATCCTGGTGCGTGCCATCTTCCAGAACGCCAATCGCGCGCTGCTGCCCGGCCTGTTCACCCGCGTGCGGATCCAAACCCAGTTCGCAGCCAAGCCCGCCCTGCTGGTACCCAGCCGCGTGCTCGGCACCAACCAGGAAGGCTCCTACGTGCTGGTGGTCGGCAAGGACGACACGGTGGAACAGCGCAAGGTCACCACCGGCCAGAGCTTCGGTGACATGAAGGTGATCGAGACCGGGCTGAAGCCCGATGACCGCGTCGTCGTCACCGGCAACAGCCAGGCCGTGCCGGGCCGCAAGGTGGCGCCCAAGCCGGTCACCCTCACCCCGCCCGCCGCGCAATAGGCGGGGGCAGCATCATGATCTCCAAATTCTTCATCGAACGGCCGGTTCTGTCGAACGTCCTGGCCATCGTCATCGTGCTGATCGGCGCCGTGGCCTTGTTCGGCCTGCCGATCGCGCAATACCCCAACGTGGTCCCGCCCACGGTCTCGGTCACCACCCGCTACCCCGGCGCCTCCGCGCAAACCGTGATCGACACGGTGGCGCTGCCGATCGAGCTGCAGGTGAATGGTGTGGAGGACATGCTCTACATGCAGTCCACCAGTGCCAGCGACGGCACCTACAACCTCACCGTCACCTTCGCCATCGGCACCGACCTCAACTTCGCCCAGGTGCTTGTGCAGAACCGCGTCAGCTCCGCTTTGGCCTCGCTGCCCACCGCCGTACAGGCGCAAGGCGTGGTGGTGCAGAAGAAGTCCACCGCCATCCTGCAGATCGTGACGCTGAGCTCACCGGGCAACCGCTACGACAGCCTCTATATGAGCAACTACGCCAGCATCAACCTGGTGAACCAGCTCGCCCGCATCCAGGGTGTCGGCAACGTCAACGTCTTCGGCGTCGGCCAGTACGCCATGCGCGTCTGGCTCGATCCGGAGAAGCTGAAAAGCTACGGGCTGATCCCTGCCGATGTCGTCAAGATGGTGCAGCAGCAGAACCAGCAGGTTTCCGCCGGCCAGATCGGCACGCCGCCGGTGCCGGCAGGCCAGGACTTCCAGTTCACCGTCAATATCGAGGGAAGGCTGTCCGACCCCGCCGAATTCGGCGCCATCGTGGTGAAATCGGCCGATGGCGACAGCAAGCAGCTGGTGCGGCTGCGCGACGTGGCACGGGTCGAACTCGGTGCCCAGACCTATTCCCAGGAATTCAGCGTCAACGGCAAACCCTCCGCGGGCATTGCCATCTACCAGACGCCGGATGCCAACGCGCTCGATGTCTCGACGCGGGTGAAGGCCAAGATGGCCGAGCTGGAAAAGGACTTTCCGCAAGGCCTCGAAGCCGCGGTGCCGTTCGACACCACGCTGTTCGTGAAGACCTCGATCCATGAGGTCTACACCACGCTGATCGAGGCCGGCGTGCTCGTGCTGATCGTCATCCTGGTGTTCCTGCAGGACTGGCGCGCTACGCTGGTGCCCGCCACCACCATCCCCGTCACCATCATCGGCGCCTTCGCGGCCATGGCGGCGCTGGGCTTCACGGTCAATCTCTCAACCCTGTTCGGCATCGTGCTGGCCATCGGCATCGTGGTGGACGACGCGATCGTCATCGTCGAAGGCGTCGCACGCCACATCGAGGACGGCATGTCCAACCACGACGCTGCCGTGCGCGCGATGGACGAGCTGATGGGCCCGATCATCGGCATCACCTTGGTGCTGATGTCGGTGTTCATCCCGGCCTCCTTCCTGCCAGGGCTGACCGG
>Ga0075019_10000954_pt1 | contig 16596 bp, 14 predicted proteins | sample ColStrG_CSR_2013_FD_71473 | JGI IMG/M metagenome (GOLD analysis project Ga0075019, IMG submission 71473) | Freshwater sediment microbial communities in response to fracking from Pennsylvania, USA - Cold Stream Run_MetaG_CSR_2013 | ecosystem: Environmental > Aquatic > Freshwater > Creek >...
CCTGGAGTTTCCGATGATTGACGCCCAGCCCAACCCCAATGCTCCCTTTGACTACGCCGGCCGCCCGAGCGCGCAGCGGGGAGTCACCCTGATTGAAATCCTGGTGGCCGTAGTGCTGCTCTCCATTGGACTGCTGGGTCTGGCTGGCCTGCAGCTGCGCGGCATGCAGGTCAACCAGGGTTCGGCGCTGCGTTCCCAGGCGGCCATCATGGCCGAAGACCTCGCGGACCGGATGCGCACCGATTTTGCGGCGGCCAATCCGGCCAACACGAGCGGCAGCTTCTACGGAACCTTCACCCGCGCCAGCATCGCCAGCGCAGCACCGGCCGCCATGCAGGACTGGCTCACGGGGCTCAACACTCTGCCCGGGGGCGTAGCGGCAACCCCGGTTCCCTGTGCCGGTAACGTGCTGCCCTGCGTCCAGGTTATCGCCCATGCGGGGAGCGTCCCGACACCAGTGGAAATTGATGTCTGGTGGAACGACGCGCGGGCCATCATGGGATCCGGCGCCAGCGGCCCCGCCACGCTGGTTGGCAGCTACAAGATGGTTGCCGAGATATCCGGACAGTATTGATGCGCCAGCTTGCACGCCATCGCGTACGCGGGCTCACGCTCGTGGAGCTGCTCATCAGCATCACCATCGGGCTGTTGATCGTCGGTGCGGTGCTCTATGTCTACCTGGGTTCGCGGGGTGCATACCGCACCAGCACCTCAACCTCGCGCGTGCAGGAGGCCGGACGCTTTGGCCTGGATGCCATCCTGCGGGACGTGCGGCAGGCCGGCTTCATCGGTTGTGGCTCGCGCCTCTCGCCCGCCACCTTCCAGCCCCAGGGCATTTACCAGATCGCCAACCCCCCACTGGGCTTTACCGCGCCAGCCCAGGCCGTGCAGGGCTACGCGGCGACCACCTACCAGTCGGGCGCAAGCACGCCCTGGCCGTTGGCCCCCGCGCTCAAGGTCCAGTGGTACGCCGGTGATGTACTCGTGCTGCGCGTGGCCGTGGGGGCCCCGGTAATGCTGGCACGCGACCCGGATCCGACCATCCCCGCCATATTCCTGGGCAATAACTGCGGTCGCATCAAGACGGGGGACTATCTGCTTGTCTCGAGCTGCACCATGGCCACCGTGCTGCGGGTCGCCAACGCGCCGGATGCCTCCGCGGCCTCCTGCCCCGCGGCACCCGCCGTGGTCGCGGGGGGCGTGGAGGTCGATCACGGCGCCACAGACGTGAACGGCAATACGGTCAACGGCAATGCGCCCCTCAAGCTCACGGCGCTGGTGCCTCCCAGCCAGCCGCCCCTGAGCCTGGCCGGCCTTCCGACCGCGCAGGCCTTCGACGAGGTGAGCTATTACGTCGGCCGCATCCCGGGGCGCGCCCCCGCCCTGTACCGCTATTCGGCCACCGCGGCTACGGCGGCGGCCACCGTGGGGCTGGCCGAAGAAATCATCGATCACGTGGAAAACATGAGCGTGAGCTATGGCATTGCGCCGGTGGCGGGCGGTGCCGTGGTCTACCAGGACGCGGCCACTGTGCAGGCTGCCAATGGGGGGCTGGGCAACTGGGGCAACGTCATCAGCGTGCGCATTTCTTTGCTGGCCGCGGGTGACGAACTCAAGGCGGTAGACGCCCCCCAGTCGATTCCCTTCGGGCCCTCCAGTGGCGGCACCAGTGCCACGACCCTTACCGCGCCGGACACCCGGCTGCGCCAGGTTTTCACCGCAACCGCCGCCCTGCGTGACCGGCTCCAGTAAAGCAAAACACCCGAACCCCCTAGCCCTCGTGTGCCGCAAGGAAACACCGCCATGAAACCCCAGCCCAGCGCCCAGCGCCTTACCTCAACCCGCCACCAGCGCGGCGTGGCCCTCATCATTGGTCTCGTGATCCTGGTGGTGCTGGCCTTGCTCGGAGCCTCCGCCTACTCCGTGGCAACCGCCGATGAGCGCATTGCCGGCAATGCCCGCGACCACGCACGCGCCATGGATGCCGCCGAAACCATGCTGCGTGACTGTGAATACGCCGTCCAGAACACGGTCACGGCCTTCGATGGTTCCGTGGCAGGCATGTACGGCAAGCCGGCCGCCGGAAGCACGTGGCGGGCGGACGATCCGGCGCAATGGACCAGCGCCACCACCTATGTGCTGCCGGCCGCCAAGATGAGCGCCTCAGCCGCCGCCGGATGGTCGCAGGCGCCGCAGTGCATCGCCGAAGAATTTCCCATGACGGGGCAGGTCATCACCCCGGGGGGCATTGCCAATCCGCCGGCCACCATGAAGCTCGCCCACGTTACCGCGCGCGGCTTCGGCTTGAACCGCAACACCGTCGTGACCCTGGTGTCCTATGTCGCTTTCTACTGAGCGCCCGGCGCTGGAGACCCTGATGAATCCCTCGTTGCACCACGTGCCGGCCTTGACCCTGTTGGTCCGCTCGCAGCCCCAGCGGTACGCCGGGAGCGCCCTGCAGCGCGCGTGCGCGCGTGCGCGCGTCCTGCTGCCGCTGCTCGCCCTGTGTTTGGCAGGACCCACGCAGGCCCAGTACGCCATTTCCCAGGTGCCCATGCTGGTGACATCGCCCCCGCCGCCCAACATCGTGCTCACCGTAGACGACTCGGGCAGCATGGCCTGGGCCTATGTTCCGGATTCGCTGGGGCAGTACGCGGGCACCGCAGGTTTCACCGCAAGCGCCTACAACGCGCTGTACTACAACCCGGCCATCGTCTATCCCGTGCCGCCGGATGCTAGCGGGCAGCCGGTGCCGCAGACGCAGAATTACGCGCTGACGTCCTTTACGCACGCCTACGTCGACGGCTTCAATCCTGACCAGGGTTGGCTCGACCTTTCCGCCGCGTATACCCCCACCCTGAGCTATCGGCCCGGATCGAGCGCGCCGCTGTCGGCTACGGGCGGTACCACGGGCCCCGCCTACTATTACGTCTACACCGGTGGTGGCACCTGCAGCACGCCGGTTGCCAGCCTGGCTCCGCCTGCGGACACCTGCTTCACGCAGGTTTTGGTGTCGGCAAGTTCGGGTCCCAATGCGAGCGACGAACGCCAGAATTTTGCCAACTGGTACTCGTTCTACCGCACGCGCCACCTGGCCATTGTTTCGTCCGCCGCAATCGCGATGCAGGATGCGGGCCTGGCGAGTGCGCGCGTAGCCTGGCAGGCCCTGGATTCCTGCAAGGACGACTTCACCGCAACCAACTGCCGTGGCTGGCGGGGAACCTCCTTTGACAACCAGATTCGCCGATTCACCGGCCAGCACAAAACCGATTTCTACAACTGGCTGTTCCAGCTGCCCGCCGCCAATTCAACCCCGACCCGGGTGGCCTGGTGGCGCGTGGGCAAGTACTTCAGCAACTCCAAGCTGGGTGCCAACGGGCCCTATGGCATAGACCCGAACCAGACGCCGACCGTTACGGGCAGCGAACTGCTGTGCGTGAACAATTTCAATATCACCCTCACCGACGGTTTGTGGAATGACAACAACCAGGGCGCCAATGCCAACCTGTGCGGCCTGGATGGCAGCGCGGTCACCTGCGGCAACACGGATAACAATGCGATTACCCTTCCCGACGGAACCAGCTACGTGCCCGCGGTCACCACGTCCTCGACCAGCATCTATAGCGACCTGGGCTCCGGTGGCGACACCGCCATCAGCTCCGGAGGCCTGTCCGACATAGCCTTCTATTACTGGGCGAATAACCTGCGGCCCGACCTCAAGGGTTTTTACGTGCCGCCGTATTTTCCGGACACCAGCACCAATAACCTGGCAACGGGCGCCCCCAACGATCCGAGCTGGCCCTACTGGAATCCGAAGAACGACCCCGCGACCTGGCCACACCTGGTCAACTTCACGGTGGGCGTCGGACTCACGAGTTTTCTTTCCTTGCCCGGTCTGGCCTGGACCAGCGCGCACGATCAGACCGCCGGCAGCGCGTACCGCAACCTGCTTTCGGCTGCGTCGGCGTGTCCGCCCGCGAGCAACTGCACCTGGCCGGCGGTAGACGTGGCCGGCAATGGCAACGGGAATGTCTATGACCTCTGGCACGCGGCCATCAACAGCCGCGGCGACGCCTTCAGCGCCGAGTCGCCACAGGACCTGGTCGCGGCAATGACGGCCATCATTTCCCGCATCGAGGGCCAGACGCGTGGCAACTCGGCTGCAGCAGGCAGTTCACCGTCCCTTACGGCAAACACCCAGCTCTTCATCGGCAGTTACGACGGGGCGGACTGGCACGGCACCGTAACTGCGTACGCGGTCAATCCGTTGACGGGAGCGGTCTCAGCAACGCCCACATGGCAGACCAACCCCGCCAGCTTCGCGGCCCCAGCCGCGCGCGCGGTCTTTTCCGCTGGCTCCGGGCTGCCGGCTGGCGGTGCCGCCATCACGGTGTCGCCGGGCATTGCTTTTTCGGCCGCCGGCCTGGGCAGCACGCTGCTCTCCTACCTGGGCACCACGAGCGCTGCCCAGGGAACCATGCTCAGTTATCTCCTGGGGGACGCCAGTGGCGAACTGCGCAATGGGGGCGCCTATCGCAACCGCCCGATCAGTCCGCTGGGCGACATCGTCGACTCCAACCCGGTGTATGCCTACAGCGAAGCCTTCCCCAATTACGACCGGCTTCCCGAGAGCGTGGGCACCAATGCTTACGCCACGTATGTCGCCGGCAAGAGCGCGACCGGCCGGCCGGCGATGGTGTATGCCGGCGCCAATGACGGCATGCTGCATGGCTTTGACGCCAGCACGGGCAGCGAGCGTTTAGCCTATGTGCCGCACAGCGTGATTCCCAATCTTACGGCCCTCGCCAACCCCAATTACCTGCACGCCTTCAGCGTCGATGGCCCCGTTTTCGTAGGGGACGCCTATTTCGCGCAGGGCAGCGCGGCCGCTGCCTGGCATACCGTCCTGGTCGGTACCACCGGCGCAGGCGGGCGCGGCGTTTACGCGCTGGACGTCACGAGCCCGCAGAGTTTCGGGGCGGGCAGTGTGCTCTGGGATCTGGACGGCTCGGCCGCGCCCTACGGCAATGGCGACGTGAACCTGGGCTACACGATCGGCCAACCCATCATCGCGCGCCTCAACAACGGTGACTGGGCGGCCGTCTTCGGCAACGGCTACCTCAGCGGCCGCTCCTGCGCGGTGCTCTACATCGTGCGCCTGGCGGACGGACTGGTCCGCACGCTCGACACCTCCGGCGCCGCCAGCGGTTCTACGGGCAGCTGCCTTAACGGGGCGGCCACCAATCCCAATGGGCTCGGATCACCGACACTCCTGGACCTGGACCAGAACGGCACTACCGACTACGTTTTCGCCGGGGATCTGCAGGGCAACTTGTGGAAGTTCGATCTGACTTCCAGCGATCCGAGCAAATGGGGCGTGGCCTACCAGACGGCCTCGCTCAAGCCGGCGCCCCTGTTCACCGCGACCACGAAGGGCAATACGCCCCAGCCCATCATCGCCGCACCCAACCTGGGCCCTTCCCTGGGCAATCTCAACGGCTACCTGGTCTATTTCGCAACCGGGCGTCTCTTCGCCAGTGGCGATCCGGCCGACACCACGACCCAGAGCATCTACGCCATTCAGGACCAGGGCGCGCCCATCACGGCGCCGAACCGCAAGACCCTGGTGCAACAGACGGTCATCGCGGCCACGGACGGCAGCGGCAACGAAAACATCCAGGCTCCGTACGCGGCCGTGGACCTCACGGCGGCCGACGGCTGGTATATCGATCTGCCCGGCAGCGGGGAGCGCGCGCTCACCGAGCCCCTCCTGGCCGGTGGTTTGCTGCTCTTTTCCACGGTCGTCCCGCAGTCGCAGCCCTGCAACGGCGGTTGCGGCGGATTTGTCTACGCCGTCAACGCCTTCAACGGTGACGGCGGCACCGGTTTTCTGGTTGATCCGACCACGAACAAAACCTACGACGCGCTGGCAACCGTAGTGGGTTGCGTAAAGGGCCTTACCCTTATCAACAAGGGATCCACGCTCAACGTGTACGCCGCTGGCAACGGCGGCTATCCCCCCAGCAGCGTTGCGGTCCCGAGCGGAACCGGCGGGGGCGCGGGCGGCGGCGGAACGGGTACGGGTACGGGCACCGGCGCGGGCGTTCCGCCCAGCATCTGGCACATCCAGGGCGGCCTGCCGGTACCCGGCCGCATCTCCTGGCATGAAGTCACGCAATGAGCATTCCTGCAATGGCTGAGTCGATGTGGCAGGGCTGCGGCGGCGGCGGCGCGGGGGCCCGCAGTCGCGGGTTCACGCTCATGGAGCTGCTCATAACGGTGGGCATCCTGGCCATACTGGCCGCCATTGCGATTCCCAGCTACTCGGCGTACGTGGTGCGGGGCCAGCGGGCCTCGGCCAAAGTCGTGCTCCTGCAGACGGCGCAGTCCCTGGAGCGCTATTACACCGCCAACGGCGCCTACCTCACGAACGCGGGAGCCCTGCCGCTGGCGCCCGTGGGGGGCACCGCCACGTGCCTGGCGCTCGCCCCTGTAGACGCCGGCATCAGCACCTACTGCGTAACGGGCGCCGCCAGCGCTACCGGGGGCTTTACCCTGTCGGCAACGCCCTGCGGGGACGCTGCGGGCCTGTGCCCGGCCAGCGCCAACAACAGCTACACGGACAGCGGTTGCGACGTTCTCACCATAGACAACTCGGGCCTCAAGGGCATTGCCGGCAGTCCGAGCCTGAGCTCCGACGAGTGCTGGCAGCACTAGTGCGCAGGGCGGTTCCGGCTAACAGGTAAACTGCGCCCCACGCGCCCGTAGCTCAGGGGATAGAGTATTGGCCTCCGAAGCCAAGGGTCGCAGGTTCGATTCCTGCCGGGCGCGCCACCCCTACCGCCGCGCAGCACCGCCGCCTGATCCCCTCTGCCTGGGGTGTCGCTTCGGGCCGCTTGCGAAATTGCTCCCAAACACCGATGATCTGTACAGCACCACGCTGCGCAGGCGCCAACGTCGCGTCCGCCGTATTTGCCAAGGAGACCACCATGACCCCCGTGCGCACCCTCATCGCCGCGACGATCGCGGCAGGATTGAACCTGTCCCTGTGCCCGCTTGCCCTGGCGGCAGACCCCATCAAGGTGGGAGTTTCCGGTCCCTTCACCGGCGGCTCCTCGCCCATGGGCGTGAGCATGCGTGATGGCGTAAAGCTGGCCGCCGAAGAGATAAACGCCAAGGGTGGCGTGCTGGGCCGACCGATCCAGCTGGTCGAGCGCGATGACGAGGCCAAGAACGAGCGCGGCGTGCAGATCACGCAGGAGCTCATCAACAAGGAGCATGTGGTTGCCGACCTGGGGTACATCAATACGGGAGTTTCGCTGGCTTCGCAGCGTTTCTATCAGGAAGCAAAGATTCCGTGCATCAATAATGTCGCTACGGGCTCCAAGGTCACCCACCAGTTCGAGGCCCCCGAGTTCCCCGACAATTACGTCTTCCGCACCTCGGCCCATGACGGCATCCAGTCGGCCATGATCGTCGACGAAGCCATCGTGAAGAACAAGTACACGAAGGTGGCCATTCTGGCCGACTCCACCAATTACGGCCAGCTGGGCCGCGAGGACCTGGAGAAGGCGCTGGACAAGCGCGGTATCAAGCCCGTGGCCGAGGAGAAATTCAACATCAAGGACGTGGACATGACGCCGCAGCTGCTCAAGGCCAAGCAGGCGGGGGCGCAGGCCATCCTCACCTATGCCATCGGGCCGGAGCTGGCGCAGATCGCCAACGGCATGGAGAAGCTCGACTGGAAGGTGCCCATGATCGGGAGCTGGACGCTTTCCATGGCCAACTTCATCGACAATGCCGGCAAGAACGGCGAGGGCGCGCGCATGCCCCAGACCTTCATCCAGGAGGCCGATACCCCCCGGCGCAAGGCCTTCATTGCCGCCTACCAGGCCAAATACAAGGTTGACCGCATTCCCTCGCCGGTTTCAGCCGCGCAGGGCTATGACTCCATGTACCTGCTGGCGGCGGCGATACGTCAGGCCGGGACCACCGATGGCGTGAAGGTGCGTGAGGCCCTGGAAAACCTCAAGGAAAAGGTCGATGGTGTGGTCAAGGTCTATGACCATCCCTACACCCACGACGACCACGAAGCAATCAAGCTGGGCGATGCGGTCATGGGCCAGGTCCAGGCCGGCCACGTCGTACGCGCCCATTGAGTTACCTGCCGAAGCCGACGGTCGGCACTCGTCCGACCGTCCCACAGACAGCCGGCAGCGTGCGGCCGGCCAGCGGGCAGCGTGCCTGAGCAAGCGAGCCACCCATGGAAATTTTCTTTCAGCTGGCGGTGAGTGGCGTAGCCCTGGGCATGATCTACGCCGTCATCGCCTTTGGCTACCAGCTCACCTTCGCCACCTCGCGCACGCTCAACTTTGGGCAGGGCGAGGCCCTAATGCTGGGCGCACTTACCGGACTCAGCCTTGCCGGCCAGGTGGGTTACTGGCTGATGATTCCCGTGGTGCTGGTCTTCGGCGCGCTGCAGGGTTACGTGGTCGAGCGCCTGGGGGTTGCGCCGGCGATCAAATCCAAATCCGAATTCGGCTGGATCATGTCGACCATCGCACTGGGCATCATTTTTCGCAACACTGCCGAGAACATCTGGGGCAAGGATGATCTCAAGTTCCCCTCACCCCTGCCCGAATCGCCGCTCACGGTGCTGGGCGTGCATGTGCTGCCCATGGAAATCCTCGTGGTCGTAGGCGCCCTGCTGATGATGTTTGCCGTTGAAATCTTCAACCGCAGGTCCATTTACGGCAAGGCGGTGGTGGCGACCTCCAATGACCGGGACGCGGCTGGTCTCATGGGGATCAATACCGGAATCGTGATCAGCTTTTCCTACGCACTCAGTTCGCTGACCGCTGCCCTGGCAGGGGTCCTGGTCGCGCCCCTGACCCTCACGGGCGCCAGCATGGGAGCGGTGCTGGGCCTCAAAGCCTTCGCCGTAGCCATCATCGGCGGGCTCAACAGCGGGCTGGGTGTCATCGTCGGCGGCCTGATCCTGGGCATAGCCGAAACCACCACCGGCTATTACCTGTCTACCGGCTACAAGGACGTGCCGGGGCTGGTCCTGCTCCTGGTGGTCCTTGCCTTCAAGCCGGCCGGGCTGTTTGGCACGCTGGCCATCAAGAAAGTATGACGGTGAGCGCTGTCCTGCCGCGGGCCACCGGGGTCCGGCACATCACGGGCCTGCGCCTGGCGCTGGGCGCGGCCGCCCTCTTGGCCCTGGCGGTCTTTCCCGTGCTGGTCCCTAATCCCTACTATGTCCACCTTGCCGCACTGATCGCCATCTATTCCGTGCTGCTGCTGGGACTGGACATCGTCGTGGGCTACACCGGCGAGGTTTCTCTGGGGCACGCGTCGCTCTTCGGTGTGGGCTCGTACACGGTCGGCGTTCTGGTGTTCAAGCTGGCGGCGCCTTTCTGGGTGACGCTGCCCGCCGCCATCGCCATCACGGCGCTGGCCGGCGCCCTGCTGGCGCTGCCGGCGCTACGCGTGACAGGGCCCTACCTTGCCATGGTGACCCTGGCCTTCGGGACGATCGTCCAGATCCTCATCAACGAGATGGACTTCCTGACCAGCGGGCCCCTGGGCATTTCCCTGCGCAAGCCCGCAATCTTCGGCCATACCCTCAGCGCCAGCCAGTACTACTACTTCGTGGTGGCCGCTCTGTGCCTCACCCTGCTTGTGGTGCACCGCATCCTGCGCTCCCATCTGGGCCGCGCCTTCGAGGCCCTGCGCGACAGTCCGGTTGCCTCCGACTGCATGGGGGTGAGCGTCTACCGCTACAAGGTCTACGCCTTCGTGATCAGCGCTGCACTGGCCGGATTCGCCGGCGGCCTCTTTACGTATTCGGAAGAGTACATATCGCCTAATACCTACTCCATAGAGCTGGCCATACAGTTCCTGCTGGCCGTGATCATGGGGGGGCGTAAAACCCGCAGCGGCCCCGTACTGGGGGCGGCGATCGTCGTCATGCTGCCCAACCTGCTCTCGGACCTGGAGCTTTTTCGCAGCCTTGCGCTGGGCCTTGCCGTCGTGGTGACGAGCTATGCCGGCTATGCCCTGCTGACGCGACGTCGGCGCCTGCACGAGCTCTGGGTTCCGGTCACACTGCTGATCGGCATGGTGATCTTCTCGTACGGTATCGAGGACATGACCGACTATCGGTTGACGATTTTCGGCCTGATGATCCTGCTGGTTATCTACTATCTGCCGGACGGCATCGTCGGTTTTGTGCGCAGCATTGCGCAGCAATGGCGCTTGCGGCTTGCGGCCCGTACGCGGGTCCGGCACGAATTGCAGGCACTCCAGCGTGCTGCCGGCATGGCCCAGCCCGGCCACGCCGCCGCGCCGGCACCGGCAAGCCCAGGCCCCGGAACTGCAGCGGCCCATGCCCAGGCGGCCATTCATGCCGGGGCGCCTGCCGCGGATGCGCCCGCCAATATTCTGGAGGTCGATGAGGTTCTGGTGCAGTTTGGCGGGCTCACCGCACTGAACCGGGTGCGCCTGCAGGTCGCGCGCAATGCGGTGCATGGCCTGATCGGGCCCAACGGTTCCGGCAAGAGCACGATGATGAATGTGCTCACCGGAATCTACCGGCCCACGGCGGGCAGTATCCGCTTTGAGGGAAAGTCCATCGGCGGGCGCAGCTCCGCGCAGATTGCCGCCGCTGGCATTGCGCGCACTTTCCAGAATGTCCAGCTGTTCGGGGAAATGAGCGTTACGGAAAACGTGCTGGTAGGTTTGCACCACAGCTTTGCCAGCACGCTGCTCGACGTTTTGCTGCACACCCCCCGGTATCAGCGCGAGGCGCAGGGCGCCCGCGAGCGGGCTGCCAGTATCCTCGCCTTCATGGGCCTGGCCGCATTTGCCGACGAGGAAGCGCGCAACCTGCCCTACGGCAAACAGCGCCTCCTGGAGATCGGCCGGGCCCTGGCGCTCGATCCGCACCTGCTGCTGCTGGACGAACCTGCTGCCGGCCTGACCGCGCCGGACATCATCGAGCTCACGGCCATTATCCGCAAAATCCGCGAGCATGGGCTCACGCTGATACTCATCGAACACCACATGGACGTCGTCATGGGAATCTGCGATCGCGTTTCCGTGCTCGATTTCGGCAACAAGATCGCCGAAGGCGATCCGGCCCAAGTGCAGTCCGATCCGCGGGTGATCGAGGCATACCTGGGCGGAACGCTCGAGTCCGTGGGGGGTGTCGAGCCCACCGCGGCAGGGGGCGCCTGATGCTGCAGGTTCGCGAACTGATTGCCGGCTACGGCAAAGTGCAGGTACTGCACGGCATTTCGCTGGACGTTCCCAAGGGCCGGCTGGTAACCCTCATCGGCTCCAATGGTGCCGGCAAGACCACCACGATGCGTGCCATATCCGGGATGATCCGGCCCAGCGCCGGGCATATCAGCCTGGCCGGCCGCGAAATCGCGGGGCTTGCCTCCCACCGCGTGAGTGGCCTTGGCCTTGCGCATTCGCCCGAGGGGCGCCGCGTATTCCCGTCCCTGTCGGTGAGCGACAACCTTACCCTGGGTGCCTTCCCGCGACTTACCTACCGCCGGCCACGCGGTGACGTGGACGCGGACCGCGAACGCATCTTCGAGATGTTTCCGCGACTGCGCGAGCGGCGCCATCAGGCTGCGGGCACGCTGTCGGGGGGTGAGCAGCAGATGCTGGCCATGGGCCGGGCCTTGATGCTCAACCCTGAGGTGCTGTTGCTTGACGAACCCTCCATGGGCCTGGCGCCCCGGCTCGTGGGCGAGGTGTTCCGCACCCTGGAGCAGCTCAAGGCCCAGGGCATCACGATGCTGCTGGTCGAGCAGTTTGCAGCCGCCGCATTGCATGTGGCTGACTATGGCTACGTCCTGGAAAACGGCCGCATTGCCGCACACGGGCCCGCCGCCGAGCTGCGGGACAATCCGGCCGTGCGGGCAGCGTACCTGGGAGCCGCCCACTAGCCAGCAGGGCGTCTGCGCCGGTACTTCAGGTACCGACAAGCGCCAGGCTGTTCTCTATGGCGCCCCATTCGCCACCCAGATCCAGCGTGCTGCCCTCGCGCCAGGGCAGGGTGGAATGTTCTATGGTCCAGCCAGCGGTACCGAGCGCACGTCTCCCGAAGGACAGCTCCAGATCGAGCAGCTCCGCGGCTGTAGCCGCCCCCCGCTCCAGCAGGTCTGCGAGCCTAGGCGCATCCTGGGGAGGGTGTGACGCAGGCCTGCGGTCGCACACAAAGAAAAAGTACGCACCCGCCACCAGCAGGAGTTCCCGCTGCTGCCCGAGGCGTTGCCAGCCCAGGCTTTCGCTGCCGCTGCCCGGCAGGCGCCGCCAGGTTTCGTGATAGTCCGCACCCACGCCGTACTCTTCCAGCACATTGCCATCGGCGCCAAAAACCAGCCGGCCGATATCCGGGCGGCCACGTGCGGGCTGCAGGTCAATGCGGCGATGCCATTCGCACAGGGTGTCGGACCCCTCCCGGCGCACTTCGGTGATTCCGGCAAAACCCTGTTGGCGCGCGAGCCAGCGCAGCTGGTCGCCGGAACAGTCATCCAGGCGGTGGCAACGGGAAAAGTCGGGGCGGTCCGGGGGTATACGCAGGTCGGCATGCCAGGAGGGCGTCTGCAGCCACAGTACGGTGGAGCGCGTATCTCGCTCGATGCCGGCACCTTCGATGAGGGAGCGCTGCCACACGCCCGCAAGTGCGGACGGAACGGGATCGATTGCTGCGGCTACCGCAGGTGTCAAAGACCAAACTCCAGCCGCACAGCAGCGGCGATGCGTTCGATGAGCTCCCGGGCGATGCGCTCGCCCTTCTCCCTGGTTGCTCCCTTTGCCGACGAGAGCACCCCCGACGGCGGAACCCACTGCGTCCGCGAGGGGTACATCTCGTACGGGGGGAATTGTGCAGGAGCTTCGTCTGGAATGCTATCGATATCCACAAGCGCAGGATGGTAGTGCAGCATCAGCGAGGTCTCGAGCACCGCGGCGTGTTCCAGCGCGAAACCCGGGAATCCGTCGGGGAAGACCTGTGCGAGGGTCTGCTCCGTGCAAAAGTCCCAATACTCCAGGCGCATGACCTGCAGGCCGGCACCAGGCCCGCAGTCGCGCAGACCCAGGTCTATGCCCTCGATCAGGAACCACTGGTTTTCATAATGGCCGTTGAGCACCACGAGCTTGTCCACTCCGTGGCGAACGAATTCGCGCACAGCGTCGCGCACCTGAGCGATGAGCGTGGCCGCATCCAGACTGGTCGTTCCGCAAAAGTGCTGCCCTCCGCCACACTTGGGTTGTGACTTGTAGCCATACGCGAGGGCGGGGGCCGCAATGCCCTCCAGCCGTGCTGCTACGCCCGCTGCCAGGGCGCTCGCCAGCAGGGCGTCCGTGCCCAGAGGCAGATGCGGGCCATGCTGTTCGAGAGCGCCCACGGGCAGGAACACCGGCGTGCGCCCTCCGGCAATGCGCGCTTGGTACTGCGTCCAGCTCATGCGGTCCATCTGAATCTGCTGCACGTCGACTCCCTCTTTGTTCTGCATAAATCCCTCAGGACTCCAGACCGTCGAGCGCGGCCGCGCCCAGGATCAGTGCGCCGCCGGCCAGCTCCAGTGCCGCAGGCGTGCGGCCGTTGATGAGCGAGACCGAAAGCACTGCGGCTACCAGCTCCGCCAGAATGATCAGCGCCGCACGTCCGGCTTCCAGGTGAGTCACGCCGTAGGAGGTGGTGGCATTCCCCACGACGATCCAGACGAGCAGAAAACCCAGCATGCCCAGCACCAGCTCGCCACTCACGGAGGGAATCGACAGGCCCTGCAAGGCCAGAACGACTCCGGACAGGAGCGCGCACGCGAGCATCGAGGCGACGATCTTGCTCGTCACGGGAATATCCGCGCCGGCCCGTGTCGTCAGATTATTGCCGGCGAACGTCAGCCCGGAGCTCAGTGCGAGCCAGTCCGCATAGGTAATGGCACTCGTGCTCACGGGGCCGCCCGCGCGTATCACCAGGTAGGCCCCCAGCAGCGCGCAGGCCACGGCCAGCCAGCGGCGCGGCCGTACCGCTTCACCCAGAAAAAAGCGCCCCCCCAGGACCGACCATGCCGGCGCCAGGTAAAACAGCAGCATCTCGCGCACCACGTCCCCGCTGGTCAAGGCCAGTACGAAGCTCGCGCTGCCCCAACCGCCGAACAAGGCGATGAGCAGCAGGAGCCGTCGTCGCTGCTGCCAGCGGCGCCGCTCCCGCCACAGCAGGGGAAGGCCGGCCAGCCCCGCAGCGCCATAGCAGAGCGTCGACAGTGCCGGACCGTGCAGGCCTGCCGCCGCCAGGTGTTGCAGCGGCCACCAGGCCAGCCCCCACAGTGTTGCCGAAAAAAACAGGACCGCCGCCGCGCCCCGGCTACGGCTGGATCCTTGCGCCACCTATACCGCCGTCAGGAAAGACACGCCTACGGCACCGTAAAAACCCTGAGCGCTGAGCTGTCCATCGGGCGTTTCGACGACCTCGCCGTAGTCCTCGGATATCAGGCGACGCACGCGGTAGCGGTGGTAGGCCGCTAGCAGGCTGCCCATGGGGAGCACCTGCGCATAATCAGCAGTGAACAGCCGGGCATGCAGGGCGGGCAGGCGATACCAGGGCTCGATGGGCCGCTCGTGGTGGGCGTTGTGGTACGAGAAATTGAGGAGCAGCAGATTGGCCAGGGCGTTGCCCGGCAGGACCACATTGGAGTAGGTGTTGCGTTGCTCATAGGCGCGATCGCGCACGCGGTTCGCGGGAATGGCGCTGCCCTCCTCGAGCACCGCAAAGGCATCATAGGTGTGCTGGTACGCATCGGCAAAGCGCAGGACGTGGATCATGAGGAGGTAGGCTACGCCGTAGCCCAGCAGGCCCGCAGGGCTGATCCAGCCCAGCGCGAGCAAGGCCGCGCCACGAACCGCCATGACGCCGATTACGTGGACACGACGCGCGGCGTGCCCGGGCACGATAAACGGCATGAGCATCACGTAGCCGTGCATGATCATCTCCACCGCCGGCACGTAGGCCCATTCGAGCACCAGCACCACATCGCGCAGCGCGGGGTAGCGTTGCAGCAGCGCCTTGTAGTCGTAGGTGAGCACGTCCGCGCGATCAACGTGGTGGCGCACGTGCTTGTTGCGGATGTCGGCAAAGCGCGCGTAGCAGGCGCCGGTAATCCAGGTCATGAGCGCACCCCAGCGGGCGTTCGCCTGCGCCGTACGGAAGATCGACAGGTGCGCAAACTCGTGCAGGTAATAAGCCGCAATCACCATGGTGTGCGCGGTGAGCATCACCCCGGCCAGCTTCCAGGCACCGGGCGCGAGGGCCAACAGGACCATGCCGGCCAGCCAGCCCAGCGTCGCATAGGACATGCCCAGCAGATTGGGCCAGACGCCATCCGCGTAGCGAAAATACCGGCCCAGAATTCCCTGTGCCTCGTCGGCGGAATGCGTCGCACTCATGAGCAATGCTCCTACTGTTGAACCCAAGCCGCACCTAGCGGGGTGCGAGTGTCCTGAGAAATTCGTCGTCCACCGTCTGCTCAAAGGCAGGAACCTGGCTGATCTGTCCCTTGGCCTTCAGAATGCGGCCGATCACCTCGCCGCTACTGGCAAACGAGGTCTTTGCGCTGGAACGGCTCAGGTTCACCAGCATTTCCGTGCGGTCCGGATTGTGCATGCCGTGCATCTGCGCCAGGACCTCCCCGGCGCTGATGCCCATGAACTTGGCCATGATCTGGGCCGCCTTCTGCGGGTTCTGCTTCATGTAGGCGAGCCCGTCAAAGTAGCCTTCGAGCAGGGCGCGTATCTCCGCGGGGTGCGCTGCAATCTGCTGGCGATCAAAGGCCAGCACGTCAGCGATCAGTCCGGGCGCATCGTGCGAGGAATAAATGACACGAAACGCCTTGCCGCCGCCCTGCGCGGTAAGCTGGCTGACGAAGGGCTCGTAGGTGACGCCGATACGCACGCGACCCGACACGAGCGCTGAGGGTATCGCTTCGGGCGTCATATCCGCCGACACAATGTCCTTTTCGCTCAGCCCCTGGGTGGAAAGCGCGTAGGACAGCAGAAAGTCGGAGGGCGACAGCGCGTTGAAGGCAATGCGCTCCCCCTTGAAATCGGCCAGGCTGCGTATGGACGTTGCCGCCACGATGGCATCACCGCCATCGGAGTAATCCACGGGCAGCACCACGGCCAGCTGCTGCCCCTTGGCATCGGCGCCAAGCACCTGGTCATAGGTGATGACCCCGCCGTCAACCGCGCGGCCTGCCATCGCTGGAGGAATGAGCGCCGGATCCGCGAAAACCTGCAGACGGACCTTGAGCTTGCGCTGCTTCCAGAAGCCCAGGGCATCAGCCACGTAAAAGGGGCCGTAGCCCGTCCAGATAACGACACCCACCGTGAGCGGTTCCAGGGCACGGGCCGGCAGGCTCGCAGCGCCGGCCCCCAGCAATAGCGCAGTACCAAAAGCAAACGCCGCCGGCTTGCGCAACAGGCGGCGTAACCAGTATCTCGAGCGGGGTATCAGCACCATGAAAACTCCGAGTAAACGCCCGGGGCGCCGGCAGCGCTTCCCCAGGATCCCGCCTA
>Ga0075019_10000959_pt1 | contig 16563 bp, 18 predicted proteins | sample ColStrG_CSR_2013_FD_71473 | JGI IMG/M metagenome (GOLD analysis project Ga0075019, IMG submission 71473) | Freshwater sediment microbial communities in response to fracking from Pennsylvania, USA - Cold Stream Run_MetaG_CSR_2013 | ecosystem: Environmental > Aquatic > Freshwater > Creek >...
CTGACCGACCAATTGTGGTTGTGGGCGCGCGGGCTTGGCGGTGGCGGGCCGCATGTCGAATTGTTGCGGCGAGTGTCGCATTGGCTGCTGAAAGAACCCGCATTGGAAGAAGAAGCGTTGCGGGCGAGTGTTTCCGGCACGATGCTGAACATCGAGCGCCAGAGCCTGAAAGATAGCGCCGAGCCCGTAAATGTGCGCCTGCCGAATGGCGAGACGCTGGCGCTTGCACTCAGCAAAGCCGAGCCCGGGCTTTGGCGAGGGCAGTTAGGTGTGAAAAATCCAGGGCTTTATGAGGTGAGGCAAGGCGAATTGCGGGCTTTTGCCTCGTTCGGGCTAGCACAGACGCGCGAATTTGCCGAGGTGATGTCCGTCGGAGCGAAACTACGCCCGCTGGCCGAGGCGACTGGCGGCAGCGTGCGCCGTTTAAGCGAAAAGGCAGGCGGGGTGGTGAGCCTGCCCAATATTATACGGATGCGGGCGGGCGGCAGCTATGCCGGGTCAGATTATATCGGCCTGAAGCGCAATGAGCTTTCTACACTGACCGGCCTGTCCAGTGCGCCATTGGCCTTGGGCTTTCCGGGACTGGCCTTGTTGGGTGGCATGTTGCTGGCGCTTTGGTTGCTCGAGGCTTTTCCGAGGTTATTCCGGTTTAAATCGCGCTCACCTGACCGGTGACGCCGTCAAAAGCGCCCGGTTCCAACTCGCAAATCAGCACGCGCATCGGATCCACCGGGCCGGGCAGCGTAAGTCGGCCCAGACCGGCGCGCTTGAAACCGAAGCGTTTGTAATAGGCTTCATCCCCAACCAGCAGCACCAACCTATGCCCGCCGGATTTGGCCGCTTTCAATGAGGCGCTGACAAGTGCCGCACCTATGCCACGCTGGCGGAAGGCCGGGTCAACGGTCAGGGGGCCAAGCAACAGCGCGGCATGGCCGCCGCAATCAATCGCTGTCATGCAATTTGCACCGACCAGCATGGTTCCGACATGGGCGACAAACGACAGGTTCAAATCAGGCGAATTGTTTTCTCGCAGGCGATAGGCCGAACGGGCAAAACGCCCCGGTCCGAAGGCGCGTTCGTTAAGCTTTTCAATAGACTCATGATCTTGCGGCGTTTCGCGTAAGATATTCAGCGGCAGGTCAAAGGCGGGCGTATCGGTCATGTCGGTTGCATACACGAGGCGGCGGCGATGTAAAGCCTACCAGATCGGTGAGGCAGGCCGGTTTTCGATAATTTCAGCCAGATGCCGACACGTGGAAGGGTGTATCAGCGCGGGCAAATCGTCGAGCGAAAAAAACTGTGCTTCGGCGATTTCACGGTCGGGCAGGCGCGGCGCGGTTTGGACGAACTGCCGCACGACAAACAAAGCCACATGGTCGCGGCGCGATGTCGCCTGATTGAAGAATATGCCGAATAGAGTTGGTGGCGCGGTCAGGGTGATATTCCCTTCCTCGGCAAGCTCGCGCGTCACGGCTTCACAGACAGTTTCGCCGGTTTCCACGCCGCCGCCGGGGAAGTGCCAGCCGGGGATATAGGTGTGGCGCACCAGAAAGACGCGGTTCTGCTCATCGAGAACGCAGCCTTGTGCACCCATGGTCAAGCCGCGGGCAAAGCGGAAGTAAGTGTGAAACAGACGGCGGCGAATGCGCGGCCAAAATGTCTGGCGGGGAAAAGGGCGGACAGATGTGGGGTCAATTGTCATGGAATTGTTTCGCCAGGGCGCTAGATCAGTGGTTGTTATGTAACTGCTCGAACGATACAGGGCTAGACATTAGTTTGGCATTTGTTTAGAACGATTCTAATGATTAATTGGATAAGAGGTCGTCGTATGAAGGGTCTTGCTGAATTGTCAGAACGCGAAGTTCTGGCGCTCGCCATCGCCAATGAAGAAGAAGATTCTCGGATTTATCAATGTTTTGCAGAAGAGCTGAACAATGATTACCCGCATTCAGCGGCGATCTTCACTGAAATGGCCGAGGAAGAGCGCAGTCATAGGGCGATGCTGTTTGATCTTTACCGGCAGAAATTCGGCGAGAATCTGCCGCCGATCCGCCGTGAAGATGTCAAGGGCTTCCCGAAGCGCCGCCCGTTCTGGCTGACAAAAAATCTCGGCATCGACCGCATGCGTAAAGAAGCCACCCTGATGGAATATCAGGCCGCCGAATTTTATGACAAAGCCTCTGTGCGTTCGACCGATGTTTCAGTGCGCGAGCTTCTCGTCAGACTGGCGGAAATCGAACGCGGCCATGAGAAACGCGCCGATAATTTGACTGAAGAACATATGGCCGGTGATGCCGGGGCCGAAGAGGCCGCCACAGCACGGCGCGCTTTCGTGCTGCGCTATGTGCAGCCGGGCCTTGCCGGGCTGATGGATGGTTCGGTTTCGACGCTGGCCCCGATTTTTGCGGCCGCTTTCGCCACCCACAACAATTGGGAAACTTTTCTTGTTGGGATGGCGGCCTCCATCGGTGCGGGCATTTCTATGGCTTTTGCTGAAGCGCTTTCCGATGACGGCTCGCTGACGGGGCGCGGTGCGCCGTGGATGCGGGGCTTTGTCACCGGCATGATGACGACGATTGGCGGTATCGGCCACACGCTGCCCTATCTGGTGCCCAATTCCTGGGGAATGACGCTGAACGGCATGCATTTCGACGCCTTCCACATCGCTACAGCTATCGCAGCGGTGATCGTGTTTATCGAACTGTGGGCGATCGCCTATATCCGCGCCAAATTCATGGATACGCCATTTTTGCAGGCGGCGTTCCAGGTGGTGCTGGGCGGTGTGGCGGTGTTCATCGTCGGTATTCTGATCGGCTCGGCTTGACGATCGGGGCGGATTTAAGGGAAGAGAAACTATGGTTCTTCGTTCTTCCCAGACCTTCCGGCTTGCTCACCTGTCCGATGCCCATATCGGGCCTTTGCCGCGACCTTCGCTGGCTGAATTGTTCGGCAAGCGGCTGACCGGCTTCGTCAACTGGCACAATGGTCGCCATCGTATTCATGACATGGATATGCTGGCGGCAATTGTGGCCGATATGCGTGCGCAGGGGTCTGACCATTGCGCCATGACCGGTGATATTCTCAATATCGGACTGCGGGCGGAATTCGCACCCGCCAAGCAATGGCTTGAGACGCTGGGTTCGCCTGCGTCCGTCAGTTTTGTGCCCGGCAATCATGATGTTTATGTCCGCAGCAATTTTTCGCTGGTGGCGAACATGTTCGGGTCTTTCATGGGGTCAGATATGCCGGGCATTACCGGTGTCCAGACCGGCGATTGGCCGTTTCCCTATGTGCGTAAGCGCGGGCCAGTGGCGTTGATCGGGCTGTCGTCCGGCGTGCCGACTGCGCCGTTTTTGGCTTCCGGACGGCTGGGACGGGCGCAGATACAGGCTTTTGCGCGGGTTTTAGGCGCGCCGGAGCTACAAAATATGGCGCGTGTGGTGATGATCCATCATCCTCCCTATCTGGGCGGGGCGCGTTTCGCCCGCGGGTTGCAGGATGCCAAATCGTTTGAGGCGGTGATCCGGGAACATGGCGCTGATTTGATTTTGCACGGCCACAATCATCGTGAGCAGGTGCATTTTATGCACGGACCAAGCAGCGATGTTCCTGTCGTGGGGGTGGCCTCCGCTTCGGCTGTGCCCGGTTCCGCGCATCATCTGGCCGCCTATCATATTTATGACTTTGCACAGGACAAAGAGAAATGGCGCATCACCGGTCTGAAACGCGGCCTAAAACCCGGCGAGCGGCAAGTTCATGATTTAGGGCCACTCACACTGCACCGCTGAGCCGCATGTAGACGTAAAATCCGACGGCGATGAGCAGCGCCGTGAGGCTGGCGACAAAGAGAAATTCGATCAAAAACAGAATGGTTCGCATGAACCAGCCATGACGGTGTGCGTGATTGTATGATTGTGGTGCGGCGCTGGGTTTGGTGGGCGAAAAACTCGTGGCGGACACCTTTGCCGATGAATCGGCATTGCTTTCAATCAGTTTGGGCGCTGGAGCTTTGGCTTCAATCGATTTTGGCCACTGGCTCGGCACATCTTCCACCGAGGCCAGAGCTTTTTCGCGCTCGACCAGGCGGCGGGCAATATAATCCGTAATGGCCTTGAGAATGACCTTGCTTTCGGTGCTTTCGGCCAAAGTGACGCGGCCATCGCGGCGGTCCTGCAAGAAGCGATAGGTGCGTTTGTCACGCCCCATCTGCACAAAGGCGATCATATCGACAAACAGGCGCGGATGATCGCCCGGCACCACGCCAGTGTCGAACAGATCCACATCGGGCGGAACCTGATCAAGAACGGAGCGTAAGTCTTCGCTGAGAATTTCGAGGCGGGCCAGTTCTGCACTCCGCAGATCAGCAAATCCCTGCGTGTGATCGGCGGCCTCAACACGGGCACGGCGCATGGCCTGACGTAAAGAGGGCGTTTCCAGCTTAAGGCTCGTGCCAGGGTTTTCGGGCAGATCAAAGGCGGGCTCATCCGGTGCAGTTCCCGGATTTTCAGCTTTCACTGGCTCAAGTTTGATCGGTTCGACCATCTGGGGACCTCATATTGCACCAGATATAGGGGCTTGTCCCGCGCTTGTCATCAGGCGTGCTGTTCGAGCCCCGCTATGGCGCGGGCAAAGTCGCGCGCGTCGAACGGCTCGAGATCGTCGGCACCTTCACCCACGCCGATGAAATGCACGGGCAATTTGAACTTTTCGGCAATGGCCACCAGAATACCGCCGCGCGCTGTGCCGTCCAGCTTGGTCATTACAAGGCCGGTGACGCCCGCCGTGCGGCCAAAAATCTCGACCTGCGACAGCGCATTCTGGCCGACGGTGGCGTCAAGCACCAGCAGCACGGTGTGCGGCGCGGCTTCGTCGATCTTTTTGAGAACGCGAACGATCTTTTCCAGTTCGTCCATCAGTTCCTTGCGGTTTTGCAGGCGACCGGCGGTGTCCATGATCAGGAGATCGGAACCATTGGCCTGCGCGTTTTTCAGCGCTTCAAAGGCCAGACTTGCCGCATCGCCGCCCTGTTCGCGCGCCACCACCTCACAGCCGGCGCGCGCGCCCCAGATTTTAAGCTGCTCAATTGCTGCGGCGCGGAAAGTGTCGCCCGCCGCCAGCGTTATTTTTTGGCCCTCCGCCATAAATTTGGTGGCTAATTTGCCAATCGTTGTCGTTTTGCCCGAGCCGTTGACACCAACCACCAGAACCACATGAGGTTTGGCCGGGGTGAGCGTTAAGGGGAGCGCCACCGGCTTCAATACGGCCTCGATTTCCTCGGCCAGAATGGCTTTGACTGTATCTGGGTCGATGCCTTTTTCATAACGGCCCTTGCCGACGACGCCGGAAATGCGCGCCGCCATTGGCAGGCCGAGGTCGGACTGGATCAACAGGTCTTCGAGTTCTTCCAAAGTGCCCGCGTTGAGCTTGCGCTTGGTGAAAATGTCTGAAATGCCGCGACCCAACTGGCCCGAAGAGCGCGCGAGGCCAGCGCGCAGGCGCTGCCACCACGAGAGTTTGGGTGCGGGGGCTGCAACCGGCTCGGCGGGGTTTGGCGCGGGCATGGGCGCAACGACAGGCTCAGGCGCGGGCGCAACCGGCGCTTCGTGCGGCATGAGCCAGGCGGTCAAGTCCTCGCCCGGCGCTGTCACCGGCTCCGTTGGTGCGGCAATTTCGTCTTTGGTGGGTTTTCCAAACAACCGGCCAAGAAGGGACGGTTTTTTGCCGGTGCCGGAAGGTTGCGTCATATCTGCTTTGCCTCAAATCGTGCTGGTGTTGATTGACGCAGCGCGGCTTTGCGCGCAAGTGAAAAAGCACAAACGGATGGGGCGAAATGACCGAGGACGAAATTCAGGCGCTGTTGCTTTACCGCGACGGGCTTATTCTGGTGCTGAACAAGCCGGTGAACATGCCGGTGCATCGCGGGCCGAAGGGTGGTGATTTTTTCGAGGCGCATTTTGATCATTTGCGCTTTGGCTTGCCGCGCGCACCCGCATTGGCGCACCGGCTCGACAAGGATACTTCCGGCTGCCTCGTTCTGGGGCGGCACCGCAAGGCGCTGGAAAAGCTGATGCAATTGTTCAAGCGCGGCGAAATCGATAAATCCTACTGGGCGATTGTCGAGGGCGGGCCGGAGGCGGACACAGGCCTGATCGATCTGGCCCTTGCACCGCGCGACCCCGATCGCGGCTGGTGGATGAAGGTGGATGCAGCAGGCGCGCCCAGTCAAACCAAATGGCGGGTGTTAGGGAGGGCAAATAGCCTCACATGGCTGGAACTGGAGCCGCTCACCGGGCGCACCCACCAATTGAGGGTGCATTGCCAGGCGATGGGCTGGCCGATCTACGGCGACCCGATTTACGGCACGGCGCAGGCCGAACCGCTGCATTTGCATGCACGATCGATCAAAATTCCGCTGTCCAGAAACAAACCGCCGGTGGAGGTTGTGGCGCCGCCGCCCGCACATATGTTGGCGAGATTGGCAAAATGCGGGGCTGATTTAGCCAATTTAGATCAATCACAGCCGATATTGAACGCGCCCACGATTTAGTTTACAGTTTTTACTGGCTGAGTAAGGAAAACCAGGCATCGCTCTGCGGGGACCCTCCGACCCCCCAGCCGCTTCAGAACGTGGCCGTTAATTGGTCGCCTTCCACGCCGATAATCTGCGCCCGGATGAACTGGTTTGGCAGGGCATCAGGCGTTCGCACGACAGAAAAATCCTCGGTGCGGCCAGTGCCGCCGCGCTCGGTGAGCACGCTGAGGGTCTTGCCGATTTGCGCGCTCAAATGCGTCTGCAGCGCGGATTGGGCGGCGGCACGCAGGCGGGCGGCGCGGGCTTTGATTGTTGCGCCCGCGACTGGCGGCATTTTGGCGGCGGGGGTGCCATTGCGTTGGGAATAGGGAAACACATGGACGTGGGTGAGGCCGCAATCCTTGATCAGGGCCAAAGAATTTTCAAACATCTCGTCGGTTTCGGTCGGGAAACCGGCAATAATATCTGCGCCAAAGACAATTTCCGGTCGGATTTTGCGAATATTTGCACAAAATTCGACGCTATTGCCGCGCAAATGGCGGCGTTTCATCCGCTTGAGAATCATGTCGTCGCCCGATTGCAGCGAGAGATGCAAATGTGGCATCAGACGTTTTTCGGAAGCCAGCGCGTCGAGAAGTGCTTCGTCCACCTCAATCGAATCGATGCTGGAGAGACGCAGACGGGCTAAATCCGGCACGTGACGCAGGATATTTTGCACCAAAGTGCCCAGTTTTGGCGCACCGGGCAAATCGCCGCCGTAGGAGGTGAGGTCAACGCCGGTCAGGACTACTTCTTTCTGGCCGAGATCAACCAGCGCCTTGATCGCCTCGACGACGCTGCCCATCGGCACCGAGCGCGAAGGGCCGCGCCCGAACGGAATGATGCAGAAGGTGCAGCGGTGGTCGCAGCCGTTTTGCACGGCGATAAAACCGCGCGTATGGCCTTCCAGCGGAGTGGACGGCGCAACATCCGGCTCGCGCCGGTCCATGATGTTTTCGACGCGGTTCTTGCGCGTGTCATTGGTCAGCGGGCGGGCAAGGCCGGCCCAAGTCGCGGGTAGAGATTTTTCAGCGTTACCAATGACCTGCGCGACTTCCGGTAAAGCGGCGAAGGTTTCCGGCTCGGTTTGCGCGCCGCAGCCGGTAACGACAATGCGCTTGTTGGGCTGTTCGCGGCCGATGCGGCGGATGGCTTGGCGCGCCTGCCGCGAGGCCTCTGCAGTTACGGCGCAGGTGTTGACGATGATCAGATCGTCATGGCCCGCCGCCAAAGCGCTGCGGCGCATGGCCTCGGATTCCACCATGTTGAGCCGACAACCGAAGGTGACGACCTCGACGCCCATCAGTTCATATCCGTAAAAATTTCCGGCGCGAATGTGCCTTCAAATTCGAGTTCAACCGGGCCGGTCATCAAAACATGATCGTCCGAGGCGCGCCATTCGATCTGCAAATCGCCGCCAGGCAAACTGACGCGAATATGCCGACCGGTGAGGTCCTTGCGGTGGGCGGCGACTGCGGCGGCGCAGGCGGCCGAGCCGCAAGCCAAAGTGAGTCCAACGCCGCGTTCCCAAACCTTCAGCTTGATGTGAGCGCGTGAAATCACTTGAGCCAAAGAAATATTGGCCCTTTCCGGAAAAATCGGGTGGTTTTCCAGCAATGGCCCGAAGCGACCAAGGTCATAGGCCTCAACATCATCGACCCAGAAAATGGCGTGCGGATTGCCCATGTTGACGGCCGAGGGCGTGTGCAGAACCGGCGCATCAATCGGGCCGATCTGCAATTCGATGTTGCGGGTGTTGGCAAATTCGTCGCGCAGTGGAATTTCATCCCAGCGCAAACGTGGCTTGCCCATGTCGATTTGAAAGCTCAACTCGCCGCGGCGCACGCAATCCAGTAATCCGGCGGAAGTTTCCAGCTTGAGTTCGGTGCGGGCCGTGCCGCGCATCAGTGTCCAGGCGATGCAGCGGGTGCCATTGCCGCATGCGGCTGATTCGGAGCCGTCATTGTTGAAAATCTTCATGAAGGCTTCGGTGCCTGGTGTGTGGGCATCAAACAGCACCATCAACTGGTCATAGGGAAGCGCCTTGCCAATGGCGCGCGCTTCTGCGGGCAAGAAGGCCAAGCCGCTGCCGCGCAGGTCTAAGGTGATGATTTCATTGCCTGCGCCATTCATTTTGGTGAAGGCGCGATGGGCCAGCGGGCTCATGTTTTGTCCTTTTTCACACCTTACATAGTTCAATTGTGTCGTTTCTGCCAGTGTGATGAAAACGTGTTTGTCATCATCGTTCATCTGGCGTGCAGGAAGCAATTGGTAGATTTTTGCCCAATAAGTCTGGCCAAGCGCGCGCCTTTGCGCGAATATGATTTAGCGGTGCCAAGAACGCGAGCGGAGACGGCGATGTATGGTCAATTGAAGATTTTCGATCATTGCGAGGTCCGGTGCATTGGCCAATGGACGAGCGGCGTGATGCTCGCCGCGGCGCTGCTGGCGACTGTGCCCGGTTTTGCCCAGACGACACCGGCAACAGAAGCTCCAGTCGCTGTAGCGCCGGCTGTGCCCGCTCCTGTTGCGCCTGCGCCCGTTGCACCCCCTCCTGTTGCCCCTGCCGCGCCCGCCGTTCCTTCGCCTGCTTCTCCGGCACCTGCTGCGCCAGCAGTGCCTGCACCTGTGGTTCCTGCTCCCGCACCTGTGGCCCCTGCAACTCCGGCCCCCGCGCCGCCGACGCCTGCTCCTGCTGTGCCTGCCGCTCCAGTTGTGCCGCCAAAGACCGAAATCGCGCCTTTGCCGGAATCGAGCCCCGCACTCGACCCTTCGATGGTTCCGTTTGAATTGGCGGCGCGCCCTGTGGCTCTGGTGCGCGGCAAAGCCAATTGGGACGACGGTTACAAGGTCATCCACGATATGTTCAAGAAGGTCTCCGACGCGCTGGCGGCCGAGAAAATTCCGGTCACAGGCAAGCCGCTGGCGGTGTTTATCGAGACCAATGATGTTGATTTCAAATATGAAATCATGATCCCGATTGAAAAAGCCCCGGAGGGCAAGACCGGCTTGCCGGGTGACATTGTGTTTGGAATGTCGCCAGCAGGAAAGGTGCTGAAATTCCAGCACCGCGGCGCTTATGACGACATTGATTCAACCTACGAGGCCATTACCGCCTATCTCGACGAAAAAGGCTATGAATCCAAAGACCTATTCGCCGAGGAATATCTAAATGAGGCCAAGGGTTCGGACGACACCAATCTGCAACTGGATGTCTATGTCTATCTGAAGTGATCAGCCCTCGTCAGGCGTTTTCGGCACGTCAATGAATTGGCCGGGGCGCGGGGTGAGGAAACGTTCGGGGGCGATATTTTCGGCCTTGAGGGCGGTGGCCAAAGCGTCCTGCGGGCTGTGAATATCCTCGTCGGTGAGCTGGAACGTGCCCCAATGGTGGGCAATAGCAAAATCCGGTTCGATGGTCTTGAAAATCTGTACCGATTCCTGCGGATTAACATGTTGATCGGACATGAACCAGCGTGGCTCATAAGCGCCAATAGGCAGGATAGCGAGACGGAAATTTTTGTGCTTCTCGCGCATGGCGGCAAATATTTTGCCGTCGCGGTAGCCGGTGTCTGCAATGTGATAAATATTGCCGCCGCTGGTTTCGAGCACGAAAGCGCACCACAAGGCCATGCAGCGATCCGCAATGCCGCGCGCTGACCAATGATAAATCGGCTCGAAATGCACCGCCAGATCGGGCGTGATGGGCACGCGCGTGCCCCAGTCATAAGTCTCGACACGAAGATTTTTTGAAATTCGGTTGAGGATTTTTTCATTGCCGAGCGGCGTGAGAATACTTGGCGCGTGGGATTCGTGCAGCATTTTCAGGGTTTCAAGATCAAGATGATCATAATGATTGTGAGAGATCAGCACGATATCGACGGGGGGCAGATGTTCGAGCTTGATGCCCGGCGGATTGACACGCTTGGGCCCTGCAAACGACAGCGGGCTGGCACGCTCCGCCCAGACGGGGTCAATGAGCATGTTGAGACCCTGCGTCTGGATAAGCATTGAGGCGTGGCCGATGTAGGAGACGCGTAAAGCATTGCCGAGCACACGCTGCGGCGGTTGGTCGAAGTGGAAAGGCGCTGTATCTTTCGGCCATTTTTGCTTGCCGCCGCTGAACCTCCATTTGAGCACGTCAGTCAGAGGCTTGGCGAAGGGATATCCCGGCACATAAAAGCGCGTGCCGTCGAAGTGTTCGGTTTTCTCGCCGTTGTAATAGCGGTTTTTGGCCATTTTGAACCTTTTATGGATGAGATCGCCGAAATGCGGCCATGTAAAATTGGGTTTGAGCGGCGCCATACTGGTGGTGTGAGCCGATCGGGCAGGCGTTGCGGGCGGCGCAGCCGAGCGTCGTGCAACTTTGGCCCGCGCTCCGCAAATGGGCGGCGCAGGCCGGCACATTGTAACTCTCGCCGCTAAAAGCGCTGACCGGACAAGCGCTCAGGCAGGGCTTGCCGGAGCAGCTTTCACAAGGGTTTTGTGCTTGAACCCTGGGCGGCAGGTTCAGAACCTGCGTGAAAGCCAGCGCGCCGCGATAGGAGTGCCAGAGGCCGAAGTCGGGATGAATCAGCAGGCCAAGCGGTGAGGGAAACAGGCTTTCGGCCCCAGCAGCCCAGCGCTGAAACGGAAAATAGGGCGGACCTGAAAACGGATAAATCGGGACTGCTCCGAATTTTAATGCCAGAGCGTCAATGAGGCGTTTTGACCAGCGATCGAGCGGATTTTCCAACCCGTCTTGCGCCTCGCTTGAGTCGGCAAATTCGGCCCAGCCGCTGCGGCCGACCAGCCCGAGGAGGACAATGGTGCCGGTGTTGGCGGGAGCCAAACTTGTCGAGTTTGGATGAAAGCCGCCGCGAAAAACGAGACCGGTTTGCGTCAGCGCGGCGAGGATGTTGGATAGGTGCATCGCCGGAAGATGGCGGCTCTTGGAGCCAAGTCAAGCGTGCATAAGGGGAATTGCGGGCGGACGGGGTGAAAATGGCTTCACTCTTGGCGGATATTGCTCTAGTGAAAACACATGAAATTTCTTGATGAAGCCAAAATCTATATTCGCTCCGGCAATGGCGGCGCGGGCTGCGTGTCGTTTCGCCGCGAAAAATTTATCGAATTCGGCGGGCCGGATGGCGGTGACGGCGGCCGTGGCGGCGACGTGATTGTCGAATGCGTCGAAGGTCTGAACACGCTGATCGATTACCGCTTTCAGCAGCATTTCAAGGCCAAGACTGGTATTCACGGCATGGGCAAAAACCGTCACGGTGCCAAAGGCGCTGACGTCATTCTGAAAGTGCCGGAAGGCACCCAGATTTATGACGAAGAAGACGAAATTTTGCTTGCCGATATGACGCAAGTGGGTGAAAAAATTGTCCTCGCGAAGGGCGGCAATGGCGGCTTTGGCAATGCTTATTTTAAAAGCTCGACCAATCAGGCCCCGCGCCGTGCCAATCCGGGTCTGGACGGCGAAGAGCGCACCATCATTCTGCGCCTCAAACTGATCGCCGACGCCGGGCTTGTGGGCTTGCCTAATGCCGGTAAATCGACTTTCCTGGCCTCGGTTTCTGCCGCGAAACCCAAAATTGCAGATTATCCTTTCACAACCCTGCACCCCGGTTTGGGCGTGGTGAATGTTGACGAGCGGGAATTTGTCATGGCGGATATTCCCGGCCTGATCGAGGGCGCGCATGAGGGGCTTGGGCTTGGCGACCGGTTTTTGGGCCATGTCGAGCGCTGCCGGGTGTTGCTGCACTTGGTGGACGCAACCTGCGAACATGCGGGCAAGGCCTATAAGGTCGTGCGCGGCGAGTTGGAGGCTTACGGCGCTGATCTGGCTGAAAAGCCGGAGATTGTGGCACTGTCCAAGGTGGATGCCGTGGACGCCGAGACGCTGAAATCGCAAATGATGAAATTGAAGCGGGCTTGCGGCCATATGCCGATGAAGCTGTCTTCGGCCAGTCATCTGGGCGTGACCGAGATTTTGCGTAACGTTTTGAGCGTGGTGGATGAGGCCAAAGCCGAAGAGGCTTTGCAGCAAAAGCCCAAGGCGGCTTGGCAGCCGTGAGCGCGGGTGCTGTGTCCGACCTGCCGCGTTTAAGCGATTTCCGGCGCATTGTGGTCAAGGTGGGCTCTTCCTTGCTGGTGGATCCGTTGCGCGGGCTGCGGCGCGAATGGCTGGAGGCTTTGGCCGAAGATTTGGCCGCCCTGCACAAACGCGGTGCAGATGTGCTGGTGGTGTCTTCCGGCTCGATTGCGCTGGGGCGCAATGTGTTGAAATTCCCGAAAGGATCGCTGAAGCTGGAAGAGGCTCAAGCTGCCGCTGCGGTGGGGCAGATTGCACTGGCGCGCATCTGGTCGGAGGTTTTGTCGGCACAGGGCATTACGGCGGGGCAAATTCTCGTCACCTGGGGCGATACCGAGGAGCGGCGGCGTTATCTGAACGCGCGCGCCACCATCGGGCGCTTGCTGGAATTGCGCGCTGTGCCGGTGATCAACGAAAACGACACGGTGGCCACAGCCGAAATTCGCTATGGCGACAATGACCGGCTGGCGGCGCGCGTCGCCACTATGGCCAGCGCTGATCTGCTGATTTTGCTCTCCGACATTGCCGGGCTTTATACCGCCCCGCCGAAGGGCAATCCGGAAGCCAAGCTCATTCCGGTTGTGCCGCGCATTACGGCCGAGATTGAAGCAATGGCTGGCGGGGCTGCTTCGGAATTGTCGCGCGGCGGTATGCGAACCAAGATCGAGGCGGCGAAAATCGCCACTACAGGGGGCATCCATATGGTGATCGGTGACGGGCGGGTGAGCGGCGTGATCGGCAAAATTGCGGCGGGCGAGCCCTGCACATGGTTTCTGACGCCGTCGAACCCCGTCACCTCCCGTAAAAAATGGATTGCAGGCTCATTGGAGCCGCGCGGTGTGGTGATTGTTGATGCGGGGGCGGCGCGGGCGATGTTGTCGGGCAAGAGTCTGCTGCCAGCAGGGGTTAAAAAAGTCGAAGGGCAGTTTGCGCGAGGTGATTGTGTAATTATTCGCGCGCTGGACGAAACCGAACTGGGGCGTGGGCTGATCGCTTATGACGCGCCGGATGCGGCGCTGCTCGTGGGGCGCAAGTCGGGCGATATTGCGGCCTTGTTGGGCGTTCCGGGGCGTGCTGAAATGATTCACCGCGACGATATGGTTCTGGCGGGGGAATGATGCAAAATTCGATGATGCAAGAACTGGGGCGGCAAGCGCGGCAGGCCGCTCGGAAGCTGGCTTTGGCGTCCACTCCGGCCAAAAGCACTGCCTTGAAGGCAGGCGCTGCGGCTCTGCGTGCCCGCGCAGGTGATATTCTGGCCGCCAATGCGCTGGATGTGGCCGATGCGATGGCGCGCGGCACGGTGGGTTCTTTCATCGACCGGTTGACGCTGGACGCTGGCCGCATTGAGGCGATGGCGCGCGGTGTGGAAGAAGTGGCCGAATTGCCCGACCCGGTGGGCAAAGTTCTGGCGTCATTTGTCCGGCCCAATGGATTGAATATTGAACGGATTTCGACGCCGCTGGGCGTGATTGGCGTGATTTACGAGAGCCGCCCGAATGTGACGGCAGATGCCGGCGCGCTGTGCTTGATGGCGGGCAATGCCTGCATTTTGCGCGGTGGCTCGGAGAGCTTTCGCTCCGGCGGGATCATTCATGAATGTCTGATGGCGGGGCTGCAAGCTGCCGGGCTGCCGATCGCAGCGATTTCGCGTGTCCCGTCAACGGACCGCGCGCTGGTGGGCGAAATGCTCGGCGGTTTGGGCGGTAATATTGATGTGATTGTGCCGAGGGGCGGCAAAAGCCTCGTTGCGCGGGTGCAGGCGGAAGCGCGCGTGCCGATTTTCGCGCATTTAGAGGGTATTGTGCATATTTATATTGATCGCGCGGCTGATCTGAATAAAGCGTTGCCGCTGGTGTTGAACGCCAAATTGCGCCGAACCGGCATTTGCGGCGCGGCAGAAACCCTGCTGGTTGACGAGGCCGTTGCGGCCACTCACCTCGCGCCGCTGGTCAAGGGCCTGCTGGATGCGGGCTGCGAAGTGCGCGGCGATGCGGCGACGATGGCGACGGATTCACGCGTCCACGCGGCGGTTGAGGACGACTGGCATGCCGAATACTTAGATAAAATCATCGCTTGCAAGGTGGTGAGCGGCATTGATGCGGCGATCGACCATATCGAGGCCTATGGCTCGCACCACACCGACTGTATTGTGACCGAGGATATGGAGGCGGCGCAGCGCTTTTTGAGCGAAGTCGATTCCGCCATTGTTATGCACAATGTCTCGACGCAATTTGCCGATGGCGGCGAATTTGGTTTTGGCGGCGAGATCGGTATTGCCACAGGCCGCATGCACGCGCGCGGGCCAGTCGGGGTTGAGCAACTTACTTCGTTCAAATATCGCGTCACCGGCAACGGGCAGTTGCGCCCGTGAGGCATGTTTCGGGCCTCCCCGCGCATCTGCCGCCCTACGCGCCAGGCATGCGGATCGGGTTGTTTGGCGGCACATTCAATCCATCGCATGAGGGGCATCTATTGGTGGCGCAGACGGCGCTGCGGCGGCTGAAACTTGATCGCGTCTGGTGGCTTGTGACACCGGCTAACCCGTTGAAAAATCATGATGGTTTGCCGCCTCTCAATGAGCGAATGGCTGGGGCGCGGCTACTGGCGCGCGACCCGCGCATTTGCGTCACAGGCTTTGAGGCCGAGATTGGCGCGCGCTATACGTTCGATACGCTGTCCTATCTGAAACGCCGGTGTGTGGGTGTCGAGTTTATCTGGATCATGGGCGCGGACAATCTGCGGCAGTTTCACCTCTGGCAGCGCTGGGCCGATATTGCACGGCTGATGCCCATGGCGGTGATCGACCGGCCGGGTTCTACACTTTCGGTCTTGTCGTCCAAGGCGGCACAGGCTTTGCGCGCCTATCGCGTTGACGAGAGTGACGGGCCGTTGTTGGGAAAAACCGCACCCGCCTTTGTGTTTTTGCACGGCAAACGCTCGCATTTGTCGTCTTCGGCGCTGCGTCGCGCTCGGACATGATGCGGAATTGATTGAAGTTTGGCTTCGTTTAGCGCTATGATGGTTCCAAACCCGATTTGAACAGACCACCAAGGATTTAGACCCTGACCAACGTAAAAACACCGGAAAATGCGGCTACTGAACCGCAAATCACCGCCAAAGACTCCAAAGACCTGCTCGACCTGATTTTAACAAGCCTTGATGACGGCAAGGCGGAGGAAGTGATCAGCATTGATCTGGCCGGCCGCACTTCGCTTGCCGACGTGATGGTGGTGGCGAGCGGGCGCTCAAATACGCATGTGGGTGCCATTGCCGACCAGATCATCCGCGCCTGTAAGGAAAAAGGCTTTGGCACGCCGCGCGTCGAAGGCATGCCGCACAATGACTGGGTTCTGGTTGATGCCTCGGATGTCATCGTGCATGTGTTCCGTCCGGACGTGCGGCGCTTCTACAATCTGGAAAAAATGTGGGGTGTTGATCGCCCTGAAGAAGCGCGTGCGGAATAGAGATTTCGGAGCGCTCCTTTGCGCCTGATTTTGCTCTGTGTCGGGCGAATGAAGGCCGGTCCGGAGCGTGAATTGGTGGCGCGCTATTGGGAGCGGCTGGAGCTTGGCGCGCGGGCCATTGGCCTGACAGGAGTAGATTTGCGCGAGTTGGAAGAAAGCCGCGCCCGCCGCTCCGAAGATCGCAAAATCGAGGAAGCGAGGGCGCTTATCTCCCAAATTCCGGCGGGTTCGCGCATCATTGCGCTGGATGAGCGCGGCAAGGCGCTGAATTCTCCCGCCTTTGCTACTGATTTGGGCAAGGCGCGTGACAGCGGCGTGCCTGCCTTTGTGCTGGCGATTGGCGGCCCGGACGGGTTTGACGAGAGCTTTCGCGCACAGGCGGCCTATTGTCTGAATTTCGGCGCGCTGACCTGGCCGCATCAACTGGTGCGGGTGATGGCCGCCGA
>Ga0075019_10000963_pt1 | contig 16495 bp, 10 predicted proteins | sample ColStrG_CSR_2013_FD_71473 | JGI IMG/M metagenome (GOLD analysis project Ga0075019, IMG submission 71473) | Freshwater sediment microbial communities in response to fracking from Pennsylvania, USA - Cold Stream Run_MetaG_CSR_2013 | ecosystem: Environmental > Aquatic > Freshwater > Creek >...
TACACCACCTGCGGAAACCTGCCCTGGATCGCCGCCATTTTTTACGGATTGAAACCCGCTGTCATTGCCATCGTAGCCGTCGCCATCATCCGCATCGGCCGCAAAGCCCTTAAAAATGAAGTGATGTGGGGCATCGCACTGCTCGCTTTCACCGCCCTTTATTTTTTTAAATTACCCTTTCCTCTGATAATCGCCGGTGCAGGTGTCACCGGATGGATCGGCGGCAGGCTTCGCCCCGAAAAATTCAGGATCACGACCGGTCACCCCCTTGTCGCAGAGGATTCGGTTTTGGGCTGCGCCCATGAGCCCCCGCTCCATACGCTGCCTTCCTGGCCACGAGCGATCAGGGCAACCCTGACAGGCCTGACGCTTTGGTGTGCACCGACTCTTCTAGCCGGCTTGCTGCTCGGCCCGCATCACGCTGTGTTTCAGCAAGGATTGTTTTTTAGCAAGGCGGCCGTGGTCACCTTCGGCGGTGCTTATGCCGTTCTGCCTTACGTGGCGCAACAGGCCGTGGAGCACTATCAGTGGCTGCAACCCGGTCAGATGCTCGACGGCCTCGGTCTGGCCGAAACCACCCCGGGTCCGCTCATCATGGTGTTGCAGTTTGTTGGCTTTGTCGGCGCCTGGAACCATCCCGGCCACCTGTCTCCGCTCCTCGCCGCCACCCTGGGCGCGTTCATCACCACCTGGGCCACCTTCACGCCCTGTTTCCTTTGGATTTTTCTGGGCGGACCGTACATCGAACAACTGCGCGGGAACACAACGCTGAATTCCGCACTCTCCACCATTACAGCCGCCGTGGTCGGCGTGATCCTGAATCTGGCGGTGTGGTTTGCCCTGCACGTCTGGTCTCCCGCGCCCGGTGCTGTCGATTATTTCGCCATCGCACTCAGTCTGGCCGCGATCCTCGGCATGCAGAAGTGGAAATGGAACATTATTCCAGTGGTCATCGGGTCCGGCCTGCTCGGTTTGCTCTACAAACTGCTTCTGCAGGTTTAACGGCTTTGGCTGAAATGGTTCACGCGGCCCGACCCGTCTCAGCAATGACTTCACGTATCCATTCGCCGACAGCCGAGCGCCAGGGGTCCTGGTTGATGTCAGCCACGGTGAAGGGCAGTCGCTCCGACCAGTTGCTCTCCGCCACCGGCCCGGGTACGTTGAAGCGGGTGCGCATGCCGAATAAATCCGTCAGCATCAGAATGGCCAGCCACGACCGGGCCTGCAAGAGACGGCGGATGATGGCCCCGCGTACCCGCGGTTCATAGGAACGGATCAGTTTGCTGTCATCCAGTCGGGCAAAGCGCAGGGTGCGGTACAACTCCCAACTCATTTGCCGGCCTTTTTCAATCAATGCCTCATCCTTGGAACCCGCAATCTGCGCATTCTCCGCAGTCTCGTAGGCCTGCCACCAATTTTCCCACACCGCCGCCATCGGTTCGTGGTCGTGCGTGGCCAGTGTGGCCACACTCAATTCCAAATAATTTTCTGTGGGCACGTATTCACGATCCCATTCCTGACGGTCAAACAGCGGAATTTTAAAACCACTGATGCCCATGCGCGCCAGCGCCGGACGCACATAATCCGGCACCACGCCCAGGTCCTCGCCCACTATCACCGCTTCACCCGCCGCTGACTGCAACACCTTCAACAAACGGAGGCCCTGCTCCTCGTTGTGCCGGCAACCCTCTGGACTTTGATCGTCCGATGGTAAAAAACGGGGCAGATCACCGGCTTTTTCCCGGGCCTGTTCACGACTTAAGCCGACATACTCCTGATTCTGCTCCGGTCTCCAGGGGAAAGCGTAAATCCGGAAAAAACCGAGGATATGATCGATGCGGAAAATATGAAAATAACGCGCCACCTGCCGGACACGTCCGCACCACCACGCGCAGCCGTCTGCTTCCATTACGGCCCAGTTGTACACCGGCACTCCCCAATTCTGACCCCAGACCTTGGTGAATTCATCCGGTTGAAAAAAAGGCTCGGGTGGCGCCCCACCACTCCAGTGCAAATCAAACTGCTCCGGATGCGCCCAGACATCGACGCTGTACATGCTGACTCCGAAGGGAATGTCCCCCATCAAACGCACTCCACGCGCTCCGGCATGACTCCGCACTCCCTCCCACTGCCGGTGCAGCACCCATTGCACAAAGGCAAAGTAACGGCGGCGCGACTCAAATTCATGCCGCACAGATTCCTCCTGCGACTCCTGCCAGCGCCGGGCCGCAAGCGGTGTCTGGTGTTCCGGCTGCCAACGAACCCAGGCCGGGTGGCTGCCGTTGCGCTCCATCAGGGCACAAAACAACGTGTAATCGTCCAGCCAGCTTTTCTCCTGTTCACAAAAAGCCGTCCAACCCTCCCGCTCCTGCCCGGATTTTTCAAATTCCAGAAAAGCGCGCCAGCAGATTTCCCGTTTCAACGGCTTGACCCGGTGATAGGCCACCGGCCCTTCACGCAATTGCCCGCGCAGGGATTCCGGACAAAGTTCATTGAGAATTTCCGCCGTCAGGCCGGGTATCGCCTCAACCGAAACAGCCAGCGTGGTAATGTCCAGGGCGTAGGCACTAACCGAATTGTAGGGACTGTTGTCATCGCTGGTCTCACTGACCGGCAGTACCTGCAAAACCTCAAAACCGTGCGCCGCCGACCAATCGATCATTTCCTTGAGGCATTGCGTATCGCCAACCCCAAGATCGTTTTCGGAACGCAGGGCGAAAACCGGAATGAACAAACCCGCTGAACGTTTGATCTCTGTCATGGCCTGACATCATGGCGGTCCGTACTGTGAAGTCCAAAAAAAAGCACCCGGAAGACGGAGGTTTTTTGTCTGCGCAAGCTGTTGGCCTGGCGAAAGCGCCATCCGCGTGGAACACACTTTCTTGTCAAATCCAAGACTTTCCTGAGTCAGCTTTATGTCGAAAAAACGACTGTCCCGATAGATTCAACCCTCATACCAGTTGCCGCGCGACCAGTGATGCAGGCGCAGGGCTGATTCCAGCTCGTCCGAAAGCGGCAGTTGATCACTGACCGCGCAATTACGCCGGGCCTGCCCGGCATTGCGCATGCCGGGGATGATGACGGAAACCGCCGCGGGTTTCATGGCGAATTTCAAGGCTGCCGTGGCCAGATCCTGCTCGGCCGTACCAACAGTGGTCCGGATTTTTTCCACCCGCTCCACGGTGCGAGGCATCCGATCTCCAGAAAAATAGCGGCTGCGGAAATCCTCCGGAGGCAGTTTCGTTTCCCGTGTGAATTTTCCAGCCAGCGCGCTTTCATCCAGCGGCACCCGCACAATGACCCCCACCCCGCATTCCCGGGCCACGGGAAACAATTCCGCCATGGCTTCCTGTTCAAAGATATTGTAGATAACCTGCACCGCATCCAGCCAGCCACCCCGCATAAGGTCGATGAGCGAATTCTGGTCGCATTCAGGGGAGCTGATGGCGATTGCACCTATCTTGCCCTCCTGTTTCAGGGTGCGCAGGGTTTCCAGCGCCACCGGGTTCCGATTCCATGCCCGTGTCCAGGTGTGCAGGTGCAAGACGTCCAGACAGTCGGTTTGCAGGCGGCGCAGGCAGCTTTCCACACCTTCGCGCAAATGTTTTTCAGGGTAGCGTTCCTCCACTTTGTCGTAAAATGCCGGCGGCCATGACCCCGGCACAGGCGGCACCTTCGTGGAGACATAAACGCGCTCGCCGCCCCGCTCCTTCAACACCTTCCCGATGAGAGTCTCGCTTTTCCCATCGCCGTAACCCAGGGCGGTGTCGATGAAATTGCAGCCGAGATCGAGTGCGGTATGCAACGCTTGAATGGAGTCCTCGTCGCTCTGTGGCCCCCAGCCCGAGCCCAAAGGGCCTCCGCCAAAGCCGATTTCCGAAACGTTCCAGCCCGTTTTTCCAAAAGGACGGTATTTCATAAAGATCCCTCCATCGATCTGACGCTAGGTCGGAACCCATCCCGGGTCAATCGCCGCCCGCCCGGTTGTGTCTTAAATGATATTTTCGCGCAACCCGGCACAGGACTTGCCTGCATTCCCAGTGTCAATTTCATCATTTACAAGAACTTGGAGATGTCCAAATTTTTCAAAAGCCCGCCCCGACCCATGTCCGCCTCCCCAAAAAAAAACACGGCCCGCAGCTCCTCCCAACAGGAGTTTCTGGAAGCCCTGCAGCAGTTTCCGCGCGAGGAACTGCGCAAGCGTCAACAAAAACTGGCCTCCCTGTCCCTGGACTTGGGCATCCATTACCGCACCGGCAACAGCAACCAGGTTGCCGACACCTCCTGGCAATTCGACATTGTCCCGCACATTCTCGATGAAAAAGAGTGGACTCAGATCGAGGCCGGACTGATCCAGCGCGCCCGGGCCTTCTCCAAGTTGCTCACCGATATTTATTCCGAACAGCGCATTTTCAAGGAACGGGTCATTCCCCATGATCTGATTTTTGAAGATCCCGCCTATCTTCCGGAATGCCGCAACATACCCAATCCCCGCCACGTCAACATCCTGCTCGGCGCCGTCGACCTGGTGCGCGATCAGAACGGCCAGTGGTTCGTCTCGCAAAACCATTTCTCCACCCCCTTCGGCATGTCCTTCATCCTGCAACACCGCCGCATGTTGTCACAGGCCTTTCCCGAAATCTTCCAGTTTTTCAATGTCAGCCATGTCTCCGCTTTCGGAACCGAATTGGTTGAGCGACTGGCCACCCTCTCCGAAAAAACCAATCCCCACATCGTTCTGCTGAGCCAGGGCAGCAATGAGGAAACTTTTTTCGAGGAAAGTTTTCTGGCCCGGCGCATGGGCATCGCCATCGTCAAACCCGCCGATCTGCTGGTGCGCGAAGGCCGGGTGTTTCTCAAAACCGTCCGCGGCCTCGAACAGGTTGATGTCATTTATCGCCGCAGCGAAAGCCGTTCGCTCGACCCCATTGCCTTCCGTGACTCGGTCGGCGGCGGCATTCCCGGTCTGGTCAATTGCGCACGCAAGGGCACCGTGGCCATTGCCAACGCTCTCGGATGCGGTGTGGCCGACAACAAGGCCCTGCTGCGCTATTCCGACAGCATCATCCGCTATTATCTTGAAGAACAACCCCTGCTCCCCACGCTGCCGACCTACACCTGCCGCGACTACGACCAGCTCGAATACGTGAGGGCCAACCGCAATAAAATGCTCCTGCGCCCGGTGCAGCGCCAGGCGGATCAACATCGCTGGCGACAGCACAAAGAACCGCAATCTTTCGAAACGGCCATGGAAAAGCTGCTGACCGAGAATCCCTCACAACTCATTGCGCACGTTGTTCCGCCGCTGTCCGAAGTCCCCCGCTTTGAAAACGGACGCATCCTCGCCCGCCCTTTTTATCTGCGCGCATTTGTTCTGATGGGAGGCAATCCCATGGTGCTGCCCGGAGGTCTGACCCGGCAAAGCCTGGCCGGGGATCGCCGCAGCATCGTGGCCAATCTGGCTGCAGGCACCAAGGACACCTGGGTGCCCGACCGCAAGGCGGCCAAAGCCAGCTCCCTCCCGGCCTCCCTGCCCACCAAAACCCCGCGCGATTTCAAAATCGCCAGCCGTGTTGCGGAAAGCCTTTACTGGATCGGGCGTTATACGGAACGCGCCGAAAGCACCGCCCGCATGGTCCGGGTGCTGGAGGAACTCGGCTGGCCCCGGCTCAGCCGCCGCGACCGCAACAACCTCTGGCCCCTCTGGCAGGCCGTGGCTTCCACCACCGGCCAGAACGACTACTTAAAAATCACCAGCGCCCCACGGGAGGTCGCCCGGCTCAGTCGTCGCCTGATTCTGGAACGCAACGATCCCGCCTCCGTCCACTACTGCACCGCCTCCTCTGCACTCAACGCCCAGAATATCCGCGAATTCATTACCCCCGAAGTCTGGGCTGTGCTCAGCCGCATTTCCCGCACCATTGAGGAATCCTCCAAAAATCACAAGACCGGCAGCACTCAGTTGCACGAAATCTGCCAGCATTACGTCGATGAAATCGCCTGCCTGAACGGCACCATACTCCGCACCATGCCGCACGACGACAGTTGGGAGTTCTACCGTCTGGGCATGCTACTGGAGCGGGCCATCGGCACAGTCACCATTCTGGACATCGTGATGACACGGGCCTTGAACCATCTGGACCCCGGCGCCGGTCAGGATCCCGATCTGACCTCCCTGCTGCGTCTGCTCAGTTCGCTCGATGCCTATCAGCGCGAATACCGCTCCCGCACGTATGTGGGTCAGGTGGCCGAGCTTCTTTGGTGCAGCACTGAAGCCCCCAGTTCGGTGGCTTACTGCTGCAAACACATGGTCTATTCCCTGCGCAGCGTCATCGGGGTGGTGGACGAGGACTGCGCCTCGCCGCTCAATCATGCCGAAGCGATCATGCAGCATATCACCCAGATCCGTTGCTCCGCGCTTTTCCCGCGCATGGCCTTCGACGGCGACGTGGCCCCGCCCGCACCCGCCGCCAACATCCGCCAGATCCAGGGGCGCGTTTCCCGTGAAAGCGATTATCTGCGCGAACATTTGCTAAATCTGCACGAACAGATCGAAGACCGTTTTTTCAGCCATCAAAGCGGTCCGCCAAAAAACTGAACCCCATGCGCTTTCGTATCATCCACCATACCGAATACCGCTACCGGAATGCCGCATCGGAATCCTACGCCGAACTCCGCATTTGCCCGCAGGACTGCGACACCCAGAAAGTGCTGGCGCGCAAACTCGAAATCGATCCCGCTCCACTGGTCGAACAGTATCAAGATCACCTGGGCAATATCGTGGAATATTTCTCCATCCCGCACCGGCATAACCTGCTGCGCGTCCGCGCTTCGGCTGAGGTGGAAACCCTCAAGGTCGATCCACCCAAAATCGCCCTCGACGTTTCAGTGGCCGAAGCCCGCCAGATTTACCGCAGCCAGCGGCTTTTTCTTTATCCCTATCTGCGCCCCACCAGTCATGTTCCACTGCATAAAATACTGGCTCCCCTGCGGCGCGATTTCATCAGACCCGGCGACAGCCTCGGCGAAGCTCTCATCTCTCTCAACCAGTGGATCTATAAAAACTTCAAATACAAGCCCGGCACCACTGATGTCAGCACCCCCTTGCAGACAGTCGTGCGCCAGCGGCGCGGGGTCTGTCAGGATTTCGCCCATCTCATGCTCAGCATCCTGCGCACCTACAATATTCCCGCCCGCTATGTCAGCGGCTATATTGAAGCCTACGATCCGACGGTCACAAATTCCAAACTGGTGGGGGCCACCGCCAGCCATGCCTGGGTGGAGGCCTATCTCCCGGGAGGCTACTGGTGGGGCCTCGATCCCACCAACAACCAAGTCACCGGCGAACGGCATGTCAAGGTCGCCACCGGCACCGATTATCAGGACGCCGCTCCTTTGCGGGGCACGTACAAGGGTGCCGGCGACCAGAAACTCGCCGTCATTGTTTCGGTAAAACGAAAAAAATCATGAAGCTCCACATCCACCACTGCAGCACCTACACCTATGCCGACAAAGTGGGCTTCAGTGAGCACAAATTCTATCTGCGCCCGCGTGAAGACCATCACACCCGCATCCAGGATTTTCAACTCAGCATTTTCCCCAATGCCGAAATCAAATGGGTGCGGGATGCGGCGGAAAACTGCTTCGGCAAAGCCTACTTTACTGGAACCTCCAAACAGATGGTGGTGGATCTGCAAATGACCGTGGCGCAGTTGCAGGAAAACCCCTTCGACTTTGTCCTGGAAACCCACGCCTTGAATCACCCCCTGCAGTACACACCCGGTGAACGGGAATATCTTTTGCCCTATTTTCTCAGCCAAGGCACAGATTCTGCTCCTTTGCTGGACTGGATCAAAACCATGCTGCCCGTACCGCCGACTGAAACCCTGCCCTTGCTGACACAGTTGAACCAACTGATCTGCCAGAACATCACCTACAAACGCCGCGAGGAAATGGGCTGCCAAAACCCCGGGGAAACCCTGCAGCTCAAATCGGGGAGTTGCCGGGACATGGCCAGTCTTTACATGGCCCTCTGCCGCTGCCTCGGCTTCGCCGCCCGCTTCGTCAGCGGCTATCTCTACGAGCCCCCCACCTCCGGCCTCACCCAGACCAACCGCGCCGCCGGCGCCATGCATGCCTGGACGGAAATTTATCTGCCCGGAGCCGGCTGGAAGGGCTTCGATCCCACCAACGGCATTCTGGCCGGGAATACTTTTGTCCCCGTGGCCGTGGCCCTGCACCCCGAGGCCACCACTCCCATCCAGGGCGCCTACGTTCACCCGGGCAAAGTCGAAAGCACCCTGACCAGCGAAGTCGTGATCACAGAAATCCCATGAGCAAGCCACGCTCCAAATCCAGCCGATCAAATGCGTCACTCCGCAAACAGGCGCTGCTCTGCGCGGGAAAAATCGAAAAAACGCTTCGGAAATCCGGTCTCCAACTCACCATGGGAGGAGAACCCACCTTCATCCCCCTGCAACCGGAAGGCGATGAATGGGGCACAGCCGCACTCGGCCCCACCAAACTGCTTTTCGCCCGCCGCTTCGCCGCCGAATTCATCCGCCTGTTTTACCCCGGTGCCCTGCTCACCCAGACTTATGGTAAATGGTATCCCGGCGAACCCCTGCCCCGCTGGAGCCTGGTGGTCCACATCCATCCCCACCGCAAACTCTGGAATCACATCGGCCGGCTGCTCACGGACGAACCCGTCGGCCTTCATGACGCAGCCAGTGCACCTCATTTCGCCGGAAAACTTGCGGCAAAACTGGGTCTGACCGACTCCCTCATTGAGGGGGCCAACCCCGATGCCCCGTCCATTCCCGTCGGCTATATACTTCCACTCAAATACGATGAAGGAAAATGGATCAGTGACCGCTGGCCCGATTGCGCAGAACACCCCCTCCAGTTGATTCCCGGCGACAGCTCCATCGGCCTGCGACTGCCCTTGAAGGAACTTCCCGAGGGATGCCTGAAGTTCGCCCTCACTGTGGAAGTCAAAGACCAGGCCTTGGAAGTCTTCATCCCGCCCATGGATCTCGAGCCCTACCTCGAGTTGATGAAAATCCTCGAAACCCTGACTGCAGAACTGGACACCCGCGATTTGATTATTTCCGGCTATCCGCCGGCCAAGGCCGGCCTCATCGAGCGCTATGTGTTTGCGGCCGACCCCGGCGTCATTGAAATCAATCTGCCTCCCTCCAAATCCTGGTCCGTGTACAACCGGCAGTTGAAAATGCTCTACCAGGCCGCGCACCACACCGGTCTCTGCGCTTACAAATACCATTTTAACGGACGCTGTGCCGCCACCGGAGGCGGTTCCCATGTCTGTTTTGGCGGTCCACAACCCGAACTCAGCCCCGTTTTTCTCCGCCCCCATTTTCTGCCCGCCATTCTCAGCTACTGGCAGCAACACCCCTCCCTCAGTTATCTTTTTTCCGGTCAGTTCGTCGGCCCCGGCTCCCAGGCACCCCGCATTGATGAGACCAGCTACGACAATCTCAGCGAACTGGAGGTGGCTTTTCCGGGCGCCGACAAGCTTGTCCACAACCCCGAGCTTTTTGGAATGCTCTTCCGCGATCTCATAGCCGATCGCACCGGCAACACCCACCGCGCCGAAATCAGCATCGACAAACTCTGGAATCCGTTTCAGCCCAATGGCTGCATCGGCATTGTTGAGTTCCGCGCCTTTGAAAGCCAACCCGACGCCTATGCCCTATCCCAGGTCGGACTCCTCCTGCGCGGTCTCATGGCTTTGCTGCTGCTCAAACCCCGCCCGGCCGTCTTCCATCGCTGGGGCACGGAACTGCACGACCGCTTTTTCCTGCCCACCCTGCTGTGGGAGGATTTCAAATCCGTCATCGCCGACCTGCAAAAGGCCGGCTACCCCTTCGCCGTCGAATGGTTCCGGCCGCACTTTGAGTTCCGTTTTCCCGTCATCGGAACCATGCCTGCCGGAAAATCCGAACTCTGCCTGCGTTACGCCATCGAAGCCTGGCCCCTGCTCGGAGAACAGCCCTCCGGCAGCCTGACCGCGCGCTCGGTTGATTCCAGCACCGAACGTATTGAACTCCGTCTGGACAGCGTGAAGGCACTTGATAAGGGATTTTTGCTGGTGAACGGCCGCCATGTGCCTTTCAAAAACGACAGCGGCCGGATCCTCGCCGCGCTGCGCTACCGCGCCTACCATACCGTGCCTTCCCTGCATCCCCATGTTCCCGGTCAGACACCGCTTTGTTTCGAGTGGATCAGCATCAAAACCGGCGAGGTCCTGTCGTCTGTCAAGTGGCACAGTTGGCAACCCAACAACCAGCCCTACTCCTCGCGGCCTGCGCATGCCGCTGAAGCAAACAAACGCTACACCGAACGCTGGGTGCCGCAGCCGGACCGTATCGGAAAAAAAATCGCCGTGCCCGCAAAATTGAAAAATCTTTCGCCACATTTCACAACCGATCTGCGCCGCTCACCACAAAAAACCTGACTTTTTGGCAAGGATTGCGTCCACAGGGACACCGGAGACAGGCCGACCGGGAATGGATTTTTCCTTCACCTTCATCGTGGCAGGCCTACACTGCAACTGAATGAACGTTGACGGCAGGCATTTTCGAACAATCTGGTTCCAATCCGAGGGCTTGATTCAAATCATTGACCAGCGACTGCTGCCTCATGAATTCCGCATCGAGAATTTATACACGGTGGAGGAGATGGCCACCGCCATTCTCGACATGCATGTGCGCGGTGCGGGGCTCATCGGGGCCGCCGCAGGCTACGGCATGTATCTCGCCGCCCTGCAGGCTCCGGACGGAAATCCCGGAGAGTTTCTACGCCAGGCCGGAGCCAGACTGGCCGAAACCCGGCCCACCGCCGTCAATCTGCAATGGGCGGTGAACCGGCAACTGCAATCCCTGGCCGGAATCACTGCCAAAACCAGACTGGTGACCCAAGCCCTCGAAACCGCCACGGAAATTGCCGATGAGGATGCCGCATTCTGCCGCCGCATCGGCGATCACGGAATGCCTCTCATTGCCGAAATCTCCCGACGTAAGGACGGGCGACCCGTCAATATCCTCACCCACTGCAACGCCGGCTGGCTGGCTTTTGTCGATTACGGCTCGGCCACCGCACCCATTTATGCCGCGCACGACAGCGGCATCCCCCTGCATGTCTGGGTGGACGAAACACGGCCGCGCAACCAGGGCGCCAGCCTGACGGCCTGGGAACTGGGCCGACACGGCGTGCCCCACACCGTCATCGCCGACAACACCGGAGGTCACCTCATGCAGCATGGTCAGGTGGACCTCGTCATGGTCGGCTCCGACCGCACCACCCGCAGCGGTTACGTGGCCAACAAGATCGGCACCTATCTGAAAGCCCTGGCCGCCCGCGACAACAACATCCCGTTTTATGCCGCCCTGCCGTCATCCACCTTCGACTGGGAAATGCGCGACGGCTTGCGCGAAATTCCGGTCGAGCAAAGAAATGCCGATGAAGTCCGCTACATGCATGGCCTGCTCAACGGCAAAATCGAAAAGGTGCTCCTGACTCCCGAAGCCAGTCCCGCCGCCAATTACGCATTTGACGTCACACCGCCGCGGCTGGTGACGGGATTGATCACGGAACGCGGAATCACACCCGCCACAGAGGAAGATATTCTCAATCTTTATCCTGAAAAACGCCATGCCGGATGAAGGATACGTCAAATACAAATGCCACTGGCGCAAAAGCGATCCGGTGCCGGCACATTTTCTCCCGCCGTTGAATTTCTGGCGCGACCGGTTATACAACCTGGGGCTGATCGGGGCTTATCCGGATGGAATCGGTTTCGGCAACCTCAGCACACGCATTCCAGGCTCCGCTGAATTCATCATCACCGGAACCGCCACCGGAAAATTTTTAACCCTGGCCCCGGAACATTACTCACGCGTACGCCGCTGCGACCTCGCGGCCAACACGGTGTACTGCGAAGGCCCGGTCCAGGCTTCCTCCGAGGCCCTGACCCACGCGGCGATTTACGAGGCCCGTCCGACTGCCAACGCCGTGCTCCATGTGCATCACCTCGATTTCTGGGAAAAAAATCTCAACCACCTGCCCACCACATCGCCGGATGTGACCTACGGCACACCGGAAATGGCGGCAGAAATCAAACGGCTTTTTGCGGAAACGGATCTGGCCGCACGACGCATCTGTGTCATGGCCGGCCACCGCGAGGGGATCATCGCCTTCGGCGACAGCATCGACCTGGCCGGAGCCGTGCTGCTGGAGCATTTCCCCGAGTCATAGTTGCTCCTGTCATTCTTATACTCTGAAAATGATCCAATTGCCACTTGAAGTGGCCTAACCTATAAAGTCAGTATGGCAGCCTTCAGAACTCATCTGTCACTGACACAACCAAACCCATGAAAACACTGCTCTTGTCATCCCTGCTGGTTCTAACCTGCACCTTTTGCATCCACGCGGATCCCGCCACCGATGGCGCGGTCAAGGCTGCCGAATCCTGGCTGAAACTGGTGGACAGCGCCCGCTACGATGAAAGCTGGAGTGAAGCTGCCACCTACTTTAAGTCCCGCGTGAAACAGGAATCATGGGTGATCATGGTCCAGCCGGTAAGAGCCCCCCTGGGCGCGGTCAAACAGCGCCAACTCATGAGGGCCAGCTACACCAAAACCCTTCCCGGCGCCCCGGACGGAGAATATGTCGTGATCGAATTTGCCACGTCCTTCGAAAAGAAGGAAAGAGCCATCGAAACGATCACCCCCATGAAGGACAGCGATGGTCAGTGGCGGGTTTCCGGTTATTTTATCAAATAATCGTTCTGCCGGATTTGCAGAGCAAATCAGTCGTCAGTCCAGTGCCTCGCGCGACTGCGCGAGGCTGATTTTTCCGCGTCTGACCAGGCGTCCCGCCTTATAACTCGGCCTGACCTTCAGCAACGCCGTCGTCCTCGGCACTGATGACCGGGGCAATGGCCATCAACTTGTCACCCTTGTCGAGGTTGATCAGTTTGACCCCCTGGGTGTTGCGTCCGCATTCGCGGATGTCCTTGACCTGGGTGCGGACCATCTGACCTTTCATGGTGATGAGCATGATCTCATCCGAATCCACCACCGTCAGGGCTCCGACCACATCGCCGGTCTTTTCCCCGGTCTTCATGGTGATGATGCCCTTGCCACCGCGCGACTGCTGGCGGTATTCGTCAAAAGCGGTCCGCTTGCCGATACCGTGTGCTCCCGCCACCAGGAGCGTGGCTTTCGCATCCACAATGGCCAGGGCCACCACGGCATCGCCCTTGTCCAGACTGATGCCGCGTACGCCGGTGGCCGGACGGCCCATGCTGCGCACATCCTCCTCCTGGAAACGGATGCTCATGCCGTCCTTCGTGATCAGCACCGCTTCATTGGCACCGCTGGTCAGCTTGACCGAGATCAGGTTGTCGCCCTGATCAATGCTGATGGAAATAATGCCCCCGCGCCGGACATTGGAAAACTGGTCCAGCGGTGTCTTCTTCACCGTCCCCAGTCTGGTGGCAAAAAAGACATATTGATCCCCGGAAGTCCAGGTCACGTCCTCATTGTTGGGGCCCTTGCGGGATTCCACGCGCAGCATGGCCACAATGCTCTCCGCACTCTGCAATTCCAGAACATTGGCAATGCTCCGGCCCTTCGAGGCCCGTGATCCCTCGGGAATCTCATGCACCCGCTCGACGTAAGCGCGACCCGTATTGGTGAAAAACATGAGATAATCATGGGTGCTGGCCGTGAAAAGATGCTCAACAAAGTCGGATTCCTCGGCTTCCTCGGCCTGGCGCGTGGTCAGTCCGATCACCCCCTTGCCTCCGCGACGCTGGGCGCGGTAGCTGGAAATGGCGGTGCGTTTGATCAGGCCGGCATGAGTCAGGGTGATGATCATGCCCTCGTTGGCAATCAGATCCTCGATGGCCATCTCCCCTTCATCGGGAACGATCTGGGTGCGGCGCGGCGTGGCATGTTTCTCGCGGATGGCCTTGAGTTCGGCCTTGATGATGGTGAGAACACGCTTCTCGCTCTTGAGAATGTCCACCAGATCATTGATCTTTTCCAGCAATTCACCGTACTCCTTGCGCGTTTTCTCCTGCTCCAGTCCCACCAACTGGTACAGTCGCAGCTCGAGAATGGCATCTATCTGCGGCTCGCTGAAAAGATAACGGCCGTTGGAAAGACGATCCTCGTTGCGGATGCTGACCCCGAATTTTTCCACCATCTTGCGGGTGAACTCATAGCCCATGAGTTTGATGCGCGCCTCGTCGCGGGTCTTGGACTCCCGGATCAGCCGGATGAATTCATCCATGTTGGCCAGGGCAATGAGAAAGCCCTCCAGCACTTCAGCCCGGTTCTGGGCGTTGAGCAGTTCGAATTTGGTGCGGCGAATGATCACCTCGCGGCGGTGCTCGATGAAGCAGTTGATCAGCTCCTTGATGTTCAGCACCTTGGGCCGGCGCTGGTCGATGGCCAGCATGTTCGACGAAAAGCTTGTTTCCAGCGAAGTCAGTTTGAAAAGATTGTTGATAACCACCTTGACCGCGGCATCACGCTTCAGTTCGATCACCACCCGGGTGTTCTCATCTGATTCATCGCGGATGGCCGTGATGTCGGTCAGGGTCTTTTCGTTGACCAGTTCGGCAATGCGTTCCACCAAGGTGGCCCGGTTGACACCGAAGGGGATTTCGTCCACCACGATGCATTCCTTGCCGCCCTTCATTTCCTCGGTATGGAGTTTGCCGCGAATTTTGACGGAGCCCCTGCCGGTGCGGAAATAGTTCTTGATGCCTTCCATGCCGAGAATGGAGCAACCCGTTGGAAAATCCGGACCCTTGATGTATTTCAAGAGACCGTCGGGTTTCAAGTCCGGTTGATCGATGACGGCGCAGATGCCGTCAATCACCTCACCCAGATTATGCGGCGCAATGTTGGTGGCCATGCCGACCGCGATGCCGGTGCCGCCGTTCACCAGCAGGTTGGGCATGGCGGCGGGGAAAACCACCGGCTCGGTCAGACGCTCGTCGTAGTTGGGAACGAAATCGACGGTGTCCTTGTCCATGTCGTCCATCAACATCCCACCCAGGGAGGTCAGCCGCGCCTCCGTATAACGCATGGCGGCGGGGGGATCACCTTCCACGGAACCGAAGTTTCCCTGCGGATCCACCAGCGGATCGCGCATGGACCAGGTTTCTGCCATGTGTACGAGGGTGGGATAAATGACCGCTTCACCATGCGGGTGATAATTGCCCGAGGTGTCACCGCAAATCTTGGCGCATTTCATGTGCTTGCGTCCCGGATACAGGTTCAACTCATGCATCGCGTAAAGAATGCGGCGCTGGGACGGTTTCAGACCGTCCCGTGCATCCGGCAGGGCGCGGGAAATGATCACCGACATGGAATAATCCAGGAACGAATCCCGGATTTCATCCGCCACGTTGATCTTCTGGATTTTCTCGTTGGGCGCGAATAGCGACCCACTGCTCTTGATATCGTCAGCCATAATTAATTAATTCCTAAAATCAGATGTCCAGATTGCGCACGTTCAAGGCATTGTCCTCGATGAACTGGCGGCGCGGCTCCACCTCGTCGCCCATGAGGGTGGTGAACATTTCCTCCGCCTCCACGGCATCAGTCAGATCGACGCAGAGCAGGCGGCGTTTTTCCGGGTTCATGGTGGTTTCGAAGAGTTCCTTGGCATTCATTTCACCCAAGCCCTTGAAACGCTTGATCTGAACGCCGCGGCGCCCGATCTCCAGGATGCCGGCGAGGATTTCCGGCAGGGCCTGCAGAGGTCTGACCTTGGCATCCTCCCCGCTGCCCTCCACCAGTTCGTAGAGCGGCTTGCCCTGCGGTGCATAGTGTTCCACCTTCAGGCCCTTCTTCTGCAGCTTGTCCAGCAAGACGATGATGGCCTTGCTTTCCGTCAGGCTGACATGATTGGCACGGCGGGTGGGACCTTCCTTCTTTTTATCGTCCTCCTCGTTTTCCTCCCCGCCAAAAATGCCCAGATCGGGATTCTTACGCGCAAAGGCGGCCAGTTCCTCATCGCTGTGGAAATAATGCACCGACTCCTCATTGCCCTCCCGGATGCGCACCAGATTGTTCGGCAGCTCCTGGCTCTTGGCGTCACGCGCCTCGAGGTAGGCCTCGAAATCGCCCCCGTGCCGCTTGATGCTGGTGGCGTATTTGTCCAGTTGCTGCAACAATTCCAGAACCTCTTCCAGTTGTTTCTGGGTGAATTCCTTTTTGTCGGCCAGACTCTTGAGCCGGACATCCTCGGTGCCGAGCTGGATGAGGATTTTGGTCATCTGCGCGTCGTCTTCCACATACTCCTCACGTTTCTTGCGCTTGATCTGATACAGCGGCGGCTGGGCAATGTACACAAAGCCCTGTTTCACCAGCTGCGGCATCTGCCGGTAAAAAAAGGTCAGCAGGAGAGTCCGGATGTGAGAGCCGTCCACGTCGGCATCGGTCATGATGATGAT
>Ga0075019_10000964_pt1 | contig 16474 bp, 16 predicted proteins | sample ColStrG_CSR_2013_FD_71473 | JGI IMG/M metagenome (GOLD analysis project Ga0075019, IMG submission 71473) | Freshwater sediment microbial communities in response to fracking from Pennsylvania, USA - Cold Stream Run_MetaG_CSR_2013 | ecosystem: Environmental > Aquatic > Freshwater > Creek >...
CGCCCCCAAATCCTATCCACAACTCCCGATCATCGAGGGCGTGCGTTTTGCGAGCGTTGCGGCGGGGGTGCGCTACGCGGACCGAACCGATGTGACAATGGCGCTGTTCGACACGCCGGCTCAGGTCGCTGGCGTATTCACACGCAGCAAATGTCCATCGGCGCCGGTGGACTGGTGCCGCGAAAAGCTGAAGGGCGGGCTGGCGCGCGCTGTCCTTGTCAATTCAGGCAACGCCAACGCGTTCACCGGCCATCGCGGCCTCTGCGCCGTCGAGGAGATCGGCGCGGCCGTCGCCAAAGCCACGGGCGCTTCGGCGGATCAATTGTTCATGGCCTCGACCGGCGTGATCGGCGAACCGCTGGAGGCCGCCCGCATCACGCGCGTACTCGACGTCCTCGTCAAGGAGGCAAGGCCGGACGCGATGATGGACGCCGCCCGCGCCATCATGACCACCGACACCTATCCCAAGGTCTCCACCCGCACCGTGACGCTCGGCGGCGCCGGCGTGACAATCAACGGTATGGCCAAGGGCGCCGGGATGATCGCGCCTGACATGGCGACGATGTTGTCCTTCGTGTTCACCGATGCTCCCATCGCCGCGCCCGCTTTGCAGGCGATGTTGTCGAAGTCGGTCGAGGGCAGCTTTAATTGCATCACCGTCGACAGCGATACGTCGACTTCGGACACATTGATGCTGTTTGCCACAGGCGCGGCGGCTAGGCGCGGCGCGCCAGAGATCGCCGACGCCGCCGATCCCCAATTGGCGGCGTTCATCCAGGCGCTCAACGAAGTGCTGCTCGACCTGTCGCATCAGGTTGTCCGCGATGGCGAGGGCGCCCGTCACTTTGTCGAAGTGCGCGTCGAAGGCGCAGAGTCCCCCGAGGCCGCCAAGCGCATTGGCATGTCCATCGCCAATTCGCCGCTGGTCAAGACGGCGGTCGCGGGAGAGGACGCCAACTGGGGCCGCATCGTCGCCGCTGTTGGCAAGGCGGGTGAGAAGGCCGAGCGCGACAAGCTGCAAATTTATTTCGGCGACATTCGCGTGGCCAACGCCGGCCTGCGCGACCCCAGCTACAGCGAAGCCGCCACTTCCGCCTATATGAAGAATCAGGACATCGTCATTACCGTCAAACTCGGCGTCGGGGGGGCCCGCGCGACCGTCTGGACTTGCGATCTCACCAAGGAATATGTCGCCATCAACGGCGATTACCGCTCGTGAAGCTCACCCTCGTCGTCGCGGTCGCGCTGGTCGACGTCGACGGTCGCGTGCTGATCGCGCAGCGCCCGCAGGGCAAGACGCTGGCGGGCTTTTGGGAGTTTCCCGGCGGCAAGATCGAACCGGGCGAGCGACCGGAACAGGCGCTCATCCGTGAATTGCGCGAAGAATTGGGGATCGAGGTGAAAGCGCCGTGCCTGGCGCCGCTCACTTTCGCGAGCCACGCCTATGATGACTTCCACCTGCTGATGCCGCTTTATATCTGCCGCAAGTGGGAGGGTTTTGTGCAGGCGCGCGAAGGGCAGGCGCTCAAATGGGTCGGCGCGAAAACATTGCGTGACTTTTCCATGCCGCCCGCCGACGCGCCGCTTATTCCGTATCTTGTTGATTTATTGGAATGAACTGAGCCTTTTCAGCAATCCCCTGGACCACTCACGTACCCGTGTAGTTTCCGTTACGTCCTGCTTGCGCTACATCTCCCGGCTTGGACGTGCGTTGCACGAACTTGCGATCCCCCAACGACACGTCCTTCGCAAGCGGAGTTTCGCTGAAAGGCGAGGCAATAATCAATAGACGGGAGGATAAAATGATTGACCGCATTTCCTTCGGCGCTCGCTGCGCCGTGGCCGCCCTCACGCTCGCCGCCGCGCCCGCCGCGGCCGCGCCTGCATCCGACTGGATCGGCGCTTGGTCAGCGAGCGTCCAGCCTGTTTGGGCGCCCGACTTTCCGCTTCCCATCGGCCTGCCGCGCACGTTCTGGTTGCAGACGATTCGCCAGACGGTTCGCACTTCGGTCGCCGGGCACAGAGTCCGCGTCGTACTGTCGAACGAATATGGCGAGGCGCCGCTCATGGTGTCTGCGGCTCATATCGCCACGAGCGACGATGGCGCCAAGATCAAGGCTGGCAGCGACCGCGCGCTGGCCTTCTCGGGCAAGGCCAGCGTCTCGATCCCGCCCGGCGCGCGGATGATGAGCGATCCCGTCGATCTCGATGCGCCAGCGTTATCAAGTCTCAGCGTCAGCCTGTTTTTTGCCGCGCCCACGCCGGTGACGACCGTCCATTGGGAGGGTGTGCAAACCGCCTATATCGCCGCGGGCAACCACCTAGCCGACACAGACATCAAGGCCGATACGACTTCGCACGCGCGCGCCTTCATTGCCGAAGTGCTGGTCGATGCAGCGCCCGGCGCGCGCACTATCGTCACTTATGGCGACTCGATCACCGACGGCGCCAATTCCACGCCCGACGCCAACCATCGCTGGCCCGACCTTCTCGCCGAGCGCCTACACGCGCAGTTCGGCGATAAGGTTTCCGTGCTCAATGAGGCAATTTCGGGCGAACGCGTGCTCGCCGATCGGATGGGCGCCAATGCGCTCGCCCATTTCGACCGCGATGTGATCGCACAGCCGCACGCCTCGACCGTTATCTTGATGATGGGCATCAACGACATCGGCTGGGCCGACAGTCCGCTTGCGCCCCGCGAGTCGGCGCCGGCGGCGGAAGACATTATCGCCGGGTACAAGCAATTGATCGACCGCGCGCATATGGGCAGGATTCGCATCGTCGCCGCGACGCTGACGCCGTTCGCGGACACCTTCAAAGAAGGGCCACTCGCAAGTTATTACAACGAGGATAAGGAGACGAAGCGCGAGGTGGTGAACGCCTTCATCCGCTCAGGGGCATTCGACGGCGTCATCGACTTTGACGCCGTTGTGCGCGACGCCGCCAATCCGAAGCACATTCAGGCGCAGTTCGATTCCGGCGACCACCTGCATCCCAACGACGCTGGATACAGGGCAATGGCGGAGGCGGTCGATCTCAAACTGTTGATCGGCGATTGAGGCAGGCAGGCGCGCCGCGTGCTGCGGCGCGCCCGTTGGCTTAGCTTTTCGGCTTCTCACCTTTGGCGGCCACGTCGCCGGACGTTTTGGCGTCGGCCTCGCACATATAGGCGCCTTGCTTGGTCGTACCGTAACTGCGATGACCGGCGTAGTGATACTTGTGCGACTTGGTGTTGACCCACACGATCGTATCACTCGGGCAATGGCCCTTAGCTTCACCTTCGCTGGCGAATTCGCCCGCGCCCGTAGAAGAAGGAGCGACCTTCGCCGCCTTTGAAGGTGTCGGCCTCGGAGCAACAGGCGTCGGGGCGGGCGCGACCGGCGCCGGCGTCGCGGCGGGAGCGGGCGCAGGCGCAGCTTCGGTCGTGGTGGCGTGGCGCGCCTTGCAATCCTTGAGGAATTGAGGCCAAGTCTGGCCATTAGTCGTGTTGTTGGATTTGGCGGTCTGCCACTCGGCGCCGCATTCTTTCATGACGCTTTCGGCATGCGCCGGCGCAGCGAACCAAGCGCCCACAGCCAGAGCCGCCACAAAACCCGCACCTGCAAAGAACTTCGACATCGCTGTCCCCTCCTGCTCTAATTCCGCATCCGCATTGCGGTCAATTTCCCCGGTCGCATTACGCTGCTGAACTGGGGATGAACAAATTGCGGAATTTCTTGAGCTTTGTCGAGATGCGATGACGCCCCTGCTCGTGATCGACCACAGCCTGGCTTGTCACCCAGTTGAGCTGGATCGCCCGGCGCGGCCCCGATATCGACTTATGGCCATGCCAGGAACGGTCGGAACGCCGAAAAATCAGCAAAGTTCCGCCATTGGGCGGTACTTCGGCGACATAGTCCTCAATATCGCTAGCAGACCGCAAGATGCGCAGCCGGCCCGCGTCCTCCTGCCAATCCTCGTTCATATAGAGCAAGACCGTAATGAGCTTGGTCTCGGAATCCGTGTGGATGGCGCCGTCCTTCTCCCGCACAAATCCCCGGACAGTATACATGGTCGGTCGTCCGGTCAGGTCGATGTCGAACTTGTGCTCGATTGCGGACTGGAACGTCGGGCCTCGAAGCTCATCGACCAGGGCAGCAAAATGGCCGCGAATATCGAGTTCTGACGGAGGGTGTGAGCCTGGGCCGGGCACCTTGGGATAGTCGGCAAGCACATCAGCAAAACGCTCGCGGCGCAAGAAATTCGTCAGCACGAGGAAATCGTACGGCTCTTGCCTAAGCGCCGCGTTTTCCAGAGCCTCAAAGTCGCAGTAGGTCATCCAAGAATCCTCTTGGACCAGGTCTTTACCAGAATCGACGGCTTCGGCCAAACCGCAGGGTGACGCCTTGACGTCGCCGTGCGGTTTGGCGTCGTTCCTCAGCACGCGTTGACAGGGCGGCGGCCAACGTAATTGCCGCAATCCTCGTAGACCGGGAGATAGCGCACGCAATAGGAATCGGCAGCGACGCCGGCCGCGATGGCGGCGCCCGCAAGGCCGAAGTTCAGGCCCGGTCCGTCCAAGAATCCGCGGCGGCCATGCCAATGTGGGCCCGCAGAAGCCGGAACCGAGGGCATAACCATCGACACGGCCAAGAGAACGACGGCCACTTTGGTCACTAAAGCCGCATAAAAACCTCCTTTTATTTGCCCCGCCCCGTCTCGTTCCTTTCGGGAGCTTGCGTCAGGCGATGAGTTGACTTTAGGCATTGCAGGGACGGTCGCTGCGGCTTTTCGCACAAGACGAACAGATCGAGCAAAGATCGATCCCGCTCGGTAGGCGCTTTCGGGGCTTATCGCCGTGTGCTACGGAGGCCGCGTCGAGCGGACACGGAATCTGGACCCAATGGCGGAACGTAAATCGCAGTTTGATTACGAAGACCTGCTGGCTTGCGGCCGCGGCGAGTTGTTCGGCCCCGGAAACGCTCAACTTCCCTTGCCGCCGATGCTGATGTTCGACCGAATCTCCGAAATCGCGGAAACAGGCGGCACGCATGGCAGGGGCGTGGTTCGCGCGGAATTCGACATCAAACCCGACCTCTGGTTCTTCGGTTGCCACTTCAAGGGCGACCCCGTCATGCCGGGTTGCCTGGGACTCGACGCGCTATGGCAAATGACCGGGTTCTTCCTTGGCTGGCTCGGCTACCCCGGACGTGGCCGGGCGTTTGGCGTTGGCGAGGTGAAGTTCAGCGCCATGGTCGTGCCGACGGTCAAGAAGGTCGTCTATTGCGTCGACGTGAAAAGGCTGTTCAAGGGCAAGCTGATCCTCGCGGCCGCCGACGGTTGGCTGGAGGCTGACGGAAAGCGCATCTACGAGGTCTCCAACATGCGCGTCGGCCTTATTGGGGCGGAGGCCGGCGGCGTCTGAGGGCGGCGCTCAAGCGGAGGATTTCATGACCCGCGTCGTCGTGACCGGCATGGGCATTGTCAGCTCTATCGGCAACAATGTTCAGGAAGTGCTGTCGAGCCTGCATGCCGGCAAATCGGGCGTCACCCGTGCGCCGAAATACGCAGAACTCGGCTTTCGCAGTCAGGTGCAGGGCGCTCCGACGCTTGAGCCTGAAGCATTAATTGATCGGCGCGCCATGCGTTTCCACGGCGGCGGCACCGCATGGAACCACATCGCGCTGGATCAGGCCATCCTCGACAGCGGGCTCGGGCCTGACGAAGTGTCCAACGAGCGTACCGGACTCATCATGGGCTCGGGCGGTCCTTCGACGCGCTCTATCGTCGAGGCTGCGGACATCACCCGTACAAAGGGGCCGAAGCGCGTTGGGCCGTATGGCGTGCCCAAATCCATGTCGTCGACCGCGTCGGCGACGCTCTCCACCTGGTTCAAGATCAAGGGCGTCAGCTATTCGATCTCATCTGCTTGCGCGACCTCCAACCACTGCATCGGCGCCGCCTACGAACACATACTGATGGGCAAGCAGGACGTTATGTTCGCGGGCGGCTGCGAGGAACTGGACTGGACGTTGTCGGTGCTATTCGACGCGATGGGCGCCATGTCATCGCGCTACAACGAGACGCCTGAGCGCGCCTCGCGCGCCTACGACAAGAACCGTGACGGCTTTGTCATCTCGGCCGGGGCAGGCGTGTTGGTTCTGGAGAATTACGAGCGCGCCAAGTCTCGCGGCGTTCGCATCTACGGCGAAATCGTCGGCTACGGCGCGACATCGGACGGCGTTGATATGGTCGCGCCTTCAGGCGAGGGCGCGGCGCGCTGCATGCGTCAGGCGCTCGCCCACGTGAGGACGCCCATCGACTATATCAATCCGCACGCCACCTCGACGCCGGTCGGCGACGCCAAGGAGATCGAGGCTATCCGCGCGGTCTTCGGCGCTGGCGAGAAATGCCCGCCGATCTCGGCGACCAAATCGCTGACCGGCCATTCGCAGGGCGCGACCGGCGTGCATGAGGCGATCTATTCGCTGCTAATGATGCAGAACGGATTCATTGCCGAGAGCGCACATATTGAGGAAATGGACCCCGATTTCGTGGACATGCCCATCGTGCGCGCGCGCCGCGACAATGTTTCGCTCCGTGCGGTTCTTTCAAATTCCTTCGGCTTTGGCGGCACCAACGCCACTCTCGTCTTCAAGCACGTGGACGCATGACCTCTGATCTCATGAAGGGAAAGCGCGGCCTCATCATGGGAGTCGCCAACGATCACTCCATCGCCTGGGGCATCGCCAAGAAGCTCGCCGATGCGGGCGCGCAGATGGCGTTCACCTTTCAGGGCGAGGCGCTGGGCAAGCGCGTACAACCGCTGGCCGCGAGCCTCGGCGCCAAATTGGTGCTGCCCTGCGACGTCGAGGATTTGCCCTCAGTCGACGAGCTTTTCGGCATTTTGCGCAAGGAATGGGGCGGGCTTGATTTTCTTGTCCATTGCATAGGATTTGCTGATCGCAACGAACTCAAGGGGCGTTATGTCGATACGACGCGGGGCAATTTCCAACGCGCGCTGACCATTTCGGCGTTCTCGTTCACCGAACTTGCGCTGCGCGCGTCCTCGTTGATGTCAAACGGCGGCGGTTTGTTGACGCTCACCTATGGCGGATCAACCCGCGTGATGCCCAACTACAACGTCATGGGCGTCGCCAAAGCGGCGCTTGAGGCCAGCGTGCGTTATCTGGCCGCCGATCTCGGGCCGGTTGGGATTCGCGTCAATGCCATCTCGGCAGGGCCGATCCGGACACTGGCGGGGGCGGGCATCGGCGACGCGCGCGCGATGTTCAACTTCCAGCGAGATCATTCGCCGCTTCGCAAGAGCGTCTCCATAGAGGAAGTCGGCGGTTCGGCGCTATATTTGCTATCTAGTCTTTCGTCCGGAGTAACCGGTGAGATTCATTACGTCGATGCGGGCTACAATGTCATTTCAATGCCGAGGCCCGAAGAGCTAAAAGGCTTCACCTCGTGAGAAGCGCGCGCCGCAAGGGAGCGGCGCGCGGCGTCGATCAGTCAATGAGTTGATAAGCGGGAACCGTCAGGAATTCTTCGAACGTTTTTGAAAGCGACATCCTGCGGAACAGGTCGATGGCCTCCGGGAAACGGCCACTGTCAAATGCTGCCTCGCTGAGGTTGACGCGCAGACTCGCCATCTCGTCATCGAGCGTTATCTGGAATAGTTCCGGCGTCACAATGCGACCATCGGTGAGCTTCGCGCAGTGACGCAGCCATTGCCAGATCTGCGCGCGCGAGATTTCGGCGGTCGCGGCGTCTTCCATTAGATTGTAGAGCGGAACGGCGCCGCGTCCGCGCAACCAGGCCTCGATATATTGCACGCCGACGCGGATATTTTCTCGCAAACCCGCTTCACTGCGCTCGCCCTCATGTACCTGTAACAGGTCGGCGGCGGTGATCGTTACATCCTCACGCAGCTTGGTCAATTGGTTGGCTTGCGGCATCAACCGGTTGAACACTTCCATCGCGACTGGGACGAGATCGGGATGCGCGACCCATGTGCCATCATGACCGTTCCCAGCCTCGCGCTCCTTGTCGGCCCGCACTTTGGCGAACGCAGCTTTATTGGCGTCAGGATCATTCTTGATTGGAATTTGCGCCGCCATACCACCCATCGCGAAGGCGCCGCGCCGGTGGCATGTCTTGATGAGCAACAATGAATAGGCGTTGAGAAAAGCCTTGCCCATTGTCATCACCGCTCGGTCTGGCGTCAGAAAGTTCTCGTTCTTCGCGAGCCGCTTGATGAAAGAGAAAATGTAGTCCCAACGCCCGCAGTTGAGGCCGACGATATGATCACGCAATTCGTAAAGAATCTCATCCATCTCGAACGCTGCGGGGAGCGTTTCAATCAACACCGTCGCCTTGAACGTTCCAACCGGGAAGCCCAACTGCGTCTCGACGAAAGCAAAGGCGTCGTTCCAGAGACGGGCTTCGCGGTGGCTCTCCATCTTGGGCAGATAGAAGGCCGGCGTCGAACCCGCCGCAGCCTGCGCCTTGGCGGAATGGAATACATAAAGCCCGAAGTCGAACAGCGAACCGGAGGTCAACTCGCCATCAACCAGTACATGGCGTTCGTCGAGATGCCAGCCGCGCGGCCTCACCATCAGAGCAGCGCGCTCTTCCTTGACAGCGTAACGCTTGCCAGTGCGCTCGTCGGTGAAGTCGATGACGCCCGCCCAGAGGTCCCTCAAATTGGCCTGGCCCTCGATCATGTTGGCGAAGACCGGAGACGAGGCGTCCTCGAAATCGGCCATGAAAACTTTGGCGCCGGAGTTCAGCGCGTTGACGATCATCTTGCGATCAACCGGACCGGTGATTTCGACGCGGCGGTCCTGCAGATCGGCGGGAATGGGCGCGACCTTCCAGTCGCCGTCGCGAATGGTATTCGTTGTTGCGAGAAAGTTGGGCGTGGCGCCGGCGTCGAACGCCTTTTGACGCTCCGCGCGGTCGGCGAGCAAGTCCAACCGGCGGGCGTTGAAGCGCCGATGCAGATCAGCGACGAAGGTCAGCGCATCGGCGCTGAGGATTTCGGCGAGGCGAGGTGCGCTATTGGCGCGGACTTCAATGCTTGGCGGGGCCATGTTTTTTCTCCGGAGTTCGGGCGGGTGGGCGGTGTTAGGACAATATAAGCGTGGTGGGGAGCCCCCGCGCGCTAATTTTGTTTGCCAGCTGCCCCGCGCCTCAAATTCAAATCTTCGGGTCTGAGCGTGCCGTCGTGAAGCGCGCTCGCCACCAGGACGCCGGCGACGCCGGCTTTTTTCAATTCAGCGAGATCCCGGGCGTCGCGAAGACCTCCGGCAGCATAAATCTGACGGGCGCCGGCTAGCACCCGAACCGACGCGATCCGCGCTAGATCCGGTCCTCCGCCTGCGCCGACTCTCGCAAGCGTCATGACGATCACCCGTTGCGGCCAGAAGTCAGGGCGATTCCAGATCTCCCTGGGACCCACAAATTGGTTGCCGCGAAAATCGAGCGATAGCAGGGCGTCCTGCTCCGCCGCAATCAGCGCTAGGTCGCGTTGCGATTCGCTTCCCAGGACCGCCTCGCCGAACGGCCGCACCGCGTCGACGGCCGCGCTATCAGCCGCGCCATTGTCAATCCAGAAGGCGACCTGGGGAAACTCCAATCTCAGTCGCATCAGCGCCGCGCCATTGTCGCCTTGCCCACGAATGGCGTCGAGATCGGCAATATAGAGGATCGGAAACGGGGCCTGCTTCATCAGCCCGCTGACGACATCAACGGGATCGGGGGTTGGCGACAACGGTGTCTCAATGGGGCGATAGGCTTCCCTGTCGCCCAGGCGCGCCCGAACGACTAAATTTCCCATCAGGTCGATGACGGGGATCACCTGCATGACACAGCCCCATGAGCCGCGATCTTGGCTTCCAGCCAACCGAAGGCCTCGGCTTCGCGCGGACCCGCTGTCTTGGCGACAACGACCCTCAGCCGCGAGAACTCCGCTTCGATCTCTGCGCGAGGCAGCAGATCGAGCCGGCTGGTAAGGATTGCTGCTTCTACGACGGCGGCGAAGGCCCGATTGTGACCAGGGAACGGCGCGTGTGCGGCCTGAGCGGCGATGGCGCAAACGAAGCGCGGGCGCGTCGCGTCTTCGCGAACCTCCGTCACTTGCAGTTCCCAATGCGCAAGCGCGTCCAGGAGCCTTGGCGGAAAGCCTGGCTGGGTCGGCGTCAGTGGCCAATCGCGACGGCCTGTCAGGCACCCCGCGAACACGCGAGCGTCTTCGGTCAGGTTAGCTGTGACCCGCGATTGAGACCGCAGGTTTTCGAGCGTTCTCGAGGGGTGAAAGGGAGCGACGATCCAGCTTTCGCCCTCGCTGATAAGGCCCAAAGGGGCAATATGCGGCGTGCCCGCTCTGTCAACGGTAATGACCAGGGTTTCGCGAATCAGGGGCATTGCGCCTTGTTCCGAAGCGTATGCCCGGCTTTGGCGAAGCGCGTGCGATCATCCGGCGCCCGATCAACGGCGACGCCCCAGTACAGCGGTTCGTCCTGCACATACCGCTTAGCGAGATGATAGGCGATTTCGGCTTTCTGTAACTCCGCGCCCAAATAGAATGCGTGCGCGCCGTCCCGCTCAACGCCAAGACGTTCGAACAGTTCGAAGGCGCTGCCGGCTGTCCAATGACCATCCCGATTGAAGATATGAATGCCGTCAGCGGCAACCTCTATCCGGAAATTACCATCTCGGATTTGTGAAGCGGCATCGGCAATTTCGACCGGATCGGTGGGAAACGGCGCCTTGTCGTGAAGTTGCAACAGCGCGTCGCCAAAGCCCTTTGGCGCGCTCTGAGCATGTCTGGCGGCGAACATCAGTCGCCGCGCGGCATCATGTTCTTGAAGCGTGCGGCGGGCGTGCGGGCTCACTTGGACCGTCAGCGCATTGGATATCCGCAATTCGGAACAGACTCCGAGGAGCAGCGCGGTCAATCCGGCGGTATCCACTTCGGTAAGTTCAGTGAGGTTGCCGGTGCCCATCATCATCTCGGCCTCCGGCAATCTGGCGCGCAATTCGCGATAACGCGCTAGCGAATCCGTGAAGCCGAAATGGATGGGATCGAGAATAGGATCGAGGATCGGATTAATCTCTCTGGCGATAGCACCCTCATAGGCCCGCACTAGCGAGTCCAGATCGCCGTGACTCGCTGGCACAAGCACGGGGCGCGAACGGCCCGCCGTATCGAGCGTGAACTCAGTAAGGCTCAGAAGAAAATCCGCCCCGGCCGCCGCGCCGCGCCGAAGTTCGTCAAAGTCAGCGGAATCGACGCTGACTTTGTGGCCCTCAACTCGGAGCGTCCGCACCGCTTCCTCAAGTTGTGGAAAAGGCGTGTCCGGAAGGCATCCCAGATCGATGACGTCAGCGCCCGCCTCCCTTAATGCGTGGGCGCGTTCACGCAGCGCCTCTATCGGAAGCACCGGCGCATCGACGATTTCCGCAAATAGTCGCAGATCGTGGCTCGAAAGGTCCGGCGGGCCGCCACGCTTGCCGAAATAGGCCGGCAAATCCTTGAGTTCGTCAGGGCCACGCTCGAACCGCACGCCGAACGCCTCGGACAATCGGTCCAGATGCGCACGGCACCGGCCCGGCAGGATCACTCTGTCGACGGTCAGCGGCCGCGGCAAACGATGGACTAGGATCGATTCCGTGATGAGGGCCGCAACTTTGACCCCAGCGTTCCAGATTTCGTACTCAAACGACGGGCAAAGGGCCGCCATCACGGCCCTCAACCTCGGCTCCGCGAGTTTTCCGGTGACGAACAAAGTTCTCGTCATAGGCCGAGATCTGCACAGCGTGCAGCGACAGCCCTCGCCAGGTCAGTGAGGGAATCCGCCACCGTGACTCCGGCGAAACGTCCTAGCTTTTCCCGGTTTTCCAGATCGATGGGGCGGGGAAAGACCTTTACCGGTCCCTTTGGCGCCATTGTCAGAAGCTCCGGCGCCGTATCGCACGCGAATACCACGATCGGCACGCGCGTCTTGCCCGCATGGGCGAACACATTGGTTACGAGATCGTCGGAAATCCCAAAGACAAACTTTGCAACCGCGTTCGAGGTCGCAGGCGCAACGACCACTGTGTGGTAGGCGCCGTAATAGAATGCGCCAATCGGAACTGCGCTTGCCGTCTTGTCACGGAAGATTCGGCAACCATCGGCCACATTGATTTGTTGTTTGTACATGCCTAGGACCTCCACCGCCGCGCGGCTCAGGAAGAGATCGAGGTCGCTAAGGCCGCGCAACAGCGCGAATGTCTCCTGCAGAAAGTGGCCCGAACCAGTTACGGCCCAAGCCCAGCGGCGGGGGTTGTCGGTGGTCATTGACAGCACATTATAGGAATAAAAGCGAGGACGTCGAGAGCGACAGATTCAACGAATGAACGGCGCCCGTGCCATAGAGTCGTCGCAGCACAAGCTGATCAGTGGACAAGATATTTTATCCTCAATCGAGGGAAGCAACTCGGCCATTGGCAGATTATAAAAACATTGAACTGCTCATACTACTCACCCCAACAGTTTGTTACATATATATTCTAGTTGATCAAGTTCTTTGAATTTAATACGAATTTCTTTAATTCGCTTTTTGTTTACAATTGAAATAGATGCGCCCAGCGCCAGCGTAATTCTCTTTTCCAACTCCTTAGTATGAGGGTCGTCGTCATCGCTAATTTTTGTAAGAATAGGTGCATCCGATCCATTTGAAATCTTCTCTATGTCACGAACTGTCAGGCCGTTTGATACTATCTTTTTCGCTAAATCCTCAGGATTCGGCGCGGTCAGCAACGCACGGGCATGACCTGCTGAAATCGACCCATCAGCGAGAAGGTCGCGCACCGACTCAGGCAGAGCCATTAGTCTCAGTGTATTCGCTACATGGCTCCGGCTCTTGCCGACTACGCGACCTATATCGGCGTGACTATAGCCATGGTCAGACGCCAAATAGGCGTAGCCGCCGGCTTCTTCGAGCGCGTTCAGATCAGTGCGCTGGACGTTTTCGATGATCGAAATTTCAAGCGCCTCGCGGTCGCCAATCGCCAGCGAAATAATGGGAACAGTGTGCTTTCCCGCGCGCTGAGCGGCGCGCCAGCGGCGCTCACCCGCAATAATCTCGTACGTGTCCTGCGCTCCGATGACCGGTCGCACCACAATCGGCTGAATGATGCCGTGCTCGCGTATTGAGGCGGCGAGTTCCTCCAACTCGGACTCATCGAAGTTCTGCCTCGGATTCCGGGGGTTAGACCGAATGAATTCGATGGGCGCTTCCTTCACAGCCGAAAGCGCGGCGTCGCCCGAACCTGTGGGTTTCGCCTCGCCCAGCAGAGCAGCCAGGCCGCGTCCCAACCGCTGCCGGGATTCGGGAGTGCGAGAGGGAGTGTCGTTCATGGGGCGCCGCTCAAGATGGGGGCTCTGCGTTCACGTTGGATAACTTCAGAGGCGAGTTTCAGATAGGCTTGGCTACCCGCGCATTTCAGATCGTAAAGCAGGACCGGCTTGCCATGCGAGGGCGCCTCGGAAACCCGGACATTACGAGGAATGACCGTCTCGTAGACCTTGTCTCCCATGAAGCCGCGCACGTCGCTGACAACCTGTGTCGACAATGAATTTCTCGGGTCGAACATCGTCAGAACGATTCCGTGAATTTCAAGGCGCGAATTCAGCGTCTGCTTGACGTGCTCAATCGTAGTGAGCAGTTGCGACAAGCCCTCCAGCGCGAAAAATTCGCATTGAAGCGGCACCACGACAGCGTTTGCAGCAGCGAGCGCATTAATCGTCAGAAGATTCAACGAGGGAGGGCAATCCAGCAGCACATAGCCAGAGGCACGTTCGAACGTTGTGTGTTCAACATATTCCGCTATCGCCGATTTCAGTCGGAAATTCCTGTTCGCAAAAGGGCTAAGCTCCAGTTCCACGCCGAGCAAATCCAGCGTCGCGGGAACAATTGTCAATCGAGGCACCGCCGTAGCTTGAACAGCGCGCTCGAGATCGCAATTTCCCGTCAACACATCGTATGACGAATACTCTCGCCTCGACCGGTCGATGCCAAGCCCCGTAGAGGCGTTTCCTTGCGGATCGAGGTCGACAAGCGTCACATTTTCGCCGATGGCGGCAAGCGCGGTACCCAAATTTATCGCAGTCGTGGTCTTGCCGACGCCGCCCTTTTGGTTGGCGAGCGCCAAGACCCGCGTCCCCGACGGGGACGCAGGGGATCCATTTCGGTCATCGCTCATGAAGGGCGCTAGTCTCGCAGCTCAATTTGTACAAAAACGCCGTCGCCCGGCGTAGGGTTGGGCGTGACGGCAAAGCTATACAAAGCCCCATCGAGTCGGGCAACCTCCGCATGGGCGGAGTGCCCGCGCGGCAGCACAGTCACGGCCCCTTCTTTCATCTGCGGCTCTGCCAATCGCAATATCCTGTCGAGGGACGCGAAGGCGCGCGCCGTCACGACATCCACCTTGGCGCCGATCATCGACGACATTTGCTCAGCCTGAATATTGTGCACTTTCAGCGGCAGGACGAGTTGCGAGGCGACCTCGCGCAGAAACGCGCATTTCCTGCGATCTATCTCGACGCAGTGGACACGGGCGTTAGCGCATTCTGCAAGCAAGATGGCAATCACCGCGCCGGGGAGACCCGCGCCGGAACCGATGTCAAGCCAGGTGCGTGCTTCTGGCCGTTGACGCTGGAGATGCACGGCGTCGAGTATATGGCGGCCCCAGATCTGCCTGAAACTCTCGTCGGAGATGAGATTCGTGACCTTGCGCCACTTGTCGAGCAATTGGACATACTTCTTCAGGCGCTCGCCCGTGGATATTTCGATAAGCGACTCGAGTTCTTCGTTCGGCACGACCCGCCCCTTGGTCAGGAGTGGATGGATGCGGATGAACGCCTTGCTCGCCTTGCGTGCGCGGCCAGCAACATCAAAGCGGCGGGCGTCACGCCTTCTATACGGCTCGCGTGCCCGACGGTCGCAGGATGGAACTTGATCAACTTGGCGCGCAACTCGTTTGATAGCCCCGGCAACACCGCGTAATCGATCTCCTGAGGCAGCGACAATGCCTCGTCGGCCTTCTGCCGCTCAATGTCCCGCGCTTGCCGCGAAACATACACGCTATATTTCGCGTCCGCGTCGAGGCGCTCAAGATTTACGCGGTCGATGCTGAACAGTGCTGGGCAGACCTGCCTCAAATCTTCGAGGTTCACGGCGGGAAGGCTAGCCCATTCGAAAAGCGAGCGGGTTTGGTCCGGACCCTCGGTTTCACAACCCGCTTCTCGTATTTGGTTAGAAGTTAGACGGATCTCGACGAGTTTGTGACGCGCGTCTGCGAGCGCGTCTTGTAATTTCGCGAAATAGCTTCGACGTTCGGAACCGATCAGGCCCAGCGAAAGGCCGGCGGGGGTCAGACGCTCGTCGGCGTTATCAGAACGCAAGGTGAGCCGATATTCGGCGCGCGAGGTAAACATCCGATAGGGCTCGCTCACGCCCTTGATGATGAGGTCGTCGATCATCACACCGATATATGAGTTCGTCCGGTCGAAAACATAAGCCTGACGGCTTCCCGCATGCAACGCCGCGTTCACACCTGCTGCGAGTCCCTGGGCTGCCGCCTCCTCGTAACCGGTCGTTCCGTTAATTTGTCCGGCGAGAAACAGCCCTTCGATGCGTCGCGTCATCAGCGAGGGATGGAGTTCCTGCGGATTGATGAAATCATATTCAATGGCGTAGCCGAACTGTACGATCTTCCCACGTTCCAGCCCCGGAATGCTACGTACAAGAGCTTCCTGCGCATCATGCGGCAGAGAGGTCGAAATTCCGTTGGGATAGATCAGGTGGGTGTCTGCGCCTTCCGGCTCCAGGAAAATCTGATGGGAGTCGCGCGCGCCAAATCGTACGATCTTATCTTCGATGGAAGGACAATAACGCGGTCCCGGCCCTGTGATGCCCCCTGCGTACAGCGCTGATCGATGCAAGCTCTCTCGTACCCGATCATGCGATTCGGGCGTGGTGCGAGTGATGAAGCAGGGCGTCTGCGGCGCGGTCACTGTTGTAGACAAGGCCGACAAGAATTTTGGCTCGTCGTCGCCCCACTGGGGCTCGAGCCGACTAAAATCCAAGGTGCGGCCATCGAGTCGAGGCGGCGTGCCTGTCTTAAGTCGGCCCACCGCGAATCCGGCGTCACGCAACTGATCGCTCAACCCGACCACCGCAGCGTCGCCGAGCCGCCCTCCTTCCGCCTGCGTGGACCCCACATGAATGCGGCCGTTGAGAAAGGTTCCCGTCGTTAGCACCACCGCGCCACAGCCATATCTGCCGCAAGCCGTTTCGATCCCTTCAATGCGCCCGTTCGCAATTTGGAGCCGTCGACACTCGTCCTCAACCAGTTCAAGATTGACGAATTCCCCCAAAAGACGGCGGACCGCCAGCCGATACAGCTTTCGGTCCGCCTGAACGCGAGGCCCCTGGAC
>Ga0075019_10000966_pt1 | contig 16462 bp, 15 predicted proteins | sample ColStrG_CSR_2013_FD_71473 | JGI IMG/M metagenome (GOLD analysis project Ga0075019, IMG submission 71473) | Freshwater sediment microbial communities in response to fracking from Pennsylvania, USA - Cold Stream Run_MetaG_CSR_2013 | ecosystem: Environmental > Aquatic > Freshwater > Creek >...
CAATCGCGGTGTGGCTTTGTTGGACATGATCGAAGAAGGTAATCTCGGTTTGATGCATGCAATCGACAAGTTTGAACCCGAACGCGGTTTCCGTTTTTCTACCTATGCGACCTGGTGGATCAGGCAGAGTATTGAACGCGCCATCATGAATCAGGCCCGTACCATCCGTTTGCCTGTGCATGTCGTGCGTGAGCTGAATCAGATCCTGCGGGCCAAATATCATCTGGAAGCACAGCATCATGACGGTCGCGACGCAGCCATTGAAGATATTGCCAACATGGTTGGTCGTCCTATGGGTGAAGTGCAGGATATTCTGGCGCTGTCTGAGCATGCTACGTCGCTCGATATGCCGCTCGATAATGATCCGCAGTCGAGCCTGATGGATATGTTGCCAGGCGAAAGTGATGATGGTCCGGATAATCGTGCCGAGCGCCATGAATTAAGCGTGTTGGTCAGAGAATGGCTGTCCAAGCTTCCCGATAAACAGCGTGTCGTGATCATGCGTCGTTTTGGTCTGGACAATGATGATCCGGCCACTCTGGAAACACTGGCAGAAGAAATGGGCGTCACCCGTGAACGTATTCGTCAGATCCAGCAGGAAGCACTGATCAAGCTGAAGCGTTCATTCTCATCGCGTGGTGTAGGAAGAGACGCATTACTGTAAATTTTCTGGATGTTGCAATGATAAAAAAAGGGGCACTGTTCAGTGCCCCTTGGTTTTTTGGAAAACGCATTTCCTGCATTTTTTCATGCCATTCTTTGCTATACTCGCCAACCTTGAATTGCTCCCCACAATCTGCACCGTAACGCCCATGCCTGACTATAAAATGAAAATTACCGCACTCGACATGGATGCCCGTGGCATCGGTCATTTGCAAAATGAAGATGGCTCACAAGGAAAAGTCGTATTTGTTGATGGTGCCTTGCCGGGTGAGATCGTCAGCTTTTCCACCTACCGGAAAAAACCGCACTGGGAAAATGCCCAGATGACGCAATTGCATAAAGAGTCGGCGCAGCGGGTCAAGCCAAAATGCAGTTTTTTTGGTTTGTGTGGCGGATGTTCCATGCAGCATCTGGATGCCGATGCACAGGTCGCGATCAAGCAACGGGTTCTTGAAGACAGCCTGTGGCACATCAGTAAGGTAAAGCCGGCGACCGTGTTGCGGCCGATCGTCGGGCCGACCTGGGGCTACCGGTACCGCGCCAGATTGTCGGTGCGGAATGTGCCCAAAAAAGGTGTGGTGCTGGTCGGTTTTCATGAAAAGAAATCGCGCTATGTTGCCAATACCGAATCGTGCGAAATTTTGCCGCGTCATGTTTCCGACCTGCTCATGCCGTTGCGTGCCTTGATTGCCAACTTGACCATCATCGATGATTTGCCACAGATTGAGCTGGCGGTTGGTGAGAATGTCACGGCAATGGTGCTGCGAATCATGAAACCGTTGCAGCCGGCTGATGAACTTCTGCTTAAAGAATTTGCAGATCGACATCAGGTGCAATGGTGGTTGCAGCCTGGTGGTTTGGATTCGGTTGCAATTTATTATCCTGAAACGCCTGAATTGCATTATTTACTGCCGGAATTTGGTATTACCATGCCATTTAAGCCTACCGATTTCACTCAGGTGAATCATCACATTAATCGGGTCATGGTGGTGCGGGCACTGCGATTACTGGATGCACAACCCGACGACAGGGTTGCTGATCTGTTTTGTGGGCTGGGTAATTTCACCTTACCTATTGCAACTGTGGCAAGGCAGGTCATGGGAATTGAGGGCAGTGACAGCTTGACTGAACGGGCGCTGGAAAACGCCAAGGTAAATGGACTGGCTGGCAAGGTCAGTTTCAGCACCCGCAATCTGTTCGAAATTACTGCTGACGATTTGCTGAAGCTGGGAAAGTTTGACCGTTATCTGGTTGATCCGCCACGTGACGGTGCCATGGCGTTATGTGAAGCGTTATTGACGTTGTCATTATCGAATAAAGAATTTTTGCCACGACGAATTGTTTATGTGTCCTGCAGCCCGGGGACTTTGGCACGTGATGCCGGATTACTCGTTAAAGCCGGCTACACAATGAGTCTTGCAGGTGTGGTGAATATGTTTCCTCACACTTCTCATGTTGAATCAATGGCCGTTTTCGATTTGTCATAGTCCCGACTGCCTGCCGTAAAAAAAATGCCGACCATGCAGTCGGCATTTTTTATTGGTATCAGGTCTTAATCGCGCTCGCCGCCAAAAATTCCCAGAATAGACAACAGATTGACGAAGATATTGTAGACGTCCAGATAAATTTTAAGAGTCGCCGAGATGTAATTTGTTTCGCCACCATTGATAATTTGCTGCACATCGTAAAGGATATAGGCTGAAAAAATACCGATCGCAATGACGGAAATGGTCAGATACAGCGCTGGAATGTGCAGGAAAATGTTGGCAACGCTGGCGATGATCATTAATATCAGTCCGACTAACAGCCATTTGCCCAATCCGGAGAAATCGCGCTTTGAAGTCGTTGCGATACTTGCCATGACTGCCAGAATTGCTGCGGTACCGCCAAACGCCGTCATGATCAATGTTCCGCCGTTGGCATAACCCAGGGTGTGGCTGATCAGACGAGACAACATCAGTCCCATGAAGAAGGTAAATCCAAGCAAAACGGCTACGCCGGTTGCGGATTCTTTGGTTTTTTCAATGGCATACATAAATCCGAATGCAATCGCAATAAAGAACAGGAACGATATGCCTGGGCTGCCGGGGAAAAATGCGAAGTTCAATTGAACTCCCAGCCATGCTCCCAATACGGTAGGGATCATGGACAGAGCCAGCAACCAATAAGTATTGCGAAGAACCCTGTGGCGAATTAACGCACCATCGTTGCCATATACAATCGATTGATCAAAATTTTGACTCATTTTATCTTCCTCAGTGAATGACATAAAAACAAAGCAAGGATAGCATATGTGGTGTTGAATCCAACACGTTCAATGGGGTCCGATGCTTTTCTTTGTCATGCCTGACTGCAGGCGCGGACCGGCGAATTATCAAAAAATACTTTTTATAAAGTCTGTCTGAGTTCAGTTGCACTATGTTAAAATCTTGGGTTAGGTGATTTTTTATTTTTCCTTAATCCTTTCATTTTATTGGAGTTTTTCATGGCAATTGAACGCACATTATCTATTATCAAACCTGATGCAGTTGCAAAAAATGTAATTGGCCAAATTTACAGCCGTTTCGAATCTGCCGGTTTGAAAATTGTCGCCGCGCGCATGGTTCAATTATCACGTGCTGAAGCTGAAGGCTTCTACGCCGTGCACAAAGCCCGTCCATTTTTCAATGACCTCGTCACTTTCATGATTTCCGGTCCGGTTATGGTAACCGCATTAGAAGGCGAAAATGCTATCCTGACGCACCGTGATTTGATGGGTGCAACGGATCCTAAAAAAGCAGAAAAAGGCACAATCCGCGCCGATTTCGCTGATTCTATCGATGCCAATGCAGTACACGGTTCCGACGCAGCTGAAACTGCAGCCGTTGAAATTGCGTATTTCTTCCCAGCGTTAAATATTTTTTCACGTTAATTGCGTTTCACTGTTTGGCTGCGTAGCGATTTTTTAAGGGTTGGATGAAGTAAATGACAGCACTTATCAATTTATTGGATCTGGATCCGGCTCAGCTGATCGCATACTGCGGTGAGTTGGGCGAAAAGCCGTTTCGCGCAAAGCAGTTGCAACGCTGGATACATCAATTCGGCGTCAGCGACTTCGAAGCAATGACCGATTTGGCCAAGTCGCTGCGTGAAAAGCTGGCCGGGCGCGCCAAAGTTGAAGCGCCCGCTGTCATCAGTGACCATACCTCCACGGACGGCACGCGTAAATGGCTGGTTGATGTCGGGCAGGGCAATGCGGTTGAAACGGTTTTTATACCTGAAGAATCGCGCGGGACCCTGTGCATATCCACTCAGGCGGGTTGTGCAGTCAACTGCAGATTTTGCTCGACGGGCAAACAGGGCTTTAACCGCAATCTGACTGTGGCGGAGATCATTGGTCAGTTGTGGATGGCCGAATTTGAATTGCGTAAAACAAAGGGCATCCCGGTAGGTCAAAAGGGTGAGCGACAAATTACCAATGTCGTCATGATGGGTATGGGTGAACCACTGCTGAATTTTGAGCCAACGGTCACCGCATTGAAGCTGATGCTCGATGACAATGCCTACGGGCTGTCACGGCGCCGGGTTACTCTGTCAACCAGCGGTGTGGTTCCAATGATGGACAAACTGTCGCAGGAATGTGCTGTGGCGCTGGCAGTCTCGCTGCATGCGTCCAATGATCTTTTGCGTGATGGTCTGGTGCCACTGAATAAAAAATATCCGTTAGCTGAACTGATGGCGGCCTGCAAACGTTATCTGGAATTCGCACCACGGGATTTTGTAACGTTTGAATATTGCATGCTGGATGGCGTCAATGACACCGATCAGCACGCCAGGGAACTGATCGAATTGGTACGCAACGTGCCATGCAAATTCAATCTGATTCCGTTTAACCCATTTCCAGAGTCGGGTTTGAAGCGCTCTAACAATATTCGTATCAAGGCCTTTGCGCAGATTTTGTCCAATGCCGGTCTGGTTACAACGATACGCAAGACACGCGGTGATGATATCGATGCGGCGTGTGGACAATTGGCAGGTGAAGTGCAGGATCGAACACGTGTTCAGGAACGAATGCAAAAACAGGTCGAATATCAAAAAAAATTTGGTTCTAACTTTGGTCGAATCGTGGAGATAACTTGATGAGAAATTTTGCTCGGTGGTTATGTTTGTGTCTGGTCATGTCTGGAATACTGGCGGCTTGTAAAACAACTTACGACACGCCGAAGATGATTTCTCCATCTGCCGAGGGGCAGGTGCAGAGTAATGATTCAAAACGAGCCGCAATTCGCCTGCAATTGGGGATCAGTTATTTTCAGCAGGATCAGTTCGCGACAGCACTCAAAGAATTGAATAACGCCATCGCAATTGATCCGAATATGGCCGATGCCTACGAGGTACGGGCGCTCGTGCATATGCAAATGCAGGATAATGATTTGGCTGAACAGGATTTCACCAAAGCCAACAAGCTGTCTCCCAATAATCCGGATAATGCCAATAACTATGGCTGGTTTTTGTGCCAGACCGGCAAAGAAAAGCAGGCGATGGAATTGTTTGACCGGGTGATTAAGGATCGCACCTATACGCAACCGGTGAAGGCGTTGAACAATGCCGGCCTGTGCAGTATGAAAATGAAAGATTTCGGATCGGCAGAATCCTATTTTTCCCAATCAATCAGATTTGATGCAAATAATCCGACTACCAATTTGAATCTGGCCAAGATTAATTATAAAAAACAGGAATTTTCGCGCGCCCAGTTCTACATCAACAGGCTGATTAAATCGGAATCCTACACAGCTGAAATATTATGGCTGGCGATCAGGATCAATCATCGCCTGAAAGATCAGGAGACCGTTTCATCCTTGTACACCCAGCTCCACAAGCGCTTCCCCGACTCCGATGAAGATGCCTTGTACCAGCGTGGAGCTTATGATGAGTGATGTCGTGAAATTGAGCATTGTCGCCGGAACGGATGAGCAAGGCAGCCCCGCAATCAATTTGACGGTCGGCGCCCGGTTGGCACATGCGCGCAATCAGCAGGAGCTTTCCGTTGAGCAGGTTGCCGGTCAATTGAAATGGTCTCCAAGACAGATTTCTGAAATTGAAGCGGGTCACTATTCGGTTTTTCCGGATATGCTCACGGTGCGCGGATTTGTGCGGACCTACGCCAAAATTTTGAAAATCGATTCGACGCCGCTACTGGAAGAATTGAACAACGAATTTGAAAAGCTGCCGGTCAAGTCGATTGACAGACCAAAGCTCGACATGCCGTTTCCGGCAGGTGGCATGCCATGGCGTCATAACAGCAACCCGCAGAAAATTATTGCCGGGGTGTTTTTGATCTTGTTGTGTCTGCTGGCAGCCTTTGTGTATCGGGATGCATTGCTGAAATTTGAACGCAGTATTTTTCCGGCAAAATCTGAAGTTGAGCCCGCAATGACTGAACCGGTATCCGTCAATACAATCAATACGGCAGTGCCGAACACGCAGGACGGCAATAAAGAGGTGGGTATGGCTGTCGTAGCCGCCGCACCGGAGGTCAATTCCGAGCAGAAGGATACTGCAGTACTGCCTCAAGACATGACAGCCAAAAATGAATCAACTGTTCAACATGACACTTCGGTTGCGAAACCGGGTAACACGGTCGCGCAGTCTCAAGTGCAGCTGACGCCGGACGCTGCAACAAAGGATTTTTTGTTGATTAAATTCAAACAGGATTCCTGGTTGCAGATTAAACGTATCGATGGCTCTGTTTTGATCTCGCATCTGTACACCGCCGGTTCCGAAGAGTCATTTGCCGTTACTGAACCGCTGAATCTTGTGATAGGCAATGCCCCCGGTGTTGAGGCAAAGTTGCGTGGCCAAAAATTGGTATTGCCCGCCCAGGCTGGCAGTAATGTAGTCAATTTGAGCATTAAGTGATTGCTGGAATGAATTCAACAAAAGACGATGTGTACATTGCTTCAGGTGCGGCGGTCAGACGACTGAGTCGCGCTGTTGTCATTGCCCACGGAAATAAACAGGTTGTTGTCGGTGGTAACGCGCCGATCGTCATTCAGTCCATGACGAATACCGATACCGTGGATGCAATTGGTACCGCCATTCAGATTAAGGAACTGGCCAGAGCCGGCTCCGAGCTGGTCCGCATTACTGTCAATACGCCAGATGCGGCCAAAGCGGTTCCGGCGATTCGGGAACAGCTGGACCGCATGGGTATCGACGTGCCGATCGTCGGTGATTTTCATTACAACGGTCATACGCTGCTAAAGGACTATCCGGACTGTGCCGCGGCGCTGTCAAAATATCGGATAAACCCTGGCAACGTGGGGCAGGGTGCCAAACGTGATACGCAGTTTGCACAAATGATCGAGATCGCGGCGCGCTATGACAAGCCGGTTCGGATTGGTGTGAACTGGGGCAGTCTGGATCAGGGTTTGCTGGCCCGCATCATGGATGAAAATGCACTGCGCGCCTCACCCTGGTCGGCACAGGCGGTTATGTACGAAGCCCTGATCGTTTCAGCGCTGGAAAATGCCATGCGCGCCGAGGAGCTCGGGCTGGCGGGCGACAAGATAATACTGTCCTGCAAAGTCTCCGGCGTGCAAGACCTGATTGCCGTCTATCGCGAACTGGCCAGACGCTGCGATTATCCGTTGCATCTGGGATTGACCGAGGCCGGCATGGGCAGCAAGGGTATCGTGGCTTCAACGGCCGCACTGTCGGTATTGCTGCAGGAGGGCATTGGCGACACGATTCGGATTTCACTGACGCCCGAACCAGGTGGCGACCGCTGCAAGGAAGTGATTGTTGGTCAGGAAATCCTGCAAACCATGGGGCTGCGAAAATTTACGCCGATGGTGATTGCCTGCCCGGGGTGTGGCCGGACGACTTCGACCGTATTTCAGGAACTGGCCGATGATATTCAGACCTACCTGCGACAGCAAATGCCGGTCTGGAAAAATCAGTATCCCGGTGTTGAGGCAATGAATGTGGCTGTCATGGGCTGTATTGTGAACGGTCCGGGTGAGTCCAAGCATGCCAATATTGGTATCAGTCTGCCCGGAACCGGCGAAACACCAGCCGCTCCGGTTTTCGTGGATGGGGTCAAGACAGTCACCTTGCGCGGCGAACATATCGCCAGAGAATTTCAGGATATCGTGTTGAATTACGTGCAGTCTCATTATGGTTAGGTCTTATCTGTATGTCTGAAAATAAAAAAATGGAAAAAATATCGGCGATCAAGGGCATGAATGACATGCTCCCGTCCGATGCACCATTGTGGGAACTGTTTGAAAATACGGCACAGTCCGTGTTTAAAAGTTACGGTTTTCAACAGATCAGAACGCCCGTCGTCGAGCAGACTTCGCTGTTTGCGCGCGGGCTTGGCGCCGTTACCGACGTCGTTGAAAAGGAAATGTATTCGTTCGAAGATTCAATGAATGGCGACAAACTGACCCTGCGTCCTGAAAATACGGCGGGTGTGGTGCGCGCAGTCATTGAGCACAATCTGACTTACGAAGGCCCGAAACGACTCTGGTACACCGGCCCCATGTTCCGGCACGAAAAACCGCAGCGCGGACGTTATCGGCAGTTTTTTCAGCTGGGTGCCGAAGCACTGGGTTTCAGCGGGCCGGACATTGATGCCGAGCTGATCATGATGTGCCAGCGCCTGTGGGATGACCTCGGATTGGGTCAGGTTCGGCTTGAATTGAATTCGATCGGCGACGCCGATGAGAGATTGCGCCACCGCACCGATTTGATTGCCTATTTTGAGACGCACAAGGAGCAGTTGGATGCCGAGGCACAGCGCAGACTGTATTCGAATCCGCTGCGCATTCTGGATACCAAAAATCCGGCCATGCAAACTCTCGTCATTGGCGCACCCAAACTGATTGACTATTTGGGTGAACAGTCATTGAAGCATTTTGAGGGTGTGCAGGCGATCTTGCGCCATAACAGCATTCCTTTTACGATCAATCATCGTCTGGTGCGCGGTCTGGATTATTACAATCGCACCGTATTTGAATGGGTGTCCGATGAGTTGGGCGCGCAGGGTACCATCTGTGCCGGCGGCCGCTACGATACGCTGATTACCATGTTTGGCGGAAAAGAAACGCCTTCCTGCGGTTTTGCAATGGGCATTGAACGGATTCTGGAGCTGATGAAGCAGGCAGGTGACATTCACGCGCCCGGTCAATGTGACGTGTATCTGGTCCATCAAAGTGAAGCCGGACAAATGCAGTCATTCGTGCTTGCCGAAAGAATGCGTGATGCAGGTCTTGATGTTGTGCTACATTGCGCAACTATTACAGGGATTGGCAGCTTCAAGTCGCAAATGAAACGGGCTGACGCGAGTGGAGCCGGTTTTGCAGTCATCGTTGGCGAGGATGAAATTGCCCAAGGCAAAGCAATCGTCAAGGCGTTGCGTTCAACTGATATGGAAAACAATCAGTCAGTTGTGCCATTTGACACCGTAGTGGATTATCTGGTCGATCAGATTACGGGCGATGACGATCATGACCACGAAAACTGTACGCATACACATCATTAATCAATCAATAAGTTAAAAGACAATTACATGGCATACGATCACGAAGAACAAGAGCAACTGGACGCTCTAAAAGCATGGTGGAAGCAATACGGCAATCTCGTCACCTGGTTAATGATAGCCGTTTTGGCGGTGTTTTCAGGCTGGAAGGGCTGGGGCATTTATCAGGCCAAGCAATCGGTTCAGGCCTCAATGCTGTTTGAAGAAATGCAGAAGGCGATACAGGATAAAGATCAGCCCAAAGTAATGCGGGCTGTGACTGATGTGCAGGATAAATATGCCAGTACAAATTACGCTCAGATGGCCAGTCTGCTGGCGGCAAAGTACGCATTTGAGGCCAATGACCTGAAATCGGCAAAAGCAAATCTGAACTGGGTCCTGGCCAATGGCAAGACCGAAGAATTCAAATCGTTGGCAAGGATCCGATTGGCGGCGGTATTGCTCGATGAAAAATCGTATGACGACGCGCTGAAAATGTTGTCTGGTACCTTTTCAGATGAGTATGCCAGTGCCGCGGCCGATGCAAAAGGCGATATCTACGTCGCTCAAAATAAAATCAGTGAAGCGCGTGAAGCCTATCAGTTGGCTTTGGACAAGAGTTCGGATAAAAATCCCAGCTATCAGTTGATTCAATTAAAACTCGATGCAATCGGTGGTTCGAAAGCCAAACCGACCACAAAAGGTTAATGAGAAAAATATGCTAAGAGCGATAAAATTGGGTTACCTGCTTGCCGTAATCGGTTTGGCAGGATGCTCCTGGTTCAAGGAAGCCAAAAATCCACCGGCACCGTTGGTCGAATTCAAGACCAGCGTATCCATTAAAAAGGCCTGGTCTGCAAGTGTTGGCGATGCCGGCAATTTTGTTTTTACGCCAGTATTTGTTGAGAACAGTGTTATTGCTGCCGGAACCAATGGGAAAGTTTTTCGGTTCGATAATGCTGCAGGACGAGAAATCTGGAAAATTGACACCGATATGATCCTGACGGCCGGCGTGGGTGCTGACAGCACTACAGTTGCTGTTGTTGGTGATAAAGGAATACTGCTGGCGTACGACCTGAGCGGAAAACCGTTATGGAAAGTACAGGCGTCCAGCGAAGTCTTATCGGCACCGGTGATCGGCGACGGACTGGTAGTGGTGAGAAGTATCGATAACCATATCGCTGCCTACGATGCGGCAACTGGAACGCGGCGTTGGGTTGTGGAACGCAGTTTGCCTACGCTGATTCTGCGCAGCGCGGTCGGGATGGTCATTTATGACCACAATCTTTATGTTGGTTTACCCGGCGGCAAATTGATTTCAATCAATCTGGCCAGTGGCAGTGTGCGTTGGGAAGCGACCGTCGGTGAACCGAAAGGGGCAACAGAATTGGAACGGGTTGCGGATGTATCCGGTATTCCTGTGGTGGCTGGTGCCGATGTCTGTGCTTCTGCGTATCAGGGAAAAGTATCCTGCTTTGACATTAAAACCGGCGTGATGCGTTGGGGTAAAGCATTATCGACTGACATGGGTGTCGGCGTCGATGAACGGTTCGTGTTCGCAGTTGACGTCAAAGGCGCAGTCAACGCCTTCAGCCGTGCAGCCGGATTGAGTGAATGGAAAAACGAAAAATTGGCCTATCGCCGCCTCTCAGCACCTGTATCATTCGGACGCAGCGTGGCCGTCGGCGATTTTGAAGGTTATATCCATTTTCTGTCACGTGAAGACGGGTCATTTTTGGCCAGAACATCAACCGGCGGTGGGGCGATAGTTGCCACACCGGTGCTGGCTGGTGCCAATGTGGTTTTCCAAACCAAGCAAGGAGAAATCATCGCGTTAGCGATTGATTAAACGAATGAAGCCGGTAATTGCACTTATAGGTCGACCCAATGTAGGTAAATCCACGCTGTTCAACCGGCTCACGCGATCACGTGATGCACTGGTGGCGGATTTGCCCGGTTTAACGCGAGATCGTCACTACGGTGAAGGTCGGGTGGGTGATCGTCCGTTTCTGGTGATCGATACCGGTGGTTTTGAACCGGTTGCCAAAGAAGGCATCATGTTTGAAATGGCCAAACAGACCAAGCAAGCCGTTGCTGAAGCGGATGTCATCATATTTATTGTTGACGGGCGCCAGGGTTTAACGCCGCACGATAAAACGATTACCGATTTTCTGCGCAAATCCGGCCGTTCTGTCATGTTGGTTGTGAATAAATCCGAAGGAATGAAATACACCTCCGTCACGGCTGATTTTTACGAATTAGGTCTGGGTGACCCTTACGTCATATCAGCCGCGCACGGTGATGGTGTGTCCGATCTCGTCAGTGAATCACTCGACATTGCATTCGCTCAGCGCAAAGCGGAAGATGAGCCGGTTGCATATGATTCCGGGATCAAGCTTGCGATAGTCGGTCGCCCCAACGTTGGAAAGTCTACCCTGGTGAATACGCTGTTGGGTGAGGAACGCGTAATTGCATTTGATATGCCGGGCACGACCAGAGATTCAATTGAGATTTCATTCGAACGCGACGGCCAGAATTACACGCTGATTGATACCGCAGGTATCCGGCGCCGCGGCAAAGTGTTTGAAGCTATTGAGAAATTTTCTGTGGTGAAAACTTTGCAGTCAATTTCTGAAGCGAATGTGGTTTTGCTGTTACTGGATGCCCAGCAGGATATTTCAGAGCAGGATGCACATATTGCCGGATTCATTTTGGAATCGGGTCGTGCACTGGTGGTCGGCGTCAACAAGTGGGATGGTTTGCAAAGCGATCGTCGTGATGAAATCAAAAGCGATATAGAACGAAAATTAGGATTTCTTTCGTTTGCGAAATTTCACTTCATCTCTGCCATGAAATCGACCGGTATCGCGCCAATGTTAAAATCTGTTAATCAAGCGTATGCTGCCGCGACAGCAAATCTTTCCACGCCGAAGTTGACGAGGGCATTGATCGAAGCGGTCGAACATCAGCAACCAAAGCGCAAGGGTTCGATCCGTCCGAAACTGCGCTATGCCCATCAAGGAGGACAAAATCCTCCAATAATTGTGATACACGGCAACGCATTGGACGCCGTTGGTGATGTTTATAAGCGCTATTTGGAAAAGCATTTCAGGGAAACTTTTTCGTTGGTGGGTACACCGTTGCGAATAGAAATGAAATCCAGTAAAAATCCCTTTTCAAAAACTGAAAAATAAAAGTAGACTTAGGCTTTTAAGGATATGGGTTAATCTCTCATATAAATTTAACGGTGTAGTTATTTGGGACGGGTATTGAAAAATATCAAAATGTCCTCAACTCCAAAACTACAACAACACTACGGAGCTACCATGAGCAACAAAGGGCAATTGTTACAAGACCCATTTTTGAATGCGTTACGCAAAGAACATATCCCGGTTTCGATTTATCTTGTGAACGGCATCAAGTTGCAGGGTCACATTGAATCATTTGATCAATACGTAGTGTTGTTGCGTAACACCGTGACTCAAATGGTTTACAAGCACGCCATATCAACAGTCGTTCCCGCACGTGCGGTCAGTTTGCCTGCGGAGCCAGAATCTGAGTAAAGAACACCAATCAGACACCCGCGCCATTTTGGTGGGGGTGGATTTTGGCAAGGCCGAATTCACTTCCAGTTTGGAAGAACTCTCTTTACTGGCCCTTTCAGCGGGTGCCAGGCCAATTTATACCGTCACCTGCAAGCGCTCCAGTCCTGATTCCGCTCTGTATATCGGGAGTGGAAAAGCAGAAGAAGTGAAGCTTGCGGTGCTCGATCATCAAATAGATATTGTCATCTTTAATCATGCGCTCAGTCCTGCCCAACAGCGCAATCTGGAAAAGCATTTGCAGGTCCGGGTGCTGGACCGGACAAGTTTGATTTTGGATATATTCGCCCAGCGTGCAAAGAGTCACGAAGGCAAAGTTCAGGTTGAATTGGCACAATTGCAACATCTGGCAACCCGCCTGATACGCGGTTGGACCCATCTGGAACGACAAAAAGGCGGTATCGGTTTGCGTGGCCCAGGTGAAACTCAGCTCGAAACCGACCGTCGGCTGCTTGGGGATCGGGTCAAGGCGTTGAAGGACAAGCTGAGCAAATTGCAGCGCCAGCGCGAGACACAGCGCCGTGCCAGAGGCAGAAGCAGGGTGTTTTCAGTTTCCCTGGTTGGTTATACCAATGCCGGAAAATCCACGTTGTTCAATGTGTTGACGAAGGCTGGCGTGTATGCCGCGGATCAACTGTTTGCAACACTCGACACCACTTCCCGTCGCGTTTATCTGGGTGACATCGGGCAAATTGTTGTTTCTGACACAGTTGGGTTTATTCGTGAATTGCCGCATCAACTGGTCGCGGCATTCCGGGCCACACTCGAGGAAACGATCCATGCCGATTTGCTGCTACATGTAGTGGATGCCGCAAGCCCAACCAGGCTCGATCAGATTGAACAGGTCAACCAGGTGCTGCACGAAATTGGGGCAGACCATATTCCCCAGCTTTTAGTGTGGAATAAGATTGATTTGACCGATACCGAACCGGGAATTGAGCGGGATGAGTATGATAAAATACAACGTATTTTTTTGAGCGCAAAATCCGGACAGGGACTGGATCATTTGCGTGACGCACTCAGTGAATACGCTCGGCAGATGGGATTTGGCGCCGTGAATGACGTATCAGATCAAATTCAAACCGAATAATCAGCCTGACGGTTCAAACTGAATCACTCCTGAATCCTGAAATTGGTCATTCTCACCAGTCGTAAAAGTAAATAAACTAACCTGTAACCTAAATCGGATGATTTCAGAATGGTTGTTTCAATTATAAAAAAAGTGGCGAATATTTTTTCCTTGAACGGCCCCAAATGGGCCAAAGGTTCCGGAAATGATAATGACGGTAACCGGCCCAATAATTCCAACGGTCCACCAGATCTGGAAGATCTGTGGCGCGACTTTAACCAGAAATTGAATACCATGTTTGGCGGCAAGGGGGCGGACAATTCAAACAACCCTGTGCCTCCTGATTCCACCGGCGCAAAATGGGGCGCTTCGCTGGTCGTGGTGATTGTGGTGTTTCTGTGGCTGGTCAGCGGCTGTTTTCTGGTTCAGGAAGGCCAGACCGGAGTGGTGATGACCTTTGGAAAATACAGTCATGACACCCCGTCTGGTTTCAACTGGCGCTTCCCCTATCCGATACAAAGTCATGAAATTGTCAATGTTTCGCAGGTGCGGACTGTGGAAGTTGGCTATCAATCGAATATCAAAAACAAGCAGCCTAAAGAAGCACTGATGCTGACCGACGATGAAAACATCATCGACATCCAGTTCGCTGTTCAGTACAAATTAAAAAGTGCCGCTGACTGGGTGTTCAATAATCGCGATCAGGAAAGTACCGTCAAGCAGGTGGCCGAGACTGCCATACGTGAAGTGGTTGGGCGCAACAAGATGGATTTTGTCCTTTACGAAGGCCGGGAAAAAGTCGCCTTTGACGTGTTCCAGTTGATGCAGCAAATCTTGGATCGCTACCATACCGGTGTTCAGGTAACAAACGTAACCATGCAGGGCGTGCAGCCACCGGAACAGGTACAGGCAGCGTTTGATGATGCCGTCAAAGCCGGTCAGGATCTGGAGCGCCAGAAAAATGAAGGTCAGGCGTATGCCAATGACGTGATACCGAAAGCCCGTGGCGCCGCAGCGCGTATGCAGGAACAGTCGCAGGCTTATCAGGCCAGCGTCATTGCCAACGCCGAAGGTAACGCCTCGCGCTTCAAGCAGGTGCTGGATGAGTACCAGAAGGCACCGGCAGTGACCCGAGATCGCATGTATCTCGAAACCATGCAGCAGATCTTCACCAGCACAACAAAATTGATGGTCGATACCAAAAATGGTAACAACATGATCTATTTGCCGTTAGATAAAATTATTGGACAAACCTTGTCGACAGACAGCGCAGCAGCGGCACCCAAGCCAGTGGGCATGCCACCGGCACAGGAAGTGACCAATGCCAATGATAGTCTGCGCGGGCGCGATAATACCCATGCACGTGACCGGGAGGGCAGATAATGAATAAGCTGGTTTCTACCCTGATTGCGATCGTACTGGTCCTGATTATTTTTGCGTCCACCGTGTTTGTGGTCGATCAACGTTCCTACGCAATTGTGTTTGCCATGGGCGAAATGAAAACCATCATCAGTGAACCTGGCTTGCATTTCAAACTGCCGCCACCATTTCAGAACGTGATTTTCCTCGACAAGCGGATTCTGACGATCGATTCACCTGAAGCCGATCGTTTCATTACGGCCGAAAAGAAAAACATTTTGGTTGATTCGTTCGTCAAGTGGCACATTACCGATCCAAAACTGTATTACATCAGTTTTGGTGGTGAAGAGCAGCGTGCCCGCGACCGGATGAATCAGATCGTCAAGGCTGCACTGAACGATGAAATTACCAAACGCACGGTGCGTGACGTCATTTCCGGCGAGCGCAGCAAGGTCATGGATGCGTTGCGCACCAAGGTCTCCGAAGAAGCCAAGCAGATCGGTGTCGAAATTCTGGATGTCCGACTGAAGCGGGTTGACTACGTCGAGCAGATCAATAATTCGGTGTATGACAGAATGAAGGCCGAGCGCACCCGTGTTGCCAATGAATTGCGTTCTACCGGTTTTGCCGAGTCCGAAAAAATTCGGGCTGATGCGGACAAGCAAAGTTCCGTCATTATTGCCGAAGCCTACCGTGATGCAGAAAAATTGCGCGGTGACGGCGATGCCAAGGCCAGCCGGATCTATGCTCAGGCGTTCGGGCAAAATCCGGAGTTCTACAAGTTCTATCGGAGTCTGGAAGCCTATCGGGCCAGTTTTAAAAACAAAAACGACGTGATGGTGGTTGATCCCACTTCCGAGTTTTTCAAGTATTTCAAGGCGCCGGGTCAGGGCAAATAGTTTGCTCCTGACTGGCTGATTTTATCAAGGCAGCACAAGCGCTGGTTAATGCAACCGGGACTTGTGCTGCGTTCGTTTGTTATTTTGCTCATTTTAAATTTGCTATGCCGAACTGGCTGCTTCCCGAAAACATTGCTGATGTGCTGCCGTCTGAAGCACGAAAAATCGAAGAATTGCGTCGGCGTCTGCTGGATCAGTTCCGGCTGTACGGTTACGAACTGGTGATGCCACCGTTACTGGAATATCTCGAATCGTTATTGAGTGGTGCCGGTCAGGATCTGGATTTAAGAACCTTCAAGCTGGTTGACCAGATTACCGGCCGCACGCTTGGCGTTCGTTCCGATATGACGACCCAGGTGGCCCGGAT
>Ga0075019_10000967_pt1 | contig 16436 bp, 14 predicted proteins | sample ColStrG_CSR_2013_FD_71473 | JGI IMG/M metagenome (GOLD analysis project Ga0075019, IMG submission 71473) | Freshwater sediment microbial communities in response to fracking from Pennsylvania, USA - Cold Stream Run_MetaG_CSR_2013 | ecosystem: Environmental > Aquatic > Freshwater > Creek >...
ACATTAAGTTCTTGCGCAACCTTCCGTGCCAAGGGCGAGGCCTTGACGCGGCCAACGATCTCTTTGGCAACCGACTCGGCTTTGGCTGATGACGTTGCGGCCGGGGTCGCATTTGCCGCCGCAGGGGCAACCGCAGGAGCTGCGGCGCCGGCTTTGGCCAGCACAACGGCCGGGTCCTCCCCTTTGGCACCGATCACGGCCACGGGCGCCTTGCAGGCCACACGTGATCCGGCCGGAGCCACAATTTTCAGCAAAATCCCCGACTCAAAAGATTCCAAATCCATGGTGGCCTTGTCGGTTTCAATTTCGGCCAGGATGTCCCCGGTCTCGATCTTGTCCCCTTCGTTTTTCAGCCATTTGACCAGCGACCCCTCGGTCATCGTGTCGCTTAATTTGGGCATTTCAATGATTTCAGCCATGTCGGTCCGGTGTTGAATTAAAATTCTGCAACCCCTCAACCCACACTGAGCGCCGCCTTGACGATGCGGTCCACGTTGGGCAGTTGGATCTTTTCCAGAGGATCGGAGTAAATCGCGGGCGCGTCAATCGAACAAAGACGCTTCACGGGGGCATCGAGATAATCAAAGGCCTTTTCCTGAATCAGGTGACAGATCTGGGCGCTGACACCGCAAAAGGGCCGGTTCTCGTCCACCAGCAGGGCGCGACCGGTTTTCTTGACCGATTCCACAATGGTTTCCTCGTCCAGCGGACGAATGGAGCGCAAATCGACCACTTCCACATCCAGATCGTGCTCGGCTTGCAACAACTCCGCCGCCTTCAAGGCCATGATCACGGAACGCCCGTGGGCGATAATGGACAAATCTTTGCCCGTACGCTTCACGTCGGCCTGGCCCAGCGGAATCAAATATTCCTCCTCCGGCACTTCCCAGCTCTCGCCATACAGCAGGGTGTTCTCCATGAAATAAACAGGATCGTTGTCGCGGATGGCCGATTTGATCAATCCCTTCACGTCATAAGCCGTGGCCGGACAAACCACCTTGAGACCCGGCACGTTGGCGATGGCATTCTCCGGTGTGTGCGAATGGGTGGCGCCGACATTGGTGCCGCCGTTGGCCGGGCCGCGAATGACAATGGGACAGTTGATTTTGCCACCCGACATGTAGCGCAGGCTGGCCGCATTATTGATCATCTGATCCCAGGCCACATAGGCAAAACTGAAAAACATCAGCTCCATCACCGGTCGCAACCCCAGCATGGAAGCCCCGATCCCCATGCCGATGAAACCGGCCTCGCTGATCGGTGCGTCCACAATGCGCTTGTCGCCATATTTGTTCCACATGCCCTCGGTGACTTTGTAAGCGCCGTTGTATTGCGCCACTTCCTCGCCGATGATGACGACATTTTCGTCGCGCTCGATTTCCTCGCTCAGGCCCTCACGCAAGGCCTCACGGTAGGTGATGGTTCTCATGTCTCGAAATTATTCCAATTCGTCGTTGAAAAAGATACGGCCCCGGGAGGCGCGCTGGTCCGGGTGGTCGGTCTCCCAATACACATCCTCGCGGATGGCTTCCACGGTGGGATAAGGACTTTGCTCGGCAAAGTCGGCCGCCGCACGGGCCTCATCCTTGGCCGCCTGGTCGATTTCCTCAACCTGCGCCTCGGTCAGGACTCCTTGGGCGATCAAACGGGACTGGAACAGGCTGATGGGGTCCTTGTTCCGTTTGTATTCCTCGATCTCCTCCTTGTTGCGGTATTTTTCCGCATTGGCATCGGCCACGGAATGACCGCGGTAGCGATAGGTCTGGATTTCGATCAGGCTGGGCCGCGATTTGCCGTGGGCGCGGTCCAGCGCCTCCTTGGTCTTGGCCCGCACTTCGTAAACATCATGACCGGAACATACCGACCAGTCCATGTCATAGCCTTCGGCCCGCTTGGCCAGTGATTCCGTGAAGGCCGAGGAACGCGCCAGACTGGTACCCATCGAATAATGATTGTTCTCGATGACATAGACGACGGGAATGTCCCAGAGCGAGGCCAGATTGAGCGACTCGTGAAAACAACCCTGATTGACCGCCCCATCCCCCATGTAGCAGAGGCAGGCTCCCTTGATGTTTTTGTATTTGAGGTAATAGGCGATGCCGAGACCGAGCGGCGTCTGACCGCCCACGATGCCGTGGCCGCCCCAGAAATTTTTATCCGGCGCGAAAAAGTGCATCGAGCCACCCTTGCCCTTGGAACAGCCGGTGGCTTTGCCGTACATTTCCGCCATGCATTCGTTCATGCTCATGCCTGACATCAGGGCATGGGCATGGTCCCGGTAGGCTGTGATGCTGTGATCGTCCGGCCCGCACACGGAAAGCGAGCCCACCGCCACCGCCTCCTGTCCGATGTACAAATGCAGAAACCCGCCGATTTTGCCCGCCTGATAGGATTTCAACGAACGCTCCTCGAAACGGCGGATGCGCAGCATCTGACGCAGGAGGTCGATCTTGCGCTCGGCAGGCAGCGTCTGATTCACCGGGGCGTGATCATAAGGCCCGGCCACAACTGCGGGGCTTGGCGCATCCTTGGCTTTAGCTTCTATTGTCGGCATGGTTCAAACTCCAACTGGCAACTCCGTTTTTCCGGTAACAATCTCCTCTTCGACTGGTTGAAAAAATCCCCCGGCACTCACACGACCCTGCACAAGCTGGCAGCTTGAACCGGGCCATCTAGTCCCAAAGCGGTTGTACCGCCCAAAACACAAGCAAAAATAACAGCATAGACCCATTTGGGAAGCAGTAAAAATCTTTATGTCTTCCATAACGAATACTAACCCGACCCAAGGCGTTCGCGCTGTAATTCTGCTCCATGCTTGCATCTTTAGCCCGCTGAGCCTTAAATCAGACATGGCGCTGTTGGTACCCCTCCTGAATTCAGTCGAGGAAAAACTGCCGGACTGCTACGCGTTGGAGGAGGTGGAGGCCTACATCGGAAGACATCCTTCCTGCAAGGTACAGGCCCAGTCCCCCTCCATCAGCCGCATGCACGCCCGCGTTTTCCTGAACAACGGACAATGGATGGTCGAGGATCTGCGCTCCCTCAACGGCGTGGCCGTCAACGGCAAGCGCGTTTATTACGGCCCGCTCAATGTCGGCGACATTCTCCAGGTGGGCCGTCTTTTCTTCACCCTGGCCAATGCCAGCCTACCGGAATTCCCCGCCTTAAAGGACTGGCTGATACGGCTGGAAAACCAGGCGCGATTTTTCGAACAGCAATCCGAACTTTTTCCCGACCGGAAACCGGCTCCCGCTGTCCCTTCCGCACCCGTCCCCGCCTCCGTCCCCATGCCGATGCCGCCCGTCGCTCCGCCCCGTGCGCCCACACCGCCCGTTTCCACCCTGCCTCCGGCCCCCATGCCCGCCGCCTCCCAGCCGCACCCACAGCGCAAACCACTTTCCGTCAGTGCCATTGATATGCCCGGTCGGCAAATGCCCGCGCTGCGCCCTCTTCAATCTGCCGTGGCCGAAACCCCGGCAGTCCCCATGCCTCCCGCCGGCATTCGCGCTCAAACACCCCAACCGGCTCCCGCGCCCTCCTTGACCCCGCAAGCTCGGCCCGGCGGACCGATCAAAGCCACGACCGCCTCGACCACACCGCTCAAGGTGAAAAGCGGCAACGATTGGATCATCTGGGTCGTTCTGGGCGTGGTGGCCCTGGCTATGATAGGTTTCGCCATCTGGCACTTCTACCCGCACAAGTCGGGTTGAAAAACAGACCGCCTGAACATTGCCGTGATCGTGCAACATGCTGACGCGTTACCCTGAAAAATGTCGCGGAAGAATACTGCCTTAATATACGTTAGATAGATGTATAAAAATCGCCCGCCGCTTCCAGAAAGCGCGGGTGAGATCGGCGCCAGAAGACCATGAAATCACCCACAATTCAAAATTCTTTACTGCGCATTGAAGGGGTTACAGGTGATCCTCCACCCTCGGCATTTTACAACACCAGCGTGGGCGCACTTCGGTCCCGATAGGTGCGGTGCAACGTCACATGCGTCGCCCCCACTTCCCGCAATTTCGCCGCCACCACCGCCTCGGCCAGTTCCGGCGTGTTGCAATCCTCGCTCAAGTGTCCGAGCAAGAGATGCCGCAGGCGCGGCGTCAACACCTGTTCCACCACCTGCGCCGCCGCTTCGTTGGACAAATGCCCGTTTCTCTGCATGATGCGCTGCTTCACCGACCACGGACGCTTGGTGTCCTTCTGCAGCAGTTGCGGATCGTAGTTGGCCTCCAGCAAAAGAAGATCCACCTCGCGCACCCGGTCGATCACCAGTCGCGTGGCATAACCCAGGTCGGTCAGAAACGCGAGCGACTTCCCCAAGCCCCGCACCACAAAGCCCACCGGATCATAGGCGTCGTGCGGCACGGGAAAACTTTCCACCTGCAATGGGCCGAAATCGATCACTGACCCGGTTTCGAAAAGGCACCAGCCCTCGTATTTGCCCAGAGCGGTGCGCAAAAACGCGGCGGTTTGATGGTTGGCATGCACCGGAATATGATGACGCTTGGCCAGCACCGGCAGGCCCATGACATGATCACTGTGTTCGTGCGTGATCAGAACGGCCGCAATATCCCCCGGACCGAGACCCAGTCCGGCCAGACGTTCCACCGTGCGCTTGCCACTCAACCCGGCATCGACCAGAATATTCACCCCCCCGGCCTGCACCAGGGAACAATTCCCAGCACTGCCACTGGCCAAAACAGTCAATTTTACAGCATTTTCTGGCATTGTGTTTTATAATTGGCACAGAATTTGCTTTACCTCATTCACCTTCTGTTGCTATATCATGATGCTCATGGCAGGCATTGGTTTACAACAAAATTTTTCCCTCTCCCAGACGCTGTCCCCGCAAATGCAGCAGTCCCTGCATTTCCTGCAAGCCCCCGTTCTGGAACTGCGTTCCCTCGTCCAGCAGGAGCTGGAAAGCAACCCGCTCCTGGAGGAAAAGGCCGAGGAACCGGCGGAAAAGGACGAGTGGGACGAGGAAATCGAGGAAATGCGCCGCCACGACGAGGATTGGCGGGAATATTTCTCCCAAAATGCCCGGCCCAACCGTTCCCAGGACGAACTTCAAAAAAAACGCCAGTACCTCTTCGATTCCCAAATCGAACAGGAAAGCCTCTCCGACCACCTGCTCTCCCAACTCTCACTCAGCTCCCCGGACGCAACAACCGAGCGCATCGGCGCGGAAATCATCGGCAATCTCAACAGTGACGGTTTTCTCACCGCCAATCTGGAGGAAATTGCCCAGGCCACCGGCGCCACCCTGCCGCAGGTCGGCGAAGTGCTGCAGCTCATTCAAAGTTTCCACCCGCCCGGCGTGGCCGCGCGGGACCTGGCCGAAACCCTTTTTCTGCAATTGATGCAGCGGGGCCGGGGCGAAAGCCTCGAAGCCTCCCTGGTGCGCAACGATCTCGACCGACTGGGCCGCAAACGCTACCTCGAACTGGCCCGCCAATACAATGTGACTCCGGACCGCATCCAGGAAGCGTCCGATTACATCGCCAAACTGCAACCCCATCCCGGCGCGGCCTTTTCCGCCGATGTTCCCCAGAATGTGGTGCAGGCCGAGGCCTCCTTCGTCAAAAACGGGGATACCTGGACGGCACAGATCAACGACGACCCCATTCCGCGCCTGAAAATCAGCGACACCTACAAGGATTTGATGTCGAGCAATCACCAGGACAAAAATCTCAAGGAATACCTCCGCGAACGCATTCGGGCCGGAAAATTTCTCATCAAATGCATCTACCAACGCCAGCAAACCATCGAGAACATCCTCAATGAAATCGCCCGGCGACAGGTGGACTTCCTCGAACTGGGAGTCAGTCACTTAAAGCCCCTGACCATGAGCCAGGTGGCTGACACCGTGGGTGTGCACGAAACCACCGTCAGTCGTGCGGTGGCCAACAAATACATCCTGACCCCCTGGGGCTCCTTCCCCATCAAATACTTCTTCACCTCCGGCTACACCACCAGCGAGGGGGCGGTCATGTCCAACACCAGCATCAAGGACTCCATCGGCGACCTGGTGGCGCGTGAAAATTCCCAACAACCCCTTTCCGACTCGGAAATTGTGAGCATTCTGGAGGAACGCGGCCTCAAGCTGGCCCGACGCACCGTGGCCAAGTATCGCGCTGAGTTGAACATCCTGCCCTCCAATCTGCGCCGCAAAATTTAGCGGCCCGGCCTTCAACGTTCGGAGGGAAAAAGCCGCAGCAGGGAAAGCGGCTCGGCTTGTTCGTCCTGCAGGATTCCCCCGTAATAAATCCGTATCAGATAACCGTAATACTGCGCCTTTTCCTGGCCCGCTGCGCCTCCGGCGGGGGCAAAATAGCGGGTGTGCAGGATTTCCACGTCGCCCTTGCTCCAATCCGGCAGATTGTTCATAAACCGGCCCTCGATTTTGGCCGGAACCAGCTTGCTGTCGCCAATGCGGTCATAAAAAAAAATCTGCACCTTCAACTTGGATGGATCGACGCGCAGTTTTTTGTCTTTGAGGCGCAGGGAAAAATCTTTTTGAATCTCCACCGGCGCGGCCGACAGAGGGTCCGGAATGGTTTTCACCCCGTCCACGACAATGGACCGCTTAAGGCTCAGCACCACCTGTTCCCGCAGGCGGGCTTCCTGTTCCAGACGGTCACGCTCCTCAATCAGGGAGGCCCGTTCCCGGGCCAGCGGCAGCAAAGACGCCGCACGGTCCCCCAAGCGGATGATCTTTTGCCAGTCTTCCAACGCCTTGACATTGTTGCCGCGGGACTCATCCAGCATGGCCAGGCCCGTCAGGGTGCGCGGATTGTTGGCATCCAGCTCCAGGGCCTGTTTCAGGGCCGCATCCGCCAATTCAAAATTCCCATCCCGGCGGAATTTCTGGGCCTCATCGTTAAGCCGCAGGATCTCCGCCTCGTTTTTTTCCGTGCGCCCCTTGATGGTCAGTCGGGCATCTATATTGGGCTGCGGCAGATTGCGCAGCGGTTCGGTACTGACGGTTTTGGTGCGGGACACTTCGGCCGATTGATTGATGGCCGGCCCGCTGGTCTCGATGCGCACGACGGACTGCCGGAACCAGAAAATCAACCCCAACAATCCCACCTCCAGAACCAGGAATAAAGCCACCACATAAACGGCCACCGAATAGGTTTTGGGGCGGAGACGCCTGTTGAGCGCAGGGGGATTTTCCGGCTTGGCCATTGTCACAGCATCCTAAATGACGATCACAGGAAAATCCACCTGCTATTTACCCGCCGGCGCCGGTGCATTCTCATTGTCATTCAGGGGCCAAAGATTCAGGGATTGATAAAGGTCGGCACCAAGCCAAAAGGCGTAGGGCGATCCCTGCACGCGGCCCAAGGCCCGGTTGTTTTTGGCGTCCCAGACCAGATCCAGCACCTGTTTTTGTGAAGCGGTTTCCACCGTCAAAGTCAGATTCGGAGAGGCAAAATCCTTTTCCGTCGCCTGCACCCAGGACAGAACTGTCAGGTCGGCCAGGGTCGCAGCCTGTTTTTGCAGCAGCTTGCCATAAATCTTTTTTCCTCCCACTGTATCGGGCCAGTTCTGGTCGAGTCCCCGCGCCACCTGGAAAGTCCCCGCCGCACTCTTCCAGGAAATTTTTGTAATCGGCACTTTTTCGTCAAAGAGAGCCAGCTTCCGGGAAATCCAATCCGCCTTTTGATCCGGCAGACCGACCAGCACATCCGCCGGGACAACTGCCACATCGTCACGGAACTGACTTTGCACCAGCAGGTCGGCCTTTTTACCCGCTGTGAAAAGCAGTTCATACGACTTGAGTTCCTCTTTCACACCCAGAAGTTTCAGGGTCAGAACCATGCGGGCCAGCGGCTTGGCGGCGGTGTCGATTTTGCTGTCGGCCACCGAAAGAAAATCCGTGGCCCGGGCATTCTGCAGTTTGCTCAAAAAATCATCAATGACCCGCGCATCGGCCGGGAGCTTTTCCGGTCCGGCGATTTCCCAAACCGCCTGGGAACCGTCCTTGCGCTGCAGTTCGATGCTGAACTTGTCCTTCTCGAAACGGATACTGCTCACCTCCGTGGAGGATCTAAGACGGACAATGTGACGGTCGCGCACTTTTTCCAACATCCCAGAGATCTGGTCCACGGTGTTTTTTTCCAACTGGAAGATGGTGGGACGGTCGGAGATCTGACCGTAAAAGGCGGCGTTGCCACCCGATTCGACACGTCCGACGCGCAAGGTGCCGATCGGACTGCCGGTCTTGTCCTTCACATCCAGCACCAGCCAGGGGGTGTTGATGCCATAGACGGCAAAATCGGCCGCATTGTCCGAGACAAATTTTTGGGCGTGCACGCCCAGCAACATGGCCATGAAGGTGTTGACCTCCTCGGTACTGGCCCTCGTGCTGAGCGGCTTGATGATCACCCAGTTGCTGTCATCCCTCTGCAGGTCCACCTCGCGAGAATCCTGACGCAGAGTGATGGAAGCCACATCGCCAGTCACAAAATCGAACACCTTGGAACTGCGCCACTGATCCAGCGGTTTCTGCAAATAAGGCTCAATCCCCTGCTCCAGCAGCACAATCTCCTCTTTTTTATTGTGGGTGATGCGTCCGTAAACGACACCCTTGCGCACGGTCTCACGACCCAGATCCAGGGAGTAATTTTCCGCATTCTGGCGCACCTTCAACTGGATGTGGGGCTGGGCCAGACCGAATTGCTCCATGGCCTTGTCATAATTGCCCAGTTCCTTGCGGTTCAGCGTGCCCACACGTTCGCGATATTCCAGATCGGCCAGCAGGCTGCCCAGAGCCTCCCCGTTGGCCGGATACTTGCACGGGGATTCGATCTGCCAGTCATGCGGAGGAATGCGGCTGAAGACCAGGGCCCCGTCCGGCGTGGTGATCTCAATCCGGTTGACATCAGCCTGGACAATCTCCATCAGATGCCGCTGCCGGCTTTCCAACTCCAGCGTGCCCGGCGCCTTATTGGAAAAAAACTGTACATAAACCAACAGAACGATGGTCAGGAGCGCCAGAATCAGGGTCGTACGTGTACTCATGGGCCGGGCCGGATTATTTTACAAACCTGTCAATTGCGGCGCCGGAGCCAGACCAGCCCTCCCAAGACAATCCCGGAGAGAGGAAAGGCCGCCAGCAAGAGGAGCAGGGTGTTGATTTTCGATTGTTCAAGATTGGCGGTAAATTCCTGCGGCACCTTGGGCGTGATGCCGAGGGGTTTGCCCCCTTCCCGCATCCAATTCATGAGATTGATGAAAAAATCCACCTGATCCTGTCCGATCGCGCCGTCGCGCAAAAAGGCCGCCGCCCCCAAAGCCACGATTTTATTGCCCTTGATCTGAACCTGACCGCCGGAAACACTGGCTGTATCCAGAGCCGCCGCCACATTCAGCGGAGCGGCAAAATCCTTGGCCGGGTCAAACTCGGGATTCTGCAAATTCTTGTAATTGGTCTCGCCCCAGAACTGGGCCGGGGTTTGCACCAGTGCGGTCACGGTCGCATTCTGGTTTTTGTCCTGATTCTGAATGCCCAGGGAACGGGCCGCCCCCAGATTGAGCGTGCCGCCCGACTTGCGTATCCATTCCATGGCCGGATGATCGGCGAATATGGTACCGAAAGCCTGGGCCATGATCTTGACCTGGCCCGGCACCAGGATCTTGGCCATGATTTTGTCATTGTGGAAAACCAACCCGTAATCCTTGAGCAAATCCTCCAAACCGCTGTCGCTCTCGGGATCGAGCATTAAAATCAGCCGCGCAGCCTTGTCTTTTTGCTGTACATATCTGGACAGGATGTCGGCCTCAACCGGATTGTACTTTCCCGTGGGTCCGGCAACAACCACCAGCTCGGCATCATCCGGCATTTGCAATTTTTCAGCCAGATTCCACTTCACGATCTCGCAATTCTGTCGCTCAATATAGGAGGCCAATACGGAAAAGCTGTTGCCGGCTTTAGGCGAACCCTGCGGATCGAATTCCCCATGGCCGGTCAGGAAATAAATTTTGGATTTTTTCCCGTACACCAGAGCCTGGATGGCGGAGGTGATCTGCTGCTCCGCCTTCAAGGCCACCAGACGCGGGCTGCCCCCGTAGGCCGCCTGGGAATTGTCAATGACCGCCAGATCCTCGTAGCTGACCACCTTGGACAATCCATTGTAGCGGATGATCAGCACATTGTCTTCCGTGGTCAGCTTCGCCTCCACCGCCACCTTGCGACCCTCTTCATCCAGATAGGGATCCAGCTTCTGCAGGGAAACCCTGCCCTTGCCGTAATACACATATTCGTCCAACAGACTGGCCACATCCGCACCCGCCAGGGCCACCGCGGGGGACTGGGTCTCGCTGTTGACAAAGTTGATCACCTTGACATCGCCGGGGAGATTGCGCAGCAGGTTCACCGTGAGGGGACTGACCTTGCTGTAGTTCAGCAAAAGCACGTTCTTACGGTAAAAATGCTTGAAGCCCAGTCCGTTCACTCCGAGAAACAGAATGAGCACCAGAATCAATCCGATCAAAAGATTCAGTTTCCACTGCCACTTGCTTTGCTGTTTTTCAGCCATAACGATTCTTGCTCTGGTTGGGGTGAAATCCGTTTTCAGTTACGCAGGCGCCTGACGGAAAGCACCACATAGGTCAAAAATAAAAAAAGCACCGTGCCGGAGCTGTAAAGCACCAGCGGCCGGGTGTCGAAAATGCCACTGACATAGACTTCCATGTGCCGCAGCGCGGAAATGTATTGAATGCCCTGCTGCAGATTCTCCCCCACCCGCATGAACGCCAGGAATCCGCAAAAGAAATAAAGTGAAATGGCGGCAAAGGCGGCAAAGGCCGCCACCACCTGGTTTTTGGAGAGGGACGATGTGAAGATGCCGATGGCGGTGAAGAAAGATCCCAGCAACAGCACCATCCCGTAACTCAAACCCAGCGCCCCCCATTCCACCGGATTGGCATAGCCGGTCAGAACCTGATAGATCCACAGGTACAACAGCGTGTGCGACCAGAGCAGCAGGTAAAACAGCAGGGCACCGAAAAATTTCGACAGGATCACATCCCAGTCCGTCACCGGCGCCGTCATGAGCAGCTCTATGGTGCCGGTCTTGTACTCCTCGGCAAACAGACGCATGGTCAGCAGCGGGATCATCACCACCAGGCAAAACCAGAAAAAGAACATGCGGAAAAACAACTGCATGACGGTGAGGTTGTAAATCCCGTGCGACATGATATCAACCGCGCTCAAAAACCAGTAGGCGGTCACGAGGGAAAACAGGGTGAAAACGACACAGGCGATGGGCGAGAAGAGCAGGGCTCCCAGTTCACGGCGCAATAATGTCCAAAATGCTTTTGTCATGGCGTTTTAATCCTGGGTGAGTTCCACGAAAACATCCTCCAGCGTGGCCTTGCCCCGGCGGAATTCGCGCAAGGGCAGGTTTTCCTGCTTGATCAACCGGTCCACGGATTCCCGGATGTCCTGACCCGGCTTGGCCGTGCAGGTGAGGGACGACCAGTCCTCCTTGCGCTGAGTGACCGCGGCGGTGGAAACCTCGGCCACCTTCAGAATTTTTTCAACCAATGCCTCCGGCTGGGCTGTTTTAACCTCGATGAAAAGCGTGCTGCTTTGCACCAGCTTGGAAAGATTGGCCAGAGTGTCGGAGGCTTCAATCTGACCCTTGTTGATGATAATGGCCCGGCTGCAGACCATTTCCACCTCGGGCAGGATGTGCGTGGAAAGCAGAATGGTGTGATTTTTACCCAATTCCTTGATCAGATCCCGCACGATGCGGATTTGCTTCGGGTCGAGCCCGGCGGTGGGTTCATCCAAAATCAGCAGCTCGGGGTCGTGCACCAGCGCATCCGCCAGACCCACCCTCTGGCGGTAACCGCGGGACAGATTGCCGATCAGCTTGCGCGCCACGTCGGAAATGCCGCACTTGGTCATGACCTCGTCCACCCGGGCGTGGATATTGCGGCGGGGAACGCCTTTCAACTGGGCCCGGTATTCCAAAAAGCCCTGCACCCGCATGTCCGGATAAAGCGGGACATTTTCCGGCATGTATCCGATTTTCCTGCGGATATCCAGCGAGTGATTGAGAACATCGTAGCCGGCGATGTGCACCGACCCGGAACTGGCCGGCAGGTAGCCGGTCAAAACCCTCATGGTGGTGCTTTTGCCGGCGCCGTTGGGGCCGAGAAAGCCGACAATCTCACCCTTGTTTACTTTGAAAGTGATGCCCTTGACAGCCTTGTGGCCCGCATAGCTCTTATGCAGATCCTTGACGTTGATCATATGAAAGCCTCAAAACTATTTCCCACCGCCGCTTTGTCAAGTGTCGGCAAAGGCTCGACATTTCCTTCCGCTTCATCTTCTCTGTCAGACGCGGCATGAAAATTATCGCCATCGCCAATCAAAAAGGAGGGGTCGGCAAAACCACCACGGCCATCAATCTCTCGGCCGCCCTCGCCGAGGCGGGACACCCCACCCTGTTGATCGACCTGGATCCGCAGGCCAACACCACCAGCGGCCTCGGCTTTGAACAGGAACCCGGCCGGAGCCTCTACCCGGCCCTGATCGGGCAGGTTTCCGTCACGCAGCAAATCCGCGAAACCGGCCAACCCAACCTCAGCATCATCACCTCGGAAATGGATCTGGCCGGAAGCGAGGTCGAAATCGCCCGCCTGGATAATCCCCAGATGCAACTGCGCAAAACCCTGCAGCCGCTGCGCGATGAAAACCGCTTCCACTATGTCATCATGGATTGTCCGCCCTCCCTGGGCATTCTCATGACCAGTGCCCTGGTCGCCGCCGATGGCATTCTGGTACCGGTGCAGTGCGAATTTTTCGCCCTGGAAGGCGTCGGCAAAATCCTCGGCCTCATGGAACGCATCAAGGCCATCAACCCCGCACTTGATCTCTGCGGTGTACTCATGACCATGTACGACACGCGCACTAAGCTCAGCCAGCAGGTGATGACGGAACTGCAGACCCATCTTCCCGAGAAGGTCTTCAAAGCCATCGTGCCGCGCTCCATCCGGCTCGGTGAAGCCCCCAGCTTCGGCCGCAGCATCCTGAGTTATGACGCCTCGGGTATCGGAGCTCTCTGCTACCGCCAGGTGGCGGAGGAATTTGTACAGCGTGTGCCCGTCTGAGACGGCCGCCGTTGAATTTTATTTCAGGACGGAACCCAAAACCTCCCGCAGACGTTCGCGGTTGAAAGGTTTGGCAATGACCGCCGAAAAACCGAACGGCGTCGGGTCCACCATGGCCGGTTGATCCATGTAACCGCTGGAGGCTATGGCCACCACATTGGCATCGATCTGGCGCAGGCTGTGTATGGCACTGGTTCCGCCCGTCCCTCCCGGAACCAGCAAGTCCATGATCACGGCATCAAACTTTTTTCCCCGGGCCATGGCGTCCTGATAAAGCTTCACCGCCTCAGCCCCGTCCGACACCACCGTGGCGTCGTAACCAATCTGGTTCAACATGGTCCCCACAAAATTCCGGACCAAGTCCTCATCATCCATGAACAGCACCCTCGGGCGATGCTGCACGATGGCCTTGAAAATGGGTTCCGAAGCCCGTTCGTGTGCCACCGCCCCCTGCGCCGGCACATAGATCCGAACCGTCGTTCCCACCCGCGGTTTGGAATCGAGCAGGATGGTCCCCTTGTGCCTCGCCAATACGGAAAGAGCCGTGGTCAATCCCATGCCCTGGGCTTTCTCCTTGGTGCTGAAATACGGCTCGAAGACCCGCGAAATATTGTCCAGATCAATGCCCCGGCCCTGGTCGCGTATTTCAATGCAGACATAATTCCCCGGCTCCAGTTGCGGCGGACGGCTGCTCGAAACCAGGTTGAAACTCACAGGATCGGCCGTCACCCGGATCACCGATCGGGAGGTGGTCGCTTCCACCGAATTTTGCAAAATATTTTTCACAGCCTGGGTAAAGGCCTGTTGTTCGACTTGGATCGTCGGACAGGCGGGCGATACCGCCACGTCGCACCGGGCCATGGAATTCGCCACGGCAGCCTCGGCAATTCCCTTCAACCACGGCCCCAGAATCAGCACCTGCCGCTCCGGCTCCTCCGTGTCACCCATGTTGATCAGCCGCCGGACCACCAATTGCGCCTGGCTGACCGCAGCCTCCACCTGTTCCAAATCACGCATGATGTCATAGCCGCGGGCCAGGTCGGAGCGCATCAACCGCAACTGTTCCACCAGGTTGTTGACAATGCTTTCAAATTCGTGCCCCACTCCGGAGGCCAGGCTGTTGACCGCCTCATTTTTCTTGGCCTTGATGAGCTCCGCCTCCGTCTTGCGCCGGGCACTGATATCCCGTGAAACCAGCACCAGGCATTCCACGCCTCCCTGGTCATTGGTCACCACCCGCGCCACGGACTCGAGTTCAACCCAGTGCCCCCGCGCATGACGCATGCGGTATTCAGCCTTGCGCCCCATGCCCGTGCGGATGGACTCCTCAAAGATCGATTGCAGCATGGGCAGATCATCCGGATGCACCTCCGCCATGCTGTCAGTCCCCTCCAACGAACTGGGGGCATAACCCAGGGTGCTCAAGTAGGCGGCATTGTTCCACAGACGCCGCCCGGTGGGATCGATCACCGCAATCATGTCGGCCACGTTTTCCGTGATCAACTTGAAGAGCGTCTCGATTTTTTTGATTTCGAGTCGCTCCTCCCGCAACTGGTTCATTTCCTGAATCAGCTGCGCCGCTTCTTCCCTCGATAGGGAATCCCTGTCTGACGAAGGTGTCATTTTTTATAATCCAAAATCGGCGAATAGCTCCGACCCGATGCTACTTCCCGCTCCAGACAAAAGCAACCCCGGCCTGACCCGGCAAACGGGGTGCTTCCGATCAATTGCCAGCCAAGCCACGTTGCTTGAGATAGTCGCTGAGGGTGGAGGCGATGAGGTCCGCCGTGACGTGGCATTCGACGGAAAGAGGTTCTTCAGACTGACCCGGGTCGGTTTGCAGTTCCGGTTTGGCTGCTTCTTCGGTGGGTTTCCGGCCTGTCACACGGAAGGTGTAAAAAGGCTGGCTGCGCGACTGTTTCAGATCGTAAATGAACACCGTGGTTTCGATGCGGTTGTTTTTGGCCGCGTCCGGATGAATCGCCACCGTCTGACTATCGGCCAGGGCCAGCACCCGGATCTGCCCGGTCACCAGCCAGCCCTCCTCATCCGTCGAAACACGGGGAGCAACCTTGGCATTGCCCAAAGCCGTGGCCAGGTCCGCAGAGAGTTTTTTCACAATTGTGGTGCGCAACTTCGCGCCATCCTCGTCCGGCAAGCCGCTTTGCAGGTCCGCATCCGCAACATTGAAATCCCGGACCGACACCGATTCCGGAGCCTGCGTGGGGCATGGGGACGACTGCATGCCCAGATCCCGCGTCGAGACGGTATTGCATCCGCAGAGCAACAAGGACAGCGCCACAAGGCCCCATCCTGCAGAAAAAACGCGGCCGCCACCCTTGCTCAAAAAAATACGGTTCATTCTCATACCTGTCTGGTCGTGGCTGAAAATCCTCTCCACCGCAGGCTTTGGCAAGCAGAAAGGAAACACTTTCATTGCTGCAGCATCCACCTTATCCTCTGTTTTAACGGAAGTGAGTCCATGCGCATCGTATTGGCATTGTTGAATCTGCTCGGTTTCCCCGGCGTCGGCACCCTCCTGGCCGGACACAAACGCGCGGGACTGGCCCAGCTCGCCCTGGGACTTTCCGGCTTTGCCCTGACCCTGATGCCTTTTATTTATCTCGCCGGAAAAATCCACCTGCCGCCTTCAGAACTACTCTCCGACCCCTCTGCAGTCGCCCGCTCCTTGCTTGAACAAAGCCAGCAGGCCCTGTCCGCACCCGCCCTGCTCCCGCCCCTTTCGTTGTCTCTCCTCGGCATCCTGCTCTTTTTTGTCAACTGGCTCTGGTCCGCCACCACCACCGGCAAGGTCCGGCCCACCCCGCCTCCTCTCCCCTGACCCACCCGGATGACTCATGCCCTTGGCCGTGTGAGGGAAAGAGGCTAAATATCGTTTACAAAAATGTCCTTACGACGGATTATGAAAACCGTCATGAACCCATCCCGTTCCCTCGCCATCCTGCTCCTCACCGCTTCCCTCACTGCCGCACAACAGGCCCCCACCTCCGTTTTAATCAGCGATAATTGGAAACTAGCCTCATCGGCCAATGTGACGGACGCCGGCGAAAAAATTTCGGCTCCTGAATACAGAACCGACAAAGGTTGGATTCCAGCCGTGGTGCCGGGAACCCTCCTCACTTCCTACGTCAAGGCCGGCCTTTACCCGGACCCTTGCTACGACGTCAATAACAAGGCCGCATTCAACTCCAGCAAGGCGGTTTCGGGCGGCCTCATTCCCGATGCCAGCATTCCAGGCAGCCCCTTCAGCTTCGCCCACTGGTACCGCAGCACGTTCA
>Ga0075019_10000972_pt1 | contig 16395 bp, 15 predicted proteins | sample ColStrG_CSR_2013_FD_71473 | JGI IMG/M metagenome (GOLD analysis project Ga0075019, IMG submission 71473) | Freshwater sediment microbial communities in response to fracking from Pennsylvania, USA - Cold Stream Run_MetaG_CSR_2013 | ecosystem: Environmental > Aquatic > Freshwater > Creek >...
GTGTCAGCGCGGACTACCGCATGCGCGTGCACAGTCCGGCCGACGACGAGATCGGCCAGCTCGTGGAGGATTTCAATCACATGCTCGAGCAGATCGAAAGGCGTGACGACGAACTGGCGATCTACCGCGAGTCGCTCGAGCAGCAGGTCGAGGCCCGCACGGTCGAGCTGCGTGATGCCAAGGAACGCGCCGAGGCCGCGAGCGAAGCCAAGTCGCGCTTCCTTGCCACCATGAGCCATGAAATCCGCACGCCCATGAACGGCGTCATCGGCATGACGCAGCTGCTGCTGCGCAGCCGCATCGATGAGCGGACACGGCGCTACGCACAGACCGTGGATCGTTCCGCACAGGCGCTGATGCACATCATCGACGATGTGCTGGATTTCTCGCGCATCGAAGCGGGCCGCCTCCAGCTGGAACTGGCGCCGTTCTCGCCCCGGCGCCTCGTCGACGATACGGTCGGGCTTTTCGGCGATGGGGCTTCGTCGCGCGGCGTGCTGCTCATGGGCCGGTGCAGCATCGACTTGAACCAGTATGCGATTGGCGACGTGCACCGCTTGCGCCAGATCAGCTCCAACTTGGTGTCCAATGCCGTCAAGTTCACCTCGCGCGGCACGGTCGTGATCAGCGTCGACTGGGCGCTGGCACCCACGCCCAATACCGCCGGACGGTTGCGCATCCAGATCCAGGACACCGGCATCGGCATGTCGCAATCGGTCATCGACCGGCTGTTCGAACCGTTCGAACAGGCCGACAGTTCCATGTCGCGGCGCTATGGTGGTTCCGGCCTGGGCCTGGCCATAGTGCGCCGGCTGGTCGATCTCATGGGCGGCACCATCAAGGTGAGCAGCCGCGAGGGCGTCGGTACAACCGTTACGGTCGAGCTGGACATGCAGGGCGCACCCGCGCCCGTCGTGGAACCAGCCCTCGCCGAAAGCGATGCTCCGCCCGCCGATGGCGCGACGGCGAGCCTCGTGCCCGCCGGCGGTACGCGCCTGTCCGTATTGCTGGTGGAAGATAATCCCATCAACCAGATCGTCGCCACCGAAATGCTGCAGCAACTGGGCTGCGATGTGAGCCAAGCCGAAACCGGCGTGACGGCCGTCACCTGCGCGACGACACGGCCCTTCGATCTCGTGCTCATGGATTGGCAATTGCCGGAGATGGACGGGCTCGAGGCCATACGCCGCATCCGTGCGCACGAAACCCAGAACGGGATGGAACGCGTGCCGATCTATTCCCTCACGGCCAATGCCATGCCCGGTGACGCCGAGAAATGCCTCGCCGCCGGTGCCGACGGCTATCTGGCCAAACCGTTCAATTTCGAACAGCTGCGCCAGCTGGTGGCCGCCGGGGCGGATCTGCGCAAAACGGGCAATCGCGTGCCCGTTGTCAGCTAGCGTCCTGAGCGCGCGTCAGCTGCTGCGCCGCATCCGTTCAAACAGGCAGATGGCAGCCGCGGCCGCAACATTGAGCGATTCCACCGCGGTACTGGTGGGAATACAGACCTGATGATGGCTGGTCGCCAGTGCATCGGCCGTAGGACCGTTGCCCTCGGCGCCAAATATCCAGCCTAGGGGTCCGGACGGCAAGGGTTGCGCCCACAGCGAGGGCGCGCCGTGGGCGACCGCGGCAAACCACGGTCCGTCGAGCATTGCTGGAAGATCCGCCGCAGCAACCCTTTCATTCAGTTCGAGCCGGAAATGCGCCCCCATTGCCGCGCGCAGAACCTTGGGCGCCCACAGTGCCGCCGTTCCGGGTCCGGCCAGCACGTGCCGCACGCCAGCGGCCGCCGCGCTGCGCAAGAGGGCCCCGGCATTGCCCGGATCCTGTATGCCATCGAGGTACACCATGTCCGCGCAGACCTTTTTGGGCTGCTGCAACACGGGTATGGGCAGCAACAGCAGCAGCCCCGCGCCGTGCTCCACGGGCGCCAGCCGGTCATACAGTGCCGGTGCGAGCTCGTAGGCGGGCACGCCGGCGAGTTGCGCGAGCACGGCGTCCAGCTCCGCATGCGCTGCGCCTTTGCGCAACAGGACGGCTTCGACGGGAATCCTTGCCGCCAGGGCCGACTGCGCCAGATGTATGCCCTCGGCCAGGGTCTGGCCGGCATCCCGGACGGCGCGCGGCACACTGGCCAGGCGCAGCCAGTGACGAAACCCCGGATTTGCATCCGACGCGATGGCCTTCATGGCGAGTCGGCCGCAGCCGCTCCCTGCAGCCGCAACCATGCGGCGCGCACCGGGGCGTACGAGCGCCGATGGATGGCGGACGGTCCCAACTGCTCGAGCCGCGCGCGATGCTCCGGCGTGGGATAACCAAAGTGGACGGCAAAGCCATACCCCGGATACTGCCGGTCAAGTTCGCACATGTGCGCATCGCGCCAGGTCTTGGCCAGGATGGACGCACAGGATATGGCCGGCTCCGTGGCGTCGCCGCCCACCACGGCGCGCGCGGCAATGCGCAGGACCGGCAGGCGGTTGCCATCGATCAGCGCAAAATCGGCCGCCGGCGACAGCGCCTCGATGGCGCGGCGCATCGCCAGCAAGCTGGCCTGCAAAATGTTGAGGGTGTCAATTTCCTCGACGCTGGCACTGGCCACCGCCCAGGCCAGCGCCTGTTCGCGTATCCGTGCGGCCAGCGCTTCGCGCTGCGTTGGCGACAGGCGCTTGGAGTCGCGCGCGCCCGCGACCGGCCGCGACGGATCGAGTATCACTGCAGCGGCGACCACGGGGCCGGCCAGGGGTCCGCGGCCCGCTTCGTCGACGCCGGCCACCCGTAGCGCCGCTGGCGCGTCGGTGAACAGGTCGGCGGTTTTTCCGACGCCATTGTCAACGCTATTGCCTGCGCCTGTTCTCGCGTCCTTGCCCGCCCGTAGCTTCATGCGGCAACCCGCGCGCCGCGACGAACTTGAGCGATGGTGTGCACGATGGCCTCGGCGGCCAACGCCGGGGTGTCACGCCGCAGCGACTCGTGCATGGCGGCAAAGCGCTCGACCAGGCGTGCCTGCCCCGGACCGTCCGCCAGCACAGCGTCGAGGGCAGCGGCCAGCGCTTGCGGCGTGGCCTGTTCCTGCAGCAGTTCGGGCACCAGCGTTTCATGGGCCAGTATGTTGGGCAGACCCACCCAGGGCAGGTAGCCGCCGATACGCCGCATGATCCAGGCCGAGACGGCGGGCATGCGATAGGCGATCACCATGGGCCGTTTGTACAGCGCCGCCTCCAGCGTCGCGGTGCCGCTGGCGACCAGCACGCCATCGCAGGCCTCCAGGCAGTCGTGCGACCGCGCATCGATGAGGTCGATACGCTCCGCAGTCTCCGGAGCCGCAGCACGGCAGGCCTGCAGCAGGGCACGCAGGCCCGAATCGGCCACCGGTACGAGGAAGCGTGCGCCGGGATGATTGCGCAGCAGCCCGGCGGCGGCCGCAAAGAACACCGGTGCCATGCTGGCGATCTCGGAGCGGCGGCTGCCCGGCATGAGGCAGATCAGCAGTTCGTGCACGCCGTATCCCAGGCGGCTGCGTGCGCCCCGGCGATCCGGCTGCAGCGGAATCTGGCTGGCCAGGGCGTGGCCCACGTAGGTGGCGGCGATACCGGCGCGGGCGTAGATCGCTTCTTCGAAGGGAAACACCAGCAGTACACGGTCGGCGGCACGGCGGATGGCCTCGATGCGCCCGGCGCGCCACGCCCAGATGGATGGACTTACGTAATGCACGGTGGGCACGCCCTGGCGGCGCACCGCCGTCTCCAGGGCAAGATTGAAATCCGGGGCATCCACGCCCACCAGCGCGGCGCAGGGTCCGGCCAGCACCCGCCGTTGCAGGCCACGGCGCAGGCGCAACAGCCGCGGCAGTTCACCCAGCACTTCGGCATAGCCCCGCACCGATAGCTCGCGCACGTGGTGCCAAGGCTCGCAACCCGCGGCGATCATGCGCTCGCCCGCAATACCGGCGCTGCGCACCGCCGGTTGGCGACGCGCCAGGGACTCGATCACCGGGGCGGCCAGAAGGTCACCCGAGGCCTCGCCGGCGACAAAGACGACGCCGCTGGTCTCGGGCACCGGCAGCATCAACGCAGCAGGCCCCGCCCCGGATTGGCAAGAAACTCGGCGAAGGCGCGCAGCGGCGCCGCGCTCTGCTCCGGTTCTTCGGCGATGAGGGCATCGAGGGCCACCCGCGCTTCGGCGAGCGGGAGGTTTTCCCGGTAGACGATCTTGTAGGCGCGGCGCAGCGCGGCGATGCTCTCGGCGCTGAACTGCCGCCGCTTGAGACCTTCGACATGCACGCCGTAGGGCTTGGCCGGGTTGCCGTTGCACATGATGAAGGGCGGCAGGTCCTGGAGCAGGATGGTGCCGCCGCCGCACATGGTGTGCGCGCCCACGCGGACAAACTGGTGCACGGCCGAGGTGCCGCCGATGATGGCCCAGTCGTCCACGCGGACGTGGCCCGCCAGCTGTACGCCGTTGGCGATGATGGTGTTGCTGCCCACCGTGCAGTCGTGGGCCACGTGCGCATAGCCCATGATCCAGTTGCCCGAACCTATCGTGGTGATGTTGCCACCCTGCACCGTGCCGGTATTGATGAGGCAGTATTCACGGATGGTGTTGCCGTCGCCGATGACCAGCTCGGTATCCTCGCCGGCATACTTCTTGTCCTGCGGTTCGGTGCCTACCGCGGCAAATGAAAAGATGCGGTTACCGCTGCCGATGCGCGTGTTGCCCTCCAGGACCACGTGCGAAGCGATCTGCGTGCCGGCGCCCACGCGGACCCGCGGGCCTATGACGCTGTACGGGCCTACCGTGACATCGGCGGCCAGCTCGGCGCGCGGATCGACGATCGCGCTGGGATGAACCTGCGCCATCAACCACCTCCCGGCGGCAGCCCCTGTCCCGGCTCGGCATTGACCGGACGGTAGGCGCACATGAGCTCGGCCTCGCAGGCCAGCTGCCCGTCGACAAGCGCGCGCGCCTCGTACTTGGCCACGCCACGCAGTTCCCGCGTGAGGGTGACTTCCAGTCGCAGCTGGTCACCCGGTATGACAGGCCGCTTGAAGCGCGCCTTGTCGATGCCGGCGAAGTAATACAGCGAATCGCTCTGCGCCTTGTGACCCGCGCTCACGAACGAGAGGATGGCCGCGGCCTGCGCCATGGATTCCAGGATGAGCACGCCCGGCATCACGGGGTAGTGCGGGAAATGCCCCGTGAACACCGGCTCGTTGGCCGAGACGTTCTTGATGGCCACGACGCGCTTGCCGGTCTCGAGCTCGAGCACGCGATCGACCAGGATGATAGGAAAGCGGTGCGGGAGGGTGGCGAGGATTTCGCGTATGTCCATCATGACTTGGGTCCAGGCTCGCTGTCGTTGGTATTGTTGTTGTCGGGGATGCCGCTGTCCCGCCCCATGCCGGGTGGTAGTTGCTTTTCCAGGCGCCGGATGCGATCGCGCAGTTCCACCAGATGCCGCACCAGCACTGCATTGCGTTCCCAGTCGCGGTTGCGCATCATGGGAAAGACACCGGTGTAGAAATCGGCCTGGGTGATGCTGCGCGATACCAGGGTACCGGCACCCACGATCGTGCCATCGGCGATGCTCAGGTGGCCGTGAATCATGGCCGCCCCTCCCAATTGGCAGTTGCGGCCAATGACGGCGCTCCCTGCGATGCCGACGCAACCGGCAATGGCCGTGTGGGCGCCGATCCGGCAATTGTGGCCGATCTGCACCTGGTTGTCGATCTTCACGCCCTCGCCGATCACGGTATCGGCAGCCGACCCCCGATCGATCGTGGTGTTGGCGCCAATTTCGACGTCATCGCCGATATCGACGATGCCGGTCTGCGGGATTTTTACCCAGTGGCCCTGAAATGGGGCAAAACCGAAGCCATCGGCGCCGATCACGGCCCCGCTGTGCACGATGCCACGGGCGCCGATGCGGCAGCCCGCGTAAATGCGCACCCCCGCATGCAGGCGCGTGCCCGCACCCACAACGGCGCCCGGCCCAATGATGCAGCCGGGTCCGATCCACGCTCCGGCCCCCACCTGGGCCCCGGCTTCGATTACCGCGTGGGCGTCGACACGCGCGGCCGGGTCGATACGAGCGGCGGGATCGACGACGGCGCTGGGCGCAATGGCGGCGGGAGCGGGCGGCGCCTCGGACAGCACCTGGGCGGCGAAGGCAAACCACGCATAGGGCGCATCACAGACGATGAGCACGCCGCCGCTGCGGCCCTCGGGAAAGAGGCTGGCGCACTCGGCAGTTCCCAGCACGATGGCACCGGCGGCGCTGGCCAGGGCCTGCTGGCGGTACCGCGGATTGGCAAGGAAGGCCAGGTCCGACGCTTGCGCGGATTCCAGGCTGGCCACGCGCCCGACGCGCAGCGACGGGTCACCCAGGAGTGTGGCGGGAAGCTTCCCCTGCGCCAGGGACGCCACCGCCTCGTTGAGCTCGGATACGGTACGCGCCGGCGCCATGGGCTTACTTGGCGGCGTCGAGCGTCTTGAGTACCTTGTCCGTGACGTCTGCCCGAGGTCCGACGTACACCGCGTCCTGCAGTATGACGTCGTATTTTTCCTGCTCGGCCAGCTGCCGCACGATGCGCTGCGCGCGCTCCAGCAGGGACTGCAACTCTTCGTTCTTGCGCTGGTTCAGGTCTTCCTGGAATTCGCGCCGGCGGCGCTGGAACTCGCGGTCCATGTCCTGAAGATCGCGCTGCTGGCGGGTGCGCTCGGCCTCGGACAGTACCGGACCGTCCTTGTCGAGTTTGTCCGCCGTTGCCTTGAGCTTCGCGCCCAGTTCCTGCAGGTCTTTGTCGCGCTTGGCGAACTCCTGCGTCAGGCGGGCCTCGGCAGCCTTGGCGGCGACCGACTCGCGCATGATGCGCTCCGTGCTGACGAACCCGATCTTCAGCTCATCGGCGCGTACGGCTGCCGTTGCCACGACCAGCGACAGCGCGGCGGCAACGCCCAAGAGTAGGCCGGCGGTACGTCTCATTGGTGACCCTTTGACGACAGGAACACGGATTTTGCCATAGTGCTAGCCGGCCCGCGGGCGCGGGGATATCGTCGCTGCCGACGGTGTGCCCGCCGCAGCGCATTCCCTAGAAACCGGTGCCGATCTGGAACTGGAATCTCTGGACAAAGTCGCCCGGCTGACGGTGGATCGGGAAAGCCAGGCTCAGCTTGAGCGGACCGATGGGCGATATCCAGGCAACGCCGAAGCCGGTTGCATAGCGCAGATCGGACACATGTACGGTCTGATCGTAGCCCCAGACATTGCCGCCGTCCAGGAACAGAAGGGCGCGCAGGGATCGGTCGGCACCCGGCAGCGGCGCCAGGGCTTCGGCGGAACCATTGATTTCCTTGGTGCCCCCCAGCGGGTTGCCGTTGGTATCGCGCGGTCCCAGCGATCCGGCCGTGTAGCCGCGCACGCTGCCAATGCCGCCCGCGTAGAAATTCTTGAAAATGGGGAACGTGGCGCCGTTGTACGTGTTGCCATAGCCCGCTTGGCCATTGAACGCCAGGGTCAGTCGGTTCGTTGCCGGCACGTAATGCTGGTACTGGTACGTGGCCTTGAAATACTGCAGGTCAAGCAGCGGCGTTCCGAACTCAAGGAAGGCGCGTTGATAGTTGCCCTTGTTCGGTGCGATGACATTGTCGCGATTGTCGCGCGCCCAGCCGGCCGTGGCTATGAGCCCCGCCGCTGTCGTGCCGAATCGGTTGACGTAATCGATGTAGCGCAACGGGCTGAAGTTGCTGAGGGTGATGTCCGTTTCTTCTATGCCGAGCCCGACGAAGACGGTGTCGAATTCGGTGAACGGTATGCCGAAGCGTTCCGAAAATCCCTTGGTGCCGACGTCCACGGTGGCCAGGTTCAGGCGGGACAGATTGGAATTGCGCTCGTAGATCTCGTCCGTGCGGCTGATGCCGTCCTCGGTCATGTACGGGTCGACGTGCGACAGGGCGATGGTTCGCGTCGCGTAGCTGGTGTTGATCTGGATGCCGACCGCATGACCGGTACCAAAGACGTTCTGTTGCGTGTACGAGCCGCTCAGCACCAGGTGCTCGGTGCTGCTGTAGCCCGCGCCGGCCTGGATCGTGCCGTTGGGTTTTTCCTTGACGGTGTAATTGACGTCGATCTGGTCCTGCGTGGCCGGCACAGCTGGTGTTTCGACCTCGACTTTTTCAAAGAAACCCAGGCGGTCGATACGGTCGCGCGACAGCCGCACGCGGTCGGAGTCGTACCAGGCCGATTCGAACTGGCGGATCTCGCGGCGGATGACTTCATCGCGCGTGTGCGTATTGCCGATGATGTTCACGTGGCGCACATAGGCGCGGCGGCCCGGATCGATCAGGAACGTGAAAGCGACCTGGCGCTTCTCCTTGTTCGCTTCCGGCACTGGATTGGCCGACGCGAACGCATAGCCCAGTTGGCTGAGGCGGTCGGTCATCCGCTTGGAAATGGCGGTGAGGCGCTCGCCGTTGTAGGTCTCGCCGGGCTTGATATCGATCATCCGGGTGAACTCTTCATCGAGGCCCAGCGTTTCACCGGCCAGCTTGACCCCGGAGATCGCGTATTTCTCGCCCTCGACGAGATTGACCGTGATGAAGATGTCCTTCTTGTCCTGGCTGATGGTGACCTGCGTGGACTCGATGTTGAAGTCGAGATATCCGCGCTGCAGATAGAAGGAGCGCAGACTCTCCTCGTCGGCCTGGAGTTTCTGGCGCGCGTATTTGTCGTGACTGGTGTACCACGTGAACCAGCCCGGCGTGCTGAGCTCCATGTGCTCGCGCAGGTCCGAGTCGGAGAAATCGTGGTTGCCGGTGAACTGGATGGCCTTGATGCGCGCGGTCTCGCCTTCGTCGATGGCGATGGCCACGTTGACGCGGTTGCGCTCCACGGGCGTGACCGTGGTGGTGACCTTGACCCCATAGAGCCCGCGGCTCAGGTACTGCCGTTTGAGTTCCTGTTCGGCCCTATCGAGCAGCGAACGGTCGTAGACCCGTGCCTCGGTGAGCCCAACTTCCTTGAGGGACTTCTTGACGGTGTCCTTGTCGAATTCCTTCATGCCGCTCAGGTTGACGGCGGCAATGGCCGGCCGCTCCTCGAGCACGACGACCAGGACGTCGCCATCGGCCTCCAGGCGGATGTCCTTGAAGAGACCGGTTTCGTAAAGGGAGCGCATCGCGGCTATGCCCTTGACCGGGTCATAGCGGTCGCCGACGTGCACCGGCAGGTGGCTGAAGACCGTGCCGGTTTCCGTGCGCTGTATGCCTTCGACACGGATATCGCGGATAACGAACTCCTCGCCAAACGCGGAGCCGCTACCGCCAACCAGTGCTGCAAGAATTGCGGCGCGCAAACGCTGCGCACCGCCGAACTTAGGGGAAGTACGGCGCATTAAAGCAGAACCCGTTGCGATTAGATTTTTATCACGCTCAAAGCCAGGAGTGCGGAGCCACAGCCGCAGACTCATGACAGAAGGCGCGTCAGGTCGTTATACAAGGCAAGCGCGGTCAGGAGCACCAACATGCTGACGCCTGCCCGCTGCGCCATTTCCACCGCGCGATCCGATGGGGGACTGCCCTTGACCACTTCGACCGCATAGTACAGCAAGTGCCCTCCATCGAGGACCGGGATGGGTAGCAGGTTGAACACGCCGATGCTGATTGACACCAGCGCAAGAAAGCTCACGTAGGCGAAGAAACCCATGCGCCAGGTCTTGCCCGCCACCTCAGCCGTGGTGACCGGCCCCGACAGATTGCGCAGCGAGGCTTCGCCGTCGATCATGCGCACGACCATGCGCAGCGAAAACACCGTGGTGTCCCAGGTGCGCACGACGGCCAGCCGAATGGATTCCACGGGACCATAGCGCACGAGTAGCAGGTCGCTGAACTCGATGCCGACGCGGCCGACGGTGCGACCGTCGGTGAGCGTGGCGGTACCGGGTGTTATCGTCTTTTGCACCGTCGTGCCCGCCCGCAAAAGGTCCCATACCTGGGCAACGCCGGCGCTGGACTGTACGGCATGCGTCACCTCGGCCGAATTGTTCATCGGCACGCCGCCGATCGCGACGATGCGGTCGCCCGCCTCCAGGCCTGCCTTCTCGGCCACGCCCGCCGGCGACAGGGCATGAATCACGGGCAGTCCGGTCCCGCGGTCCAGGCCCAGCTTGTCGGTGAACCAGGACTCGTCGACCTCGGTCGACCGGACACTGGCGAGGTCCAGCGTTGCCGCGCGTTCCTTGCCATCGTTGCCGCGCACGGTGAGCGATACCGCCGCGCCGCTCATGCCACCCTGCATGAGTGCCCAGCGCAGATCGTTCCAGGAACGCACCGGGCGGCCACCTTGCGTGAGCACGAGGTCACCTTCCCGCAGGCCCGCCTGGGCAGCCAGGGTGCCGGCGTGCGGCGCGGCCAGCAGTGGCGCCGGTTCGAGCGTACCCGTGACATTGATCAGCCAGTAGAACGTCACCGCGAGCAGCAGGTTGGCCACCGGACCGGCGGCGACGATGGCCGAGCGGCGGGCCACGCTCTGGCGATTGAAAGCGCGCGCCTGATCCGCGGCGCTGAGCGGGCCCGTATCGGGGTCCCGCTCGTCGAGCATCTTCACATAGCCGCCGTAGGGAATGGCGCAGATGACCCATTCGGTGCGATCGGGACCGATCACCTTGCGCAGCAGGGGACGGCCGAATCCCACCGAAAAACGCAGCACTTTCACGCCGCACAGGCGCGCCACGGCGTAATGGCCCAGCTCGTGCGCCACGATGAGCACACCCACCGCCACGAAAAACGCCAGCAAGGTCGTGAGGAGATTCATTGCCATCCTGCCTTCCGGCGTGTTGAGCGCCCCGACTTAATTGAAACGCGCCACCGCCTGTTGCGCCCTGCGCCGCGCTGCCGCGTCGATGGCGAGCACGCCGTCGACCGATTCCGGCGGCGCGGGGGACTCGCTGTCCAGCACGTCCGAGATTACGCCTGCAATGGCGGTGAACCGCAGCCGACCCGCCAGAAATGCTTCGACCGCTACCTCGTTGGAAGCGTTCAATACGATGCTGGCCGCCGGTCCTGCATCGAGGGCACGATAGGCCAGGCCGAGGCAGGGAAAGCGTTCCAGGTCCGGCGCCTCAAAATGCAGGGCACCGAGGCGGGTGAAGTCCAGGCACGCCGAACCGCTGTCGATGCGTTCGGGGAACCCCAGGCAATAGGCGATGGGCGTGCGCATGTCGGGCGTGCCCAGCTGCGCCAGAACAGAGCCGTCGCCGAACTCGACCATCGAATGGATGACGCTCTGCGGATGCACGACAACATCGATGCGGTCGCGCGCCATGCCAAAGAGCCAGCTCGCCTCGATGACCTCCAGGCCCTTGTTCATCAAGGTGGCCGAATCGACCGAGATCTTTGGACCCATGCGCCAGTTGGGGTGCGCGCAGGCTTCCTCTGGAGTTACGCCGGTAAAGTCGGTGCGCTGGCGAAACGGCCCACCAGAAGCGGTGAGCACCAGACGCCGCACGCCGGCATGGCTGGCGGCGCCGGCCAGGCACTGGTGGATGGCATTGTGTTCGCTGTCGACCGGCAACAGGGGCGCGCCACCCGCGCGCACCGCGTCGAGAAGCAGCGCGCCGGCGCAGACGATGGCTTCCTTGTTGGCCAGCAGCAGGCGCTTGCCGGCGCGTGCTGCCGCCAGCGTGGGCAGGAGTCCCGCGGCGCCAACGATGGCCGCCACCACCGTGTGCGCACTGCCGAGCTGTGCGGCCTCGAGCAGACCCGCCGGGCCGCTGGCCACGCGGGTCGTGCTGCCGGCCTGCTTGAGCAGTTCACGCAATGTGCCTTCGAGGTCCGGATTGCCGATCACGGCCAGTTCCGGTCGGTGCGTGGTGCATAGCGCCGCCAGCTCGCGCACCCGCGTCTGCGCCGTCAGCGCGGCCACGCGGAAACGGCCCGGATGGCGGCTGATCACGTCGAGCGTGCTCGCGCCGATGGAGCCCGTGGCGCCAAGTAGGGCCACGCCCTGCAGGCCCGTGTCCGCTGCCGTCCCCGTGCGCGACGCGGCGTGAATGACACCCGGGCCCGCACCGGGGCCTGCGCCAGGGCCTGGACCAGGGCCTGCAGCGGGCCCTACACCCGCGCTTGCGCCGTGGACGGCCCGTGGGCTAGTCCCCGCGATTTTTTCCTGTTCAGCCAAGCCAGCCTCCCCGCAGCACCACCCATTGCGCCAGCACCGCCAGGGGCAATACGGGCAGTGTCGCATCGATCCGGTCCCAGACGCCGCCATGACCTGGCAGTACCGTACCGCTGTCCTTGACACCGGCTTGGCGTTTTACCAGGCTCTCGAAAAGGTCACCGACGATGCTGAGGGCCACGAGTACGAGGAGCACCGCCACGCCAGCAGCCGGCGCCGCCTGCAGCAGTTCGGTGGACCATAAAGCCGCCTGTGGCCAGAGCCAACGGGCCCCTTCGGCCATTATCACGACGGCCGCCAGGGCGCCCCAGACGCCCGCCCAGGTCTTGCCCGGACTGATGCGCGACGCCAGCTTGCGGACTCCGAAGGCACGCCCCGAAAAGTACGCGGCGATATCGGCCAGCCACACCAGCGCCAGCACCGACAGCGTCCAGCCGGCACCGCGTTGCAGCAACGCCACCAGGGAGAGCCAGGCTACACCGGCCAGCGTCAACGCCAGCGCGACGAGCAACGGTTGCGGCAATTGCACGGGGCCACGCTGGGCCCGGACCAGGCCCACCGCAATAGCCGCCCAGGCCATGCTGGCCAGCGCGCACAGAGCGTGCAGCACCGCCGGTGGCGGCGCCATTCCCTGCCATTGCAGCGCAAAGCCCGCCACGGCGGCAGGCACGGCGACCAGATAGGCGGCCAGCGGCCGCACGCCGCTAAGCCGCAGCCATTCGGCCAGGGCCTGCGCAAGGAAGATAGCGCCCAGCGCGATCAGGGCCTGCAGGGACAGCGCCGCCGCTACGGCCACCAGAGCCAGCAGCACCACGGCGGTGAGCACACGGGTGCGCAGCATCAGCCCACGGCTCGCTGCAGCTGCTCGCTGGTGCGGCCAAAGCGCCGCTCGCGTTGCGCGTACCACTCCAATGCCGTGGTGAACTCGGCGCGGCCGAAATCGGGCCACAGCGCGTCGGTGAAGTACAGCTCGGCGTAGGCCATCTGCCAGATGAGGAAATTGCTGATGCGCCGCTCTCCCCCCGTGCGGATGAGCAGGTCGGGGTCGGGCGCGAAGGACATCGACAGGTAGCGCTCGAACCCGGCTTCGTCGGCCGGGCAGGTGCCGGCCGTGCTTTCCTGGGCAAAGCGCTGTGCTGCCTGAACGATGTCCCAGCGGCCGCCGTAACTCGCGCACACCGTCAGATTGAGCCGGGTATTGCCGGCGCTTTGCTCCTGCGCGCGGGCGATCAGTTCGCGCAGCCGCGGCTCGAAGGTTTCTATCTGGCCCACCACGCGCAGCCGCACGCCATTGCGCCGCATATTGTCGACTTCGCGCTGCAGCGAGCTCACGAAGAGGCGCATGAGCACGGACACCTCATCGGGCGGACGCTTCCAGTTTTCCGAACTGAAAGCGAACAAGGTGAGGTATTCGACGCCCGCGGCGATGGCCGACTCGATGGCCGTGCGCACGGCATCGACGCCGCGCGAGTGTCCCGCCACCCGCGGCAGGCGCCGGGAGGTGGCCCAGCGGCCGTTGCCGTCCATGATGATGGCGACATGTCGAGGGATGCCGGGCCGCGGCGCCGGCGGCTGCGGATCGGCACCGCCATTGCCCGCGCCCGCCACGCCGTTCACTGCCTGCGTTGCGGCAGGCACTGAAGCATGATCGTGTGGAGCGGCGGCCATCAGGTGCGGCAGAGTAAAGCGCAATGAGGAAGGATCCGACAATCGCCCGGCGGGCTCAGACCGTCATGATCTCCTTTTCCTTGTCGGCGATCAGGCGGTCGATGTCAGCGACGAACTTGTCGGTGAGCTTCTGCACGTCGTCCTGGGCGCGGCGCTCGTCGTCCTCGGAGATTTCCTTCTTCTTGAGCAGGTCCTTCAACTGCTGGTTGGCATCGCGCCGCAGGTTGCGCACGGCCACCCGCGCCGTCTCGCCTTCGTGCTTGACCACCTTGGCGAGCTCACGGCGACGCTCCTCGGTGAGCGCCGGCATGGGCACGCGCACCGTCTCGCCCTGGGTCGCGGGGTTCAAGCCCAGGTCGGAGTCGCGGATGGCCTTTTCAACGGCGGGCACCAGCTTCTTCTCCCAGGGCTGGACGGTGATGGTACGACCGTCGGCGAGGCCGATATTGGCAACCTGGGACAGCGGAACCATGGAGCCGTAGTAATCGATCTGCACGTGGTCGAGCAGGCCCGTGTGGGCCCGGCCCGTGCGCACCTTGGAGAGGTCGCCCTTGAGGGCCTCGATGGACCGCACCATTTTCTGTTCGGTCTGCTTGCGGACTTCCGTCACTTCCATGGCAATTGCCTCCGTATCAAACGTGGACCAGGGTACCCTCGTCCTCGCCGCTCACCGCACGCTTGAGGGCACCAGGCCGCGAAATATTGAACACGCGTATGGGCAGGCCCTGGTCGCGGCACAGCGCAAAGGCCGTGGCGTCCATGACCTGCAGGTTGCGCGCCAGTGCATCGTCGAAGGTGATGCTGGAATAGCGCACCGCATCCGGATGCTTCTTGGGATCGGCCGAGTAGACGCCGTCGACCTTGGTGGCCTTGAGCACCACCTCGGCCCCCATCTCGGAGCCGCGCAGCGCCGCGGCGGTATCGGTGGTGAAGAAAGGATTGCCGGTTCCAGCGGCAAAAATCACCACTTTTCCTTCGTCGAGATAGCGCATGGCCTTGGGGCGGATGTAGGGCTCGATCACCTGCTCCACATTGAGCGCCGACTGCACCCGGGCCTCGATGCCGGCGTTGCGCATGGCGTCCTGCAGGGCCATGGCATTCATGATGGTGGCCATCATGCCCATGTAGTCGGCCGTGGCGCGGTCCATGCCGGACGCGCCCAGGGCAACTCCGCGGAAGATATTGCCGCCCCCAATGACGATGGCCAGTTCCACGCCGAGGGCCTGCACCTCGCCGATGTCCTTGACCATGTTTTCTATCGTCGCGCGGTTGATGCCGAAGGCATCTTCCCCCATCAGGGACTCGCCGGAGAGCTTCAGCAGTACGCGTCGATAGATCGCCATGGGGGTCTTGGTTCTTCCTGGTTGGGGGGTGCTCCCGTTACGCGAGGCTCAGCCGCGCGCAGCCGCCGCCTGGGCCGCTACTTCCGCGGCAAAATCCGTGGTCTTCTTCTCGATGCCCTCGCCCACCACATACATGGCGAAGCTGTGCACCGATGCGCCGCTCTTCTTGAGCAGCTGCTCGACCGTGAGCTTGTCGTCCTTCACGAACGGTTGGCCCAGCAGGGTGACTTCCTTGAGGAATTTCTGGATCGAGCCCTCGACCATCTTGGCCTGGATTTCCGCCGGCTTGCCCGACTCGGCCGCCTTTTGCTGCGCCACCGAACGCTCGCGCTCGATATCGTCCGAGGCAACGTGGGCCGCATGCAGCGCCTTGGGCCGGGAGGCCGCGATGTGCATGGCCAGATCCTTGGCCAGCGACTCCTCGCCGCCACCCACATCGACCAGCACGCCGATGCGCGAACCGCCGTGGATGTAATGCGCGATACGGCCCTGCGCATCGACGCGCACGAAGCGGCGTACCGACAGGTTCTCGCCGATCTTGCCGATCAGTTCCGCGCGGCGGGTTTCGACCGTGCTGCCGTCCAGGGGCAACTTGCCCAGGGCGTCGACATCGGCGGGATTCTTGTCCAGAACCAGTTGCGCAACGCCGCGCGCGAAGGCGAGGAAATCGTCGTTCTTGGCGACGAAGTCGGTTTCGCAATTGATCTCGACCATGGCGGCATGCTTGCCATCGGCCGAGGTGCTGATGGCGACGATGCCCTCGGCGGTGACCCGGCTGGCAGCCTTGCTGGCCTTGGTGCCCAGCTTGACGCGCAGGATCTCTTCGGCCTTGGCCAGATCACCGCCGGCCTCGGCCAGGGCGCGCTTGCATTCCATCATGGGTGCGTCGGTCTTCTCGCGCAGTTCCTTGACCATCCCCGCGGTAACTTCTGCCATCTTTCTCTCCAATGCCAATTGCTCGATTCTTGCCAGAAAAAGGGGGCTTATCGCCCCCGCTGCTGCCCTCACCCCAGCCCTCTCCCGCACGCGGGAGAGGGGGTACGCCTGGTCCCGGCCCCCTCTCTCACTTGCAGGAGGGGTACGCCTCGTCCTGGTCCCCTCTCCCGCTTGCGGGAGAGGGTCAGGGTGAGGGTACTCAGGCGTCCTGGGCCGCCGCTTCTTCCACCTCGACAAACTCATCGCCACCGGCTGCCGCCACCACATTCTGCAAGC
>Ga0075019_10000975_pt1 | contig 16373 bp, 12 predicted proteins | sample ColStrG_CSR_2013_FD_71473 | JGI IMG/M metagenome (GOLD analysis project Ga0075019, IMG submission 71473) | Freshwater sediment microbial communities in response to fracking from Pennsylvania, USA - Cold Stream Run_MetaG_CSR_2013 | ecosystem: Environmental > Aquatic > Freshwater > Creek >...
GTACAACTGGAAGCAGGCGGCATCAAACTGCTGCGCATACGTGACAATGGTAGCGGTATCGCCGGAGACGAACTCGCTTTCGCCATGATGCGCCACGCGACCAGCAAGATCTCCTCGCTGGAAGATTTGCAAAATGTCTCCAGCATGGGTTTTCGCGGTGAAGCGTTGGCAAGCATGGCCGCCGTGGCACAACTGACACTCACCAGCCGAACCGCAGCTGAGCCGCATGCCTATAAGATCACGGCGCAAGACGGGCAACTCAGTGCAGTCACGCCCGCCAGCCATCCCATAGGCACGACGGTGGAAATACGCGAGCTGTATTTCAACACGCCGGCGCGACGTAAATTCTTGAAGACCGAAGCGACCGAATACGCGTATTGCGAAGAGGCCTTCAAACGTATCGCCCTGTCGCACCCCCGTGTCGCATTTTCCTTAGAGCATAACGGTCGCACCATATGGCAATTGCCCCCCGAACAGGATGCCTTGAAACGCCTGATCATGCTGCTGGGCACCGAGTTCGGCAATGCCGCGGTACCCGTATCAAGACAAACTGCCGGCCTTGGCCTGGAAGGTTTTGCCGCATTGCCGGCATATTCTAAATCCTCGCGCGACGCACAATATTTTTTTGTCAACGGACGCTTCGTACGCGACAAAGTCGCCAGCCACGCACTACGGCTCGCCTATCAGGACATCCTGCATCATCAACGTCATCCGGCTTTCGCGCTTTTCCTCACCATGCCGCCGTCCGGTGTGGATGTGAACGTGCATCCCGCCAAGAGCGAAGTCCGCTTCCGTGAAAGCCAGGGCATACACCAATTTATTTTTCACACGCTGCAACAGGCTCTCGCCATCCCGGCGCAATCGGCTACCCAAATACCCCAGCAGACCGTGGCGGCTAACCCGACGCAACAAAATTTCAGCTTGGGTATAGCACAATCGAATGCGGCATATCAGGTGTGGGAAATGCAGACTGGGAAGTAATGGGACTAGCCGTTGCGCCCGCTTTTGAATCCTCCCTTCCCACTTCTCCCTTCGCCCTTGACCAACATGACGAACATCCGCTCGGTTACGCGCTGGCGCAACTGCTGGGCATCTATATCCTCGCACAAAATAAACAGGGACTGATCGTGGTGGATATGCATGCCGCGCATGAACGCATCGTGTACGAAAAACTCAAGACTTCTTTGGATGCAGAACACATCGCCACCCAGCCGCTCCTGATCCCGGTGAGTTTCTATGCCGACACACTCGACATCGCCAGCGTCGAAGCCAGTCGGGACGCACTCAAAAAACTCGGCTTCGATATCGCCCCTCTGTCGCCCACCACACTTGCTGTTCGTTCCATGCCGGTGATGCTCAAACAATCCGAGGCGGAAGCAGTAGCGCGTGAGGTTATAGATGAATTGCGCGAATTCGGCGCGAGTCGCGTACTTACCGAACGCCGCAACGAACTGTTGAGCACGCTCGCCTGCCACGGAGCGGTACGAGCCAATCGTGCGCTCAGCGTCACCGAAATGAATGCTTTGCTGCGTGAGATGGAACAGACCGAACGTTCCGGCCAGTGCAACCACGGCCGGCCCACCTGGTTCCAACTGTCGCTGAATGAGTTGGACAAGATGTTCATGCGCGGACAATGATAAATCAGGATCGGGGATTACGGATCGATCCAAACTTGCCCCCTGCCATTTTTTTGATGGGGCCAACCGCCAGCGGCAAGACCGGAATCGCCGTTGAGCTCGTGAAAAATTTGCCTGTCGAACTCATCAGTGTGGATTCCGCTTTGGTATATCGCGACATGAATATCGGCACGGCCAAGCCCGATGCCGCCATTCTGAAAATGGCACCGCACCATCTCATCGACATCATCGATCCAACCGACAGTTATTCTGCCGCCGCTTTTCGCCGCGATGCCCTGCACCTGATGGCTGACATCACCGCGCGCGGCAAGATCCCATTACTGGTGGGCGGCACGATGCTGTATTTCCGCGCGCTGCAACACGGTTTGAGCGATCTGCCCGTCGCCGACCCAGCGGTGCGTGCCGAACTGGACGGCGTCATCGCGCAACACGGTGTGCCGTATCTGCACCAGCAATTGGCCACAGTCGACCCCGTGACTGCCGAGCGCCTATCTCCCAACGACACACAACGCATCCAGCGCGCGATGGAGATCTACCGGCTCACCGGCTCACCCATGTCGGAACTGATAAAACAAAAGACCGATACTGCGCTCCCCTATCGCACCATCAATATCGCACTCGTCCCCAGTGACCGCCAAATGCTGCATCAACGCATCGCCACACGCTTTGAATTAATGATCAAGCAAGGTCTGGTGGAAGAAGTAAGCCGTCTGCGGAAACATTATGAGTTGCATCCCGATTTGCCATCCATGCGCTGTGTGGGCTATCGCCAGGCCTGGCAATTTTTGGATGGCGAGATCGACGCAACACAGTTATTGGAAACCGGGCTGGCTGCGACCCGCCAACTTGCCAAACGGCAATTGACCTGGCTGCGCTCCACGCCCGGGGTGATCGAGATCGATTGCCTGTCGTCCAACCTTGCGCAACAGGTTCTCACAGCGCTTACTGACTAAGCTTGGCGCTTGCGGCATAATGGGCGCTTAATTTTTTGAAAGTCTATGGCAATGAAAATCACTGTTATCGGTTCCGGTTATGTCGGTTTGGTGTCGGGCGCGTGTCTGGCGGAGTTGGGCAACGACGTGCTGTGTCTGGACGTCGATCCGCGCAAGATCGAAATACTCAACAACGGTGGTGTGCCGATCTATGAACCGGGCTTGGATGACGTGATCAAACGCAACGTGGCTGAGGGGCGATTGCGTTTTACCACCGATGTGGACGCAAGTGTGGCGCACGGTCTGGTGCAGATGATCGCGGTGGGCACACCTTCCGGTGAAGACGGCTCGGCCGATCTGCAATACGTCATCGCCGCCGCGCGCGCCATCGGCCACGCCATGACCGGATACAAAGTCATCGTCGACAAGTCCACCGTACCTGTCGGCACGGCTGATAAAGTCAGACTCGCGGTACAAGAAGAACTCAACAAGCGCGGCATCAAGACCGATTTCAGCGTGGTCTCCAATCCGGAATTCCTGAAAGAAGGCGCGGCCATCGACGACTTCAATCGCCCCGACCGTATCGTGATCGGCGCCGAGGACGAACAGGGTATCAGCGTGATGCGCGAGATGTACGCTCCCTTTCAGCGCAATCACGACCGCCTGATGGTCATGGACATCAAATCGGCAGAACTGACCAAATACGCGGCCAACGCCATGCTGGCGACACGCATCTCTTTCATGAATGAGCTGGCGAATCTGGCGGAAAAAGTCGGCGCCGATATCGAACATGTGCGCAAAGGCATAGGTTCGGATCAGCGCATCGGATTTCACTTTTTGTACGCGGGCTGCGGCTATGGAGGCTCATGCTTTCCCAAGGATGTCCGCGCCCTGCAACGCACCGGTGAAGAATTCGGCCTGCCGTTGAAGGTATTGGAAGCGGTGGAAGCGGTGAATGATGCGCAAAAATTCGTGCTACTGAACAAGATCACACAACGCTTTGGCGATGACCTCAAGGGTAAACATTTTGCATTGTGGGGATTGGCGTTCAAGCCCGGCACCGATGACATGCGTGAAGCTACCAGCCGCGTGGTGATGGAAGGGCTTTGGGCACGCGGTGCGACCGTCACCGCCTTCGACCCGGTGGCGATGAAAGAGACGCAACATATCTACGGTAAGCGCCCCGATCTGAGCTATGCGGAAAATTCCAAGGACGCTCTGCAAGATGCAGACGCGCTGATCATCGTTACCGAATGGAAAGCTTTCAAAAGCCCCGACTTCAGTGTGATCAAAGCGCGCCTGAAGAATCCGATCATCTTCGACGGCCGTAATCTGTTTGAACCCAGCAACGTCACGGCCTTGGGGATCGAATACCACGGCATTGGACGCGAAGGTTAAAATCTGATCGACTCAACGAAGTGCTCCAAAATACGCCCTTGAGGAATGGAAGACTATCGTGGGAACATTAAAAAATAACCTGGCAAGATTAGTAGCTAGATTCACTGTCCTTTTCGGGAAGGGGCAGATCGTCACCATGGGCGTGATTCTGCTGACTGCTCTGGTGATCGGCGTGGCTGTCTTCGTCTATCTGGATTCCACTTCCCCCAACACAATCACGATCGCAAGTGGTCCCAAAGGAAGTTCATTCGAGGACAACGCCGAAAAGTATAAAAGAATCCTGGAAAAAAAAGGCGTCAAGGTTAAGATAATTCCCACGGAGGGTTCGCTGGACAACTTCCAGAAACTGTCCAACCCCAAAGTGGCGGTCGATGTGGGATTCGTGCTGGGAGGCGAAGTCAATGGAGCCAACATAGACAATCTGGTCTCGCTCGGAAGCATCTCTTACCAGCCGCTGATGATCTTCTATCATGGCAAGAAAAAACTTCTGCTTTCGGATTTCAAAGACAAGCGACTCGACATCGGAGAAGATGGTAGCGGCACACATATGCTTGCACTGGCGCTCCTGAAGGCCAATGACATCGAGCCAAAAGATGGAACCATCTTTGTCGATAGCGTCTCCGGAGACTCGGTACGTGCACTTGAAGAGAATCGCATCGATGCACTTTTCATCATGGGTGACTCCACATCGAGAGATGTGATGCACAAATTGCTCCACACGCCTGACATCAGTCTTTTCAATTTTTCCCAAGCCGACGGCTATATTCGCCGCATAAACTACCTGAACAAGCTTGTCCTGCCAAAAGGCTCACTCGACTTTGGCAAGGACATTCCCTCCGAGGACTTGAACCTTATCGGTCCTACAGTGGAGCTCATCGCCAGAAAAGGGCTGCATCCCGCGCTCTCGGATTTGTTGCTTGAAGCGGCACGGGAAATACATTCCACTCCCGGCCTCTTCAAGAACCGGGGAGAGTTTCCTGCTCCGCAGGAACATGAATTCCCTATCAGTTCGGATGCGACCCGCTACTACACCTCCGGCAAGAGTTTTCTTTACCGCACCTTTCCCTATGGAGTCGCGAGTCTGATCGCGAGAGTGCTTTCCGTGATCGTCCCTCTTGCACTCTTGCTGATCCCCGCACTCAAGGCAGCTCCGGCATTTTATCGTTGGCAGATGGAATACCGCATCAAAAGCTGGTATCGGGCTTTGTTTGATATCGAGCGCAATGCCTTCATGCACTGGTCGGACTTAAGCAAGCGTCAAGGATTTCTGCACCGCCTGGATCAGATTGAAAACTCGGTCAGCAAGATCGTGGTGCCGTCCAAATTCGGCGACCTGGTCTATGGCCTGCGCGGACATATCGACTTCGTTCGGAACAGATTGCGTGCTCTACAAACAGACTCACCATCCACATCAGATCAGGTTCCGAACATTGAACGAAATGATGGGAGCGTCAGCTCATAATCGTCCAAGCCAATGACCGTGCGTAACGTTGCAGTCCTGTTGATGCACAAGAGCATCGGGAAGCTCATTGCCTCATTTAAACTCTGCGACCGAGCAGACATCGTGTCCGTCGGATGGTGTCTCTTTCCCGAAAAGCATTTGTAACGGCACCCATACGACCGAAGTGGCAAGCTGGCCCACGGTTTCCAGCAGATCGACCGGACTGACCCCAACATGAAAGTCATTGATATTGCCGCTCAACTCGATCGGGATGCTGAAGCTCAGGAACTGCGGTGTCTTTGCACGGGGTTGCATGTATAGCTGGATCTCTTCCTTCGCCAGGTCCACACCGCCCTTTCCCGTCACGCGCATCCGGCTGGTGTCTATCAGGATGGTCTTGTCTGAAAGCCTGCCATCGCTCAACACAAAGCGCCCGATGGCACAATTCACCACGGATGCGTTCGACGAATCGATCGCAGGCAGCAACGCCATCAGCACGTTCACGGCCCAGACGTCGAGCATGCCCGACTTCATGTTTTTCGGCCACACGGCAAAATCGATATTTCCTTTGCCATAACGCAACAGCTCCGACAGGTGATGAGCCCTAGCGCTGACATTCACATTCAGACTGAAGGTCCCCTGCATCTCACTCTTTTTGTCGATACGACGCGCCAGGACGCCATAATCGAAATGACTGGCCTCGGCACGCAGACTGAAAGCGACATCTTTTTCACCCGGCTCATACCCGATAAGTAGCGATGCCGAACCGCCCGGCGTATCGACCATGACCGGACCGATAACGGCATGACCGTTCTCAAGGCGAGCCTCGAGGTTTCCGTTGCCTAACACATCAAGTCCGGAGATCACCTGATCCACCCGCACTTTCAAATACGCGTTCTGACGTTTAAGCACGTCAGAACTCAGCAACTGTTGTGCATGTTTGCTCGTCTCGTCGTCTTCCCGAATCTGCGTTCGCTCGGATTCCGGTCTCGCTGTCGCGGGTTGAGCGTTCTTTTCCGGCGACCAGGCGCCAAACCTGAAATCGTCGAGTTGGATCGTTGGTGCGGACAGCTCGATATCGATGTGCGGCGGCACGGTTTTCGTATCGACCTTACCGTGTCCGTTGAGTTGGCTTCCCCCCACTTTCAGCAGTAATGCCGACACTTCATAGCCTGCTGGCGACATGTGGAATTTCCCCGCGGCCGACCAGGGTCCCCACGGAGGCAACGAGGTGTGTGCCAGTACATTGAGGTTATCCAAACGGCTGCCAGCCATCTCGAGCGCAAGCTCGATGTCCGTCTTTGCAAAAGGCCGGTCGATGTCACCGGACAATTTAAGGGTAGCGCCAGACAGGCTTGCGTTCAGCTTGAATGGGATAGCAAGATTTGGATCGATCAAGTCGACCGCCTTGGCCGTCTCAACGCCGATGGAAACCGGCAGGTTATCCAGCGATCCGCGTAGGCCCAGTGATACGGGTGCGCCCACATCCGACTTAAGTTCTCCGTTGTCGATCGCGATCACCATTTTTCCGCCGGTATTGACGTCGTGCAGCGTCAGATGTCCTCCCTCGAAGTCGAGCGACAGGTCGGATTGCGCCAGCAATTTTCCCAGGCGGCTTGAATGCAGATCCAGTTGCAGACGCAAGTGGTCTACATCGACGTCTATGTTTTTCGCGATACCGAGCTTCTTCAGCACGCTGCCAATGTTCATTCCGGCTGAGGACAACCACAATATGGAGTGCGGTTGCTGCGAGCGCAGATCCAGCAGGATCGCGCCGGTAAATTCATTCTCGCCCACATTGGCTTCAAAAGGAGACGCGGACATCATGCCATCGCGTATGTGTCCGTCGAACGCCAAGTCACGAACCACCAATGGTGAAGTACTGGAAATGCGCTTGATGCGTACGGTGATGTCAGCATCTGCCATATTGATGCCCGTTGGCAGGATGGGAATATCGATCAGACTGGCAACTGCAGTATTGGTTGCGTGTCCGCTGTCTTTGCTTGTCGGTAACATAGCCTCAAGTTCGTCTATATCAACAAGGTCACCCGTTAACTGCAATTTGATCAGCGGTTTACCATTGTCCAAGGTTCGCTGTACATCCGAATACAAAACACTATGCCCCAGTTGCAATGCAAAATCGGCCAGGTGCCAGCTAACGCTATCCATGTGAAAATTGCCGTGCAGATCTATCGGCTCATCGACTCCCGGCTTTAATCCGAGCCAACTGGCGATTTCGCCGGAATGCGGCGCGGAGAGCTTGAATGCGATCTCTGATCCGGCTTTTTCGGTAGGTGGCTGCAAGATCGCGTGTATATCTGCCTTGGCGGCTCCGGCCAGCAATTCAAAATCGACAGGAGTATGCGATTCCTGCATGATCGCTGTCAATGAACCGCTTTGTAGCGTCGCACTGAATGGCTTGTCCAGCAGCGAGCCATGGGCCACGCCAGTCAACGACTTGCCTGCAGGCAGTGCCACGACAAAGTCGTCGAGGGAGAATCGTGTGGGACGTCCACCTGCCCCGTTGCCATATGTCAAGTTTGCATGTTTTAAATCCAGTCTTACGTCCAAGCTCTGCATCAACTCCAACCCACGATCCCCGCGCGCGGCGATGCTGAGATTTAAGCGACCTAACCGTCCTTTGATATCGTTCATCTTGAGCAGCACGGCAGCGAGACCTCCCAAGTCCGAGTCATGTGTTCCCAGGGAAAGCTTGAAGCGGGCGGGAGCAACTGTAGCATCAGCACTGGCGCTGCCGGACAGCTTCACGTCTGCGACGGTTGCCTGAACCGGTACTGAAAGGCGACCCTGATTGAGTTTGACCTGCAACATTGCATCATGCACAGCTCCTGGGATATTGATCCAGTTTCCAACATGCAGAGTCAAGTCGGCATTCGCGCTATTCAGGTCCTTGAGATTGAACGTCGCCTTTGCGAGTTCCTGATACATTTGTGCAAGGCTTTGCGGGGGTTTTTCTTGCGTAGCAGTTTTTCCCGTCATGAAGGGCCGCAGATCCAGAACCGGCAATATCAGTTCACCGGATACTTTGGGTCGCTCGTCGCCATAGTCCAGACTGAGCGCTCCTTTCATAGTCGTCTTGCCCATCGCGCCACTTAGATTCTCCAACGCGATTTTTCCCGGTAAGAACTTGGCCACCCCGGATAACCGGGTGACACCGAGCGCCGGTAATTTGGTCTGGAGCAAACGCTCAAATTCTCCCGGGTCCTCAGTGTCGAGGTTGAAATTCAGTTCTCCGGTTTTTTCGGACAAAGTGCCCTGCAACAATAGCTTCGAACTCAAAAAACCGAGTGAAAGATCAATCGGCCATGTTTTGTCGCCGCGTGCTAGATCTGCGATATTTCCGCCGGTAAGTTCCAACTTATAGGGATATATTTTTTCAATCCTACCGTTCAATGCAAGCGTTAGCGATTGACCAGCCGGGAAATGTGCGGCCAGCGATTGCAGTTCAAAAAAATGACTCTTGGAATTTGCACCGATGAATTCCACATTCAGATCTTCCAGTGCAACGCGTTTGATATCGAGATGAGCCAGGAGCCTGCCAAAATCCATATCCGAATCCGTTTCCAACGCGGGGGATTTATTCGCTTCCTTCTTTTGCCCAGCCAGTTTGAATGACCAGTTGTTGCTACCATCCTTATTCGATTGCAAATGGATTTGCACTTCCCTGCCCGTCAATTCGTCGATCTGCAACCGCAATCGCAGCAAAGACCACAGATTCAGTTCGAGACGCGCATCGCCCAAGCTGGCAAATTCGCGGTTTGAATATCCCCTCGCATTGGCGATATGTAACCCGCCCACGTGCAGACTGGGCTTGGCAGATATTTCAAGTTGCATCATCCCCTCAACGCGCACCTCGCGCCCGAGATTTTCTGTAAGAAACGCCGCAATCTTGCCACGTTGCCTGGATGCATCGATGGAAACACCCGCGATTGCGATATACAACACAACCGCTAGAAGCACGGTGCTAGCTACGCCCATTCCTCGTAGTGTTTTGAAGATGAGTGGATGCGACCTCAATGATCTGAATTGGATAAGCATCATCGGATGGAACAACTTGGATTTTGGTTGGGCGTGGTTGAGTATGCCTGTATTGTTATACCGGTCAAGGACTCTCGATGAGGACTGTTCAGTTCATGCCGCCAACCAGAATATCTGTCATCCGGTCAACCCCTTTACTGCACAGAGTCAAACGGCTTGCACCGCCAATGTGCCGACCCGCCCTTCCACTTCGCGCATCTGTACTTCACATCGCGGCAGCGCGCCGACATCCAGGCCTTGCAGATATTGCTGCATGGACACCAACTCATAGCCTTGTGCTTGCCAACCTTGCAGCAGCTGCTCGAATATCGGCATCCACTTGCTTCCTTCCAACTCGGCGTGCAGCGTGTATACATGGCCGGTGGCTGGGGCTTCCGCCGTCAGTTGCAAAATATGTTGCGCAATGTTTTCCAGTGTGATGCCATCGCGGTTCATCAGTTCGTCCAGCGTGGGTAACGTGGTCGGCAATTGCGGACAGGCGATGATCTCGGCGTGATAGGTGGGAACGAATGGATGCGTGCCGCGAGTATCCGAACTGTATTTCATTCCCAACCGTTGCAGGAAACGCAGTGCGTGACGATTCGTCTGCCAACCGGCGGCGGCATGTGCGTGGGGCGCGTCGCCAAAGATAGACTTATAGCGATCCACCGCGCGTTGCATCTCGTGCTGTGTCCATGCCTCGTCCTTATCGGCCACGTAATCCTGCCAGCGTATGTGGTCGTAACAATGGATGCCAACCTCGAAGCCGGCATCGCGCACAGCACGCAGGGTGTCGGCGCATTTCTTGCCGATGTCGGGTGCGGGCAACAGTGTGCCGTACAACAGAGTCTTGATGCCATAATGTTCGACGACAGAGGTGCGTGACACTTTGCCCAAGAAACCGGGACGGAATACCCGCTTGATGGCACGCCCGGTGTTATCCGGACCCAGCGAGAAGAAGAACGTGGCTTGTGCATGATAGCGTTGCAACACTTCGATCAGACGCGGCACACCTTCTCGCGTGCCGCGATACGTATCCACATCGATTTTAAGAGCGAGTTGTTTTTTCATGTCAGGAGCAAGGATTCTGTATTTTTGATTAAGAAGCATGAGGGTGAATCAAAGATTTTGGATTAAAAAAGCGGGGCAAAGCCCCGCCCCTGAATCCCGCATCCTCGATCCTGATGTCAGTCCACCAGTTTTCGTGCCTCGGCAACTTGGCCGCGATACGCATCAAAAATATTGCGCAGTGTGTCCGCCATGTTGACAGTCGGTTTCCAGCCCAGTTCTTCACAGGTATTGATGATCTTGGGGACGCGGTTCTGCACGTCCTGGTAACCTTTGCCGTAGTATGCCGCCGAAGTCGTTTCGACGATCTTCACCTTCTTCGCGGACACCTGGTATTCGGGATACTCGTTCGCCAACTTCATCATCATCTCGGCCAAATCGCGGATCGCGTAATTGTTAGTCGGATTGCCGATGTTGTATATCTTGCCTGTGGCCACACCATTCTTGTTTTCGATGATCTTCATCAGCGCGCTGATACCGTCGTCGATATAAGTGAACGCGCGCTTTTGCTGACCACCATCCACCAGACTGATATTTTCGCCGCGCACGATGTGCCCGAGAAACTGGGTCACCACCCGTGAGCTGCCTTCTTTGGCCGTATGAATGGAATCCAATCCGGCACCGATCCAGTTGAAAGGCCGGAACAGTGTGAAGTTCAGGCCTTCCATGCCGTAACCCCAGATCACGCGATCCATCAATTGTTTGGAACAGGAATAAATCCAGCGCGGCTTGTTGATCGGACCGCAGATCAATTCGGACTCTTCCGGATCGAATTCCTCGTCATGGCACATGCCGTAGACTTCCGAAGTCGACGGGAACACCAGATGCTTGTTGTATTTCACCGCCGCACGCACGATGGGCAGATTGGCTTCGAAATCCAGTTCGAACACGCGTAACGGCTGCTTCACATAAGTGGACGGAGTCGCGATCGCCACCAGCGGCAAAATCACGTCACACTTCTTGACGTGGTACTCGACCCACTCCTTGTTGATGGTGATGTCACCTTCGAAAAAATGGAAACGCTCGTGTCCGATCAGGTCGCTGATGCGGTCCGTGCTCATATCCATGCCATACACTTCCCAATCGGTCGTGTTCAGGATGCGGTTGGAAAGATGGTGACCGATGAAGCCGTTCACGCCGAGTATCAATACTTTTTTCATTGTTTTTCCTTAACGATTAAATTCAATTCTTTCCAAACCATACTGCGCGGCAAACGCCTGCGCACTCATCTCTTTGCCGTCCAGTTCAAAACGTACCACTTGCAATACGCCTAGTCCGCAGATCGCGTAGCACTTGTCTTTCTTGACATAAAAGCTGGCCGGCGCTCCCGACGCGGGACACTTGGTCATCAGCGTTTGCAGGATACGCATGGTCCTGCCCGACAGCAACGTGGTCGCACCCGGATAAGGCGGCGCGACAGCACGCACCAGATTATGGATATCGCGCGCGGATCGCGACCAATCGATCACGCCGTCTTCAGCCTTGCGCCCGCCGAAATATGCACCCTGACTCAGATCCTGTTTTACCGCCTGAGCCTTGCCGATCAATAGCGCGGGAAGGACTCCGTTCAATGCCATCTCTGCCGCCACGGTGACCTTCTGAAAGACTTGCAGTGCGGTATCATCCGGCAGGATAGGCACCGCCTGCTGCGCCACGATGTCGCCATTGTCGGGCTTCTCGGTCATGTAATGCAGAGTCGAGCCGGTTTCTGTTTCGCCGCGGATTATCGCCCAATTCACCGGCACGCGACCACGGTATTTCGGCAACAGCGATCCGTGCATGTTCAAAGCCCCCTGTTTCGGAATATCCAGCAACGCTTTCTTGAGCATCTCGCGATAGTAGAACGAAAAGAAAAAATCCGGCTGCAACGCTCGTATGTGCTCGACGACTTCAGGCATGTTCGGATTGTCCGGCGTGATGACCGGTATGCCATGTAACGCAGCCAATTGCGCCACGCTTTCGAACCAGATATTTTCCCTGGGATTGTCTTGATGTGTCACCACCAGTGCCACATCCACTCCATGCGCCAACAACACCGACAGGCAACGGACACCGACATTGTGATACGCGAATACGACGGCTCTACTCACCGCATATCTCCCGGATGTGATGCATCGGTGTCCCGTCCATCGTGCCCGCACCGAAGCTGCGCTCACCGTGGCACGATGACACACCGACATTGTGATACGCGAATACGACGGCTCTACTCACCGCATATCTCCCGGATACGATGTATCGGTGTCCCGTCCATCGTGCCCGCACCGAAGCTGCGCTCACCGTGGCACGATGACACACCGGCAGTGTGATACACGAATACGACTACACGACTCACTCTGGCTTTTCCAATACGGCTTCCAGCAGATAGCGCGGCCTGTGGCGCACTTGCTGATAGATCCGTCCCACGTATTCGCCCAACAGTCCAATACCGAACAGCGTGATACCTATCATGAAGAACACCAGCGCAAACAAGGTGAACAGTCCTTCCGCTTCGGGCCCGACGATCAATCGCCGTATCACCAGGAACACGAAGAACAAAGCCGAAAATATTGATGTGACGATACCGAACAGCGAAAACCATTGCAGCGGCACGACGGAAAAGCCCGTCATCAGATCGAAGTTCAGTCGTATCAGACTGTACAACGAATACTTGGACTCGCCCGCTGCGCGTTCCTCATGCTCGACCACCACTTCGGCGGGTTTGCGCGCGAAGGTATACGCCAGCGCGGGAATGAAGGTGTTCACTTCTTTGCAACTGTTGATCGCGTCGATGATGCCGCGGTCGTAGGCGCGCAGCATACAACCCTGGTCGGTGATCTTGATGCGAGTGATACGCTCGCGCAAATTGTTCATCGACCGCGATGCTACATGCCGCCACCAGCTGTCGTTACGCTGTTTGCGTATCGAACCGATGTAGTCGTAACCCTCATCCATCTTGGCGAGCAGCTTGCCGATCTCTTCCGGCGGGTTCTGCAGATCGGCATCCAAGGTGACCACGCGCTGGCCGCGCGTATGCTCGAAACCCGCCATGATCGCCATATGCTGGCCGAAGTTGCCATTGAACAAGATCACGCGGGTCACATCGGGACGCTTTTGAAATTGCTCGCGCAATATGGCGGGCGAACGATCGCGGCTGCCATCGTTGATGAAAATGATCTCATAACGAATATTGAGTTTATCCAGCGCGGGATAGAGCCTCTCGAACAAAGTCTGCAGGCCTTGTTCTTCGTTGTAAACCGGAATGACGACAGAAAGTTGTACGATATTCATAGGGTCGACATTCTAGCTGAGGGGACGAAGTTAACAAAATTTAATCATGGAATGGGGTGCTACAACCGCAAAACCCCACTCACTTTAAATCAGCAGCTATTATATACTTAGCCGGCAGATAGGACCTTCTGAGCGAATTTTCAAAATTAATGTGTCGCACGACCACACATTAGGAGAATGAGATGAACGAGATTGACAAGATCAATGATGACATCTTGAGTAGTCTGAGCAGCTTCACACAACGTTTTGATGATGTCACTTCTGACCGGATCAGCAAAATGCGTGAATGCTCATTCTTCGACCCGCTGCCAAGCGAGCACCTTGCCGAAATCGTCAACAACTCGAGGATCGTCAGCTTTGCCGCGGGCGACAAAATCACCACCGAGCAGGATGTCATCCGCCCCTTTTACGTGCTTATTTTCGGCTCTGCAACCGCTTACTTTGATCACCAAGAGGTCGGGCGCATACTCAGCGGAGAGTGCCTGGGAGAGAGTGCGTTCTTTACCAAAGAAGCACCGACACGCTCGGCAACGGTCATAGCCGACGGCGAGGTGATTGCGATGGAAATGAACCAATTCGATATTGAAGCCATCCCTGACGCCACCCGCATGTTCCTGGACAAAGCGCTGTTGCTCGCCTTGTTTAAAAAACTGCAGACAGCCAACAAACGCATGCAGAACACTTTGCTATAAACATATCGCAGCGGGTTGCTATCAACTCAAAACTTTGCGCAAGGCAAGACAGACCCGCTCCACATCCGCCTCAGTCAGGGTATAAAACATCGGCAATGAAACGATACGCTTGCCGATACGTTCCGCGACCGGAAACATATGCTCTTTGAAACCCATCTCGCGATACATCGTGAACAAGTGGATGGGTGCGTAATGAAAACCGATACCGATGTTGTGTTCTTTCATGCGCGCCATGAATTCCGGGCGGGTGATGCGTTCGGGCAATTCCAGCTGGAATAAATGCCAATTCGTGTTTACAAAATCGGCTGGCGGTAATTTCGCACCGGTTTGCGCTTCGAACTGCGTACCCAAAGTATCGAAATAATGCCGCGCCAGTATGCGCCTATGTGCGGTGATCGTATCCAATTGTGCAAATTGCCCCAGGCCGATCGCTGCGGCGATATCGGTCATGTTGTATTTGCCGCCCAACACATCCACATCTATACCGTCCCAACCGCTGCGCGACACACCCTGCAAACGATACTTTTCTGCCAGCACAGCTTCCGCCTCGTTGTTCAACACCAGGCAGCCGCCCTCGGATGTGGTTATATTTTTATTCGCCTGAAAACTGAACGACACGAAATCGCCGAACGAGCCTATGGGTTTACCCTTCCAGGTCGAACCTATGGCTTGCGCGGCATCTTCGATCACACGCAACTTGTGCTTGGCGGCGATGGAATACAGCCTGTCCATATCCAGCGGTTTCCCCGCCAGGTACACGGGAATGATCGCGCGAGTACGCGACGTGATCGCGGCCTCCATTTTATCCAGGTCGATATTGCGGGTGTCCGGATCGATATCGGCGAATACCGGTGTCGCACCGACTTCAAGTATGACGTTTGCGGTGGCCACCCATGAAATTGGCGTGGTGATGACCTCGTCGCCCGCACCTATGCCCGCGATGCGCAAAGCGATCTCCATGGTGCAGGTGCCAGAATTGAAAGTACGCACCGGGCGACCGCCAAAATAGGTAGAGAGCTGCTTCTCGAACTCCGCTACTTTCGGACCGCTCGTGATCCAACCGGAACGCAGCACATCTCCAACTGCAGCGATGGTCGCTTCGTCTATGGTGGGCTTGGAAAAAGGAAGGAAAATATTATTCATTTATGCACGCGAAATAATGATGACACCAAAGATGATGATACCCATACCCACCAGTTTGCTTGGATTAAACGCTTCATCGAGCAGATACCAGGCCGCTACGGCATTCACCACATAAGCCATGGACAGCATCGGGAAAGCGATACTCACCGGAACGCGAGACAAGGCGAGTATCCACACCACCACGCTGATCGCATAACAAAACAGCGCGACGATGATGTGCCACTCGGTCGCCAGCTTCAAACCGATCGGCAGGATATTTTCGATACTGAATTCAAAATGGCCTATCGAATTGGTCCCGGTCTTCATCAATATCTGCGCCGCGGCGTTGAGCATCACGCCGGTAAAAATAAGTCCGAAGCTGACCAAATTCATGGTTTTTTCACCACGATATATTGTGTGTCGCGATAAATCACATTCATCTCCACTCCCAATTGCTGCAGCATAGGGTAAGCATACACGGGCATGATGGCCAAGGCTTGCGTCTGCGCGTGCCATGCTAAAGCGAATTCGGCCAGGGTCGCAATCGCTTTGTGCGGTTCCTGCCTGATGCCAAAGCCCATCTCGTCTTCATATTGCACCAGGGTAAACGTGTGCTTGATATAAAAGGGAAGCGTTTGTTCATAGTCCAGCACGGAATAAAAAATAATATCCGGCTTGACGTCATTCTGGATCGCGGCGGCGATATGCTTCGCGGAACGTTCATTGGCTATGGTGTTATAGCCGGACAAGGATATCTGCGCGCACAACAATGAACTGA
>Ga0075019_10000976_pt1 | contig 16349 bp, 18 predicted proteins | sample ColStrG_CSR_2013_FD_71473 | JGI IMG/M metagenome (GOLD analysis project Ga0075019, IMG submission 71473) | Freshwater sediment microbial communities in response to fracking from Pennsylvania, USA - Cold Stream Run_MetaG_CSR_2013 | ecosystem: Environmental > Aquatic > Freshwater > Creek >...
CAGCGAGCGCATCTAATTGCGAGGCAGGGGTGCGCGGATTTAGGCATGGAGGGGGATTTGAGGTGGCAAAACTACGACGCGCAAACGGCCTGCGCCAAATAGCCCCTACCCAAAGGACGCAGGTTTGATTATGTTGCGACGCATAATTCGAGCACAACGGGGCAAGCATGGCCGATCATAAAATTCCGCATTTCCATAATGAGGCCGGTTATCCGCAGATTGCGGTGGGCGCGCGAGAATTCATGTGCGTGGGTGCCAAGCCGCCGCTCGATCATCCGCATATTTTCATTGATATCGGCCACGATAATGAGGCGATCTGTCCCTATTGCTCGACTCATTATGTCTATCGGGAAGAGCTACACGGCCGTTCTGACCCTGCCGAATGTGAGATGACCGAGGCTTGAGCATGGAAACCGCCAAATCCGATGTATTGATTGTCGGTGCAGGGATTGGCGGACTGACCGCAGCGCTGGCGCTGGCGCAACACGGATTTAGCGTTTGCATCCTCGAGCGCGTGCCGCAACTTCAGGAAGTTGGCGCAGGTATTCAGATTTCGTCGAATGCGACGCGGGTTTTGCAGGGACTTGGGCTGCTGGACGCCATTGCTGCGGTCGCCTCCAAGCCCGAATGCACGGTGATTCGTCGCGGGCGTGATGGCGAAGTGTTGGCGCGGCTGACCTTTGGCGCGAGTGCCGAGGCACATTATGGTGCGCCGTTTTTTACCCTCCACCGCGCCGATTTGCAGGGCGTTTTATATGCGGCCGCGCTCGCCAATCCGAAAATAGAGATTTTGGCCGGAATGGATGTGACGGGCTTTGAACTTGATGAGGGCGAAGTTGTTGTTGATGTTCAGCAGGGGTTGGTCTGGCACAAACGGCGGGCGGATGTTCTGGTCGGGGCGGACGGTTTACGCTCGATCGTGCGCGAAAAGCTGAATGTTCCGGGGGCGGCGCGCTACACCGGCCAGCACGCATGGCGCTCGATGATTCCGTGGGAATATGTGCCCAAATCGCTGCAAAACAACGAAACTTCACTGTGGCTGGGCCAAAAAACCCACCTGGTGCATTATCCTTTGCGTGGCAACGAGGGCTCTCCCAACCGGGTGATGAATGTGGTTGCGGTGGTTGAGGCCAAACAATTTGCCTCCATCGGCAATAGCTGGTCGGAAATGGCCGATCCGGCGATTTTGCGCCATGCCTTTGCCGGATGGGACCGGACGGCCCGGCTCCTGCTTGAGGCGGCGGGCGACTGGCGGCTGTGGCAATTGTTTGACCGCGATCCGGCGAGCCATTGGGGCGAAGGGCCGGTGACTTTGCTGGGCGATGCGGCACATCCGATGTTGCCATTTTTGGCGCAGGGGGCCAGTCAGGCGCTGGAAGATGCCGCCTCGCTGGCGCGGCACTTGAGCGGCACCGGCGAAGTGGCGGCGAAATTGCGCGCCTATGAGAAGGAACGTGCACCGCGCACCGCTAAAGTGCAACTTCGGACGCGCGAACAGGCTAAAATCTACCACATGGGCGGCCCGCCGGCTTTTGCCCGTGATATGGCGATGAAATTTATGGGCCCGGAACGGATGATGCAGCGGATGGACTGGATTTACCGAGGCTAGTTCAATCCCCTCCACCGCCATCCCCGCCGCCTGAATCATCCCCGCCGGAATGGCCACCATCTCCGCCGCCAAAAAAGTCAAAAAATCCGCTGCTGTGGTGGCTGTGCGTGCCGGTTTCGGAAAACGAACTGCCATCTGAGCCGCCATCGCGCGCTGAACCCGGTCGTCCCCTGGTTTTTTTACCCCGGAACATGGCGCTGATTGCAGCCACGCAGGTGCCGAAGACCACTATGGCTATAGCCTGATTAAGCGATGCGGACATGTGTGTCCCCCAAGAGAAGTATAGATTAGAGGCCAGGTCGGCGGGGCTGGCAATCGAGACTAGCGGGCAAAGAGCAAATTGTTTGCGCTAAATCAATGAGGTCATGGTTTGCCTCACGTAAACAAAGCTCATGATTGATCGTCTTCGCCTTGCCCAAGCGGCCGTGCCGCGCTACACATCCTATCCCACCGCGCCGCATTTCGGCCCGGCCGTGAACAGCAAAACTGTCGAGAGTTGGCTCTCGGCACTCACGCCGAACGCCAAGCTCTCGGCCTATTTTCATGTGCCGTTTTGCGAATCCATGTGCTTTTATTGTGGGTGTCACACCAAAGTGGTGCGTAAGCGCGAGCCGATCAACACTTATACCGAATATTTACTGAAAGAGATTGAGCTGGTGTCCGAGGCCAGCGGCAGCCATCAACTGACCGAAATTCATTGGGGTGGCGGGACACCCTCGATGCTCGGCGCAGAGAATTTACGCCGCGTGTGGGAAAAATTGCGGACGTGGTTTGATTTGCGCCGCCTTGCCGAACACGCGATGGAACTTGACCCGCGCGGGCTTACGCCGGAATTTGCTCGGCTTCTGGCGGAAATTGGTGTCAATCGCGCCAGCCTCGGCGTGCAGGATTTTAATGCCGATGTGCAAAAGGCCATTGGCCGTGTGCAACCGCTGGAGGTGGTGCAGGCGGCTTTTGCGGCGCTGCGCGGGGCGGGGATTTCGCGCATCAATGTCGACCTGATTTACGGTCTGCCGCTACAAACCATTGAACATATTCAAGAAAATGTGCGTCAGACAGTAGCTTTGTCGCCTGATCGCGTTTCGGTGTTTGGCTATGCCCATGTGCCGTGGATGAAAAAGCACCAGCGGCTGATTGATGAAGCGGCGCTGCCCGACTCCGGCCAGCGGCTGGATCAGGCGGACGCCGTGCATGCGGCGCTGGTCAAGGCGGGCTATCTCGCGATTGGCATGGATCATTATGCCAAGCCGTACGACACGTTGAGTTCGGCGGCTGAAGCGCAGGAATTGCACCGCAATTTTCAGGGCTACACCACCGATTCGGCCGATGCGCTGGTTGGCTTTGGCGCTTCCGCGATCAGCACTTACGCGCAGGGCTATGCCCAGAATGATCCGGGCCTGTCCACCTATCAAAAGCGCATTGAAGCGGGGCAATTGCCGATCATTCGCGGCCATGCTTTTTCCGCCGACGACAAGCGCCGCGGCGCGCTGATCGAGCAATTGATGTGCAATTTTGAAGTGGATGTTGCGGACGGTTTGGCAGAATTTGACGCGAGCTTTAACCGCTTGCGGCAATTGCAGGACGAGGGGCTGGTTGTGGTCGATGGCAGCCGCGTGCAGATGACACAAGAAGGGCGGCCTTTCGTGCGCCTCGCAGCGCAGGCGTTTGACGCTTATGCTGGCAGCGGCGGGCGGTTTTCCAAGGCGGTGTGAGCTAAACCGAGCGAAAAAATTGCGGTTCGATTTCGATTTCCTCCACCAGCCGCACGCGCACGCCAAGGCCGTGTTCTTTGAGGAGGTCACACAGCGCTTCGCCGTCGACAAGGTCGATCGGCAGGGTGCCGGGGCGCACCGCTTCGGCCTGCGCGGCGGCGGTAAAGGCCGAGGTGGTGAACATCAGGCCTTTTTCAACGCGGCCGGTCATGGCGCCGCGAAAATCCCGCACTTCGCTGGCTCCGACCGGATTTTTCCAGCGCTTGCACTGAAACATCACATGAAATGACAGCAAATTGACGCGCAATACGCCAAGACCGTCGATGCCATTGAACTAGGCTGCGATTTGAGTATCGTTAGGTTGCAAATTACCAAAATTTGGCTCGAATCCGTGCAATTCGATCAACCGTTCGAGTGTTGCTGAATTGGCTTCCCATAGTCCCACACTCACCGGCAATGTGGATGTCTCTGGCGTCGACTTGCAGAGCAGATGCGGCTCCCATCCCAAACGCTTATAGACCGTTGCCATCGGACTTTCAAAAACGCCAGTGATGTGTGTAACGCCGGAATCGATGGCAAGCGAGCATAGTCCCATGATCAATTCTACTGTCGATCGCCTTACAAGCCGTCCATTATTTTGTCCGGAGCTGAACTGAGTAGTGAACCTTGTAGACTCCCAGATATTGGGGTGCCGCATATCCAATTCTATGGGAAATAGCTTTTTAAACGGCCCTTGCATCATATGTGGCCCCATTGTTGGCAACAGCCTCATACTTGCTTGGAGGCGATGGCTACGATCACACAATTGAAGGAGATAAGTTGGATTGAGTTCGGGAGAATCGTAGAGGTCAATCTCCATTCCATCGTTAACAGCCACCTCCCAGCCTAATTTGTGGTGAAATATTTCTGCTCTCATCCGATACATTTCATTTCGGATATTAGAAAATTCAAGATTAGTTGCGTTAATATAGGTAATCATTTTATCCTCGCACAATTATTTAGATGGAGGTAAATGACCATAAATATTGTGCTTCGTTAGGCGGGTAAACCCACCTAAATTAGAGTATTTAAAATATAATTATACCCTGTTCTATTGCAAGAAGGGCAGCCTCTGTCGTTGAATCTGTCCCAAATTTGTGTCTCACACTTTCTAAGTATTTGTTTACAACTTTTACTGTAATTCCTTGATCTTGAGCAATTTGGGTTTGCCGGTAGCCCCGCGCCACCATAGCCAGACATTGTCTTTCACGCGGGGTTAGAACTGGGCGTCGTCCTAGAGATAAATTTACAAATTTAATGTCAACAACCCTCTGGTGTAGCAAATTTGCAAAGTATACGACGTTGGGAAATTCAAACCTCCTAAAAAGCTCCCAATCATTCGCATTAAATCTTGCTGTCAGAGTAAAAAGCGCGAACCGAAGTCCCGGACCAGATATTTTAAAAGTCAAGCCTCGGGGTGCAACCCCGAAGTCCACAGCCTCACCAAATAAGGTTATTATTTTTTTTTCTCGCTTTGGTAGATTTTGCCAGTCGATCGGGCGAAGAAATTGACTACCTAAAATAACCACAGGATCTATATCTACATAACTTTTCTGTACGTATCTATTCAACCAATCTGACGGATAATTGTGAATCAGCGTATCTTCTTCAGCCGTGTGGGTTTGCCCGGGAAGATAATAAAAATACTGTTCGAGTCCTAACCTGCTCCAGATCAGATCAGTCAAAATTTGAATCTGCGAAAAAGTCTGCGCTTTCCGGATCATCTCGATTGTTTCATCGAAATATATACCAGTTTTGCTATTAGCAATCGGCGGAAGTTCGTCAAACATATCTTATATGTCAACGCAGAAAGTTAATTAGCTATTAATATATAATATTTAACGCGAATTTGCAACGATTCTCAAGTCGGCTTGAAGATAAAGAATATTCAAAAATTCTATTTCAGAAAGGACGTCGCTGTTGAGTTCTGCGATTGCCTTAATGATGTTAGCCACATCAATGCGCCGAAGATGCATGATAACCTGTTGGATTTCTGAACTAATTTCGATTTTTTGATTATGCATGATATTCCCTGCTCTATTAATCAATAATTAGCATCGACAATTGGTCGTGTCAGGCGGGTTAATGGCAGGGGGTTTACCCGCAAGGCGCGCTTTTTGATTGTGCCTGATGACGCGTTAGGTCACCTCGGCGCTTGCTGGTGGCGAGCGATTCCGCTAATTTGCTAAGAAACGTGACTTCGATTGCTGTAAATCTCTATTCTGGTCGAGGCAAATGCAGAGCTCTCATGCTGACCTTGGCGGGCTCTTTTTGGTGCGCGGATTTTTTTGGTGCGGACGACGGGGGTCGAACCCGTACACCTTACGGCGAGAGATTTTAAGTCCCCTGAGCATACACATAAACCATTGTTATTTAATGGTTTTTAGAGATAAAAAATGTGTATGTGTAAGAAACTGTGTAAAAAATCCCGATTTTCACCCTTTTTGGCGAACCATTCGCCAATGAGGGGTTTCTAGCGATTTTTAGGATTATTTTCCAGTGCAAATCTGTACATAAGCCGAAGCGCCAGAAAAGCAGGCCATTTGCAGTATTAGGCTGCATCAGGCGCGTAAATCCCAAATCTCCCCTGAGGAAGCCCTTACGCTACTAACGACGACGCGGCTTGACCTTCTTCGCTAGCTCCAAGCATTCCTTGAGAGTGGCCTTGCTTACACAGTAGTCGAGTGGCCGTTTGCGCCCCAATTCTGGATAAGGCGAACCTAAAAATGGCTTTCCAAATACCCCAAGAATTTTCGTTGCCTCCTGCTCCAATTCGTATCGCAGGGCGCGGATTTCATTATCCCGCTTTTGGCGCACCAAGAGCATGTCCACATCATCGTCCAGATGGCGCAATACAAGGGACAGCTCATTTGAACCTGACTGCGCCATCTCGATTGGCCGCTTGCCGAGCTTTGGATGCACTGTATTAATCCAAGCAACGGCATCAGCACCTAGTGCTGCGGCGGCTGTCGTAAGCCGAGCGCACCTTTCCTCTTTAGCTTTATTTAGGGCTTCCAAGCGCGCTGCCTCACGCGCATCAGCCTCTTCCTTCCTCGCCAAACGCTGACGACTGAGAGCGGCATTGAGAGGCAACCCAAGCATCTCTTCGACTATGACCCCTTTTCTGAGCATCATCGCTTCAATCGCGCGCAACGAAGCGAGCATTGGATCGAGCCGATTGTCGTCATTCTGGATGGCAGTCTGAAACGACACGCCCCATTCTTGCGAAATTAAAAGCCACTCCGCAGCAGTCAAACTTCCACGCTCTGCTTCCGGGAGCACTGAAAGGATTTTATCTACCCGTTCGATTGTATCTTTCGTCGTTCGCTCTTTTCGGGCGTCTGTCGCACGATAGGCAGAAATTTTTTCCATAATAGTCGGTGCTAAAAAATAGCTTCGCGCCTTCTGTAAAAGACCACGCTCAACCAAGACATCGAGGAAGGCCTCAATCGCATGATAGGGGCTTAGGAACCCGATGCTTTTGCTTTCAAGGGCCTTTTCCATTTCTGGAGAAACATATTGAAATTTCGGCCTTACGAGCTTGCGCGTCTTAAACCAATCGAACAGCGCTTTGACCGTATAGGAGCGCGGATGATCATCCTTTGGTAAAAACGCATGCTTCAGAATTGAGAACTGCCATTCACGAACCGTCACGCCGAAACAACCAGTGCCACCAATTTCAATACCTATGGCCTCGCCTAGACCTGCTCTGAAAACCTCATCATTCTGCTTTATTATCAACGGCGGACGGGCTGCGATTTCCCGTAACCCTTTTAGGTATTCTTGTTCTAAGTCGGCAACTTGTTTCTCGAAGCTCTCCGCTGCGGCCCGTTTTTCATTCTCCGCAGTAGCCTTCATTTCATCCACAGCAGCATCAATCTGGGGATGAAATACCCAGTGTCGAGGAGCTTCCTTAAGGACGGCACGTTCTACTTCATGGCGGCTTGAATCGCGCGCTGTCCTAGACAGATCGATTTCGAGTGTCGCAATTCCCTCCTTGCGAAGTTCTACGCGCTTAATGTCATCACAAGCGTGCGTGACGAATATTTCGATCAGCAACCGTCGCCCGTCACGTTCTACAAAAAGATCAGGCACAACAGCATTGAGATGCCGGGCTTCCGAAACGGCCCGGTCGAATTTCACTTCTTTCGTTTTGTGCAAAACACGCGATTTACCAGAAAAATGCGCTTTTACATCAGGCACCTGAAGAACTAAGTGATCTTCAATGATTTGCTTTGCCAAGCGATGCAGCGCTGTCTCTGGAGCGCTATTGCAGGAAGCGGCAGCATCATGCGCAAAGTGGTGCGCTAGCGTTCGGCCTTTCTTTGCAACGAGAGGCTTTCCACATGAAGGACACTGACAGTGGCATGCCAAGCCCGAAGGAACCTCAGAGATGTGAACAATTTTTCCAGCCGCGTTCACGCCGTAAACAAGGTCAGCTGACGAAGAGGCGTGTTCCGCTACAGGCTCATGTTCCATGATATTGACGGCGAAGCATCTGCCCTATGATTGAATGGGTGGTTCAAAGCGACTAACTGCACTCACGCAGGTTCAATTATCCATCGGCGATGGGCCTGAAATCAACACCTTCGCGATCAACAACCTCAAGCCAAACCGGTTTTAGCTTTGAATGACGCCGCCAAAGCCTGCGGCATCAGAAACTGCGCCAATTCCTCGATGATCTGGGCCAAGCCAATTGGTTCGGCCTCTATTCCCCGCAAGAAGGCCTCCCATTGCCGCTGCTTAGCAGGGTCATTAGCAAAGGCTTCCGTCATTGCATCGGGGCGCTCTGTGGGAATTGCGGTGTTGCGGCGCTTGAACGTCGCTTCGATAGCACGGGGCAATCCATCGCCTTCGAATTTGTAAGCCTTTGAAAGCGACCAAATGTCGTAGAAATCCTTCATGCGGCTGTTGGCCCTACCCAACATCACCATCGCCTGAAATTTTTCGGCAATGACCGTTTCTCGCGGATAGCTGCGCAAACGTGGTGCTGGCTGGTCTAGCAAGACGGGCATGTCGAGTTCGACAAGGCCGGGTTCAATTGCATCACCAAAACCAATATCGACCACGATGCGAATTTGCGCACCGGCAATTGTCGCGTTGGTCTTGATGCGCAAGCCGCCATATTCCAGTTCGTCGCGCACTCGGTCGATGGCGAGTGCATTTGTATCGAAGGCCACGCCGTCGTCGATTTGAACGGCGCAAATTTCGCGAAAGACGCCAAGCATGGCGTCGGGGTCAGGATCACCAAATCCTAGAAAGTCCACATCCTGCGTCGGACGAAACGGATTGACGAACCATGTCGTCATCAGCATCGCACCTTTCAAAACGAAGCGCTCGCGATGAGCGGTCGTACTCAGGCGATAGAGAAGCCGCTCAAGCGCATAACGCGTTAACAGCATCTGGAAGGGCTGATTGCTTTCGCGCGATAGGTTCAAAAGGCGCGCCCTGATTGAGGCTCCCATGTTGCGGATCGGATCAGGCATTAGCGGTCATCGCCTCCAGATAGGGTTGAATGACCTTCCAGTTCCCGGCCTCGATAGCGTATCGGGCAATGTCGGCTGGCGTCGCTTTGCGCTGGCGTAGCGCTTCCTTCATGCCTTCAAGCGCGAGATTGAGGCCGGGACTTTTGCTGTAACGCCTTCCCTCACTCTGGCGATAACGGAACAAGTCAACGACTGTCTTGGCGGGACTATAGATGCTTACGGTGACGCCTTCGATCTTGTGCGCCTCGATGCCAGAATGCAGAACCTTTTCATTGAAGCGCACAAATTCAAGCGCTGGAAATGTCACGCTCGGTTTGCGGTCACGCGAACCAATTGCCACCCAAACGCGCGGCGGCATGGTGTCGGTCAGCTCGTGGAATGCGAGCGCCGACACAAGACAGATAATGCCCTTCGGCGCGATCTTGCTCGCTTCGGCCAGAACATGATTTGCCTGTAGATCGCTATCGGCTGGCTGATAAAGCCCTCGACTGAGCTGGAGGATAAGCCCCTTCTCTTTCATGCGGGCGATGGTCGTGGCTGTTATCCCTGCCTTGGTCAGCTCTGAAACACGCGCCATGCCCCGCTCTTTAAGGAGCGCCATTGCGCGGTCAGTCTGTGTTTGGTTTTGAATAGCCATTGCAGGAATATGATACAAAACGCTGTATATGTCAAGGTTGTATTTGACGTTTCATACCAATCGAGAACAAGCAAGAACGCCGTCTAATCAATTGTAAGATATTGATATTTATAATGTATCGCTTGGAATTCGCTTGTTTTCCCGAACCAAGGCCCTCTTCCCTAACGCTTGCGGATCATCCCGGTCGCAAATGGGCTGGTTGGTGATGCGCTCGTAGATAAAGGCTGCCAATTCCTCTGGCTTGGTATGGGCGTGTGTGCCGCCCTCAATCGAGGTGATGGTTTTCAAATCCGCAAGCAAGCCCGCTTCGTCCTCAATCGGCTGCGGCACAATCTGCTCATCGGTCAAATTACCAATCACGGACTCAAAACCGATATGGACGAAGACGGCGCGCCCAACAATGGTTCCGTTTTTTGAATTGCTGGAAAGATAGACAGCCGCAATTTTGGTTGGGTCGTAATCCCACTCCTTTGCTGGAGCGGAAATGATTTTCAACCCGTCTGGCCGATCAAATAGTGGGCCACGTTGACGAACCCCAACTCCGACGAAATACACGCTATCACTCAAGACGGTCACAACCCCGCGCGACACACGGGTTCCGTTCCCATAGTTTTTCTGGGCACGATACATATGAACAAAATTGAATAGGTTGGGGCCACCCTCTGTTTTGCCGGGTGAGTTCACCACCAAAAATGTCTTGATGATGCGACCGGCTGTCGTGGCGTAGCGGTAAATCGCATAGAAACTCCGATCTTTCCAGTTATTGAAGTCAATGTCTTCAGGCTGATCAAAAAGAGCACTCGCAACCATCTTTTGATCTTGGGCACGAATTTGCATCATCGTGCTCGTGGCTTCCACAGCGCCGCGAACAATGTCTATGACAGGTTTTGTCTCCTGCGAGACCGCAGCACTTTCAGGCATACTTTCGCCAATGACCAAGGCCTTCATGTCAGCAGGAAAATCGCTGACGGCAATCGCTTCCTGAATTACGAAATGTTGGCGAAGCTCCGCGTCGATTGACAGCGCATCCGCACAAAACAACCCTAACAATGAATAGAGATTTTCGACTCTTGGGTTTCTCAGCCCTAATGCAAAACGCTTCAGCGTGTGTTCATTGATGCTAAGCGGCTGATGAAGCGACGCTACATACCCAAGAAATTCTCGTTGAAGACTTAAATAGCTAACCTTGTCACCTTTCTCTTTTGCCATCCCAATTACAAAAAGTCGAAGTGCCGCTAAATTTTTCGGTACATTAAAATACCGGCGAAGCCGGTTCAGCACGGGAGCAAACTCCCCTGCTGACAATTTCGATAATTGAGTTTGAAGATGCGACATCGGTTTGCTTGGCTCGCCCCCCCTAAGACCCCAATCAGAACTCTCTTTTTTATTTTTTAAATTCAACGGCTTGCTGAGCTTGTTCCGTTTTTACCGGGAGGGATCGGGAAAGCAAAACCAAGTGTCGGCAAGTGTCGTGAAGTGTCGGAATTGAAATAGGAACCCAAGTGGTTCGCGTTTTCAAGAGCAAAACCCCTTTTTGCACCGTGCTTTAGACTATCTGGGGAATGAACCTGACGTCGAAAAGCGTGCGTCAGTTCCGACAAAATCCAGCCTGAACGGTTTGATCAACCTCGTGCGCCTTGCAGCTCCATGTCGGCACATGTCGGTTTTATGAAAACACGATGACAACTGTGTCTGATGTTCGCGATTCAGTGTCGCCCGTTTTCATGCCTCGTTAACCATGACGGCTTGCATCCGCAGAGTTGCTCGCCGCAAAACGGGGAGTGAAACCATGAACGACTTCGCAGGACGGAAAAAGCATCAGGGCGGTACGGCCTATCGCAGCCTTTCGACAAAGTTCCTGATCGATGGCTTTCAGAAAGACCTTGGGGCTTTCGATGCCCCAAAGAAAGGCCGCCAGCTCGGCCAACAAACGCCGCAACATCTGGGGAAGCCCAAAACGGATGATGTTGAGCACGAGCTTCAGAGCCTGAGTGATCACCATCGCCTCCATCTTTCGGGGGTGGCGAACGAAGAAGAGACGAAGGCGCTGGAGACGATCCGGCGCACGCCGGAAGACCTCAATCCCAAAGCGCTTGTCGCCCGCACCGAAACTGAGATCGAAGCCATCAAGACGGCATGCGTGGAAGAGTGCCGTCCCCTCATCATGGAAAAAAATGATGCACATGGGGAGCTGAATAACTTTCGCATCACGCATGAGTGCGGGCCGCTGCCAAGCGATGCCTACAAGGTGGATTCATCCAAAACCAATCTGGTCTTCTGGATCGCCATCGTTGTCATCATCGATGCGATGCTGAATGCCATGCAGTTCATGTCCGTGCTGCCGCGTGGTGCAGTGCAGGCACTCGTGATCGCTTCTGCCCTCAGCCTGACCATGAGCATGACCGGCGCGATGGCAGGCACGGCCTCGCGCTTCTGGAACTATAAGGTTCAACCGACGCGCCGTCGCTGGCAGATGACCGGCATTGCTGCGACGATCACCGCGTTGGTTGCAGCTGGCTTCTTCGCTCAATATCGCGCCTTGCTGGAACAGGTGGCCTTACGCGGCGGTGAACCGAACCTTGCTGCCGTCTTCCACATCGCGCCGTCGTTCAACTCGATCACCGTGTTCATTGGTGCGGCGGCTGTCTTCGTGTTCTCGGCCTTGAAATTCATGGGTGGCCCCGGAACGCCTTGGGCACGGTATGGCGATCATGCCGAATTTGACCGTCCTGTGCGCATTGTGGAAATGCGTCTGAAAGCGCGCAAGAGCGCCTACCTCAATGCCGTTCGCGGAGAAGTTTACAAGGCGATCAACGGCTTTCACGAGCAAGACACGCTGGATCGCGCACTTCTCAAAGAAGCCTATGCTGCGCGCGATACGGCAAAGCTCCACATTCGTGATCTGCGCAATTCGGATGAGGCCTATTTCAACCTGATGCGCCTCGAAATCGAGCGCTTCCGCAATGGCGTCATGGCGGTGCGCACTGATCTAAAGCCGGAAGACTTTGGCCCACTGCCGCAGTTTTCGGACTACAGCAGCCTCTTCCCCAACGTGACCGAAATAGATCAGGCGCTTGCCGAAGTCGAAAAAGTGTTCGTGCGCCGCAATGAACAGCTCGCGGAACTCGAAAACACCATCGGCCAAATGGAACGCGCCGCGATTGCTGACTTCGATGATGGTCTCGAAAATATCGCGCAAGGCGCGGAACGTGAACGCAACAAGACCCGGCAAATCGGGCGTGTGCGGCCTATCAATCTCGAAGCGAGGGAGGCATCGTCATGACCAACATTCACTCGTATAAGGGCTATTCTGGCGAGCAAAAGACGCTGTTTTCTTGGGCCAAGATGACAAGCGCCATTCTCGGATTGGTCACGATCTTACTGGTTGGCGGGCTTGGCTACGCGGCGTTCGGCTTCGGGTTATTTGATGCCGCGCCGCAGATCGACAAGGCGACGGGATGCCGTGTGGACAAACATCCCGTCCACACGACCGTTTCCGTGATCGATGCAACCGATGTTCTGACGCCGCTGCATCTGGCACGGGTGAAAAACCGGCTGAATGCAACGGCTTTGTCTATGCCTGATTACGGCAAGCTGATCGTTGTTCTGCTGAACTCAGCGGATGCAACGGCTCCGCTGGAAATCTTCGCACGGTGCGCACCGCGCGCACCGGAGCGCACCTCTCAGCTTGAAGGCGGCGCTGATTATTTGAGGCGCGAATGGACTGAGAACTTTCTCAATCCTTTGCTGGCCAGCACCAATGATCTTGGCTCGGCAAAGCCTGCTGCGCGCTCGCCTATCATCGCAACCATCGCTGGGCTTACGCAACGCCCTGACTTCGATAGTGAGGTCGCTGATCGCCGCCTTGTCATAGTGAGTGACATGCTGGAATTCGAACCCGCAAAGGGCGGCTACAAGCATGTGGCTGGCGTAGACTTTCTCAAGGCCTACCAGCGTTCGGCGCTTGCCACGCAAACCAAGGCACAGCTCCAGAACGTGCCGGTCATCATCGACTACCTGCAACGCCCCAATCAGGCGCGTGTTCAATCCGATGCACATCGCAGCTTCTGGCGCGTTTGGTTCGCAGAAGCTGGCGCGCGCGACGTGACGTTCTTTGGTGTTCGCGACGCTATCGCCGCAAACACGAATACCCAGCCCCAAAAACCACCGCGCAATTGAAGGGAGGCCATCATGTTCAGGTTCGTTCTGTTTCTTGTCGTCACTCTTACCCGCCTTGTGGTGGCAATCGGCATTGCGGTCGCGCAATTGATTGTGCTCGCAGCGCGTGGCCTTGGGTCACTCGCCGCATTCGCAATACGTCTTGCGCGGGAACGCTCGCAGCGTCAGCGCGCGGATTGGCCCGTCATTCCTGACCGGCCAAGAATGCCAGCAGATCGCACGGCTGGCCCCTCTGCGCCTCGGCCTTCACCGCTGCGCCGTGAGCCTCCCAAATCCTATTGGTGAAGATTGGCCGCTGGTGCTGCAACCTGATGGAGCAAGATCATGCTCGCCTCATATCTCGCAATGTTGCGATGGAGATGGTTGCTCTGGCTCGTCATCATGATCGCTGTCATGATGATGACGACGATCATCATTATGCCCAAGGATATGCGCTTCGCTTCGCCAACGCGGTTTGTCATGGTCGCCGTCTTTTTCGCGATCCTGCCAATCAGCCTCTTGCTGTGGTTCGTCGCGCGGCGAAGATTTCGAGCCGCCAAACGACGCTGGCGATATGCTGGTGCGTCTGCCGCCATCAGCGATACGCTCAGCTTTTTGAACTATGAGGAGCAATTGGCTTGGCAAGGGCAGATAGCAATTCTCGTCCTCAGCCTTATCAGCCTTGGGTTTTACGTTTCGAGTTTCTGGCCGCAAATGGCCACCACAGCAGATTTGCGGCCAGTATTCGGACTTGTTCCTGTCCTTGGCGTATTGCTGGCACTGGCGGGCATTGTCCGAAACCGGCGGCACATGGTGAATGCGTTTTTTCTGAAACGCTATCTGCGCCAAGAAGTCGATCACATCGCATTCGAGCCGCGAACCAATTCGGACGGGCGCAAGCTACTCGCGTCACTCAAGGAGAAGCCGGTTACAATCTCCGCGCCGCATGGCTTTCGCGCGGGCGGATTTGTCTGGACTCTGGATGACTTCTACAAAAATGCCATTGTCTTTGGCCAGCCCGGTTCCGGCAAAACGGTATGCGTCCTGAACAGCCTGCTTGAAGGCGTGATCGCAGCAACCTCGAACAGCCCCCTAGCGATTAGCGGACTGATCCTTGATCCGAAGGGCGATTTCCGGGGCAAAATCGAAGCACTCTGTCGCCGCTATGGCCGCGACGATGACCTTTTTGTGCTCGATCCCGATAGCTGGGAAACGGAAGCGCGAACTCCAAAATGTATCGCGTGGAACCCGCTCGACAACGCGGATGGTGCGCTGGAAGTCAGCGACCGTTTGGTAACAACGGCCAAGCTGCTCGGCGCGGAACATGGCGATCAATCGTTCTTCGTGGATTCCGCCAAGGTGTTCATGCAGCACGCCACAACACTGCTTCGCGCTGGCGCTGGTGATGGCTGTCCGTCGCTTGGCGATGTCCACCGGCTTTGCAGCGAGCCGGAAAAGCAACCGATCCTCTATCAAAGCACCGTCACGGCCATTGCAGAGCGTTGGCCGCCCGGAACCACCATTCCCTATGCCGTGACGGATGCGATTGACTACTTCGAACAGGAATGGGCGCACATGGCCCCAAACCAAAAATCAGGTGTCGTCGGCACCGTCACACAATTGCTGAATGACTTTCGCGTCGATCCGTTTCGTGAACTGTTTTCAGGGCGCTCAACGATCACCATCAGCGAAGTCATTGATAGCGGCAAAATCCTCTACATCGCGATGCCAAGCGCCAAGCGCGAGCGCATGGCAAAAGTGGTGACAAGTCTCGTCAAACTGGAATTCGCGCGGCAAATCCTGCTGCGGCCTGACAAGCCTCGCCCTAGTTTTCTGCTGTGCGACGAGTTCCAGACATTTTTCACCAGCGGTGAAGGCCGGGGCGATTCCGATTTCTTTGAGCGCTCGCGCCAAAGTCGTCACGCCAACATCGTCGCGGCACAAAATGTGTCGTCTTTCCATAAGCGGGTCAGCAATGCGCATGACGTGAAGAATTTCCTCGGCAATTGCGCGGTGAAGATCTTCCTTCGCAACACAGAACAGGACACGAACCGCTGGGCTTCGGGACTATTTGGCGAACGCTCGGAAATTGTCGTCACCACCAATGAACAAGCGACGATGGATGGCCATTGGTCGCGCCGTCGTCACACAAGTTACAACCGCTCGAACCAGATGGTCGCGGTCATACCGCCAGAGGCATTTCACCAGCTGGCAATTCCAGAACGTGGCAAACAAGCACCGTCTTACAGTCCGTTTGCGGAAACGATTGTTCACCTCGCCTCGCGCGGTGCCATCGCTCACAAATCCCTGTTCTGGCCTGTGAACCCGGTGATGTGATGCGCGCGATCATTCCCCTTCCCATTCTTGCGCTTCTTGCTCTCGTCCTGCTGGCTGGCCTTCACGATATGGCTGGCGTGGTGGCCGGTAGCTTCGCTCCGCATTTTCGTTGGATGTTCCCATAAGAAAACAGGAGGAATTCAATGCTGCAATCGATCTTTGCGACCGGCTTACAGGTCTTCTACATGCTCGGTATGCTCTGCCTGCTGTGGGGTGTCGGGGTGCTGATTTTCGCCTTCGGCTCACGCGGCGGTGCCATGCTGGACTATTTCAAAGGCGGCGCGCTTATGCTGCTTGGCACTTACTTCATGGGCCTCGCACGAACTCTCTAGGCCGCTGCTTACCTCGCTGGGCACGTCTGCTTGTCACCG
>Ga0075019_10000981_pt1 | contig 16260 bp, 15 predicted proteins | sample ColStrG_CSR_2013_FD_71473 | JGI IMG/M metagenome (GOLD analysis project Ga0075019, IMG submission 71473) | Freshwater sediment microbial communities in response to fracking from Pennsylvania, USA - Cold Stream Run_MetaG_CSR_2013 | ecosystem: Environmental > Aquatic > Freshwater > Creek >...
CTGATGGCATCGCCCCGGGTCACCGCGATGTCGGCCGGTGCGCGCTCCGCTTTGGACCAGCTGGCAGCGGACGCCGTGCGCATCATCCGCGGCCTGGCGCCGCAACTGGCCGGGCAGGGCGGCGCGGGCGCCGATGAGATCCTGCTGCGCTGGCTGCGCCTGATCGAGGTGATCGGCCGCCGCAGCACCTACCTGTCATTGCTGGCCGAATATCCCCATGCGCACGAGCGCGTCATCGGCCTGCTCGCGAGCGGCGGGTGGGCCAGCCAATACCTGCTGCAACATCCCATCCTGCTCGACGAACTCATCGATCTGCGGGCGCAGCGCTTTGCCGATGACCGCATGGCCGATGAACCTGATGCCCTTCCGGGTTCCGCCGAGCCTTACTGGGCGCCCTGGATTGCCGAAGTCGACGAGCAGCTGTTGCAGGCGGTGGATGATGTGGAGCGGCAGATGAATATCCTGCGCGACGCGCATCATGCCCAGGTGTTTCGCCTGCTGCTGGCCGATCTGGCCGGCGATGTGCACGTGGAGCGCCTGGGTGATCATCTCTCGGCCCTGGCCGATGGAGTGTTGACCCTGGTGATGCGCGCGGCCTGGCGCAGCATGGACGCGGTGCGCGAGTCCCCGGGCACGCCCGCGCCGCGCCTGGCCGTCATTGCCTACGGCAAACTCGGGGGGCGCGAGCTGGGCTACGTCTCGGACCTGGACCTGACCTTTGTCTATGACGAGAGCCCTGATCCGCAGCAGGCCGACCGCGATGCGGCAGCGGCCACGCATCTGGTGCGCCGGATGATGTCGTGGCTCACCGCGGTCACATCCAGTGGTTCGCTCTTCGAGATCGACCTGCGGCTGCGTCCCAACGGCAATGCAGGCCTGCTGGTCACGCCCATCGAAGCGTTCGATCGCTACGAGAGCAATGCCGACGGTCGCGGCGCCTGGGTGTGGGAACACCAGGCCCTGACCCGTGCCCGTGGCTGTGCGGGCGATGCGGCGTTGTGCGCGCGCGTCGAGCGCGTGCGGGCCCGGGTGCTGTCGCAGCGGCGCGATCCGCTGGCGCTGGCTGCCGAGGTCGTGGCCATGCGCCAGCGCATGCTCGAGGGCCATCCGAATCGCAGCACGCGCTTTGACATCAAGCACGACCGCGGCGGCATGGTCGACGTGGAGTTCATCGTGCAGTACCTGGTGCTGGCGCATGCGCATCGGCATGCGCCCTTGCTGGCCAATCGCGGCAACATCGGCCTGCTGGCCATCGCCGCGGAACTGGGTCTGCTCGAACCGGCCGCTGCGGCGACGGTGGGTGCCGCCTACCGCCGATTCCGCCAGCTGCAGCATGCCTTGCGGCTCAATGGCGCAGAGCGCGCACGGGTCGACTTCGCGCTCGTCGAGACGGAAATTGCCGCGGTGCTCGAGCTGTGGCACGCGGTTTTTGGCACGGCCGAACCGCTGGCGCCGGCGCGCCATGCGGAAGCGCCGCGGCCCGGACGCGGTCCGCGATAGAATCGCGTTTTTAGGATGGCGTTAGGGAGTGGGCGATGAGCATGGCCGATCGCGATGGCTGGATCTGGTACGACGGCAAGCTGGTTCCGTGGCGCGAAGCCAACACGCACGTGCTCACGCATTCACTGCACTACGGCCTGTCCGTATTCGAAGGCCTGCGCGCCTATAACACCGTCGATGGCACGGCCATCTTCCGGCTGCGCGAGCATACCGAGCGGCTTTTCAACTCCGCGCGCATCTTCATGATGGAAATTCCCTGGTCGCGCGACGAGGTTGCCGCGGCCCACGCCGAAGTCGTGCGCGCCAACAAGCTCGATTCCTGCTACCTGCGACCCATTGCTTTCTACGGCTCGGAAAAAATGGGCGTCAGCCCCAAGGGTGCCGCGGTGCACCTGGCCATCGCCGCCTGGCCCTGGGGCGCCTACCTGGGAGAGGACGGTCTGCAAAAAGGCATACGCGTCAAGACCTCGTCGTTTGCCCGGCATCACATCAACGTCTCCATGGTCCGGTCCAAGACCGCGGGCCATTACGTCAACTCCATCCTGGCCAACATGGAGGCCACGCGCGACGGCTACGACGAAGCCCTGCTCCTCGATACCGCCGGTTTCGTCGCCGAGGGCGCCGGCGAGAACCTGTTCATCGTGCGCAACGGCCGCCTGATAGAGCCCTTGCTCGTGTCGGGCCTCACCGGCATCACGCGCGCCACGGTCATCGAAATTGCCGCCGACCTCGGCATCGAGGTTCTTTCGCAACCCATGACGCGTGACGACGTTTATCTCGCCGATGAAGCCTTCTTCACCGGCACGGCGGCCGAGATCACCCCCATCCGCGAACTCGATGGCCGGCGCATCGGCCAGGGCCAGCGCGGTCCCATCACGGAGCGCATCCAGAGCACCTTCTTCGATGCCGTCAATGGCCGTGCCGAAAAATACCGGCGCTGGCTGACCAAGGTCTGAGCCCGCCATGAACCGTCCCGAACTTCCGCTTGTGACGCTGCGCGCCGACGAACTGCCGGCCTACTGTCCCAATCCCACCATGCCGGTCTGGAACCACCATCCGCGCGTCTTCCTCGAGATTCCTCCTGGCGGTACGGCCATGTGTCCGTATTGCGGCACGCGCTACGGTGTGGCTCCGGCAACGGGCGGCACGCAATCCACCGGGCACTGAGCACGCCGCGCACGCATGTCCCGGCTGAGCAAACCCCTGCTGTTCGCGTCCCCCGAGGAGTGCGAGCAGGCGTTTTACGAGGCGCTGGAAAACGCCGACATCGATGCCATGGCCGACCTGTGGCTGCAGGATGACGATGTCAGCTGCACACATCCGGGGGCCAGCCGCATCCTGGGCTACAACAACGTGCGTGCCTCATGGGCCGCCATATTGGGTTCGGGTGCCTTGCCCGTGCGCACCCTCGGGCGCCGCAGTTTCGAGTCGCCCACGCTCGCGGTTACCAGCCTGATCGAGGAGCTGGTCGTCCTGCAGGGCTCGGTGCGCCAACTGGTGCACATCCTGGCCAGCAACGCGTTCATCAAGACGCCGGCTGGCTGGAAGATGGTGCTGCACACGGGCTCTGCGGCGCCCGAAGGCCAGGCCATGGAAGCCGAGAGCCCCACGGGTACGGTGCATTGAGCAACCTGGCACCGGCTGGCGCGGCCCGCGCTTACCGTTCGCCCTGGTGGCTGCCCGGATCTCACCTGCAGACGATAGTCCCGGCACGCTTGATCCCCGTGCCGTCCGTGGCCTATGCGCGTGAGCGCTGGGACACGCCCGACGGCGATTTCATCGATGTCGATTTCCTTCAACCCCCGCCGGGCACCGAAACGGCACCCCTGTTGGTCATGTTCCACGGGCTCGAGGGCGATTCCGGTTCGCATTACGCACGCATCCTGATGGACGGCTGCGCGCTGCGTGGCTGGCGCGGCCTCGTCGTGCATTTTCGCGGCTGCAGCGGCCAGCCCAATCGCCTGCCGCGCGCCTACCACTCTGGCGATACCACGGAGATCGACTGGATCCTGGCGCGGATTGCGGCGCGCTGGCCGCAGGCGCCGCGGTTCGCGGTCGGCATTTCGCTGGGCGGCAATGTCCTGGCCAAATGGGCGGGCGAGCAGGGCCCGGCGGCCACCGCCCGTCTTGTCGCCGCCGTGGCCGTGAGCTCGCCCTTCGACCTCGCCGCTGGCGGACATGCGCTGGCAGTGGGCTTCAATCGCCTGTACACGGCCATGTTCCTGCGCTCGCTGGTGCCCAAGGCGCTTGCCAAGGTGGCCGCTTTTCCAGGACTGGCGGATGCCCGGCGCATCAAGGCCAGCCGCACGATCGGCCAATTCGATGACGCCTTCACCGCGCCCGTGCACGGCTTTGCCGGCGTGCTGGACTACTGGAAGCGCGCCTCGGCCAAGCCCTGGCTGGCGGGCATCGCACTGCCGCTGCTGGCGCTCAACGCCCGCAATGACCCCTTTGTGCCCCACGCCAGCCTGCCGGGCATGGCCGAGGTTTCGCACCATGTCCGGCTGGAGACGCCCGACCATGGCGGACATGTGGGTTTCTTCGCGCCGGGCAGCCGTCCCTGGTATTTCGCTGACCGCGTGTTCGGCTTCCTGCAAGAGCATCTCTGACCACGCCGGCCGGTTCTTGGCCGATTCTTGGCCGATTCACGGCCAATTCTTGGCCAATTCTCGGCCGATTCATGGCCGATTCATGGCCCGTTCCCGGCCAATTTCCGCCCCACTCCCTGCCAATTTCCGGCCAATCTCCGGCCGAAATCGCGTGCCGACCAGAAGGCGCTCCCTCTTTCGTCTGAACGGACGATGGGACGGCAGGAGCGCTTTGGCAACAATGCACATCAGTTGCACAACGGCGCGTGCAAGGCGGTTCCGGTGCCGGTAGGCAGTAGCAGGGAGGCTAGAACGATGTCGGACGCAATGGTTTGGGGAGCAGTGCGGTCCCCGGCGGTGTGGGGCTCGGCAATTTTCCAGCGCGATGTGCGCGATCTGCCGCAGCACGCGTCCCGGCCGCAACCGACCAAGCCCCAGCAGGGCGTGGCCTGGCTCAGTGCCGATGAGGTCGCCCAGCTGCTGCTGGTCGGCGAGTTTCTCGATGCGGGCGTAAAAGTACCCGCCAGCTTTGCGCCACAGGCCCTGGAGTCGGCCGCCAATTCGGTGCGCCGCTGGACCCAGGAAGGCCGCATCTTCGCCATCCACGAACTGTATCCACGCTACCAGTTCGATCGTCGTGGCCGCCCCTATGCAGCCATCGAGCAGGCCATTGCGCGCCTGGGTGGCCAGGGTGAACTGCGGGTCGGCAACTGGTTTGCGACGCCCAACGAGCACCTGCAGGGGCGCCGGCCCCAGGAACTGCTGGGCACCGCGCCCGCCGACCTCCTGCGTGCCCTGGACCGCGCCTAGGAGTCTGCGCGGCACAAGCGCCCAAGCTCCCCTCGCCCGCTTGCGGGAGAGGGGTCGGGGGTGAGGGTGTACGCGCTGGCATAGCGCCGCGGCTCGCGCCGCCCAGGCGCGGCGGCATTTACGGCCCGGCGGATTTCTCTCCCCGCGCTTCGTCCTTTTCCTCGCGCGCGCGCGTCATGAGTTGCCGCAGCCGGGCATCAACTTCCGTCATGGTGTAGAAATCCGCGTCGGCTGCCTGGCGGGCGAGCTGCAACTGTTCCACCGCCGCCGGCGTCGATCCCAGCAACAGGTAAAGCTCGGCCGTGGCCTGGTGCTGCAGGGTCTTCTGGTCGAGCGCCGCGTAGCTGGTCGCCAGGAAATTGAAGAAATCCGGATCCGTACGCGAGAGCGCCAGCTGTTCGCGCAGGTACGCAATGGCCTGCGCATGGTGCTGCGCGCGTTGCATAAGGTCGGTGTACTGCATGGCGACGGCGCGTGACAGGGGAAAGTGCACGCTGGCCTCGCGTCCCAGCTGCAGTGCCTGGTCGCGTTCCGCGTCGTTGCTGGCGGCCTCAAAGCGTGCCAGCGCCACCATGTCGTCAAGCATGGCCGACGGCACCTCGGTGGAGCGGCGCGCGGCCAGCGCCGCCTCGACCGCCGCGGCCGGCTGCTTGAGCTTGATATCGGCCAGTGCCATGCCGTAATACGCCGCGGTGTCGGATACGGCCGAGTGATGGGCGATCTGGTCGGTAAAGGTAGCCAGCCGGTCGCGCAGGCCGGGCGTCGACTCATCCTGCAGCACCCGCAGGCGCGCCCGGATGAGCTGGAATTCGAGACTGTCGGCATGCTGGTGCGTGCGCGTGGTGCGGATGCGCGCCTGCATGTCGGCAATGCGCTCCTCGGTCATCGGGTGCGTTTGCAGGTAGGCCGGTGCCACGCTGGCATATGCCCGCGTGCCCTGCTGCATGCGCGAGAACAGGTCGGCCATGGCCTGGGGGTCGAAACCGGCATCGGTCAGGATCTGGAAGCCCACGCGGTCGGCCTCGCGCTCGTCGTTGCGCGAAAACGCCAGCTGGCGCGAGAGCGCGGCCGCCTGCCCCACGGCCAGGGCGGCATTCGTGCCCTGGCCGCTGCGCGCCGCCAGCAGTGCGACGAGGACCGAACCCAGGGTGATCAGCATGGAGTCGCGCTGGCGTCCGAGCGAGCGCGCCAGGTGGCGCTGCTGCACGTGGCCGATTTCGTGGCCCAGCACGGAGGCGAGCTCCGACTCGCTTTGCGCGGTCAGGATCAGTCCCGTATGCACGCCGATGAAACCGCCGGGCAGCGCAAAGGCGTTGATGGTGACATCGCGCATGACGAAGAATTCGAAATCGATATGCCGCGCCGCACTGGCAGCAACCAGCTGAAAACCCAGGTGGTTGATGTAGTCGATGGTCTCCGGGTCATCCAGGTACTCCGGGCTGCGCCGGATGTATTGCTGCATGATCTCCTCGCCATACTTGCGCTCTTCCAGCGGCGACAGCTCCTCGCCGCCCGCCTCGCCCAGCGTCGGCAGCTCCTGCGCCATCAGCGCGGGCTCGACGGCGAACAGCGCACAGAGTGCGAAGACGAGCCAGCGGGAGAGGCGGGTGCCTATGAATCGGTTCAAGATGTATGCAGACGGGGACCGGGGCCCATGTGCCCCTGCGCTTTGTATGATATCCGTATGCCCTGATTGGTTCCGTGCAGCGCAGCAGGCGGCGCGCGGGCGTGACCGGGGATTTGTTTGCATTCGTTACAGGAAAATCATGGCAGACGCGCGCGACCCGCTGACCCACTTTGATCCGGCCGGCCAGGCAAGAATGGTGGACGTGGGGGCCAAGCCCGCAACCGACCGCATGGCCCGCGCCGCCGGCAGCATCGTCATGGCTCCCGAAACGCTGGCCGTCATCGCGGCCGGCAGCGCCGCCAAGGGCGATGTCCTGGGCATTGCGCGCATTGCCGCCATCATGGGCGCCAAGCGCACCGCCGATCTCATCCCCCTGTGCCATCCCCTCCCGCTCACCAGCATCACGGTGGAGTTTGCCGTCGATCCGGCGCGCAACTGTGTCGACTGCGCAGTGACCGTGCAAACGCGCGGACCGACGGGCGTGGAGATGGAAGCCCTCATGGCCGTGCAGGTGGGGCTGCTCACCATCTACGACATGTGCAAGGCGATGGACCGCGGCATGACCATAGGCCACGTCCGCCTGCTGGAAAAGCGCGGCGGCGCCAGCGGTACGTGGGTCGCGGTCTGATCCTGGCTATTCCCGCCGGGAATATCCCGACTTCACCCTCTCCCGCTTGCGGGGCGGAGGTGGGGTTTCGCGAAGCACGGCTTCGCGCCACCGGAGCGACCGCGCCCTGCGATGCGCGGGCTATAGGGCCGGGGTGAGGGTCCCAGCAAGAAATCAACCCCCCGGCGGCACCGTCTCCATAAAACTCGGCCGGGCCGCAAGCTTCTCATAGTGCCGGGCAAGATTGGGATGTTCGCTGCGCCAGGTGATTTCCGGGAAGCGGAAGTCCAGGTAGGAAAGACTCACCCCCAACGCGATATCGGCGAGGGTGAAACGCTCGCCGTTGCACCAGGCGCGGTCCTCCAGTGCGGTGGCAGCCGCCTGCAGTCCGGCCGTGGCCTTGCCCAGGTGGCGATCGATCCAGGGCTGGAGTCGATGCGTGGCTGGCCGCTGCGCATGCTCCAGTCGCACCGTCACCAACGCATCGACGATGCCATCGGCCAGCGCTTCCCAGGTGCGCACCTCGACGCGCTGGCGGCCGCTTGCCGGAATGAGGTGACCCACAGGCGTGAGGGTATCGAGATATTCGACGATGACACGTGAATCGAAAACGGCACCGCCATCATCCATGATGAGACAGGGAACCTTGCCCAGCGGATTGAACTGGGAAATGGTGGTGTCGGGCGACCAGACATCGGTCATCTGGAGTTCGCATTCGATGCGCTTTTCCGACATCACGATGCGCACCTTGCGCGCATAGGGGCTGGTGGGCGAAGCGATGAGCGTGAGGTTCCGGAACATGCCGGCGAGTATATCGTGCGCTCCTGTCGGGTGTATGCAGCATTGCACGCACAGCCTCATGCCTTGAAGTGGCGATGCTAAACTGCAACGCAGGCGCCGCTGCGGGGCAGCGGCTACGCCATGGTTCACCTACACGACGCCACCTGTGCCCAAAACCGCTGCTGCTGCCGCAACCCTGGCGCTGTCTTCCCTCACGGCCATATCGCCGCTCGATGGTCGTTACGGTCGTGCCACGGCACCGCTGCGCGCCGTTTTCTCGGAATTTGCCTTCATGCGCGCGCGGGTGCGGGTGGAGATCGAATGGCTGATCGGACTCGCCGGGCTGGGCCTGCCCGAGCTGCCCGCGTTTGATGCGGCCACCGCCCTCGCGTTGCGTGCGCTGGTCACCGATTTCTCGCTCGCGGATTGCACGCAGATAAAGGATATCGAGGCGCGCACCAACCACGACGTCAAGGCGGTGGAATACTGGATAAAGTCGCATCAGGAGCGCATTCCGGCGCTCCGGGCTGCGGGTGAGTTCATCCATTTCGCCTGTACGTCCGAGGACATCAACAATGTCGCGCACGCTCTTCTCCTGGAGGAAGGGCGCTCCCTGTTGCTGGAAAACCTCGGCGCCATCCACGCCCGCCTGCGCGCCCTGGCCCACGAGCATGCGGCCACGCCCATGCTGGCGCGCACGCATGGCCAGGCCGCCACGCCCACCACAGTGGGCAAGGAGTTCGCCAACGTCGCCCAGCGCCTGGCCATTGCCATTGCGGGTATTGGGCGCGTAACCGCCCGCGCCAAGATGAACGGCGCCGTGGGCAATTTCAATGCCCACCTCATCGCGGCGCCCGACATCGACTGGGAGGGCTTTGCCGCTCGCACAGTGGCAAATCTGGGCATCGAATTCAACACCCACACCATACAGATAGAGCCGCACGACTGGATGGCCGAACTCTTCGATGCCATCGCGCGTGCCAACACCATCATCCTGGACCTCGATCGCGATATCTGGGGTTATATCGCCATGGGCTACTTTCGCCAGCGGCTGCGCGAGGGTGAGGTTGGCTCGTCCACCATGCCCCACAAGGTGAACCCCATCGACTTCGAGAACTCCGAGGGCAACCTGGGCATTGCCAACGCCCTGTTGCGGCATTTCTCCGAGAAGCTTCCGGTATCGCGCTGGCAGCGCGACCTGAGCGATTCAACGGTGCTGCGCAACCTGGGTGTGGCCTTTGGTCACTGCTGCATTGCCTATCAATCCTGCCTGCGCGGCCTCGACAAGCTGGAGGTCAACGCCTCCGCGCTCGCCGGCGACCTCGAGTCGGCCTGGGAGGTTCTGGCCGAAGCGGTGCAGACGGTGATGCGGCGGTACGGGGTGCCAGAACCCTATGAAAAGCTCAAGGCGCTGACCCGCGGCCACGGCATCGACCGCGCCGGACTCCAGGCGTTCGTGCAAACCCTGCAGATTCCGGAGCCGGCCCGCCGGGCCTTGCTGGATCTGAGCCCGGCAACGTATATCGGCAAGGCCGTCGAACTGGCGCGGCGCTGCTAGCGCGGCGTGCGACATATGTTCGACATGGTCATGTCATCGTCACAACATCTTCACATCATCAGCCAGGCTTCGTCACATCAACAGGGAGACAGATAGTGAACCGTCTTGTAAAGGCAGCATTTCTCGTGGGTACTTTGGCAACGCTGACGGCCGCCGCACCGGCGTGGGCGCAGTTTGCCAAGCCGGAGGCCGCGGTGGAGTACCGCCAGTCCGCCTTCACGCTGATCGGCAACCATATGGGGCGCATCAAGGCCCAGATCGACAGCGGCAAGCCCAGCCTCGAAGTCATCCGCAGCAGCGCAGCACTGATTGAAACGCTCAAGACGCTGCCGTTCGAAGCCTTCGTCGAGGGGTCGGCGGATGTCGCCGACAGCGCCGCCAAGCCCGAGATCTGGACCGAGCGCGAGAAGTTCGACAAGCGCGCCAAGGAAATGCAGGAAAAGGCCGGGCTGCTCAACGCCGCTGCCCGCTCGGGCGACATGGGCGCCATCCGCACGGCATTTGGCGACACGGGCAAGGCCTGCAAGAACTGCCACGAAGACTACAAGAAGAAGAAGTAAGGCAACCTGGCTCGGGACCGCGACCGGCGCCGGGGCGCGGTCCCGCACAGCGATTTCAGTTGACGTTTACCAGCAGGTAAACCAGCAGCACGCTGACGCCCAGCAAGCCCACCGCCCTGGGCCACAGCGTCCGGTCCTGCGCCGACTCCACGATGAGTCCATCCGGCACCTGCTTGTCACCGGTGATCATCGGCACCACGAGGTTGTCCCGCTTGAACCAGCGGTAAAAGACGATGGCCGACAGATGCAGGGCCAAAAGCACGTACAGCACGCTTTGCCCGGCGTCGTGCACGCTGGTGAAGCGGTCGACCAGCGCATCGGATACATGCCGCGCCAGCGGTCCTTCGCTGGCGATATCGTCCTTTGAAAAAAGGCCGCTCGTCGCCTGCATGAAGCAGGCTGCCAGCAGCACCAGCACCGAAATGGCCCCCAGGGGATTGTGGCCGGGATAACCCGCGGCGCCCTCAGGCCGGTCCGCGGCCCGCAGTCCACGCAGGTAGCGCAATATTTCCGCCGGGCCGCGCACGAACTGCGCAAAGCGTGCGTAGCGCGAACCGGCAAATCCCCACGCCGCGCGAAAGATCACCAAGGCAAGAACCGCATAGCCGCACAGGAAATGCACGCGTTGGGCCATGTAGCCCCCCGACTGCGCGCTGATGAATGCGGCAATCATGCAGGCCGCCAGCGACCAGTGAAAAAGCCGCGTCGGCAGGTCCCAGACGCGCACCCGACCCTGCGGCCGACGGTGATCGACACTCATCGCGCTGTTGCCCGCACCGGCTGTCGCACGCTCAGGGCGTCAGCGGCCGTTCTTCCTTGACCGGCCGCACAAGGTCCGAGCGCTGCACGCCAAAATACTTGGCCAGGGCGGCGGCCACAAACACCGACGAGTACACCCCGAAGAGTATGCCCAGTGTCAGGGCCAGTGCGAAATTGTGCAGAGCCGGTCCGCCGAAGATCAGCATGGTCACCGTCATGGTAAGCGTGGCGCCGTGGGTGATGATGGTGCGCGAGATGGTGGCGGTGATGGCCGAGTCGATAACCTCTATCACCGTCGCCTTGCGCATGGTGCGAAAGTGCTCGCGTACCCGGTCGAAGATGATGACCGATTCGTTCACCGAATAGCCCAGGACGGCCAGGACCGCGGCAAGCACCGGCAGGGAGAATTCCCAATGGAAGATCGAGAACATGCCGATTACCAGCACCACGTCGTGCAGGTTGGCGATGATGGCCGCTGCCGAGAACTTCTTCTCGAAGCGCACCGCCAGGTAGGCGGCGATGCCCAGCACGACGAACAAGAGCGCAAGCGCGCCGTCCTGGGCCAGTTCCGCGCCTACCTGCGGCCCCACATACGCCACGCGGCGCAATTCGGTGCACTGGCCGACCAGCTTCTGCTGCGACTGGCGCGAAGCATCGGCCGCCTCGGCCGTGCGTTCGGCCACGGGGATCCGCACGAATTTTGCATAGTCGGCGTGCAGTTCCGCGCACACTCCCGCTTCGCCGCTCGTGGGAGCAGCGGTGAGCGCGGCAAACACGGCCTCGGCTTGCTGGCCCGACAGCAGGCCGGGGTGCGAGGGCAGGCGGATGAGCACGTCCTGTGCCGAGCCGAAGCTCTGCACCTGGAAATCGCCCTTTTCCATGGTGCCGATCGCGGTGCGGATGGCCTCCAGATCCGCCGGCGCCCGGTAGGCAAGCTCGAGTTCGGTTCCGCCGGTGAACTCGATGGACAGGTTCAGTCCGCGGAACGTGAGGAAGCCCACTGCGGTCAGGAAGGTGATCAGCGAGATCACGTTGAAGACCAGCGCATAGCGCATGAAGGGAATGGTCCGGCTGATGCGGAAAAACTCCATGGACGCGTGCTCCGTTATCGCTGTGGTTGGGTCGGGATCGCCTGTGCAGGCGCGGGTGCCGTGTGACTGCCGCTCTGACGCGTCAGCCGCCAGAGGCGGCAGGACGCCAGATCTGGCCGATGGCTACCGACTGCAGCTTGCGCCGCGAACCGTAGATCAGGTTGACGAGGCCGCGGGAAACGAACACCGCGGAGAAAATGGACGTGAGGATACCCAGGCAATGCACGACCGCAAAGCCGCGCACGGGGCCCGAGCCCAGCATGAACAGGAAAATGCCCGCAATGAGCGTCGTGACGTTGGAGTCGAGTATGGTCGCGAAGGCGCGCTCGTAACCCTGCGCGATGGCCTGCTGGGGCGCGGTGCCCTTGCGCAGTTCCTCGCGTATGCGCTCGTTGATCAGCACATTGGCGTCGATGGCCATGCCCAGCGTGAAGGCGATGGCCGCTATGCCCGGCAGCGTGAGGGTGGCCTGCAGCAGCGACAGTATGCCCACCAGCAGCATCAGGTTGAGCGCCAGTGAAATCACCGACACCACGCCAAAGATGGCGTAGTACGCGATCATGAAAACCGCTATCGCGGCAAAGCCGAAGGCGGTGGCACGCAGCCCGGCCTCGATGTTCGCGGCCCCCAGGCTGGGTCCGATCTGCCGTTCCTCGATGATCTGCATGGGAGCGGCCAGCGCGCCGGCACGCAGCAGCAGGGCAAGGTCGTTGGCCGTCTGGGCATTGCTCTGGCCTGTTATCTGGAACTTCGAGCCGAACTCGCCCTGGATGGTGGCCACCGTGAGCACCTCGCCGCGGCCGCGCTCGAACAGCACGACGGCCATGGGCTTCTTGAGGTTCTCGCGCGTGGTCTGCAGCATGATGCGGCCAGCCGCGTCGTTGAGGGTGATGGAGACCGCGGCCTGCTGCTTGTCGTCGAAGGTGGCATTGGCGCCCTCGAGCTGGCTGCCGTTGAAGATCACTTCCTTCTTCAAGACAACCGGCACCCCGCGGCCTACCGTGAAGCGCTCGGACCCGAACGGAACCGGCGCTGCGCCACTGGTGGCGGCCTGTCCCTCGGCGCTGACATCGACCAGGCGCGCCTCCAGCGTGGCGGTGCGGCCGATGATGTTCTTGGCGCGCGCGGTGTCCTGGATGCCCGGCAGTTCAACGACCACCCGGTCCGTGCCCTGCTGCTGCACAACGGGCTCGGAAACGGCCAGCTCGTTGATCCGCTTCTTCAGGGTCGTGATGTTCTGCTTGAGCGCGTTGTCCTGCACGGCCGCGAGCGCGGTGGGCGTCAGGGTGGCCAGGATGAGCGGGTCGGCTTCGGTGCCACCTTCCTTGAGGGCGAGGTCGGCATTGCTGTCGTGAATAACCCCCATGGCCTGGGTGCGGCCTGCCAGGTCGCGGAAGCGGATTTCCAGGCGGTCGCCACTGCGCTGTATGCCGGCGTGGTGCACATCCTTGTCGCGCAACAGCGAGCGCAGGTCGGCTTCGGTGGTTTGCAGGCGCTTGTTCACCGCCTCATCCAGGTCAACCTGCAGCAGGAAATGGACGCCGCCGCGCAGATCCAGCCCGAGGTACATGGGCAGCGCGTGCAGGCGCTGCAGCCATTCGGGCGTGCGCGGCAGCAGGTTGTCGGCCACGACGTAGGCCGGGTCGCTGTGATCGGGATTGAGCGTCGCGTCCAGCAGCTTCTGGGCACGTGCCTGCGTGTCCGTATCGGCGAGGCGCACCCGTATGGCCGGATTTACTCCGGCGGTCTCCAGTGCAATGCCCTGGCTCGCGATGCCCGCCGTCTTGAGCGCCTGTTCCACCTGGCCCAGCAGGGCGGTATCGGCATGCACCGTGGCCTTGATAGACGCAATCTGCACGGCGGGCGATGAACCGAACAGGTTGGGCACGGTGTAAATCACCCCGAAAACCACCGCGACGACGATGAGCAGGTACTTCCAGAGCGGGTAGCGATTCATGATCGGGCTTTCAGGTTGGACCGGGTGGCGCTGGGGCGCCCTACAGCGACCGCATCGTGCCCTTGGGCAGCAGGGTCTGCACCGCGCTGCGCTGGACGGACAGCGAGACCGCCTTGTCGCCGACGCTGGACACCTGCAACGTGATGTACTGCTCGGAAATATCGGTCACCTTGCCGACGAGGCCGCCACTGGTGACGACCTCGTCGCCCTTGGACAGCGCGTCGACCATGGCCTTGAGTTCCTTGGCACGCTTGGCCTGGGGGCGAATCATCATGAAGTACATCAGGCCCAGGGCCACCATCATGACGAGCGGCAGCGACCAGCTCGGTTCCCCGCCGGCTGCGCCCTGCGCGTAGGCATCGGTAATGAAAAACATGGTGGCACTCCCGGCAAAACCGCCGATTATAGCGGGGACAGCCCCTACGGACACGGCCCTGCCGTCACCGGGATGTCACCTGGCCAGCACCCTAGCCGTCCGCCCCGCCGTGACCCGCGCTGCCGCCCCGCCGGTCGCGCTCAGCCTGGGCAAACGCACTGAAAACGCCATTCTCGATGGCAGTGCGCGCTCGCTGCATCAGGTCCAGGTAGTAATGGAGGTTGTGGATCGTATTGAGCCGGGCGCCCAGGATCTCATTGGCCCGCTGCAGGTGATGCAGGTAAGCGCGCGAGAACCGCGTGCAGGTGAGACAGCCGCAGTCCGGGTCCAGCGGGCGCGTGTCGTCCCGGTGCACGGCGTTGCGGATCTTGATGTCGCCGTTACGCGTGAACAGCCAGCCGTTGCGGGCATTGCGGGTCGGCAGCACGCAGTCGAACATGTCCACGCCGGCTGCCATGGCGGCCAGAAGGTCCTCCGGCGTGCCTACGCCCATGAGGTAGCGCGGTCGCTCCGCGGGCAGGCGGGCCGCCGTGTGATCGAGTACGCGCAGCATTTCGGCCTTGGGTTCGCCCACCGACAGGCCGCCAATTGCGTAGCCATCAAAGCCGATGTCGAGCAGGCCGGCCAACGAGCGATCGCGCAGGTCGGTGAACATGCCACCCTGCACGATGCCAAACAGGGCATTGGCGTTGCCCAGGGCGTCGAATTCCGTACGGCTGCGCCGCGCCCAGCGCAGGGAGAGCTCCATCGACGCGCTGGCCTCGGCGTGGCTGGCGGCCCGGCCCGGACCGGCCGGATCGCGCTTGTCGGCCATCCAGTAGGGCGTGCATTCGTCAAAGATCATCACCACGTCGGAATTGAGCGCGGTCTGCACCCGCATCGATTCCTCCGGCGTGAGAAACAGCGCCGCGCCGTCGATGGGCGAGCGAAAGCGCACGCCTTCTTCCGTGACCTTGCGCATGGCGCCCAGGGAAAAAACCTGGAACCCGCCGGAGTCCGTGAGCAGGGGCCGGTTCCAGCCCATGAAGCCGTGCAATCCGCCGTGCTTGCGCATCACCTCGACGCCTGGCCGCAACCACAGGTGAAACGTATTGCCCAGCACGATCCGTGCTCCCAGGCCGTCGAGTTCGTCCGGGAGCATGGCCTTGACCGTGCCGTAGGTGCCCACCGGCATGAAGACCGGTGTGTCGACCACGCCATGGGCCAGATGCAGCCGGCCGCGGCGCGCCCGTCCATCGCTGGCGAGCAACTCGTAACGCACGCTCATGCTGCTGCTCCTGCAGCGGGGCGGCCGGCGTCGGCTTGCCGGTCCCGCTGCGCCGGCTGCCGATCCAGCAGCATTGCATCGCCGTAACTGAAAAACCGGTAGCGCTGAGCCACGGCATGGCGATAGGCCGCTTGAATGGTCGCCGTTCCTGCAAAGGCGGACACCAGCATGAGCAGCGTCGACTCCGGCAGGTGGAAGTTGGTCAGCAGGCGGTCGACGATCTGGAAGCGAAATCCCGGCAGTATGAAGAGCCGTGTCTCCCCGGACCCGGCCCGCAGCTCTCCGTGCTCCACGCTCGATTCCAGCGCGCGGACACTGGTCGTGCCGACGGCGATGACCTTGCGCCCGGCGGCCCGGGCGCAATTGACGCGCTGCGCCGTCTGTTCTGGCACGTGATAGCGCTCGCTGTGCATGCGATGCTCGCGCAGCCGGTCGGCGCGCACTGGCTGGAAGGTGCCGGCGCCCACATGCAGCGTCACCCGCGCCAGTTGCACGCCGCGCGCCTGCAGTGCCGCCAGCAGTGCTTCGGTGAAATGCAGGCCGGCAGTGGGTGCCGCCACGGCGCCGGGTTCCTGCGCGTAGACCGTCTGGTAGCGCGCCGCATCCTCCGCTGCCGGTGCGTGGCGGATATAGGGCGGCAACGGAATTTCGCCGGCCGCCTGCAGGACCTCATCGAGTGGATCGGCGAAGTCGACCACAAAGAGGTCACCCTCGCGGCCGGTCACCGTTGCCGCGTAGGTGGTGACCGTACCGTCGGGCGCGACGCCGGCGAAACGCAGC